>ERZ890510.839-NODE-839-length-22453-cov-8.088133_pt1 | contig 22453 bp, 21 predicted proteins | sample MGYA00521265_ERZ890510 | MGnify/ENA primary metagenome ERZ890510 (study PRJEB32303, sample SAMEA104408624) | aquatic metagenome | biome: Brackish water; feature: Chemocline; material: water | place: Baltic Sea | collected 2014-10-26T21:54:00 | depth 110 m ...
TGCCGCCGGCGTGCAGCGCGCGCGAACAGGAAGACGACCGACAGCACCGCCACGACGCGAAAGCCGTAGAAGTCGCTGGTGATATAGATCAGCAGCAGACAGAGCGGCGCGAACTCGATCAAATTGGCGTGTGCCCGGATCGCCGCCACCATCTCGGGATCGCTGCCGTCGCCCAGGTTGATCTTCTTCTTTCCGCGCAGGCGCACGACATTCATTGTCAGGATCGCCGCCAGAAGACCGATCAGGCCGGCACATACGAAAAACACAGGCATCAGGCGCGCCTCCCTCGATTTGACGGCAGTGTATGGCCATATCGCCCAGAGACGAAATTGGGGGGACGAATGCAGACCCCCTCCGCCCTGACCCGGGGGAGGTGGCGCGTAGCGCCGGAGGGGGCGGCCTCTACCTCACGGCTTCGAGCGCTGCCACGAACCGATCCAGTTCGGCCTCGGTGTTGTAGACGTGCACCGAGGCGCGCATGACATCCCTGAGGCCGCGGCCTTTTAGATCGAGCCGCGACGAGAATTGCGTCGACATGCTCACGTTGATGGCTTGGGCGCGCAGCGCCAGCTTGAGCGCAGTGTGGTCGGCACCTTCCACGGCGAAGGTGACGATGGCGCCTTTGACCTGGCCAAGGTCGGTCAGCGTGATGCTCTTCAGCGGCGCCAGCCGGGCGCGCAGGCCATCGGCCAGCTCGCGCAGACGGGCCCAGATCGCGTCCATGCCGAGTTCGTTGGCCTGGTCGGCGGCAACCTTCAGCCCGATGACGCCGGCGAAGTAGCGCTCCCAGTTCTCGAAGCGCTTGGCATCGCCGGCAACCGTGTAGCCGTTGTCGGCCGTCCACTTGGCGGCGTGGTTGTCGAGGAAGATGGGCTCGATATGCGCCGTCGTGGCCTGCTTGGCGTAGAGAAAGCCGGTGCCGCGCGGGCCCCGCAGGTACTTCCGGCCGGTCATCGACAGAAAATCGCAACCGATCTTCCTGACATCGACCGGCAGTTGCCCGACCGACTGGCAGGCGTCGAGCAGGTAGAGCACGCCGGCATCGTTGGTGATCTTGCCGACCGCCTCGGCCGGCTGCACCAGCCCGCCCTGCGTCGGCACGTGGCTGATCGACACCAGCTTGGTGCGCTTGTCGATCGCCCGCTCCAGCCCGCCGAGGTCGATCTGGCCGTGCCTGTCGTCGGGAACGACGACGATCTCCGCACCGGTCTTTTTCGCCACCTGCAGGTAGGAGATGTAGTTGGACGAATATTCGCTGACGCAGGTCAGGATGCGGTCGCCCGGCTTGAAGTCGAGCGAGTAGAACGCAAGATCCCAGGCGCGGGTGGCGTTCTCGACGAAGGCGATCTCGCCCGCTTCGGCGCCGATCAGCCGGGCAACCGAGGGATAGAAACCGTCCAGCGTCTCGCGGGCCCGGTCGGCGGCCTCGTAGCCGCCGATCTCGGCTTCCAGCCGCAGGTGATCGAGCGTGGCGTCGAGCGTGCGGCGGCTGGGCAGGGCGGAGCCCGCGGCATTGAGATGCAGCACATGGGCGCAGCCCGGCGTTTGGGCGCGGATCAGGGCGATGTCGAGGCTCACGTCGGAACGCTCCCTGTTGTATGATTCCAGCCATGTCGTTGCCGGATTTCGTGCGTCGTCTCGTCCTGCCTAAATCCGCTCCGGCGCCGGAGCAACTGACCATTGCTCATGCCGGCGATATCCTGCCGGTGACCTTCCTGCGTTCGGCCCGTGCCCGCCGCGCCTCGCTGCGCGTCGATGCCGCCCGCCGGCGCATCGTGCTGACGGCGCCGCTGCGCATGGCGCGCGGAACGGCGGTCGACTTCGCCCACGCCCAGGCCGGCTGGATCGCCGCCCGCCTGAAACGCTTGCCGGCACATCGGCCCTTCGTCGACGGCGCCGAGGTGCCGCTGTTCGGCGCGCCGCACGTCATCCGCCATCGCAGCGACCGCCGCGGCACGGTCTGGCGTGACGGTGGGGAGATCCATGTCGCGGGCAAACCCGAGCATCTGCCGCGCCGCCTGCGCGACTGGCTGACGGCGGAGCTCCGGAGCGAGCTGGTGCCGCTGGTGCATGCCAAGGCGCAGAAGGTCGAGCGGCCGGTCAGGCGCATCACCGTGCGCGACAGCCGCTCGCGCTGGGGAAGCTGTGGGCCCGATGCGACCCTGTCGTTTTCCTGGCGGCTGGTGTTCGCACCGCCCGAGGTGCTGGACTATCTGGCGGCGCACGAGGTCGCCCATCTCGTGCACCTCAACCACAGCCCGCGCTTCTGGGCGCTCGCCCGCACGCTGTGCGCCGTTCCGATCGAGGGTCCGCAATCCTGGCTCAAGAAGAACGGCGAGATCCTGCTGCAGTACGGAGCGTGAGCGTTCTGGCATTGCTTGCATTTGAAAATTTGCAGGTTTCTGCTGTTCATTTTGACACGATGGAAGACGCCCGACGGAATGATCCGCCGGGCGCTTTTGTGGTCCCTGTGCGCCCGGTCCGGGCGGCAATTTCAGGACATCCATTCCGAAGAGCGCCCGTCGTCGGTGGCACAGTTCGTCGGGACGGGATTCCTCTTTCGAGTCAGGCAGTTGATTGCATTTCGTGGCACAGGCCGGTGAACAACGCGTGGCACAACGAGCTGTGCCAGAAATCGGCCTCTTCAGGCGCCGACTCCGACCGCTTAGCCGAAGCGGCCGGGATCGCAGCCCGCGAACGTGTCCGCCAGGGTCTCGCCCTCGATCTGGCGGGCGATCAGCCGGCCGCTCGCGGTGGCCAGCGTCAGGCCGAGATGCTGGTGGCCGTAGCTGCAATAGACGTTGGCCAGGCGCGGCGCACGGCCGATGGCGGGGCGGTAATCGGGCAGCGTCGGCCGCTCGCCGATCCAGCGGCTACGCTCCTCGCCGCCGACGCCGGGGAAGATGTCCTTCAGGTGCTTCACGAGAAGATCGGCGCGCTGCCATGACGGCGGCTGGTGGGGGGCCGCCAGTTCGACGGTGCCGGCAATGCGCAACCCGTCCTCCATCGGCGTGAAGAACAGGCCGCGCTCGGGCGGGCTGACCGGCAGGTCGAAGCGCACATTGTCGGGTGCCACCATGACGTGATAGCCGCGCTCGGCGACCAGCGGCGCGTTGAAGCCCAGCAGGCGGGTGAGCTCGCCCGAGGCGCGGCCGGCGGCGATCACCACCGCCTTGGCCGGCAACGAGGCGTCGGTGATCTCCACCGACGTCACGCGATTGCCCCCATTGGCGCCCTCGCGGCCAAAGCCGCGCACGCGGCCGCGCTGGATGGTGCCGCCGTCGGCGGCGAAGCGCGCGGCCAGGGTTTCGACCACGCGGTAGGGATTGATGGTGTGGCTGCCGTTGGGATAGTGGATGCCGCGCACGATGTGCGGACTGAGGCCCGGCGCCAGTTCGCGCGCCCGGTTGCCGTCGACGATCTCGAACTCGGTGCCTTTGTCGCTCTGCAGGCCGCGCATCTCGTCGGTGCCGAGGAAGGCCGCCTCGCTTTCGTAGACGTAGAGCGCGCCCTTGGTCTGGAAGAGTTCGCCCAGGCCCGATGCCTGGATCTCGGCCTTCCAGGCGACATCGGCCTCGATCATCAGGGCTCTGAGGGCGTCCTTGCCCTTCTGCACTTCGGCCGGGCGGAGGGCGGCCACCGCGAAGCGCGCCATCCAGGGCATCAGCCACGGCAGGCTGGAGCGATGGATGGTCAACGGCCCGGTGCGGTCGGTCAGCATCCTGGGCAGGCTCTTCAGGGTCGAAGGCCGGGCAAGCGGTATCAGGCTGTCGAAGGAGAGATAGCCTGCATTGCCGAAGGACGTGGCGCGGCCGGGCTCGGCGCTGTCGAGCAGGGTGACGGTGTGGCCGGCACGCTGCAGGGCGCGGGCGGCGGCTGTGCCGGCAATGCCGGCACCGACGACGACGATGGGGGCTGCTTCGTTCATGGGCCGAAACTAGCACGCCCCGTCAGATAGCCCAGCGCGGCCTGCGTCACGCGGCGCTCCAGCGCGGCCGGATCGACCTTGCCGCGGGCGACGGCGCTGTCGATGAGGGCCCGGGTCATGGCGATCAGGTCGAATGCCGCCGCCTCAAGGTCGCCGACATGGATCTCCGCGCGGTGGGTGCGCAGGACGGCCGTCATGTGACTGGCAATATCGCGGGTCAGTGTCCGGTCGGTTTCGTCGAGCACCAGTCGCTGTTCCTCGAAATCGAGCACGCGGGCGAGGTCGGGCCGTGCGAGCTGGCGGTGGATCGCGACCCGCGCCAGCTGCCGCAAGGCGGTGGCCAGCGCGAGCCCCTGTGCCTGCCGCGCCGCTGCGGCGATCTCGGTGCCCAGCAAAGTGCGCTCGCGGGCACTCAGCGTGGCGATGAGCGCATCCTTGTTGGGGAAATACTGATAGAGCGAGCCCACGCTCACGCCGGCTTTGTCGGCCACGGCGTTGGTGTTGAAGCCGGCTAGTCCTCGCGTCTCGAGAATGCGAGCCGCGGCCTCGACGATCGCCTCGACCGTACGTTCGGAGCGCGGCTGGGAAGGGGTTTTGCGCGGCCGGGTGCGCGCGCGGGCAATGCGAGTAGGCAATGTGAGCAGTTATTCGCATCATGATTGCCACGTCAATCGAGGAGAGCCCGATGTCCTGTCGATTTACCTTCTTCATGCTGCTCCGAAGTGCACCCGCCTGGCTGCGGCTCAGCCGGGAAGACCGGCAGCGCTTCCAGGCGACCCATATCGCGCCGGTGCTGGCCCGCTATCCAGCCGTGACGGTACGGTTCTACGATGCCGAGGCGTTTTCGGGCCGTTGCACGGATATCGGTGTCTTCGAAACCACGGACCTGCAGGCCTACACGTTCCTGATCGATGGCCTGCGCGATACGGCGTTCTTCTCGGAGCCTTATTTCGAGGTCGTGGATGTCATTCCGGCGGTCGAGGATGGCTACGCCGCGTACGATCGAGCGCATGGGGTGTCCGCCGCCTGACCTTGCCGGCGCAGGGAACAATTGATTTCGGGCCGTGAATGACTATTTACGTGCCATGTCTGCTTCCTCCGAGAGTTCCCCCGCGCCCGGCTGGCACGCCACGACCATTCTCTCCGTCCGCAAGGGCAACGAGGTGGTGATGGCAGGCGACGGCCAGGTCTCGATGGGCCAGACCATCGTCAAGGGCAACGCCAAGAAGGTGCGCCGCCTCGGCAATGGCCAGATCGTGGCCGGCTTCGCCGGCGCCACGGCCGATGCCTTCACCCTCTTCGAGAGGCTGGAAGCGAAGCTTGAGCGCCACCCCGGCCAGCTGCTGCGCGCCGCCATCGAGCTGGCCAAGGACTGGCGCACCGACCGCTATCTGCGCCGGCTGGAGGCAATGATGGCGGTCGCCGACAAGGACGTCTCGCTGCTGCTGTCGGGCACCGGTGATGTGCTGGAGCCGGAAGGCGGCATCATCGCCATCGGCTCGGGCGGCAACTATGCGCTCGCTGCCGCGCGGGCGCTGGTCGATATCGAGGGCCTGGATGCCGAGGCGATCGCGCGCAAGGCGATGAAGATCGCCGCCGACATCTGCGTCTACACCAACCATAACCTTGTCATCGAGAAGCTCTGAACAACGCAATGAACAAAGACTTTTCCCCTCGCGAAATCGTCTCCGAACTCGACAAGCATATCGTTGGCCAACAGGACGCCAAGCGCGCTGTCGCCATCGCGCTGCGCAACCGCTGGCGCCGCCTGCAGCTGCCCGAGGCGTTGCGTGAGGAGGTTCTGCCCAAGAACATTCTGATGATCGGGCCGACCGGCTGCGGCAAGACCGAGATCGCCCGCCGTCTCGCCAAGCTCGCCGATGCGCCCTTCATCAAGGTCGAGGCGACGAAGTTCACCGAGGTCGGCTATGTCGGCCGCGATGTTGAGCAGATCGCGCGCGACCTGATGGAGGTTTCGATCGACATGGCGCGCGAGCGCCTGCGCAAGGACGTCCGCGCCAAGGCCGAGATGGCGGCCGAAGACCGCGTGCTGGACGCACTATGCGGGTCCGGCGCCAGCGAGGAGACGCGGCTGCGCTTCCGCCACAAGCTGCGCACCGGCGAGTTGAACGAACGTGAGATCGAGGTCGAGGTTGCCGATGCCGGCTCGCCGATGCAGTTCGAGGTCCCGGGCCAGCCCGGGGCGTCGGTCGGCATGATCAATATCGGCGACATGCTGGGCAAGGCTTTCGGTGGGCGGACCAAGAAGCGCAAGATGACCGTGGCCGAGTCCCACGAGGCGTTGATGCGCGAGGAGAGCGACAAGCTGCTCGACCAGGAACGCGTCGTGCGCGAGGCCCGCGAATCGGTCGAGCAGAACGGCATCGTCTTCATCGACGAGATCGACAAGATCACGGCCCGCAGCGAATTCCGCGGCGGCGGTGACGTCAGCCGCGAGGGCGTGCAGCGCGACCTGCTGCCGCTGATCGAAGGCACCACGGTTAACACCAAGCACGGCCCGGTGAAGACCGACCATGTGCTGTTCGTCTGCTCCGGCGCGTTCCACATGGCCAAGCCCTCGGACATGCTGCCCGAACTGCAGGGCCGGCTGCCGATCCGCGTCAGCCTGACCTCGCTGGGCCAGGACGATTTCCGCCGCATCCTGACCGAGCCCGAGGCGAGCCTGGTCACGCAATACAAGGCACTGCTGGCCACCGAGAAGGTCGATCTCGAATTCACGGACGATGCGATCGACGAACTCGCGCGGTTGTCGGCCGAGATCAACGAATCGGTCGAGAACATCGGCGCCCGCCGGTTGCATACGGTGATGGAGAAACTCCTCGAGGAGATCAGCTTCACCGCCTCGGACAAGCCCGGCCACAAGCTCGAGATCGATGCGGCTTATGTCCGCGAGCATGTGAGCGAACTCGCCAAGAACACCGATCTCAGCAAATTCGTCCTCTAGCCTAGAGGCAGTAGGCGGCGATCAGGTCGACGAGGTAGGCCGGGCCGTTCAGGCCCCACAGGACGAACGATAGAGCGGTCGCCGCGACGACCAGGGCGGCAGCGCTCCACAGCAGCATCGCGCGCCAGCCGTGGGTCATGCCGGCTGCAGCCCGGCGGCGGGCCGGACCAGCCGCTCTTCGACGATCGGCCAGTGCATCGCCGCCGCCACGAGGCCGAGGCCGATCGAGATCCACCACATGGTGTCGTAGTTGCCCTGGAGGTCGAACAGAAGCCCGCCGCCCCAGCCGCCGGCAAAGCTGCCGACCTGGTGGCCGAAGAAGACGATGCCGTTCAGCATCGTGACATGGACCGGTCCGAAGATGTAGCCGACCAGCGAAGTCGTGAGCGGCACCGTGCCGAGCCACAGGAAGCCCAGCGAACCGGCGAAGATCAGGATCGAGGCCGCCGACAGCGGTGCCACCATGAAACCCAGGAACACCAGAGACCGCAGAAGATAGAGCAGCGACAGCAGGTTCTTGCGCTTGTACCGGGCCCCCATGGAACTCCACAGGATGGCGCCGGCGATGTTGAACAGGCCGACCATGCCGATCGCCCAGCCGCCGAGCTCGACCGGCGTCAAGTCGATGCCGAACAGCGACAGGCCGATCCCCTTGTCGGAGATATAGGCCGGCAAATGGCCGCCAACGAAGGCGACGTGAAAGCCGCAGACGAAGTAGCCGACGACCAGAAGCACGTAGCTGCGCAGCCCGAACGCTTCGGCCAGCGCCTCGCGGGTCGTCTGCGAACCGCCGCTGCCCTTCCTGGAGGCGGCGATCTCCGCGCGGTCGTTCAGTCCGATCGGCAGCACGATGATCAGCACGGCAAGAATTGTGAGCGCCCACATGGTCGGCCGCCAGTCGCCGAAATGGCTCTGCAGCACCGCCGCCAGCGGCACGATGAAGAACTGGCCGAACGAGCCGCCGGCCGAGCAGATGCCCACGGCCAGCGCCTGCTTCGCCGGCGGGGCCACGCGCAGGATCACGCCCAGTACCGGCCCGAAGGTCGCGGCCGACAGGCCGATGCCGACCAGGACGTTGCCAAGAATAAGCATAGCCCCGGAATGCATGGTGGCCGTCACGATCATGCCCAGCACATAGACCACGCCGCCGCACGCGATCGTGGGGGCGGAGCCGAACCGGTCGGCCAGCCGGCCCGAGAACGGCGCCACTGCGCCCATCAGCAGCATCGACAGGGCGGTGCCGAACGAGAACAGCTCGCGGCCGACATGGAGCTCGGCCGAGACCGGCTTCAGAAAGATGCCGAAACTCTGCCGAACGCCCAGGCCGATGGTCAGGACGAGGAAACCGCACCATACGGCGGTCCAGTAGGAGCGGGAGGTCATGGCCGGAACTTAGCGCCTCCCGTTCGGTACCGCCCATAGAATTACTTCATGCAGCCACAAGCGCAGATGTGGCAGAACCGCTTCATGGTGCGGCTGATTCAATACGCTCTGGCAGGATTGCTGCTGGCTTTGGCAGGGAATGCCACGGCGGCGCCGCGGCTCGAGCGCGAACGCTGCGTCTTCAAGCCGCCACGCGGCGATCGCCTCGAGTGCTTCGTGCTGGTCGTCCCGGAGAACCGCGATATTCCCCAGGGTCGCGAAGTCCGCCTGAAGGTGGCCGTGCTGAAGGCCAAGCGAACCACCAGCAGCGAACCTCTGATCTACCTCTCGGGCGGTCCTGGCGACGCGCCCCTGGTGGCATCGACCCCCGGCGCCGATGCCCTCTCCGAGGGTGACTGGTGGAACGAAACCGCCGTTCTCCGCCGCCGGCGCGACGTCATCGTCCTCAGCCAGCGTGGCGCCGGCGGGGCGACCCCCAATCTCGACTGCTTCAGCCCCCGCGCGGCCGAGTCGGGCAAGGCTCGCCGCCGGCCGGCGGCCGAGCTGCAGGAACAGGAGATCCTGAAGCGCTGCCGGGCCGCGCTCGACCGGCGCAAGATCGATCTGACGATGTACACCACCCCGGTGCTGGCCGACGACGTGGCCGATCTTGCGGCGGCCTTCTCGCTGGCGAAGATCAACCTCTACGGCGTTTCCTACGGTACGCGCTGGGCGCTGGAGGTGATGCGCCGTCACCCCGACCTGGTGCGCGCGGCAGTGCTGGACGGAGTTTACCCGTTGCAGGTAAACGGCGAGCAGAACGAACCGGAAATCATTGGCCGGGTGTTCGCCCGGCTCTATGCCGATTGCGCCGCCGACCCGGTGTGCCGTGAACTCCATCCCAACCTGCGGGCCGACATCGAGGGCTCGATCGCGGCAGCTGAACGGGTGCCGCTGGAAATGACCCTGCAGCTTGAAGAGGGCCCGCAATCGGTCCGTCTCGATGGCGCAAAACTCCTCACGGTGCTTCTGAACATGATGCGCGAAGGCGATGGCGCACTGATCCCCGCAACGATCGCCGCGTCCCGCCGCGGCGACCTGCGCCCACTGCGCATGTTCGCCGAGGATCTTGAAAGCAACGACGGCGGAATTGTCGATGCGAACGCCCAGCAGTTCGATGGGCTCTACAACAGCATCGAATGCCGCGAAACGTGGGCGGCCGTCGACCTCGCGGCGCGGCAACGCGCGATCCGGAACAGCGGCGTCTACGGGCTGGGCGCCCGGTTCAGCAAATCGCAGATCTTCTGCGCGGTATGGCGTGTGCCCGCCGCGCCGGCAGACGAGCGGCAGCCGGTCAAATCGGCGATTCCGACACTGTTGCTGAGCGGCGGCTACGACTGGTTGACGCCGCCGGCGTGGGGGGTTGAGGCCGCCCGGCACCTGTCGCAATCGCGTCATGTCGTGTTTCGCGCCAAGGGCCATGGCGTGGTCAGTCAGGATCCCTGCGCGGCGCGGCTGCGCGACGCCTTCATCGACAGTCCGGACCCCAAGCGGGCACTGCCGTGCCGCGCCGATACGCCGCCCAACTTCACCGCCGCCTACGAACGCGTGCGGAACCTGCCGTGAGGCCAACGGAGAAGTACGAATGAATCGCGTCCTCGCCCATACCGGCGTGAAGTATCCGATCGTGCAGGCGCCGATGGGTTGGATCGCCCGCAGCCAGTTGGCATCGGCGGTGTCCAACGCCGGCGGGCTCGGCATCATCGAGACATCCAGCGGCGAGGTCGATGCCTGCCTGGCCGAGATCGCGAAGATGAAGGAACTCACCGACAAGCCGTTCGGTGTCAATCTTCCGCTGCTGTTCATCCGTGAGCCGCGCGTCGTCGACCTGGTGGCAAACAGCGGCGTGAAATTCGTCTCCACGTCGGCGGGCTCGCCGGCCAAACTCTTGCCGACGCTGAAGGCGGCGGGCCTGATCGTCTATCACGTCGTGCCCAACCTCTCCTCGGCCTTGAAGGCCGTGGAAGCGGGCGTCGACGGGCTGATCGTCGAAGGCGGCGAAGGCGGCGGCTTCAAGAATCCCGACGATGTTTCCACACTCGTTCTGCTCCAGGCGGTACGCGAGCAGACCGGCGTTCCGATCATTGCCGCCGGCGGCATCTGCGACGGGCGCGGCATGGCGGCGGCTTTCGCGCTCGGCGCCGAGGGCATCCAGATGGGGACGCGCTTCGTGAGCGCCGCCGAAAGCCCGGTGCACGCCAACTACAAGCAGGCGATCGTCGATGCCGACGATACCGGCACGGTGATGCTCAATCGCAAATCCTCGCCCTGCGTGCGCGCGCTGAAGACGGATCGTGCCAAGGAGATCGATCGTGCCGGCTCCTTCGACCGGTCGCTGTTCGGCAATGTGCGGGATGTCTATTTCGGCGGCGACATGGAGGCCTCGCTTGCGCTGGCCGGCCAGACCGTCGGCCTGATCCACGAGGTGCTACCGGTGGCCGACATCATCGGCCGCACGGTCGAAGGCTTTCACGCCATCCGCAAGCAGCAGGGTGAGCGCTCGCAGGCCGGCGGGTTCTGAGCGCTATTTCAGCATCTCCGGCACCAGCAGGCGCGGCAGGAACAGCGGGATCTCCGGCCACACGATCATCGCCGCCAGTACCAGCATCATCGGCACCAACATGATCAGCGTGTCCTTGATCGCGAAACGCAGCGGCACCCCGGCCACCGCGCAGGAAATCATCAGGCAGAGACCGTAGGGCGGCGTCACCAGCCCGAACGCCAGCGACACGATCGATACGATGGCAAACTGAACGGGGTGCATGTCGACCGATTTGGCGAGCGGTTCCAGCACCGTGCCGACGATGATGATGGCCGGAATCGCATCGAGGAAGCAGCCGACGACCAGGAACACGAAGGCGATGAAGAAGCCGACGCCGATCGCGCCCATGCCCCAGGTCGAGACATTGGCCAGCAGCTCCTGCGGGATCCTGTAATAGGCCAACAGCCAGCCGAATGCGCTCGCGGTGCCGATGCAGAACAGCGCCACGGAGGCGAGGCGTCCGGTGTCGAGCAGCGCCTTGTAGAGCAGATGCGGTCCCATCTCCCGATAGACGACGATCGACAGCACCGCCGAATAGAGCACGGCAACGCAGGCCGATTCGGTGGCGGTGAACCAGCCCAGCAGGATGCCGCCGACGATGATGAAGGGCGTCATCAGCGCCGGGATCGACACCCAGAGCGCGCAGAGGAGCTGGCGGAACGAGGAGCGTGGATAGGTCGGATAGCCCCGTCGCACGGCATAGATGTGAACCGTGGCCATCTGGGCGCCGGCGATCAGCAGGCCGGGAATGACACCGGCGAGATAGAGCGCGCCGATCGAGGTCGAGATCAGCCCGCCCCATACGATCATCAGGATCGAGGGCGGGATGACGACAGCCAGCACGGCCGACACGGCGGTGATGGCGATGGAGAAGGAGAGGTCGTAGCCCTCCTTGGTCTGGGCATCGATGAAGATCTTGCTCTGGCTGGCGGCATCGGCCGTCGACGATCCCGAGATGCCGGCAAAGAACACCGAGAGCACGACATTGATCTGCGCCAGAGAGCCCGGCCAGCTTCCGACGAGCGAGCGTGACAGGGTCACCAGCCGGTCGGTGATGCCGCCGACGCTCATCAGGTTGGCCGTCAGCAGGAAGAACGGCACCGCAAGCAGAATGAAGGAGTTGTAGGCATTGAAGGTCTCCTGCGCGAGCATCATGGTCCCGAGACGCGGCTCGAAATAGAACAGCGGCAGGCAGGCCAGGCCGAGCGCAAAGGCCACCGGGATGCGCAGGATCAACAGCGTGAAAAAGACGCCGAACAGAATCGCCGCTGCCTCGCTCGCGCTGAACAACGCACCGGTCATGACGCGGTCCGTCCGAACAGGATCCGGGCCTCATCGACGAACTGCTCGCCGAGAAAGACGATCCAAGTGACGCCGGCGGCCGGCCAGGCGATGTGGATCATCCATAGCGGCAACTCGGCCAGCTCCGATGTCCGGTACCAGGCGAACCGCGTGAATTCGATCCCGCCAACCACGAAGATCGTGGCCATCGCCAGGATGCCGAGCCGCGCAATGATGCGTATAGCCGCCTCACCCCGTCGCGGCAGCTTGGGCCAGACGTCGACCTCGAAGTGGGCGCTTTCGCGCACGCCGACCATGGCCCCGATCATGATCATCCAGATGAAGAGGAAGCGCGCCATCTCTTCGGTCCAGATGTAGGCCGGGATCAGTGCGGTGTAGCGCGAGATGATCTGCAGCGTGACCGGAATAACGAGGATCGCCACTGACAGTGCCAGCAGCCCTGTGAGCAACCGCGCATAAAGGACCGTGAACCGGCGCCAAAGGCCCGGCCGTGGGGCAGCTGAAGGAGACATCGGGAAACCGTGCGGGAGGGAACGCCGGGAGACGCGCAGCGGGCAAGTCGTCCGCTGCGCGGCGGGATCAGTTCAGCGCCACGATCTTGGCATAAATCGCGTCGGCGCCGATCTCCTTGGCGTAGGTGGCCATGACCGGATCGACCATCTTTTTCATCTCGGCGCGATCCTTGAACGGGATGCGTTTCAACTTGCCGGCCTTCTCCATCGTCACGAGCTTCTGGGCATCCTCGGAACTCTCGATCTGGCGGCCATAGGCACCGGCTTCCTTGCCGGCTTTGATGATCGCGGCCTGCAGGTCTTTGGGCAAGGTCTTGAAGGTCTTGCCCGAGAAGCAGATCGGCCGGATCGTGATGGCGTGTTCGGTCATGGCGAGGTTGGGCGCCACCTCGTAGAACTTCATCGTCTCGACGCCGGCCGCCTCGTTCTCGCCGGCGGCGATGACGTTGTTCTGGATGGCGTTGTAGACTTCGTTATAGGCGATCACCGTCGGCGACATGCCGGCCGCGGCGAAGGTCTTGGACCAGATCGGTGCGCCCTGGACGCGCACTTTCAGCCCCTTGATGTCGGCCAGGGTGCTCATCGGCTTGTTGATGAAGATGTTGCGCGTGCCGCCGCCGGCATAGCCGATCAGCATCACATCAGCCTTTTGCGCAACCTCGTCGCCCACCGGCTTCAGAAGGTCGGCCTCGAGCACCTTGTTCCAGTGCGCGAGGTCGCGGAACAGGAACGGCGCGTCGATGAAGGGGGCCGCCTTGGAAAAGGTCGACATGTGGGCCGGCGAGACGATGGCGTAGTCGACCGCCTTGCCCTGCGCCATATACTCGAAATACTGCTTCTCGAGGCCAAGCGCCGAATTCCGGTGCAGGACGAAGTTGATCGGCTTGCCGTAGTACTTCTTCACCAGTTCTTCGAACTTCAGCAGGGCCTTGTTGAAGGCGTGATCGTCGTTGAACTGCACCGCGCCATTGAGAGTGATCGGTGCCTGCGCCTCTGCCGAGCCGACAAACGGCGCTGCAACGGCGGAGGCGGCAATGCCGCCCATCAGGATTCTGCGTTTCATCTCGTTTCCTCCGGAGGCCCTGATTGCTGGTTGTGTCATCGAGCCTTTCGCCAACTATGCAGCGAAATAGCACGCGACACCAGAATCTGCGCGGCAACGGCACATAGGCGCAGGCGTTGCATCAGGGTTGTGACCCGTCACCATATCGGTTAGAATAATACACAAATATTTAGTCAAATGAGTGTTGAAGCGCCACCGTCCCAATTGATCGCTCGCCCGAGCTTCGGTGCCCTCTTTCTGCCGAAGCTGGTGACGGTCCTGCGCGAAGGCTATGGGCTGGCTGCCCTGCGCGCCGACGTAGCCGCCGGCCTCACCGTGGCCATCGTGGCCCTGCCGCTTTCGATGGCGATCGCTATCGCCTCGGGTGCGCCGCCCGAGCGCGGGCTTTTCACCGCCATCGTCGGAGGTTTCCTGGTCTCGGCGCTGGGCGGCAGCCGCTTTCAAATCGGCGGGCCGGCTGGTGCCTTCATCGTGCTGGTCGCAGCGGCCGTCGATCGCCACGGCATCGACGGTGTCGTGCTGGCGACGACCATGGCGGGCGTCTTTCTCATGGTGGCGGGCTACCTGCGCTTGGGCACCTTCATAAAGTTCATTCCCTATCCGGTCACCGTGGGCTTCACCGCCGGCATCGCCGTCATCATCTTCGCCAGCCAGGTCAAGGACCTGCTCGGGCTCACGATCGCCGGCAAGGAGCCTGGCGAGATCATCGCCAAGGTCGAAGTGCTGGCGCGCGCCCTGCCCACCATCAACCCGGCGGCGCTGGCGTTGGCACTGCTGACGATCGGTGTGATCTTCGGACTGAAACGGGTCCGGCCGCATTGGCCGGGCATGTTGATTGCCGTCACAGCGGCGGCGGCCGTAACATGGGCGTTCGCGCTGCCGGTCGAAACCATCGCCAGCCGCTTCGGCGGCATTCCGTCGATGCTGCCGGCGCCGGTACTGCCGGAATTCTCGCTCGCCAAGGCGCAGGCCGTGCTGCCCGACGCGATTGCCTTTGCGTTGCTTGGTGCGATCGAATCGCTCCTCTCCGCGGTGGTTGCCGATGGCATGACCGGCCGTCGCCACCGCTCGAACTGCGAGCTGGTGGCTCAGGGCGTGGCCAATATCGGCTCGGCGCTGTTCGGTGGCATATGTGTGACCGGCACGATCGCGCGCACTGCCACCAATGTGCGCGCCGGCGCGCGCGGCCCGGTTGCCGGCATGCTGCACTCGGCATTTCTGCTTCTGTTCATGCTGCTGGCAGCCCCCCTGGCAGGGTACATCCCCTTGGCGGCCCTGGCCGGCGTGCTCGCAATCGTGGCGTGGAACATGGCGGAGAAGCATGAGTTTGCGACGCTGCTGCGCAGTTCGCGCGGCGACGCCGTGGTGCTGCTGGCGACCTTCCTGCTGACGGTGTTTCGTGATCTCACCGAAGGCATCGTCGTGGGCTTTGCCCTTGGCGCGGTGCTGTTCATCAGCCGTATGGCCGTGGCGACCGGTGTCGAAGAGCATGCACCCTTGGTGCCGTCGGATCGCGCCGACGCCAACGGTCAGCGCACGCCCTACGATTCCCGCCTCGCCACCGACACCAAGGTGGTGGTTTACCGCCTCGCCGGGGCTTTCTTTTTCGGCACGGCATCGACAGTCGGCGCCGTCCTCGACCGCATCGCCGATCAGCGCAAGGCCTTCGTCATCGATTTTTCCGCCGTGCCCTTCGTCGATTCCACGGCCGCCAATGTCATTGCCGGAATCGGCCGCAAGGCCGAGCGCCATGGCGTGCGCGTCTATGTCACCGGCGCGGTGCCTGCCGTCCGCCGCGCCCTGCTGCTGGCCGGGGCGCGCCGCCCGCAAGTCCGCTACCTTCCCCAGATCGACGACGCCGTGCGCGAGGCGCACCGGCTTTAGGCCCAGACGGCCGGTCTGGCGCCCTCTTCACGCTGCCGGCTTGGCCGCCCATGATGCTGCATGACTGATATCGTTTCGATCGCGGATTCTAGCCTCAGTGCCCGGATATCGGCGACGGGCGCGGAGCTTGTGCGGCTGCGGGATCGCCATGGACTGGACCTGCTTTGGGACGGCAACCCGGCCTTCTGGACCGGTCGTGCGCCGCTGCTGTTTCCGTTGGTGGGCGAAGCGAAAGGCAATGTCATCCGGGTGGACGGCGTCGCTTACGGGATTCCGCGCCACGGCTTTGCCCGCACGTCGCACTTTGCCCTCGTCGCGCGGACGCCCGCGGCATGCACCTGGCGGCTCGAGGCGAGCGAGGCGACCTGGCGGCAATATCCGTTCGACTTTCGCCTCGACGTCACCTACGCGATCGAAGGTGGGGTGCTGCACATGACGGCGGAGGTAACGAACAAGGGCAACCGAATCATGCCGGCTTCGTTTGGCTTCCACCCTGCGCTGCGCTGGCCCTTGCCCTACGGCAAGCCGCGCGCTGGGCATGAAATCGTCTTTGAACGGGATGAGTCCGCGCCGATCCGGCGGCCCATAGGTGGCCTGCTGAGTTCGGCACGATATCCGTCGCCGGTGCGTGATCGCTGCCTCGCATTGCACGACGGCCTGTTCGAAGACGGTGCCATCGTCTTCGATCGTCTCGAAAGCCGCAGCCTCATCTATGGCGGCACCATGCGCGTGGCCTTCCCGGACATGCCCCATCTCGGCATCTGGACGAAGCCGGGCGCAGGTTTCGTCTGCATCGAGCCGTGGCAGGGCCATGCCAGCTCCGAGGATTTCGACGGCGAGCTTGCCGACAAGCCCGGCATGGTGTCGATCGCGCCGGATGCTACGAGGCGCTTCGGGGTGTCGATCGGTCTGATCAGATCACCGTAGCGCGGCGGTGAGCGCCGCTGCACTCCGCCACACCTGTTTCTGGCAGATGAACAGCACGCAGCCCTCGATCGCCAGTGTATCCGTGGCGGTCTGGCGGACAGTCGCGCGGTAGGTCTGGCCATCCTCGGGGTTGTAGATGCGCCCGGCCCAGCCGCCTCCCGCGGCCGGCGTCAGTCCGGAGAGGATGGAAAGGCCAACCAATGGCCGTGCGCGCAAGGCGGCATCGATATTCTGGGTATCGAGGCGTGGTCGACCCTTCTCGTCGATGGCGTCCCAGAGCCAGCGGATCGTGCCGCAGAGACCTGATGTGTCAGCGCAGGGCGCGAGTTCGACGACCGCGGCGACACCGGGGGTCGCCCAGCGCCCGACTGGACCCCCGACCATGCCGTCGTTGGCCCTCACGGGCTCGGCCGCAACGATAAGCCCGCCGGCCAGCATGAGAGCGGCGATCGTCCGCACGAGGACACGGCCGGCAATCGCAGGCGACGCGGTCTTTGCCTCGGGCGCGATGATCGCCTCGAACTTGGTGCAATAGTCGGGATGCTCGGTGCCCATCAGCTTGTCCCACCAGCGGAAGTAGAGGCCGTAGTTGTAGCGTCCGGCTTCGTGATGGAGATCGTGATGGGTCGTGGTGTTGTTCCAGCCCAGCCAGCGGCCCGGTCCGAAGGCGGCAGAATGCACTTCGGCGCCGGCATGTCCCATGACGTTGCGCAGGATCATGATGATCCCGAAGGCGAAGAGCGCCACCACGTGCATCGGCACGACGAGGACGAACAGCGGCACGAAGGCGGCGTGGACGATGGCCTCCGGCACCGCGAATGAATAGGCCGCCCACGGCGTCGGCGTGCGCGACAGATGGTGCGTGCGATGGAACAGCGCAAACAGGCGGCGATGGTGCATCGCGCGGTGGGCCCAATAGAAATAGGCGTCATGGGCCACCACCATCAGAGCCAGCGACCCCGCGAGGTAGAGCGGCCCCGCCTGGCCGAATCCCTTGTAGATCGTCATCCAGCCCTGATGGTCGCCGACCGCGACGATCGTGCCCAGCAGCGAGAAGATGAAGGCGGTACGCAGCGAGGCCAGGACCTCGCGCTGCTTGTCGGCCCCCGTGGCCTCTCGGGCCTGCAGCTTGCGCCGGGCGAGTCCCGCCTTCCAGAACAGGGCCAGGATCGTGGCCATCAGCGTGGCGCCCACGAGATAGCGGGCAGTGTCCATGGCCCAGACCGTGGGCCAGGCGGATAGGTAGACTTGCATCGATTCGTTCATCGGTCGCCCCTCCTGCAGGCGCGATCAATGCCTAGGGGGATGCAGCCGCCGGATCGCGCCGAAGCTGAAAATCGGCCGATATCCTCGGAAATCGGCTCGCCGATTCCGGAATCGGCGAGAAATCAGGTCCCGTTGCGGCCCGTGGCCGTCCGTCGGAACTCCGTCGGGGTCATGCCGGTATCGGTCCTGAAGGCCCGATTGAAGGGCCCCAACGACTGGAAGCCCGAATCGAGGGCGATGGTGAGGATCGGGACCTCGGCCTGGGTGGGATCGGCCAGGGCCTGCTTGGCGTCGGCCAGCCGATGTCGGTTCAGGTACTCGTTGAAGTTCCGGTAGCCCAGGCCGCGGTTGATGGCGCGCCGCAGCCGGTACTCGGGCAGGCCCAGCTTGCCCGCCAGCACGCCGATGGTGAGACCCTCCTGCCGGTAGAGTCGGTCGACCGTCATCAGCCGTTCCAGCGCGGCGAGCAGGCCGGGATCGACCGGCTCGTCCTTCACAGGCGTGACCTCGGGCGGAGCCGCCGCCGCGATGGCGGGCGCAGGCAATACGGAATCGAGGTCGGCCTGCAGCAGCACGATCGCGATGATGGCGGCGATCGCCGCCAGTGCCGCCGAGTTGAGCACGTGCAATGCCATGGGCACCTCGTCGTGGCCGACGACGAGTTCGACCGTGACGGTGACGGCGATATGCAGGGCCACGGCAACAAGGATGAACAGACGCAGGCGTCGTCGTCCTTCGACCAGGTCGCTGGCCCAGCCGTGGACGGTCTGCGCCAGCGCCAGCAATGCCAGCGCGATCACCGCGGCGCGCACCATCGCGCCCGCCAGCCAGTGCGTCGTGATGCCGGCGCCGAACAGGTGGGCCACCGGCCAGATGACCAGGCCAAGCCAGACCAGCATGTGCCACGGCTTTAGCCGGAAGGAATCGTCGAACAAGGCGCGCGCGAACAGCCAGAAGACGGCGGCGTTGCCTGTGCACAGCACCAGCACCGGCGCGAACCAGAGCGGGGGATCGCCATGTGGCCCCGGCGACGAGCAGATCGCATAGGCGGCGGCGCCTACCGCCAGCAGGGCGCCGAGCCAGGCCGCCGGCCGGCCGTGGCCGCGCCGCAGGGTCGCCAACGCGATGACAAGGAACAGCGCAATGGCGCCGCCGCGCAGCGCCATGTCGAGAGTGACGAGAAAGCCGGAGCTGCCCATGTTTGGCAGCGTGCTTAACATCTTGCCGCCGCCCTCCGCGAGACGCATCTCTTCATGTCAGGGCGCCTCTGTTCGCTGCCGGCGTGTCGTCGCGGAAGGGCTGTGTCAGCATCCGGTCGAGCCGCTGCTCGCGCGGCGCGCGGAACTGTCCGATGCCGATCGTCATGGCCTCGTGCCCGGCCGCCGGCTGGGCGCGGTAGGTGCCGAACAGGCGGTCCCACCACGGCATGTTGAAGCCGAAGTTGCTGTTGGTTTCTCGCGGTACGATCGAATGGTGGACGCGGTGCATGTCGGGCGTGACGACGATCCATCTCAGTGCGTGATCGAGGCCTCCCGGCAGGCGGAGGTTGGCGTGGTTGAACATCGCGGTTGCATTGAGGAGGATCTCGAAGGCCAGCACGGCCTCGGCGGGCGCGCCCAAGGCGGCGATGGCGGCGAGTTTCAGCAGCATCGACGCCGCGATCTCGATCGGATGGAAGCGGGCGCCAGTGGTAACGTCGATGTCGAGATCGGCGTGATGCATGCGGTGCAGCCGCCACAGCTGTGGGACGGCATGGAACAGCACGTGCTGCAGGTAGATCGCGAGATCAAGGGCGAGGACGGCCAGTACGACGGCCATCCAGTGGGGCAGGTCGATGTTGTTCAACAAGCCCCAGCCGCGCTGCGCGCCCAGCAGCGCGAAGGCGACGGCCGTGGTCGGCAGCAGCAGGCGCACCAGCGCCGTGTTCAGGGCCACGATGCCGAGGTTGGCCGGCCAGCGCGCCCGGCGCGGGAGTTGCCGCGCGCGGCGGGGTGCCATCGCCTCCCAGGCCGCGACGACGACAAAAACCGCGAGGAAGAAGGCGACGCGGATGACGGGCTCGTTCGACATGTCGCGGCTCAGCCGGCGTGTGCCGCGGCGGCGACGCGTCGCTGCCGGAAGCCCAGCCACAGCAGCGCCAGCGCTGCCACCGCGAGCCACGGCAACAGCAGGAGGTTGAGTGCCTGCCAGCCGAAGCCCTGCAGAAGCGCCGCGGCGCTCAGCGAACTGACAAGGCCGACGACAAAGATGCTCATGTCGTTGGTCGCCTGGGCGCGACCCTTTTCGGCCGCCGAGTAGGTCGTCGTTAGCAGGGTCGTGCCGCCGACGTAGAGGAAGTTCCAGCCGACGCCCAGCATCACCAGCGCGCCGGCAAACGATTCGAACGCCGTTCCCGTCAACGTCATGAGGACGTGCCCGGCCAGCAGTGCGACACCGGCCAGCATGATCCGCAGCACACCGAGGCGGGCGATCAGCGAGCCGGTGAAGAAGGACGGCAGGAACATGCCCAGCACGTGGAGCTGGATGACCGTCGCCGCCGCGGTGAGCCCGTGATCGTGATGGAGCATCGCAATCGGCGTCGCCGTCATGGCGAGGATCATGACGCCGTAGCCCGTCGCCGCGCCAAACAGCGCCACGAGATAGGCGGGCTGCGAGACAATGACGCCCCATGGCCGGCCTGCCGACGCAGCACCGGTCTCGACCTTCGGCGCTGGAATGCGCAGACCGACCAGCAGGCCGGCCGCGACCAGGGAGACGATCGCGAGCAGGAGGAACGAACCGACATACTCGGGCTGGAGCAGCGGCCCGCCAAGGCGGCCGAGCAGCGGACCGGCCAGCGCCGCCACGATGCCGCCGGCGAGTACCAGCGAGATGGCGCGCGGCCGGAACGACTCGTCGGCCACTTCGCTGGCGGCGAAGCGATAGAACTGGGCGAACGCCTGATAGGTGCCGACGAGGAAGGTGCCGAAGGCCAGAAGCGCCAGCGAACCCAGCCACAGGCCAGCCGCGGCCGTCGCACCGCCGGCCGCCCCCAACAGGGCGCCCGCGACGAAGCCGCGGCGACGCCCGACCCGCGCCATCCAGAGCGACGCCGGAAAGGTCGCGACTGCCGTGCCGAAGAACATCGCGGCGATGGGCGCGGTCGCGAGCTGCGGCGACGGTGCGATCAGGCCACCGGCCAGGCCGCCGACTGTCATCACCAGAACCGAGGTCGTCTGGAACAGCGCCTGTGCGGTCGCCAGCAGCAGGACCTGGCGGTGCATCGAGCCGAACGGGGAGCGGCCGGTCATGGGGTCTCTTCTTTTTGCCATCCGGAGGCTTGATGCGAATTATTCAATCAGTCAAGCTACTGATTGAATGAAGAGTCCGAAGATCGAGATTTTTGAGCAATTTGCCGAACTGGCTCGCGTGCTGGGTCAGGGAAACCGCTTGGAATTGCTGGAACATGCCGCGCAAGGCGAGCGCTCGGTCGAGCGTCTGGCCCAGCTCACCGGCCTCTCAATGGCCAACGCCTCGCAGCACCTGCAGGTGCTGCGGCGCGCCGGCTTCGTGCGCTCGCGCCGCGATGGCAAGCGCATGCTCTATCGGCTGGGCGACGGGCCCGTGATCGAGCTGCTGGGTGCACTCAGGCGCTATGCCGAACACAGCCGTGCCGAGGTGCGCGGCATCGTCTCGGATTACTTCAACGGGCTCGACTCGCTGGAACCGGTTTCGCGTGAAGCCCTTGTGAAGCGGCTCGACGACGGCAGTGTGGTGTTGCTCGACGTACGCCCGGAAGACGAATTCGCGCTGGGCCACCTGCCGGGTGCGCTCAACATCCCCTTCGCCGATCTCGAGCGTCGTCTTGCAGAACTGCCGAAGGACACGCAGATCGTCGCCTACTGCCGCGGCCCCTACTGCGTGCTGTCGTTCGAGGCGGTTGCTGCGCTACGGGCCAAGGGTTACGACATCAAGCGACTGGAAGACGGCTTTCCCGAGTGGAAGGCAGCGGGCCTGCCGGTCGGCGTGGCGGGCGACAGCCGCCTGCCCTAGCTGAGCAGCCCGGCCAACAGGCGACGCCACGCCGCGATCTCGCGGGTGGGCCGGAACAGCGGGATGCGCTTGGCCAGCGCTTTGCCCAACCGCGCGGCGAAGCGCGGTTCGGCTTCCAGCCGGCGCAGCAGGCGGGCGAGTACTTCCGTATCTCCGACGGGAAAGTATCCGGGATAGTCGGCGCCGAGCAGGCCAACATTGCCATCGACGCGCGAGGCCAGCACCGGCACGCCGGCGATGGCGGCCTCCGAGATCACGTTGGCGCCACCTTCGCTCAACGACGAGATCACCATGGCGTGGCTGCGCGCCAGCAGCCGGCGAACGGCAGAGGCCGGCACATCGCCGCGCCAGAGGTAGCGCGGGTTGGCTTTCATCTCGGCACGGGCCCGTGCGGCCCATCGGGGCGTGTAGGCGCGGCCGACCTGTTCGATGTGCACGCGGCTCGTGGCCGGCAGCAGACGCGCCGCCTCGGCGGCCCGCAGCGGATCTTTTACGTCGCGCAGGTGGCCGATCACCGAAACGACCACGTCGTGCGGGTCGGTCCGGTGCGGATAGGGCGAGGCAGCGGCTGACTGGTGGATGACGCAAAGGCGCGGCCGCAACCGCCTGG
>ERZ890510.840-NODE-840-length-22436-cov-8.594612_pt1 | contig 22436 bp, 21 predicted proteins | sample MGYA00521265_ERZ890510 | MGnify/ENA primary metagenome ERZ890510 (study PRJEB32303, sample SAMEA104408624) | aquatic metagenome | biome: Brackish water; feature: Chemocline; material: water | place: Baltic Sea | collected 2014-10-26T21:54:00 | depth 110 m ...
TCCATCTCTGACTCCTGAGTCGCTAAGCATGTCAATCGGCACTGCCAGTATAGGTGGCACCGATTGACAACGGCTCAGGCCTGCGTATGCTGGTATGAAACCCCTACCGGGGGGGTATGGGTTAACAGGAGCGAGTATGCTCACCGACACGAAAGCCGACGCCCTGAAACGGCTGAACTACATCTCAGGCCATCTCGACGGTATCAAGAAGATGGTGGAGGCGGACACCTACTGCGTGGACGTGCTCAAGCAGACGCACGCGGTACGGCGAGCGATTGAGAAGCTCGAGGCGCTCATGCTCGATGGTCACCTACGTTCCTGCGTGGTGGCAGGCGTGAAGGAAGGGCGCGAAGACGAAGTGCTCGGCGAGTTGTTAGAGCTCTACCAAGTAGCGAACCGGTAGCTATGAGTACAGAAATCCAGCAAACCAGTCGTCCAGAAAGCCGTACCAGCATCATCCTGCCCATCGAGGGAATGACGTGCGCGGCGTGCGTATCGACCGTCACAGGCGCCATCGAGCACGTGCCAGGCGTGAGCCAGGTCATGGTGAATCTGGCGACCGAAACGGCCTCCATTGAGTACGACGCAGCGCAGGTCGATGTCATCCGGCTGACCAAAGCTGTCGCGAGTTCCGGCTACGGAACCGCCGAGGAGACCGCGACCGTCGCCGTCAGTGGCCTCACCGATGCCAGCACGGCCAAGATCATCGAGGACACGCTCAGCCAGCTTGCGGGCGTGCTCGACGCGTCCGCGAACCCCGCAACCGAACAGGTCAATGTGACGTTCGTCCCTGGTACGGTGGCGCCGTCCGACCTCCGAGAGGCCATCAGATCCGCAGGCTACGAACCAGGCGAGATCGCCAGCGCTGACGCTCTGGAGATCGAGATGGAACGCCTGGCGCGCAGTTCCGAGATCCGAAAGCTATGGACCAAGGTCATCGTCAGCGCTGTCGCCGCGACGGCCATCATGATTCTCATGTTCGTCCCTGCCATCGGTCGCACAATCGGCATGACGTGGGTCAACGTGCTGGCGCTGGTACTCGCTACGCCTGTTCAGTTCTGGGCAGGGCGGGTGTTCTACACGAGTGCAATCGCAGCGGCACGGCACCGCACGTCCAACATGAACACGCTCATCGCCCTGGGCACGAGCGTCGCCTACGGCTACAGCCTGCTGGTCACGGTATTCGGCGGGCTAGTGGAAGGCGAGGAGCCAACCTACTTCGACACCTCCGCCATGATCATCGGCATCATCCTGATCGGTCGCCTGCTGGAGGCACGCGCCAAGGGCAACGCGTCCGAGGCGATCCGCGCCTTGATGGCGATGCAACCACGCACCGCCCACGTGATCCGCGACGGCGAGGACATCGATCTTGCCATCGCGGACGTCGTGCCAGGCGACCACGTCGTCGTGCGGCCTGGCGAGCGGGTGGCGGTCGACGGCGAGGTCGTGGAAGGCGCGTCAGGCGTAGATGAGTCGATGCTGACCGGTGAGAGCCTCGCGGTGGAGAAGCATGCGGGAGACTCGGTATTCGGCGGCACCATCAATCAGACCGGCAGCCTAACGTTCCGAGCGACCAAGGTTGGCAGCGCCACAGCACTAGCCCAGATCGTGCGCATGGTTCAGCAAGCGCAGGGCTCCAAGGCACCGATCCAGCGCCTCGCCGATACCGTGGCCTCGTATTTCGTGCCGACCGTACTGGCGATCGCCGCCCTGACGTTTGTGCTCTGGGCGGTCTTCGGGCCTGATCCTGCCTTCAACCTAGCGATGCTCAACACCGTGGCAGTGCTCATCATCGCTTGCCCGTGCGCACTTGGCCTGGCAACGCCCACAGCAGTCATGGTGGGCACTAGCGCGGGCGCACACCGAGGGATCCTGGTACGTGGGGCAGGGGCGCTAGAGCAAGCGCACAAGCTGGACGTCGTCGTGTTCGACAAGACGGGCACGCTGACCATGGGCAAGCCGCAGGTGACCGATATCTTGGCCAGAGGCGAGACCGACGCGGAGGTGCTACGGCTCGCGGCGTCCGTGGAGCAGTTCAGCGAACACCCGCTGGGGGGCGCCATCGTCACAAGCGCCAAGGAACGCGGGCTTACCCTCGAAAAGGTAACTGACTTCCAATCAGTACCCGGCCTGGGTGTCCGCGCCAACGTAGACGGCGAATCGATCACCGTTGGCAGCATGAATCTCGCGGCGCAGGCCGGGGTGCAGTTGGACGGTCCCGCAGAAACCGCAGCCAGATTGCTGGCAGAGCAGGGCAAGACACCCATGGTGGTGCTACGCGACATGATCCTGTTGGGCGTGCTCGCGGTCGCCGACACGGTGCGTCCAGAGTCTGCGGAGGCGGTCGCGCAACTCCAGGCACTCGGCATCGACGTGGTCATGCTCACCGGCGATGGGGAGGCGACGGCGAGAGCCATCGCATCAGAGTTGGGCATCGAGCAGGTGCTAGCCGAGGTGATGCCCTCGCAGAAGGCGGAGCAGGTCAAGCGCTTACAGGCCGAGGGGAAGCGCGTGGCCATGGTTGGTGACGGTGTCAACGACGCCCCTGCGCTCGCTGCCGCCGACGTTGGCATCGCGATCGGCACGGGCACCGACGTAGCATTGGAGACGGCGGACGTGGCGCTGATGCACGCAGACGTTCGCGGTGTGGCGACAGCGATAGCGCTATCCAAGGCGACGATGCGGGTGATCCGACAGAATCTGGTGTGGGCCTTCGGATACAACGTGGTGCTGATACCGGTCGCAGCCGGCGGACTCTACCTGGTCTTCGGGCAGGGAGGGGCACCAGAATCCCTCCGGTGGGCGCTTGGCGATAGTGGATTTTTAAATCCGATGCTGGCGGCGGTGGCGATGGCCATGAGCTCCGTATCGGTGGTCAGCAATAGCCTGCGCCTGCGTCGATGGGGCAGGCGGCCCGAGGCATCTTGAGAACGACAGGCAAAAAAACAGGGGCGATGCCCCACGTGAGGAGAAATCGATGACTCAGCTAGACGTGATATTCGGCAAGGCGGGCGACACCGCGATCGACCCCGTATGCAAGATGACCGTGCAGAAGGCCAACCCCGGTGGCGGAACGGCAGACCACGACAGTGAGACCTACTACTTCTGTGGCCCAGGCTGCCGTGAGGCGTTCGTCGCCGACCCGGCGAAGTTCCTGGGAGCCGACGCAGCCAACATGGACCACATGGGGCACATGGATCACGGCGACCACGAAGGGCATGAGCACCACGAGGAACATGCGGAACACGCTGATCACGCGCATGGCGATCATGCAGATCACGCAGGGCCGGGGACGGCCGTCTGCTACCCCTGCAACCACAACGTGGTAATGGCGACCGCAGCGCACTGGGAGTACAAGGGCACAACTTTCTACTTCTGCAGCACCGGCTGCGAGGAAAAGGTAAAAGCGGAGCCGGAGAAGTGGTTGGTCATCGCCAACAACCGCGTTTCGCTGGATCCCCACGCAGGGCACGACCACGCACACCACTGATCCACGATGGTAGAGGCGCGAGGGCCAAGTAGGGCCCAGGAGGGGAGGGCTTATGTCAGCCAGTGAAATAGCGGTGACTCTGGTAGGGATCGCTTCGATCCTCGTTCTTGCCTATTTCTTCTTCGGGCCCAAGAAAGCCAAGACTGCGTCCCTGGTCGGTGGTATCCAGGAGATCGAGATCACGATCAAAGGCGGATACTCCCCGGACATCATCCGCGTCAAAGAGGGAGTTCCGGTTCGCCTGAAGTTCAACAGGCAAGAGGCAGGCGATTGCTCGTCCCGCGTCGTCCTGCCTGATTTCCGGGTGAGCAAGACCCTCCCCGCTTTCAAGACCACCGCTCTCGAATTCACCCCCAACCGGTCGGGAGAGTTCGGATTCGCCTGCGGCATGAACATGCTGCACGGGACGTTGATCGTCGAATCGGCCGATGCAGTCGAATCGGCCGATTCAGGCCCGCGCGAGCCGACCGCCGGGCAAACGGCGACCGCTACCGCAGAGGCGCCTGAGCATCACGACCATGAGCACGACGAGCACGCGGGGCACACCCACGGATTCGCTCGCGCCGTGGGCGTAGGCCCGACCCTACAAGTTGGTGAATTGGAGAGTGTCGAACTCGCCATTTTCGGTGGCGGTGTGACCTGCCCAACCTGCGTAACCAACATCGAAGCGTTCATCAACGAACTGCCGGGGGTCGACGACGTCCAAGTCAACTTCGGCGCGGAGCGCGTGGGCGTGCGATTCGACCCGACGCAGGTGTCCGTCGATGACATGGAGGCCGCTGTTCGTTCAGGCGGCTACACGGTACGGCGGCGGGAGAAGCCAGGGTCTCCGGAAACGGAAGACCAGGAAGCAGCCGAACGCCGAGCGGAGCAGCGCGACCTGACCCGCCGGGTGCTGGTCGGCGCGGTCCTCACCGCGCCTGTGCTATTCGGCATGATGACCCATGAATTCTTCAGCCCCGACTGGCTGCCTTCGATCTTCCTGGACCACTGGTTCCAACTCATCCTCATCACGCCGGTCATGTTCTACGCAGGCTGGCCGATCCACCGCACGGGCTGGCTCGCGCTGAGCCATCGCACCGCTGACATGAACAGCCTGATCACGTTGGGAGCGTTCTCATCGTACGGGTACAGCCTGCTGGTTACGTTCGCTCCCGATCTCGTGCCGGAGAATCTCCGGGCGGTCTACTACGAAGCGGTAGGCGTCATCATCACCCTGATCCTCCTCGGGCGCCTGCTGGAAGCGATCGCCAAGAGCGGCACGGGCGAAGCGATACGCAAGCTCATCGGCTTGCAGGCCAAGACAGCGCGGATCGAGAGGGACGGCCAAGAGTTGGAGGTGCCGGTCGACGAAGTTGAGATCGGCGACGTGGTGCTCGTGCGCCCTGGCGACAAAGTCCCCGTCGATGGTGAGATCGTCGAAGGCCGTTCCACGCTCGACGAGTCCATGGTTACGGGTGAGAGCATTCCGGTCACGAAGGAGGTCGGAGATACGGTCGTAGGGGCGACCATCAATCAGACCGGAGCCTTCAAATTCCGGGCCACGAAGGTCGGCAAAGACACGATGCTGGCCCAGATCATCCGACTCGTTCAGGAAGCGCAATCATCGAAAGCGCCCATCCAACGCATGGCCGACCTCGTCGCCAGCTACTTCGTCCCCGTCGTCATATTCATCGCCATTGGGACGTTCGTGATCTGGTTCAACTTCGGCCCTGACCCTGTGCTGACCTTCTCCTTGGTCAGCGCGGTCGCAGTCTTGATCATCGCTTGCCCATGTGCGCTAGGGCTCGCGACGCCACTCTCCATCATGGTGGGCACAGGCAAAGGCGCAGAAAACGGCATCCTGATCCGCTCTGCGGAGGCGCTAGAGACGGCCCACAAACTCCAGATGCTGGTACTCGACAAGACAGGCACCATCACTCACGGGAAGCCAGCGCTAACCGATGTCATCCCAGCGGGCGAAACTCCGAGAGATGTTCTGCTCCGGTTGGTCGCGTCAGCTGAGCAGAACTCGGAACACCCGCTGGCACAGGCCATCGTCCAAGGAGCAGAGGCCGAAGGCCTCGCGCTCTCGGACGCTACAGACTTCCAGTCCATCACCGGCAAAGGGATCGAAGTCACCGTCGACGGCCGCAAGCTGCTCGTCGGCAACCAACGCCTGCTGGTCGACGCTGGCATGGACATCACGGCGCTCATCTTGCAATCCGAGGCGCTGGCCACGCAGGGCAAGACGCCCATGTTCGCCGCGATCGACGGGCGGCCGGCGGGGATCATCGCCGTGGCCGATACCGTGAAGGAAGATTCCGCACGAGCCGTTGCCGTTCTCCGCCGGATCGGCGTCGAGGTCGTCATGATCACCGGCGACAACAAGCGCACGGCAGAAGCTATCGCTCGGCAGGTCGGGATCAGCAGGGTGCTGGCCGAGGTGATGCCAGAAGACAAAGCTCTAGAGATACGCCGACTTCAAGATGAAGGGAAGATCGTGGGCATGGTCGGCGACGGGATCAACGACGCGCCCGCGCTCGCTCAGGCTGACGTGGGCATCGCGATAGGCACGGGCACCGACGTGGCCATCGAATCGTCCGATGTAACGTTGATCTCGGGCGAATTGGGGGGCGTGGTCACCGCCATAACGCTCAGCAGATCCACCATGCGCAACATCAAGCAGAACCTGGTGTTCGCGTTCGGGTACAACATGATCGGGATACCCATCGCGGCAGGCGCGCTCTACCCGTTCTTCGGCCTGCTCCTCAGCCCTGCGATCGCCGCAGCGGCCATGGCGCTCAGTTCCCTATCCGTCGTCACGAACGCCAACCGCCTGCGCCGCTACCGTCGGCCTGAGCTACCCACCACAATCGGTACAGGCCCAGCCACGACAGCCATCGAAGTCAGTGGCCCATCTGAACACGAGCATCATCACCAGGAGGTAGCGCAGATGGCCACCGTAACCGATCCCGTGTGTGGAATGACTATCGATTCAGCCTCCGCAGCAGCCCACGAAGAGTACGCAGGGGCGACCTATTACTTCTGCTCGCCTGCCTGCCACGAGAAGTTCAACGCTGATCCAGCGCAGTACGCCACCAGCGCTACGGGATGAGGGCAGTCGTTGAGCACAGGGGCTAAGCTTGCGAAGTTCACGGGTGAGACAGGCACACCTAAACCAGGGGCGCGCTATGTGCACCGGCTGACCACCCAACGCTATCTAACCTAGCGATGGGTCACTCATGACGACGCTTATCGCGACGTTGGTCGTCGCCTACTTACTCGGCGGGGTACCGACCGCATACCTCCTGGGCAAGCGGTGGCATAACGCTGATATCCGCACGCTCGGGTCGCACAACGTAGGCACGTCCAATGCGGCCAAGTCGTTCGGGCCGCGCGCTGGGGCGATCGTGCTTCTGGGCGACGCTACCAAGGGCGCGCTGGCGGCTGGCGTGGCGGTCGCTCTCGACCTGCCACCGTGGGGCGCCGCGATGGTGGCACTAGCCGTCGTCGCGGGGCATAACTTCTCGCCCTACCTACGCCTCAGCGGTGGACGTGGCGTGGCGACCGCCCTGGGCGTATCGACCATCATGGTGCCCGCAGTCGCGGTCGTAGGACTGATCGTCGGCGCGGCGTGGTTCGTAGGCACGCGAAACATCGTGGGCGCGGGCGTCTTGGCGTTCGCGGTCACCAACGTGCTGGTTGTCGCAACGGGCGCACCCATGCCTGTGCTGGCCATGTGTGGCGCAGTCTCGATGCTGGTCCTAGGCACCCACCTGGCGCGCGAGCGGAGCGGAACACGGAGAACGGCGGTGGTGGAGGTGGTGCGATGAGTTGGTGGATCATTCCCGTCAAGCTAGAGACAATCGAAGCGCAATTCAGGGCCGACCGACGCCTGGCGTTTCAAGTGTTGACCGCGTTCGGCAGCAAGAACCAGCAAGCTGGCCCGTCGCGCGTGCTGCACGAAGCCGACGACGGACGCCGCTTGGTGGAGTTCACGTCAGAGACCGGCAGGCCCGGCAAGACCGCGGTCACCCACGAATGGGTGGCGGTCGATGAGCCTGGCGAGATCCGCTTCTCTGGCGTCAAAGGGCCTCTCCAGCACCTAGAAGACCGGTTCACCCTCGAAGATGACAATGGCTGCACCCAGTTCCGCTACGAGAGCTCCATAGGCGTACGCGGCTGGTGGTTCGGCTGGCTGATCGCCCGCTTCTACGCGAAAGCGATCGTGGAGCGCATGATGCGCACGCACGTGCCCGAGATGAAAGAGGCGATCGAGAATCGCGCCAGTCGGAGCAGCCTATTCCCCCAGACCGGCTGCGCAGAGCAACCCGATCAGATCGCAGCCGGCGCTCTCGCCACCAACAGCGCATAGCCCAGCCGACCTTCACTCGCGAGGCCTCGCGCCGCCTTCACCGCACGCTTGGCGGGCTCCAGCGTCGTCACAGGGACATCCAGCTTGCCCAGACCAACCGCGATCTCCGCGAGCATCAGGCCATTGCGGGCTTTATCGATGAAACCACCCACCGTGTCCGGCAGGTCACGCGCCTCCTCGACAGTGAACCCTGCGCCCTCGATGGCGTGAGCGTAGCCCGCGAGCGAGATCGCACCTGCCAGGCATAGCGCGGCAGCCGTGACTCCCTCAAGTTCCTCCGGAACCTCCCCCTCGCGCGTCACGTCAGTGATCGCGAGCGTCCCGCCCGGCTTCAGCACGTCGCGGATGCGCAGAAGCGCCTCGTGCTTGTCGGGCAACGTCGACAGCACGCACTCCATGACGACGGCATCGAACGAGGTCAGGTTCGCGGGCATGTCCATGATGTCCCCCTGGACGAACGCCACGCGCTCGGACACTCCTTGCGCGGTAGCGTGCGCCTCGCCTTCGGCCACGCCAGCGGCCTCGATAGTGAGACCGGTCACACGACAGCCCAGCGTCTCAGCCAAAAACACGCTGCTCACGCCGCGCCCCGATCCAGCGTCCAGCACGCGCTGGCCCTGGCTGACCCCCGCGGCGCGCGCAAGCTCCAACGTAAGCCCAAGTCCACCAGGGTGGAATGAATCGCCCATGAGGAACGCTGCCAGCGGGTGGCCGTACAACGTGGAGCAGCACTCGGTGATGGGGTGAAGCTGTGTCACTAGACCTCGTCCAACTCGATGGTGACGAGGCCCTTCTTGGCTTGGCGCTCAGCCAAACGCTTCTTGGCCATAAACGCACGGTCGGCCTCTCGATAGCCCACGTTGTTGTAGGCGCAGAAAGGGACCATCTTGCCCTCCGGCGTGATGATCTCCACGCAACACTTCATCACCTTCTTCACGTCAAACGTATAGGTGTCCATGAAGTCCTTGATGCTGATCGCAAACACATGCTTGGCCAACTCATGACCCGACGCGATCAGGCCCAGGTCGCACGCGACGCACTCGAACTGGTCAGCCAGCGTGTCCCCGCCAGGAGCAGCGCTGGACGACCAGAGGCCTTCGAGCGCGACCTTGATGTCCGCCGAGAACTCGGGCCACGTGCGATTGGTGATGTAGTCCAGGTAGTCGTCCACATTCAGCAAACGCGGCAACGGCGTCACCTTGCCGTCCTCGACGTAGGCGTAGGTAACGGATTGGCACCCCGGGTTGCAGCAGGGCACGGGCACGAAGTCGCTCTTGGCGAACTGACCCGATGTTTGCTCTGCGATACGCCCGACGACCTCGGGGATGGTGACTCGATCCAGCGGATCGAAGTCCGGGTGGCGCCCGGTGTGGGTGACCGGCTGAAAGTTCACGCCGCGAACCGCCGGGTGCTTCAGGCCGAACTCCACCAGCGGCCCGATCTCGTGTTCGTTGACGCCACGCTCGATGGCGGCGACCAACACGGTGTCCAGGTCGAGCTCCGCCAGCCGGTCGAGTGCCTTCAGCTTCTCGGCCAGCAGTGGCTCGCCCCTGAGCGTGACGTAGGTTTCGTCCGTCAGGCCATCGAACTGCAGGTAGATCATCGGCTTGAGTTCGCCGATCGTCGCGGCCCACTCGGGGTCACGGGCGAATCGCAGGCCGTTGGTGTTGATCATGACGTGACGGATGCCCTTGGCCTGCGCCAAGCGAACGAAATCCGGGAGCAGGGGGTGCAGCGTGGGCTCGCCTCCACTGTACTGAAGCACCTCCGGGTCACCCTCAGTCCTGACGAAGGTTTCGAGCATCATCTCGACCTCCTCCATCGTCAGGTTGTGACCGGGCCCTGCGTCCGCGAAGCAGGTGGAGCACGCGAGATTGCACCCGGTGTTGACCTCGATCAGGCCCAAGCACGCATGCTGCTTGTGCTCAGGGCACAGCCCGCAATCGTGCGGGCAGCCGTCCTTGACCTCGGTCGTGAACTCCAGGGGGATCGTGCCAGGCTTGTTGAAGCGCACGGAATCCACGTAGGCCTCGGCGTCAGGCGAGATCAGCGCCTCGAACCACCCGTGGTCCTTGCAGCGCTTGCGCATGATGACCTTGCCATCACGCAGGTGGATCTGCGCATCAATGACGCGTCGACAGACAGGACACAAGCTGCGGGTCAGCTCATGGAAGATCGAATCAGCGGTCTTCTTCTTTCGGGTTTCGACCGGAACCGACGGCTTGAACTCGCGCAGCACATCCCCTCCCCACACACCAACAGGTGGAGATTGGATGCGCCGAGCGATGCAAGCGGTACTAGCGCGCCGCCTGCCGACCGTCCATGCGTGCGATGCGGATGTCGAGGACAGCGGCCTGGCCAGCGTGGACGCGATCAAGCCCACGCCTGATGGCGGGCTCGATCTCGGCGGGGTCCTCGACCGTTTCGCCGTACCCGCGGGCTGCCTGGGCAAGCACTGCATAGTCCGGTGATGGGTCGATGGCGGTGCCAAGGAAGTCGTTCTTGGTCTTGCCCACGCCATCCGGGTAGGTGCGTGCCCAGCTGTTGACCGTGGCCATGTGCTGAGAGTTGTTGTAGATGATTGTTAGGAACGGCGCGTTGTACTTCTCCGCCGCCCAGAATGCCGACGTTGGCCGTGCGAACACGAACGACCCGTCACCCTCTAGCGCGATAACGTCGCGGTCAGGATTCGCGAGCTTGGCGCCGATGGAGGCGCCGAGCCCCCAGCCCAGGCTAGAGCCGCCCGCCATGAACACTGTGCCAGGCACCTTGCGGTCTGACATGGCGATCCATGGCCAACCGCCGGACATGCCTTCGTTCATGACGATGGCATCCTCTGAGATGACCTGCTCCAGGCAGTAGGCAGCCCACAGCGGGTGGATCGGCCGGTCGTCCTTGTGGGAGAGGGCTACCGCCTTGAGGCGCGCCCGCTCCGTGACGGTGTTGGCCGTGTAAGCCTCTACGCGCTTGGCGACGCGAGCCTTGTCGTCGCTGGTCATGCGCGCCTTCAACGCTTCGAGCAACGCAGGCAGCGCGATCTTCGACGACGCATGCATCATCAAGTCAGCCGGATAGGACCACATGGGGATGGTGTCCTTGGTGGGGTCAATGTCGATCCAGGCGATCTTCGCGGATGGCTCCAGCGTCTCCTGGTCGGGGATCCACGGATTGTCGTGATCGATGACAAGAACAACGTCGGCGTCTTTGACGCTTGGTGCGCCGCACGTCCCAGCGTTTAGCGGGTGTTGCGTCGGGAAGTTCAGACGCGTTCCGATAGCGCCCTGAACGGGTGCGCCAGTGAGCTCGGCGATTTCGGTGAGTACGGCGACCGTTTCTTTGTAGCGTCCAGAGGAGCCAGCGATGATGAGAGGCTTCTCCGCGCTGGCAAGCCAGTCAGCCAGCAAAGTGATCGAACCAGGGTCAGCGGCAGGAGGAATGGGCTGGCCGTGACGACCAGCGGACGGCAATTGCAGTTCAGTCATCTCTTGGATGAGCAACTCACGGGGCAGCGTCATATAGACAGGGCCTGCGGGCTCCGATTCAGCGACCTGATGGGCCTTCTGCATCACCCAGTTCAGGCTCTCCAGGCTGCGCAGTTCGTAATCCCACTTGGTGAAGTTGCGCACGATTCCGCCCTGGTCAGGCTGTTCTTGGATCCAATGTATCGACATATCTTTACCACCACGCGCAACCCCTCCCATAGTAGATGGCGCACGTCCCGCGAAAACCATGATGGCCGCACGATCCCGCTGAGCATCGTGCCACGCACCACCTATGTTTATGGTGCCAGCGTCGACGTGCACAAGAACCGCTTGCGCGCGTCCCGTGTTCTGGTAGTACCCGTGGGCCGCGAACATCGCCGTGGTCTCGTCGATGCACAGGATGATCTTGGGAACCGTGCGCTCCTGCTCCATCATGCGCTGCGTGGCCTCCAGGATAGGGAACACGTCGGTGCCAGAGTTCAGGAAGATGTACTCAACCCCGTTGCTGTTGAGCATCTCGACGAACGCTTCAGCGCCATCCTCGACCGGGATCGAGTGGAGCATGCGTTCTGTTGAGTCGTCGGTGGTTGCCATCTTGTGTCTCCCTGTGCTTCAGCTACCAGTTGAATATCGACTATTCGATGCCGTAGAAGCGTGCCGCCGTGTCGTGCAGCAGCGCTCGTCGCTGCGCGTCTGACAGATCCTCACGCGTCTGTATCTTGTGGAGCGATTCCGGGTATTCGCAGTCCCAGTGCGGGTAGTCCGACGCATACATCACGGTATCCGCGCCGATCACATCCATGACCTGCGGCAACATGCGCTCGTTGGATTCGCACCCGAAGAAGATGTTGCCACCAGCGTGGACGTAGGAACTCGGTACATTCTTGACCAACGGAGCGTCGACCGCCCCACGGCTCTCGTACTCCTCGTCGAGGCGATCCATCCACCAGGGGGCCCACGTAGCGCCGGTTTCCAGGAATGCGAACTTCACCGTGGGGAACTTATCGAAGACACCCTCGAACATCATGCTGGTGAAGTGGCGCATGATCCCGAAAGGATGCGCGACCGAGTGCGCCTGGATGAATTTGGGAAAAACGTCTGCGCCAGGCGCATTGCTGGAGCCCGAGGCGTGGACGGTTACGGGGAAGTCGAGTTCCGCCGCAGCCGCGTAGACCCCGTCGAAACGCTTGTGACCGAGCAGGTGCACGCCATCTGCCGGGAACATGACGCCAGCAAGCCCCAACGACTTGGCGCGCCGCAGTTCAGCCTCGGCTGCGTCCTCGTGATGCGTGGGCAGCAACCCGACAGCCAACAGGCGACCGCCGCTGGGCTCGCAGATGTCGCCGGCGACCCAGGTGTTGTAGGCACGACAGAGAGCCGCTTGGTAGTCCGGGTCCTTCACGAAGCCGGAGAAGAGGCCCAACGTCGGGAACAGGACGCTCTTGGCCATCGGGCCTCGATCGAGCGCGTCCAGCCACTCCTGAGTCGTGCGGGCGCTGCCCTTGAACAGGCGCGTGCCGAGGTTGCGGTCGACACCGTCCAACGGCACCAGCGCTGACGACTCCATGGGCGTGCTTCGGAATTCCCGGTACGGCTCCTCAAGCAACTCCGCGAGCCGCTTGGGGTTCTCCATGATGTGGCCATCGCCGTCGATAGCCGTCACCAGCGTCTGCGTCGCCATCTCGTCCCTCCGCTATTCGCCGCCGTTGACCAAGATGGTCACGCCATTCACGAATGACGCGGCATCGGAGGCCAGGAATCCCGCCACCCCGGCGATGTCGTCCGCGACACCCACGCGGCCAACCGCAATACGTTCCGCCGCATTAGCCATCTCAGGCCGAACGTACCCAGCTGGGCGTGGCGTTTCGATGACGCCGGGCGCGATGCAGACCGCTCGTATCTCCGGACCCCACTGTTGCGCCATCCGGAGCGTCATCTGGTGAACCGCTGCCTTTGCCGCTCCATATGCAGTCAGGTCGCCCGTTCGCCCACCAGGGTTCGGGAATCCAGAAGACGACCCTATGTTGATGATGACGCCGCTGCCTGCCGCCTTCATGTGAGGCACTACGGCTTTCGCACACAAGAAGCCTGTCTTCACGTTGGACTCAAAGGTCGTCATGAAATCGTGCTCACTCATCTCCAGCAGCGAAGCCCGGTTGTACTGTGGCATGTCCGCGTTCCGAGCGAACGTCCCACCCGCGACGTTCATGAGGATGTCGATGCGGCCGAACCGCTCCATGGTCTGCGCGACCATGCGCTCGACCTCATCCGCGTTGGCGACGTTGGCGGCGATGCCCAATGCCTCCACGCCACGTGTTTCTATGTCCGCGACCACGGGCGGGATCGAGTCCGCAGGGACGCTTACGATGACGACATTCGCTCCAGCGTCGGCAAAGGCACGCGCGCTGGCGCTGCCGATACCTCCGCTACCGCCCGTCACGATCGCGACGCGGCCTTCCAACGAGTAACGTGAAAAGTTCATTGGTGCTCTCCTATAGCTAGGTTGATCGCCCGGAAACGCTCGGGCTACGTCCCACCGTTGAGGTCAAGGTAGGACGCGTTGAAGAAAGCGCCCGCATCGGACGCGATGTAGACGGCTGCTGCTGCGATGTCCGCTGGCGTACCGAAGCGGCCTACCTGAATCTCCGCCAGGGACTTCGCACGACGCTCAGGGGTCTCCGTGCGCACGCGGCGAGGCGTGAGGAAGTGGCCAGCGTTGATGCAGTTCACCCGAACGTTAGGCTCCCACTCTTTCGCCATGTTCCGCGTGAGGTGCATGACTGCGGCCTTGGTCATGTTGTACACGCTCATCACGGGCTCAGGCGGCCGGTAGTCGCGCGCGCCGATGGACGACATGTTGATGACCACACCCTTGCCACGCTCCAGCATGTGCGGAACGATCTCGTGACAGCAGACGAACACGGAGCCAACGTTGATGTTGAACGCCTCCATGAAGTCCGCCTTGTCCAACTCCAGCAAGCGACCGCGACTGAACGTGGGGCCCTGGGAGCCGCCGACGACGTTCATCAGGATGTCGATCTGGCCGAAACGCTCCAGCGCGGCATCTCGCATGCGGGCGACTGACTCTTGGTCGGTCACGTCAGTTGAGACGCCCAGCACCTGCCCGCCCTTGGCCTCGATCTCAGCGACCACGCTGTCGATCTTCTCCTGCGTCCGAGCAGCGATGACGACGCTGGCGCCAGCATCGACGAAACCGTGGGCGATCATGCGCCCGATACCGTCGCTACCACCGGTGACGACCGCTACTCGCCCTTTGAGCGAGAAGAGGTCTAGCGAAAATTGTGGGACTTCGTTTGCGGGCTCTGTTGTCATTGCGATCTCTCTCTTAGTACCTGATCTCTTGCGGGACGACGCTCAGCGGCCGCTAGTACCAGCCGTGCCCGCGGATCAGCCCGCGCAGGTACGAGACCTGCCCGATGTGCTGAATGTTGTCGTTCAGGATGATTGCCAGGCGGTTCTTCACCGGCTGCGCTGGTCGGCCTGGGATAGTAGGCTCCACCATGCGGGTCATGTCCGCGTCTGTGAGACCCTCGACGATCTTGAGGCTCTTCTCGGCAACCGCATCGAAGTAGCCAACGAGCGTTGCGAAGTCTTTCGGGTCGAACAAGTGGACATCTGCGGGAGCGAACCGAGGGAGCTCGCCCTCCAACCCGAAGCGTGCGCCCCAACCGCCGGACTCCCAGATCGATGTCTCCCCCGCGATGCTCGCGGAGATGGTGTCACGCGTACGCGTCAGGTGCCACACCAGCCAGCCGATGGGGTTGCTCCCCTCGCCAGCAGGTTGATTCCTCAGGTCTTCGGTACTCAGATCATCCAACGCTCGGTGTAGGTCAGCGTCGGATCGGCGGATTGTGTCAGCGTAAAGTTCAATGGTGCTCATCTAGACGTTCATCCAGCCGAAGCCTTGAACCATACCGCGCGCGTACATCACTTGCCCGGCGTGCTGCGTGTTGTCGGAGATGACGCTCACCAAACGTACGCCTACCGTAGGCAGCGGCGTGTACTGGGGCTCGTTGATCTCGGCATCGAGACCCTCCGGCGTCACCGTCGCCAGATACTGCTTGGCGCGTTCGAACACCGCATCCGCGTACCCCAATGACAGGTCTGCGGAGTCAACCTTCAGCGCCGCCACCTGCTCCAACGTGTGCCCGGTACCTGTCTCACTCTCGTCCTTGGCCATGCCGAACTTCTCGTGCCAGCCATCGGACACCCACAACTGCGGAACGTCCAAGAGGTCAGAGATGTGGTGGTCTTGCACCCGGCAGAGGTGCCACGCCAACCAGGCCATCGAGTTTGAACCCGGTGCTGGCTGCTTGTTGAGCGTCTCAGCAGGGACTCCATCCATCGCCCGGTGCAGGACCCGATTGATCCGACCCAGCGCATCAGCTATGACTGCGGCTCCGTCCATGCCTACCTCCGTTGGCGCGGCCTTGGCCTGCTCGCATGGCCTCAGCTTGTCACGCACGTTATCTTGATTCTGGAGGCGGCATCGTGCCTTTCCTACCAGCGGGCGCCATGATAGCGCACACCCTCATGCTATGATTCCTAGAGGTGGTTTCACCCATGCCAACAGGCTCTCCGAAGCGCTCCATCGACATCCGCGTGTTCCCCGCTTTCCGGGGCCTAGTAAAGACGCCCTTCGCCCGACGCGCAGCCACAGCGGCGCTCAAAGTCGCTGACCCCGGCGGCGACAGGGACGTGAGCGTCGTGATCGCCGACGATGAGACCCTCCACGACCTGAACCTACGCTACCGGGGCTTCGACGAGCCTACGGATGTGTTGTCCTTCGGCGACGAGAGCGATGCGTCGCTCGCAGAAGAAGACGCCGACGACGGCCCCGCGTTCCCTGAGATGCCCGGCGAATCACTCCCGCTTGGGGAGATTGTCCTGTCCTACCCCTTGGCTGTTCGACAGGCGGGCGAGCACAATGTTCAAGTTGATGAAGAGGTGGCTTTGCTCATCGTCCACGGCGTCCTGCACCTCCTGGGGCATGACCATGCCGAACCGGACGAGGAGGCAGTGATGAAGGCGCTTGAAGCCCAAGCGCTTACCGCACTTTTCCCGGAGCGGGCCGGACCCGCACAGGAGGCGCGTAGATGAGCGGCGAGGTGCTTTACCGCAAATGGCGGCCCCCACGCTTCGCCGACATCGTCGGCCAAGGGCCCATCACGCAGACCCTCGCCCAGGCCATCGCCACCGGGCGCACCGCGCACGCGTACCTCCTCTGTGGCCCCCGAGGCACCGGCAAGACATCTACCGCCCGCGTACTAGCGAAGGCACTCAACTGCACCATGCGTCCGCCAGGGTTCGGTGACCCGTGCGGGAATTGCGACGCCTGCCTCGCGATCGAGCGCGGCAATTACGTTGACCTCATCGAGATCGACGCCGCCAGCAACCGTGGGATCGACGAGATGCGCGACCTCCGAGAGAAGGTTCGCTTCCTGCCCACGCAGGGCAAGTACAAGGTCTACATCATCGACGAGGCCCACGCGCTCACCAACGACGCGTTCAACGCCTTCCTCAAGACCCTGGAAGAGCCGCCGCCCCACAGCGTGTTCGTCCTGGCAACGACCGAGCCCCACCGGCTGCCGGCCACCATCATCTCGCGTTGCCAGAGGTATGACTTCCGTCGTATCTCCCCGGCTGACGTCGTCGAGCGGCTATCCGAGATCGCGACCTCAGAGGGCGTCGACGTCTCGCCAGAGGTACTGCGCACGGTATCCCGTGCTGCGGGCGGCAGCCTTCGCGATGCCACCAACATGCTCGATCAGCTCATTACGTCGTTCGGCGCCAAAGTGGGCATCGAGCAAGTACGTGAACTGCTCGGCATCGGTGGCGAGGAGCGCGCCGTCGCTCTGGTTAAGCACCTCCTAACCAACAACACGACCGCAGCGCTGGAGTTGATCAACACCGTCGCGTCTGAGGGTCAGGACATCCGACCGCTCCACCGTATGACAGTCGATTTCCTGCGTGCCGCCCTGCTGATGAAATCCGGGGTCAAAGACTCGCTGGAGCTCTCCAAAGAGGCGTACACCGAGTTGTCGTTCGCCGCAACGAACACCACCATGGAGCACCTGCTACGAGCGCTGCGCCTGTTCGGTCAGGTGTCGCTGAAGTTCGATCAGCCATCGCCACTGCCCTTGGAGCTTGCGACCGTTGAGTTGAGCCTCGACCCACAACCCATGATCGTCGCGCAAGCGGCCCCGATGGCCCCCGCGCAAGCCGCACCAGCGCCCACGCAACAGCAGGCGCCACAACGGCCGCCAGCGCAGCAACCGGCGTACGCACCTCAGCAGCAACAACAACGACCGCAGCAGGCCCCGGCTGAGCAGCCACAGGAGCGGCCGCAGGGACAACCCCCGCAGCAAGCACCAGCGCAAGGCCAACGCCCTCCGCAGGCGCCCCCTGCCGCACGTTCCGCCGAGCCTCCGGCGCCCATCGACCCCAACGCCCCGGTCGAGGAACGCCTCATCGCCGCATGGCCGTTGATCCTTCGAGCGCTGAGTCGCGTACCACGCCGCCGATTCGACGTGGCAGCGTTGCTCCGCAGTTCCACGAAACGACAGATCATCGGCAGCGAGTTGCTCGTGCGCTTCACGCACACGTCCAACAGCGAACGTCTCCAAGACGAGCTGGAGGACCCAAGGTGCAGACTTGAGGTTGAGCGCATCCTCGAACAGGCGCTGGGCGCGAATTACACCCTCAAGGTCGAGACTGACACCAATCGCACCACGGCTAACCTCAACGCCGACCAGCCAGGTCACCTCGTCCGTGCTGCCATGAGCCTCGGTGGCCAGGTCATCCAGAACGCACAGCAGCAGCCTGAAGCGCCAGCACCTGTCGCCCAAGCCGTGGAGCCGATCGCCGATCCAACACCAGTCGCGCCTGCTCCCGAAGCTCCAGTCGCGCCGGTCATCGACGAAACGCCGATCGAGCCACCGCCCGCCACACCAGCAGACAACACGCCTATTGCGCAAGACGAGCCGCCAATGGCCGTCGACACCCCTGTCGCTCAGGCAGAGCCTCCGATGGCCATCGACACACCAGCCGAACCAGCGCCAGTCACGCCTACCGCTGACTCCCCAGTCGCACAGGACCAACCGCCAGTCGCCGTCGCCACGAACGGTGAGGCTCCAGTGATGGCCCGCAATCTCTTCAACGAGATGCAGGAGATCCCACGCCCACCATCAGAAGACGATGCCGAGAGCGACGCTGACAACGAGAGCAAACCCATGGCGGCAGCAGCGCTGCCGAGCAACCAGATTCCCGCAGACTACTACCCGGGACCCGACGAAGAGGAGATGAACGTATGAACAAGAACTTCATGAAACAGGCCCAGCAGATGCAAGCTAAGCTCGCCCAGGCCCAGGAAGAGCTTGAGACCATGACCGTCGAGGCCTCGTCTGGAGGCGGCGCGGTAAAGTGCGTTGCCACCGGCAAGCAAACCATCGAGTCCATCACCATCGACCCTGGCGCCGTCGACCCCGAAGACGTCGAGATCCTGCAAGACATGGTTCTCGCAGCAGTCAACGAAGCCTTGGCCAAGTCCCAGGAGATGGTGCAAGAGAAGATCGGCGCTATAACCGGTGGCATGAAACTCCCGGGGATGTAGCCCCTTGGCCTCCTACGGATACGACGGCAGCCATCCGTCCCTCGCCCCACCTGTCGCTCGCCTGATCGAGCAGCTGAACAAGTTGCCGGGGATCGGCCCCAAAAGCGCCCAGCGTCTCGCCTACTACGTGATCCGCATGCCCGCCGCCGATGCCACCGCGCTGGCCAATGCCATCGGCACGGTCAAGGATTCACTGATGTTCTGCTCCACCTGCCAGAACATCACCGAGTCCGACCCCTGCGGTGTGTGCGCGCACCCCACGCGTGACCGCACACGCATCTGCGTAGTGCAAGAGCCTCTGGATGTCCTGGCGCTGGAGCGTACCGCCGTGTTCAAGGGCCTGTATCACGTCCTCCACGGCATCATCGACCCCATGAACAACGTTGGCCCTGAAGACTTGCGCATCCGCGAGCTACTCGGTCGGCTCAACGACGGCACTGTCCAGGAGGTCATCGTCGCCACCAACCCCACGATCGAGGGCGAAGCGACAGCGATGTACATCAGACAGATCGTCTCCCCGCTGGGCCCCAAGGTCACGCGACTCGCACGCGGCCTACCCGTTGGCGGCGACCTCGAGTACGCCGACGACCTCACGCTCACCCGTGCCTTCGAGGGACGCTCCGACTTCTAGACGTGCCGACTACCGCTGGATCCCCAGCGCGGCCCAGTCGGAGGAATCCTGTCGGAGTCCCCCCCCATGAGTAGATCGACCCCGAATTCGAATCGACCAACACGAACATGTTGTCCTCAGTGGATTCATGCACCGTCCCATCAGCCATCGGCGGAGAGTACGTGGTCACCGTCCCGCCAAACGTCACCACCCAGACATCGTTGCCCCCGTAGCTAAGGGCCCCCTCGATCGGATGCCCACCGACAGCCACCGACGCTTCCGCGTACGTCATCCGCACGAGCCCGATGAGCTCCTCGCCTTCCGCTAGGCCCCGTCCTCTGGCGTGAAGCGACGCATACTCCACGGCTAGCTCTCCACTTATGCGCGGCGCAGTCTCGTCCAACGCCAGCCATACCAGCACCACTGCCGTCACAGCGATCGCCACGACCACGACGGTCGATCCTACCCACGCGACTCGCTTGCTCATAGATCACGCCTCGCCGAAACAACGTAGTATGGCTCGTTTGCGACACAATATCGCCCTCTGCGGCATCGTGGCTTTGCTGCTGATTGCGGTCGCGTGCGAAGCCGCGCCATCTGCGCCCGCGTCTGCGGCCGCGTCTGCGGCCGCGTCTGCACCGACAGCTACGCCCACGTCATCACTTGTCATCGACGGTAGTGACGCTGCGGGAAACATGCAGGCGCCAACACCTGCCGCACCTCAGTACTCCATCTTCGACCATACCAACGGCCACACCATCGTCTGCTTTCAAACGGCAGGTGAGAGCTTCCCGCCAGGCGAGAACTTCGACATGCCCAACGTTGACCCCGCCACGAACGGGGTCGATGAGTGGACGTTACGCATAGTTGAACCAAACGATATTGGCGACGGCTATCGCATGCCGGTGCTGCCCGATGGGATTCCCAACGGCGAGTGTGCACCCCTCGACGACGTGCCAGCGATCCCGGCGCCCTAGGCGTGCCTCTCGCGGAGCAGCAGCGGCAACATCGCCGCACCCGCTGCAACACCAACGATCACCCACAGCCCGCCGGTCAGGCTACCCGTTGAGTCCCGCACCAAGCCCATCATCAGTGGCCCGGTGAAGCCGCCTATTTCGGCGACCGCGAAGAACACGCCCCCTGCAGTGCCCACACGTTTGGGGCCCACGGCAGGCGTTTCCAACAGGATCAGCGTGAGCACCTGCATCGCAGGCAGACGAATGATCGTCCCTGCCAAGACCATGGCGATCAGAGCGGGGCCGGTGAAGCTGATGAGCCCGATCGTAGACAGCGCGCCGCCCACAAGCATCGCGATAAGCCACACCGATCGTCGCCCCAGGCGCGCCATCGACGGCACGGTGAAGTTGGAGATCATCGCCACGCCGATACCTACCGCAACCCATCGCCCCGACGCAGCCAGCGACATGCCGTTCTCTTGGAGTACCGTGGGGAGCCACGCTCCCAACGCGTGGTTCATGAAGAACACGACGAACCCGAGTATCAGTACCAGTTGTACGTTGCGGATCTTCAACAAACTCAAGATACCCGAGCTAGGGATCGGAACTCCAGAGGGCGGCTTATCCTCTGCCGTCTCCGTGATCGGCGCAGCCGGTGCGTCCTTGCCAAACACGATCCACAGCGCGATGACCACCAGCGTGATCGCGCCATAGACGACCGAGATCCCACGCCACGATCCCGTGAGCGATATCACGAAGCTTGCCGCAGTGGCCAGCGCAAACACTGAACCGATGTCGCGCCCGACGACGTATGTGCCGGTGGCGGGGCCACGATCATTTCCGACGAACCATTGCCCAACGAGCTTGGGCATACCAACCGAGATGATGGGAGCGCCCGCACCAAAAAGCGCCACCGCGAGCAACAGCGTGATGAAGTCCGTAGCAAGGCCTCTGAGAAGTAGGGACAACAGGATGAGGCCCAGGCCAAGGATGACAGCCCTGCGGGCTCCCCAGCGATCTACAAGCGACCCCAAGGGAGACCCCACTCCGATGAACACGAGTTGCCACGCGCCCAGAACCATGCCCATCTGGCCGGAGGTCATCGCCAGGTCTCTGATGATGGGATCCACCAGTGGCGGCATGGATCCAACCCCCAGGCCAAAACAGCCGTAAGCCATGGCGGCCAGCGCCAACATGCGCCAACGCATGGGGTCTTTGCCTGTCGGATACGGAACGGTTTGCACGGGGTTTCAGCCTGCGAAAGGGTCTCTGGCATGGTAGCAGTACCCCCAGGTTGAGGGACTTCCCCCTTGGCCGAGCCCATCCAAACGGATACCCTTGAGGAGATGTTTGACAACCTTACAGATAAGCTCACTGGCGTCTTCGCGAAGCTCGGCAACAAAGGCCGTATCACCGAGGAAGACGTCGACGCCGCTCTCCGCGAGGTTCGCCTCGCGCTGCTTGAGGCGGACGTCAACTTCAAGGTCGCCCGCGAGTTCGTGACGGCCATCCGCGAGAAGGCGCTCGGCGGTGACGTGCTCAAGGGCATCTCGCCAGGCCAGGCCGTCGTCAAGATCGTCCACGACCAATTGGTCGAACTCCTTGGCTCCGGCGACAACACGCTCAAGCCCAAGAACTCCCCCCCGAACGTCATCATGCTCGTTGGCCTACAGGGCTCTGGTAAGACGACCACCGCAGCCAAGCTTGCGTTGTACCTGCGTCGCCAGGATCAGCGAGCGCTGCTGATCGCAGCCGACATGCGACGCCCCGCCGCGATGGATCAGCTTGAAGCGTTGGGCAAACAACTCGATGTGCCGGTCTACCGCGAGAACGGAGGCCCTGACTCCGCTCCCAAGGTCGCCGAGAACGGCATCAAGCGCGCCAAAGAGATGGGCGTGATGTGGGCCA
>ERZ890510.843-NODE-843-length-22403-cov-10.737605_pt1 | contig 22403 bp, 15 predicted proteins | sample MGYA00521265_ERZ890510 | MGnify/ENA primary metagenome ERZ890510 (study PRJEB32303, sample SAMEA104408624) | aquatic metagenome | biome: Brackish water; feature: Chemocline; material: water | place: Baltic Sea | collected 2014-10-26T21:54:00 | depth 110 m ...
TATTAACCATTTCAGTTATCTTTTTCTCCATTTTCTTAACATACGAGCCAAAAAGCCACAAAGAAAAGCGATGCATTGATTCCCCTCTTGTTGTAAATCCCGACCTACGTGTCGGGAGGAGGGGTAGGGGTGGGTTAGAATTACAAATTATTAATTACGAATGATTCCCACGAGCGTGTCTTCCTAAAATCTACGATCGTTCATCAATATTCTTAAATCCAATATAATTTCCTCTGTAGTCAAACTTTTTATGAGCTCACGCTAAGTACTTTTGCCTTCTTTTTATAAAACCAGAGCGCGTTTTAAATGAATGTATAAACTGCGTAATTGAGATATCACTTTGTGAAAAGATTGCATCAGCTTCTAAAAGGAGTACATTAAACTTCTGAAATGCTTAGAATAATCACAAAAGCCAGTTTAATAGGAAGAAGGAAAGAATATGAAGAATTTAAAATTTGGGGTCATTGGGACTTCAAGAAAAACCGACGAGCGACGCATTCCCATCCATCCGGAACATCTAGTCCGCCTTTCTGAAGAAATTCGTCGTCAGCTGATTTTTGAAGAGGGTTATGGAACTCCTTTCGGCATTAGCGATTCAGAATTGGCGAATCAATCAGGTGGGGTTGCAACGCGACATGAGCTTCTTGCTAATCTGGGGAACGTCATCCTTGCGAAACCAGTCCTTGCGGATTTTGAAGAATTACGTGAAGGTGGTATTCTATGGGGTTATCCACATTGTGTACAACAAAGACAACACACTCAGGCAGCAATCGATCGCAAGCAGACACTTATCGCCTTTGAGGATATGTTTGTTTGGGGACCTAGTGGACAGATTGGCCGCCATACTTTTTATAAAAACAATGAATTGGCGGGTTATTGCGCAGTCATACATGCCTTGCAACTCAAGGGAATCGACGGTCACTACGGTAATCAACGCAAAGTCATCATTTTTAGTTTTGGTGCCGTAAGCCGTGGCGCTATTTACGCCTTAAAAGCACGGGGATTTCGAGATATTACCATTTGTATTCAGCGTCCCGACCAATGGATACGTGAAGAAGTACTTGATTGCGAATATATTCGTATTCGGGAAGGGAATGAAAGTGAGGCCCGCATGCTGGTGGTAGAGCACGATGGCACGGAAAAACCATTAGCTGATTTGATAAAGCAATCAGATATCATCGTGAATGGGACTCTGCAGGAACCGGATCATCCTTTAGACTTTATTACAGAGGATGAAATATCCTCTCTCAAGCCAGGCTGTCTCATTATAGATGTCAGTTGTGACGAGGGTATGGGATTCTTTTTTGCTAAACCAACATCATTTAAAGATCCCATGTTCAAAGTTGGAACCGTAGATTATTACGCCGTGGATCATACACCAAGTTATCTATGGGAAAGCGCTTCGCGATCTATCTCTGCTGCCCTCGTAGTCCATTTGCCTGATGTGTTAGCGGGGTATGAGGGCTGGCAACAAAGTGAAACTATTCGACAAGCTATTAATATTGATGCCGGCGTGATTAAAAAAACCAATATTATCTCTTTTCAGAACCGTGAAGCTTTCTATCCCCACGCAAGCCTTAAGGTGTGAAATTAAACAGGCTCACGCCAGGCTCTTCGACTCTCATAGAAACAAATCGTAACGTAAGTATATTGCTATCGGAAAAATCTAACACCAAGTTCCACAAAGCAGCACTAAGTTTCACAAAGAAAAATAAAGACACGAAAAGAAATCTTGCCCACAGATTGACGCGGAAAAAAAATTCCATATAATTTTCTCTGCGTTCTCTGTGTAAATCTCTGCTTCCTCTGTGGTTAAAAAAAGTCTACCACCCTTCGACAAGCTCAGGGCAGGCGCCGCCGCACGAAGAAGCACTAAGTTTCACGAAGGAAAAGTATATGTTTATTCACCTTCTGTTGCATATCCCGAAACCAATTCCCCTTCTAGAAGGGGTTAGGGGTAGGTTAGAATTACAAATTATTAATTACGAATGATTGCCACGAGCGTGTCTTCCTAAAATCAACCCTCGTTAATCGATATTCTTAAATCAAATACATTTTTCTTAGAGTTCTTGTAAATCTTTGAGACCTTCGTTGTTAATCTTTTCAGATTCACACAAGCCTGTTCAAGCGTGTTTTTCTTTTGAATAACACATAAATCGTTTATATCTTAAAGATGCTTTTGATCTTAAAAAAATCGTTGACGGAATATCGGCCAATAAATCAAAAAATGAGGTAGAAAATGAATTTTGATACAATCTCTGCACAAGTCACGATATGGGTCACGACCTATACGCTAAGACTTCTTGGCGCCATTGCCATCTGGATTATTGGAAGCTGGATTGCAAAAATAACGTTGAGAGGATTCTCAAAAGTTCTGGATAAAAGCAGCACGGAAGTCTCCTTAAAATTATTTTTGCTCAGCTTCGCGAATGTTTTTCTAAAAATCATGTTGGGGATTACGGCTCTCAGTGTGATGGGCATCGAAATGACCTCCTTTATTGCTATTTTAGGAGCTGCAGGCTTGGCTATCGGGATGGCATTTTCAGGAACCTTGCAAAATTTCGCAGGCGGCCTCATGATTTTCCTCTTCAAGCCCTTTAGAGCCGGCGATATGATCGAGGCCCAAGGATATTCAGGAATCGTTTCAGAAATTCAAATTTTTAACACACTTCTAAAAACATTCGATAATAAGACAATTATTATTCCCAATGGTGGCCTCGCTACATCCTCTATGATAAATTATTCCTCCGAAAAAAAGAGAAGGATTGATTGGTTTCTCCGAATCGAATATGGTGATAATCTAGAAAATATTAGGGCGGTTTTGAAAAAACTGTGCGACAAGGACAGCCGAATATTACACGACCCCGAAGTATTTGTAGGTGTACTGGAATTTGAGGAAAGCGCTGTTAAAATAATCATCAAAGCGTGGGTTTTAACCTCTGACTATTGGGATGTCTTATATGCAATCAATGAGGACATTTACAAAGAATTCGAAAACAAAGCCCTCAACATCGCATATCCAAAAATGAGTGTTCACATGCAAAAGAATACTTAACAGAATAATCATCAACTCATTTTTTTGCATGTGTAACGGTGTTCATAAACGCGTTTAAACTATTGAATATTTTTACAGATTAAAAACCGGGACAATATTTTGTAGCATGAATTCTTGTAAAAGGTTGGATGTCTTAAGAAAATTTATTTTGAAATCATCCCGTGCCGAATCGTTCGCCAAGTCGCTGATAATTCTCAGGCTGTTATAGCGAATGCCTGCATCTAAACACGCTTTAGCCACTGCATAACTTTCCATGTCAACAGCGATAGATTGTGTTTTGTCTTGAATGTGTTGCTTCTCCGAAGCGCTTTCAATAATGTGATGCGAACTCCAAAAGTGTCCCTTTTTAACCTCGACCTCACTTTCAGTCACATTGATATCGTCTAGACACAAAATTCCAGATTCCCCTATTGCATGGATGGTATGAGGAATCACATAATCGCCTATTTTTAAATCGGGATGAAGCGCGCCACTGACACCAATTTGCAAAACCAAGTCTGGTTTATATAATGCTAAAAATTTCGACATGCTTTTCTCAGCTCGTGTAAGTCCCATCCCAATTGTCAAACAAGCTATGTTTTCATTGCATTCGTACAGGCGCGTCGGTCCGCCTAACTTTGTCATTTTTCTGGCGTCAAAATGCGATAGTATTAATTTTATTTCGCCGTGGAGTGCTGTGATAATAAGTGTTTTCATGGTGCGCAATATAGACGGGATTCGTGGGCCTAAAGAGAAAAAAGTCATTGTGGATTATTGGGCAAATGAATAGTTTGGCGCAGATTTTTAGAGAAGGAGAAGCAATGCTTCTAGGCAAAGTTGCTGGGTCAATCTGGGCCACACAGAAAGATGAAAAGCTTGAAGGAGTCAAGTTCTTAATCGTAAACGAACAAACACCTGAAGGTAATGATACTGGTAAATATGTAGTCGCTATTGATACGGTTCAAGCCGGTATTGGCGATGTTGTTTTAGTCGCGGCAGGTAGTTCGGCGCGTCAAACTGAACTGACAAAAGACAAGCCTGTCGATGCCGTTATCATGGCAGTCGTTGACAAAGTTAGCCTGAAATAATCGACGGTGAAAAAAGCAAAAGTAATCGGAACTGTCTGGGCGACTCAAAAGCAGGAAACCCTTAAAAATTCAAAACTTTTGCTTTTACAAACACTCTCCTTCAATGACAACGCTCCCAAAGGAACACCTTTTGTGGCCGTCGATACGGTTCAAGCGGGAATTGGCGATTGCGTCTTCTATGTCACCAGCAAAGAAGCAACATTTCCCTTAAAATCTAGATTTGCCGCCGTTGATGCCAGCGTCGTAGGCATCATAGATCAAACGACGGTGCATGGAAAAACGGAACATTATCTTTAAAGCAAAGTATAGCGAAAGTCATGAAAATTTTATTAGCAACTCAAAACATACATAAAGTTGAAGAACTTCGTCTTTTCATGTCTCAATTTGGACACGAGGTATTAACATTGAATGATTTTCCTGAAATTGACGAAATTATAGAAGACGGCGAAACCCTAGAGGCGAATGCGCTTCTAAAAGCTCGAGCGGGCTTTGCAGCAACAGGTTTACCTACAATTGCAGATGATACAGGTCTTGAAGTTGATGCATTAAACGGCGCTCCAGGCGTCTATTCGGCACGATACGCTGGCGACAATGTGACCTATGACGACAATGTGAATAAACTGCTGCAGGAAATGCAAAGCATCAACGATAATGAAAGAAACGCTCGTTTTGTAACCGTCGTAGTTTTTCTTGATTCGGAGCATGAATTCCTTGCTCGCGGGGTGGTTTTAGGTGAGATTACGAAGCAGCGAATTGGTGATAGCGGTTTTGGTTATGACCCTGTTTTCAGAGTCCTTGAAAAGAATAAAACCTACGCTCAAATGAGTCTCGAAGAGAAAAACCAATTGAGTCATCGTGGGAGAGCAATGAGCCTATTAACAGACAAACTAATGAAGAATCATAAGTCTTTTTCAGCGGAGTAACGCTTAGAACAAAACGTTAATTTTTTAACTTTAATTTATAACATACAGAAAAACGGAATTATTTTTGAGCATTTTGCGTCAGCACATTAGAATATTTTTGTCCCTAATATTTATCAGTTTAAGTCTTGCAAATACAGGGCTTACAACGGGTAGAAGCAACTCCTATTCTTATTTTTATAGACCTCTCACACATACAATTTTTGAAGAACCCTATGGCGGGATGTATCTTCAAAATGATCGACTTCTTTTCAAAACACCACCTTATAAACTTAAAATTTCAACGATTAAACGTGATTTCAAAGCCCTTGACGATTCAAAAATTTTAGTTTTTTCCTTAACCATGGACGGTAAACCAATAGGCCTGGCAACGGTTGTCTCCATGGAAGATTTTGTGATTCTAAATAAACGGGAACTCATTGCGTCGTCGTTTAAAAAAATTGTGACAAAAAAACTTAGCTACGAAAGAGAAGAAATTAGATCGGAATCTCTCGAGCTCATTGGCGCAGACATCGCGGGTCAACGTGTGTCGTTACGGATTCGTGGGAATGTGGATATTATTGGTAAGTATTCCATGGAAGACCGCTCAGAGCAAATACTGATCGAAAATAAGTATCAATCCAATACTTTTCAAATTGACCAAAAACAATCCTTTAAAATCGAAGGAAAAATCGGCGACCGAATCAGTATTTTGGTTGACCAAGATAGTGAACGTGATTTTGAATTCGATAATAACATGGAAATTAAGTATCTAGGAAATGAAGACGATATTGTCCAAAGTGTTGATGCAGGAAATATTACTCTCAGCCTCCCGGGTACAAAATTGGCCATGTTTTCGGGTCAAAGCAATGGTTTGTTCGGAATCAAATCTTCTCTCAAAATCGGCGCTTTAGACATCATAACAATTGCCTCGTTGGAAAAAGGGAAGAAAGCGCGTTTCTCTCTAGCTGACGATGAAGCATTGGAACAACAAATACCAGCTTATACGTGGCGTCGCAACACCTACTTCTTTATAAACAAATACTATCGTCGGAAGTTTTATCCCCTTAACGAAAGCGGTCAACATATCGCTCTTGATAGAACTGTTTCAGAAATTCAAGTTTATAAATCCGTCAGCAACACCTTTTCCGGTAATAACGACGCCGATGTTTATACGGGTGACTATTATGATTATCCCCAGGATGGAACCGCTGTTCGCGTCGGGAGTCAACTGTTTACACAACTTATCAAAGAAAAAGACTATTTCGTTGATAATAATTTTGGTTTCATAAAACTCGCGACACCCGCTCAAGAATCTGAAGTTATCGCCATTGCCTATCGTGATTCTGCAATTCGAGATAATGGTTTATTGGTTTGGGAATACGGCGATTTACCGAGTTCTTTTTTCTCCGAAGGTGACACAAGAGCATTGGGAATACCGGTACCTGGCGATACACTTCGTCTAAAAGTCATCAAAGAAGAAAATTCTAAACCCACAAGCAAAAGTTGGGATTTGGAGTGGAAAAATGTCTATTATTTAGGCGCAACAGATATAGACCCAACTGATTTTTCACTAAAATTAAAATATACCGAGGGAACGATTGACTCAGAAGAAAGTACCGATGGTGTCAATTTTCTGACGATGTACGGCCTCGACCGAAAAAACGAAAGCGGGGAAAATACGCCTGATGGAATACTTGATGTCGATAATACGTCCTTGCTCGATTTAAAATCCGGCGAACTGTTCTTTCCTTATCTTCAGCCATTTAAACCCTATATCGTTGTAGCAGATTCAGGCGCAAATTTAGTCGAAGATGCCTTAAACGGATCGGTGGGGAATGGTGGAAACCCTGAACTCGTTGATCAAGAAGATTACCAATGCTTTTCTTTTTACGATAACACGTCCAATTTGAATAGTTTTAAAGATGACGATAAATTCAGTGTTTTTGTCTCCTATTCAAACAAAAGCTCTATTATTAATTTAGGTTTTAACCTTATCGAAAATTCAGAAGTCGTAACATTGAATTCTGTTCGCTTGACAAAAGGGCTCGATTACAAAATTGATTATTTTACAGGTCGATTAGAACTCTTAACAACAGCAGCTTTGGCTCCTGGCGCGAACCTTGATGTTACCTACGAGAAAAATGAGTTCTTTAATCTTGACAAAAAGGTCATCCTTGGTTCACGCGCTGAATATAAATTTGGCGAAGACAAAACGTCTTACATTGGCCTCACGGCTCTCTATTTCTCCCAATCCAGCATTGATGATAAAGTACGCATCGGGAAAGAACCTTTTAATAACTTTGTTTGGGATGCCAATGGAAAACTGGATTTTAAACTACCGTGGCTGACACGTACAATTGACTGGCTACCGCTTCTAAGGACAAACGCCGAATCATCCTTTAAAATTAATGGTGAAATTGCACAGGTTATACCTAATCCCAACACACGAAATAATGATGCCTTAGGTGAAAAGAGTGTTGCCTATCTCGACGATTTTGAAAGCAGTCGGCGTGAATCAAAACTAAGTATTCTGGCAAATGGTTGGTACACCGCATCCATTCCAGAAGTAGCTTTAGATAATTTAAATAATATAAATCGGAGTTTTGTCGAATGGCATAATCCCATCAATCGGCTTTTAACCACTCAAATTTGGCCCAATAAAGAAACATCCGCCCAAGCCCAAAATGACGTGACAGACATTTTAATGTTGAGCGTGTTACCCGATTCCAGCTTTGCTGTGAGGAACAATAATACCGCTCCTCAAGAATCATGGGGTGGTATTATGACGGCTTTGTCCTCTGGCTATTCCAACCAAATGGAAGCAAAATTTCTCGAACTTTGGATAAACGGTGGCGAAGGTCAACTTCACATCGATTTAGGACTCATTAGTGAAGATTTACAAGATGTAGGTGAAAAATGGATTGTCAATATCAATGATAAAACCATTAACAAGGGACATGGTTATCTCGACACAGAAGACTTGCCCGAATTAGCTTTTCCGACGGGTAGTGGATATGTTGACGATGGTGAAGATGTTGGACTGGATGGACTCCCTTACAATTCTCCCGAGCACCACAATCAACATCCAAGCTGGGAATATTATGATTTTGATCCAACCAAATCTCCCGTTGACTATCGACATATAAACGGTACCGAAGGCAATTTAAACAGCGAGGGAGGGCGTTACCCTGATACAGAAGACATTAACGGCGATGGGAGCCTTTCTGAGATAAACGCCTATTTCACTAAAACAATCTCTCTTCAAGATGCAGGTGCTTATTTAGCCGGTGAAACACAATTTGACGACGGAACACCAACTGGATGGAAGCTTATTCGAATTCCTCTCCGGGAGTTTGATGTCCAAGGGGACGAACGCTTAACCACCTGGGAAGAGATTAAATACGTTCGATTATGGATGGATGGACTCCCTTTAGGTGGTGACACATTAGCCATTGCCGCCATTGATATTGTAGGAAATGAATGGCAGGAAGACGGCATTATCGCTCTTGATGATCGGGAAGAAATACCGATTCCCGATTCCACTTACGCTGGATATTTTAATATCAGCATTATCAATACCGAAGACAACCCCGATCGCTATAATCCGGACCGAACCGACCCAAGTGGCTATCATGCCCCACCTGAAGGCGTTTTGGGAGCCCTTGACGCACTCACTCAACTCCGTTCAAAAGAGCAATCTCTTGTTCTTCAAGTCGATGATTTAGCATCTAATCACAAGGTGATGGCTCGGAAATATATTTTTGATCAAGCAGGACTTGATCTTATCCATTATAAATATATAAAAATGTTTGTCCATGGATGGGATAAAACCCACGGCGGTGTTTATGAATCAAATTTTACAGATTATATCGACCCCATGAGTGACGAAAGCGATTTAGAAGTCTTTTTACGTATGGGTCACTCAGATCTCGACTATTATGAAATCAGAATGCCTGTTTATGGTGGATGGGATGAGCGCAATGAAATTAATTTTGCCATTTCCGATTTAGCAAATTTTAAACTGTCTCTCGACGATTCATCCTTTCAAGATACACTTTATCCAGGCACTGACTCCGCATCTATTTCTACATTCTCATGGAACGACTTAGCTCCCATCGATAAATTTTCAATGCGAAAAGAAGACGGCCGGACACTTGTTGTAAGCGGCGGCCCTTCATTTAGCAAAATTAAACGGATCCGCGTCGGCCTTATCAATCATTCCAATCATGATATGACAGGCGAAGTTTGGCTGGATGAATTGCGACTCACCAATATCGAACAAAATACGGCGACGGCCTTTCAAACGAATATGACATTGACACTAGCTGATTTTGGCGCCGTCACCTTGGATATTCAAAAAGGAAGCGCTGACTTTCATAATGCCCAAAAACAATTTGGTTCAGGTGCTAATCTTCTATCAAAAACCGTCGCTTCTTCTTGGCATGCCGAAAAATTATTACCGCAATCTTGGGGAATGAATATTCCTGTAAATATTACCTATAAAGTAACGGACAAAGATCCCAAGTATATTACGGGGTCCGATATTGAAATTGGAAGTCTTGCCGAGGGGCTCCGAGATACAGTGAAAAGCCTGGTGGATCACTCCGAATCGTTTTCGTGGAATTTTAGTCTCGGGAAGAAAGAAGCTTCGAAACATTGGTTATCACGCTACACTATTGATAAAATAGCGTTAAAAGTCGGGCAAAGTCGTTCCAATTCTAACAATGCCACGACAGCTGAAAAACGAGGTCAAAAGACCGATGGCTCTATCAGTTATAGCATTGATTTTGGGAAAGACAATACGATCGCGCCCCTTGCATTTGCAAAAAAAATACCCTTTATCGGCGAGGCTCTCGAAGCGTTTGAGTTCTCTTATCTACCCACAAAAATATCGATGAACTCATCAGTCGTTGAAGATAGTAGCTATTCACGATCTCGTAATACCAATTCAGATGCAATTTCGAAGCACACTTTATCGATGAATCGAAATTTAAATATGGACTGGCCTATTACGCCAACAGTTACGGCAAGTTATAAGACTCAAATGGCCAATAATTTGGATCGAGTGAAAAACAACAAGCTTAAAATCCTCCAAGAAGGTGATTTTGGGCACAAAGGAAATTTAGCCGAATCAATGTCTTTAACATGGAATCCGAAAGTTACACTCCTTTCACCGCGACTTTCGTATTCATCAACATTTAATGCCACAGATAAAATTGCGGAAAGTGACGCAGGAATTGATCTAAAATCAAGCAATCGAATTGGTGCAAGTATTTCCATAGAACCTAAGAAACTTTTTGAACTTGTGTACACACCCGAAGAAGATAAATCCAACGGGAATAAGGCATCAGGAGGAAAAAAGACTCCGGAAACAAACACCAACCGAGGTGGGAAACGTGGAAAAATGCCACCACCGAAGGAAGAAGAAAATACCGTAGAGAAAAAAGACGTTGAGAATGAAAGACCGAAAAATTCTCTCTCCCTACTCAAGGGATTCCATGGCCTTCTCGATCATTTTTCGGCAATTTCTATCACCAGCAATCAAACAAATTCTCGCTCTGATGGTCGCCTCCTTTTGAGCATTGATACGGTTTATGATGCCGCCAGTGATTCCGCTTGGTTAGAGTTTAAAGAAATGGCATTCAATGATATCGATTATGCCTATCGCTTTGGTCTTGTTCAGAATCCCGATTTCCTATATTATCCTCTGGGGAATCTTGTCGCAACCAATACGTCAATTGATTTGAATATTACGGGTAATATTTCCATCACGAGTGATTTGACCGCAAACTATGCGTTTAATGTGGGAGATAAAAAATCACTCACCAGTCCGGAACAGGGCGAAGTCGTCAATCGGATTCAACATTATTTCCCATCGGGCAAACTCTTTGGGATTCCAGACAATAGCCTCGCCTCATACGGCAATGAAGGCTTTCCCTTTCCAAGTATTCATATCAGATACATGGGTCTCTCTAAAATCGAATGGGTCAAAAACTATTTGAATCAGGCCACAATTGAATCTGATTTCAAAAGTACCTATGCCGTGCGAACCGTAAAAGGCGAAATGGAAAGTGAAGATATTTCCATTATGCTTTCGCCTCTTCTTCGAATTTCGATTCAAACAAAACAAGGAATTGGAATTAGTTTTAATTGGAATTTAGAACACGGCATTAAAAACTCTCAGTCGGGATCTTCAAACCATAATGAGAAAAACTCCATTAATGCATCGGCTAATTACCAGCATTCCGGAGGGCTAAAAATCCCAATTCCGATGCGTGAACCCATTTATTTTGAAAATACGATTAACTTCAAATTTGATGCAACGTTTTCGAATAGTGTACAGTACAAAGGTAATATTGATGGCGGTTCTCTAAGTTTCGGCGAAGGAGAATTCAATAAGTCGTTCCAACTTAAACCAACAATTGATTATACATTTTCCAAAAAAGTGAATGGTTGGTTCTCCTATATGTATCGCGAAACAGAAACGCGCGGACAAGGCAAAAAGACCTATAATGACTTTGAATTCGGCGTTAGGATTGCAATCCGTGGTTAGTGCTTTCTGATGAATCGTCTTAAAAAATATGCGATAGTCGGATGTCTTTTAACGCTCCCACTTTACGCGCAACAATCGTTTAATGGCGAAACGGCTTTTAAATACCTGGAAGATCAAGTGGTATTGGGACCTCGTCATGTGAATAGCGACGGTGCACAATTAGCCATCGACTATTTCGAAAGTTTTTTTGAGATTTATGCTCATGACGTTGTCTTGCAGCGCTTTCGACTTCCAGATCCTTATGGAACGGATACCTTACATTTGACCAATATTATTGCCCGTATTAATCCGGACCAAAAAAAGCGCATTATGCTCGGTGCACATTGGGATTCTCGTCCCAGAGCCGATATGGATGTGTCGCGAAAAGACGAGCCTATTCTAGGAGCCAATGACGGCGCCTCTGGCGTAGCAGTATTGATGCATATTTCTGAGATATTGATGCAGACGCCACCCCGTGTTGGCGTTGATATTCTTCTGTTCGATGGCGAAGACTACGGAAAAAGTGGCGATCCTATATATTATCTTTTGGGAAGTCGTCATTATGCCAATAATCCAACTTTTCCTCTCGGCGAAACATTCCTTCTTCTCGATATGATTGGCGACGCCGACCTCAATATTAAAATAGAAGTCAACTCCTACCGTTCGGCACCAAAGGTTGTGCAATCAATTTGGGCTATTGCCAGCGAACTACATTATCCGCAATTTATCGGGCGCTATGGACAATCCATTCTCGACGATCATATTCCCTTCATCGAAAAAGGCATCCCTTCCGTAGATTTAATCGACTTTAGTTATGGACCCGATGGCGAGAATTATTGGCATACACACAATGACACACCAGACAAATGTTCGCCTGAAAGTTTGAAAATAGTAGGCGATGTGGTTTTAACATGGATTTATCGCCAATAATAATGAAAGAAATTAACACGAAATCCCTTATGAAAAAAAGCTGGCTTAGCCTAACACTCACGCTTCCAGAAGGAAACCAACGCGAAATAATCGCCGAATACGCTATGTCCCTTGGGAGTGATGCCTTGTACGAAACAAATGATGCCATTGTCGTTTCATATCTTCATGACGGCAACGAACGGAAAACATTAGAAGAGCTGAAAACGTTCATCACATCTCTCGGTATGACACCAGACATCAAACAAGAGATTGTTCACGATGAAAATTGGAATGCCAATTGGCAAAAATACTTTTTCCCCGTCGAGATTTCGAAAAGGATGATGGTAATTCCTGAATGGGAAAACGATGACAATCACGACATATTAATTCGTATCCGGCCTGCCATGGCATTTGGTACCGGAACTCATGAAACGACCCGCATGTGTTTGAAATGGATCGACGACTTCGCTGATACGGCCACATCAATGTTGGATATGGGAACGGGAAGCGGTATTTTATCTCTCGCAGCATTAAAATGCGGCGCCCAAAATATTGATGCTATTGACATCGATGAAGATATTCGCGAAAATATTCATGAAAATTTTGAGCTTAATAAGCTTTCGTCGGAGCTCCTTCATTTGCAAATATCGCAAACACCTACATTCCAAACGAGCTATGATATTATTGTAGCAAACATGATTCGAGCTAATTTATTTCCCGTTCTCCCAGCGCTTTTTCCTCGCCTAAATCCAAATGGTAAAGCCATCATCAGCGGTTTACTCATCGAAGAGAAGGATGAATTCGAAGCCTTCGCTCATTCAAATGATTGGAAAATTGTACAGACTCAAACCTTAAACGAATGGATTGCTTTTCTATGCGAGAATTCAAAATAATTATCATAAACACTTTTCACGATGAGCGTGAAACGAGATGAATCGGAACTTTTTTATGAAAAAATATAGTACAACAATTCTAAGCCTCTTTCTACTTTGGACTTGTGAACAAACTCCAAACTCATTGGAGGTCTCAACGAATACGACATCTAATAATGATACATCAGACTCACTCTATATTGCGGAATTAGAGTATTCTTTTTCATCAAATCAATTTTTCGTCTCTTCTTACAGTCCCTCAGATGATTCCGTTTCCCTCATTTGGTACAATTTGGAATCGCTGCAAAATGAACTTTGGACGCTTGAGATGAGCGCTTTTGTGCGAGACAATGGTAGTGGTTTTGACAGAATCCCTGGCGACCAATACTTCGATCATGAATTCTCACCCGCTCTTTTTAGTGCAGATTCTTTGTCTGAATGGCGCATCCGTTTGACAGCGGGTGAAAAGAATCTTACGAAGATGATATCATTGGAAACACCCTTACCGCCAATAATTGTTGCCGTTTTCGCGCCGGATACCTTGTGGCTTTCAACTTCGGGTTATCGCATCGATACATTACAAGTGGAAGTAAGCCATCCGAAGGGGCTTGATGAAATTCGCTCTGTAACCTTTAAATCAAAAAAGCCAGGCACCTCAACTTATACACAGCCATTTGATCTTTATGATGACGGTGGAAACACAACGCTTTTTAATATTGGCGACACGCTATTTTTAAACTCAAATGACAAAAAAGCGGGAGACGGGATTTGGAGTTTTCCTATCGCCCTCGATCCAAGTGGCAACACCGGCACGAACTATTGGCTTTTTCAAGCCCAAAGCTGGAACGGTCAAATTTCGACTTTCGAGGATTCCCTTGTCATCATGCTCCCTCTCACAATGACAATACCCAACGATGGAGTTGTCCTATGAGAAAATATTTCGTTTTATTTTTTGTATTGATGTCTTTTACGTTTGCTCAACTGATGAGGCCCACGCAACACGCCTTAATAAGCGATACCTTAATACAGGGACTCATCGGAAATGGCATCGGCGATATTGCGGGACAAGGCGATACCCTTTGGTTTACAACAGGATATGGCTTATCCGGAACCTACGATTATGGCGATTCGTTTTTTGGCATCTCGAGACAATTTAGCAACATTGGAAAAGGAAGTCTCTCAGCCTTGGCAACTTCGGGTGACACGCTGTGGTTTGCTACAGGATTTGATTCCGTTATTAATGCAGAAAGTTATCAAACAGGTGGTGGCATTTCATATTCCACAAATGCGGGACAAAGTTGGACGTCTTTTGAACAGCCCATGGATTCCCTTCGTTGGTACACCGATAATAACGGACAACAAAAATCGTATACCTATTCTGGTTTTGAAGTTTATGGCGATACGGTTCTTGCTGTTGATGTCGTAACGCCCATCACCAATATTACCTTTGATTTAGCGTATGACGGCAAACGCCTTTGGGCGACATCTTTTGCCGGAGGACTTAGGGTCTCTCATAATCACGGACAAACATGGCGACGCGTTCTCTTACCATGGGATGATGTGGATATTCTCAATGAGACCGTTTTTAATTCCATGCTCAGTGATATTAAGGCATCTCCCGAATATTATTCAATTGACCCTGTTTTACACATGAATCATCGGGCTTTCTCGGTGGTGGCACGCAATGACACCATCGTCGTCGGTACAGCAGGTGGCATAAATCTTTCTCTCGATGGCGGTATTTCATGGCAACGATGGACATCCCTAAATTCGAATATTACGGGCAATTGGGTTGTGGCGCTTCATCTCCAAACCACACCAGATGACATCATCATTTGGGCGAGTACCGTCAATACAAACAGTCGTGAGACCCAAGGCATAAGCGCCCTTTCACTTAATAATCGATATTGGGAAACAGCTCTCGAAGGTTTTAGAATCAATAATTTCGGAAGCAACGAACAATTTGTTTATGCCGCAACCGACGACGGTCTCTATGTATCTCGTGATGGCTTGCATTTTTTAAATTTCCCGACAATCGTATCATCTGATGGTCGAGATCGTATTTATTCCGAAAGTGTCTTTAGCGTATTTGTGGATGATTATAATCGCATTTGGGTCGGAACGGGTGACGGATTAGCCTGGAGCGATGATAAAGGAGAAACCTGGCAAATTGAAAAATCAGGGCAGGCTGTTGAAGATGATACATTCTTCGCCTACCCGAACCCCTTTTCACCCCGACACCAAAAAGTTTTTCAAGGTGAAGGAAATCTTATCATTCGTTTTACGGCACAATCGAATACGTCCATCACATTGGATGTATATGATTTTTCAATGAGACGCGTTAGAAATATCCTTGATGGAGTTCCTTCTGTCTTTGACGGCAAACAGGAAACTACCTGGAATGGTAAAAATGAAAAAGGTGAATATATCGCCAACGGAACCTATTTTTTAAGACTCCAAAAAGCAGACAAAAGCTTTTGGTCAAAAGTTATGATTGTGAATTAGGAGTTGAAAATGAAACAGATAAAACATCTACTACTTTTAATAATTATTTCCTTTAACGGCCTTAATGCCTCCGGTCTTGGTGGTTTTGCGGGTCCAGCATGGCGACTTCCCATTGACGCAAAAAGCGCAGGCCTCGGCGGTATTAATCAGTTTTCGCAAACGTCGGATATGGCATTATTTCATAATCCGGCATCCATGGTTTTTGTGCCATCAAGAGAATTTTCTGGAGGCGGAACAGAGCTTTCCCTGGATCGATATATTTATTTTCTAAGCGGCTCCGTGAAGCTACCTCCCAAAGCGAAGGTTGGCTTTGCCACCATATTTTCCGGGACACGAGACATCACCGCTTATGATAGCAGAGGTTTTGAATCCGGTACTCTTATGGACTCAGAACAGGCATATCTCGCCTCATTCGCATTAGAAGTGACGCCACAATTAGGTGTCGGTTTAAGTTTGAGAGGCAATGTCCATCATCTTGCCGCCAAAGATGGCTGGCTCGATCTTTCTGCCTCTGGTACAGGATTCAATTTTGGTCTAATCTACCATGACGAACATTTAGGCGAAATCGCATTGAGTTTTCAGAATCTTGGATCAGCCTATGATTGGAACACGACGGGCTATTTTGAAAGGCCGAGTATTTACCGAGAAGAATTCCCAATTTTGATAAGTTTCGCTTATCACAAAACCGTTTTTAAGGCATTAGATATCTTTGCCCAACAAGATTACTACGCCATCGGTATTCACGAAACGCATGTAGGAATTCTTTTAAATTGGCAGGAGAAGGCTTCTCTTGGTACAGGATTTCATTATACTGAAGAGGCTCTAATGCCGAGCTTATTCTTATCATACGTTTTTCCATTTGGCGAAAATATTAAGATGGCTGTAAACGTGGGCGTGATGGCAGGGATTGAAAATGAAGGACTACGGAATTACCTAAACTGGCGATTCATCTTTTAAAGAAATGATCAATAATATCAGGACAAAATAATGAAATCGACCCAAACAATTTTTATTCTCATGGCTTTGGTGCTATCGCAGGTTTTTCCGGGCGATATTTCAAAATTCACCTCAAATACACAGGGCTATGGACTTTCTGCAGAGCTTTCGGCTTATGCAAACCCACATCTTTATTATGCCTTTGTAAATGAATATAATGGTGAAGCTACGGCACTTAAATTCCCTATTGGTGACAAGGGCGTCAGTATCCAAGTTCGAATGGATAAATTATCCTATGGTCTTGCAATGATTGCCATCTACGATATTGAAGCGCGGTCAAATATCCCCTCGGATATTCCTCAAAATTATCAAACATATACACTTGCAATGCCCTATGTGGCTTACAAAACACCCTTTTTAAATGGATTACTTTATGGAAGTCTCAGTACTGAATTGGAACAAACCGTCAATTACAATACAACACTTATCGGTTTTAGTGCCGCTTATGGAAAATCATTCAACGCTCTCGAAATCTCAGCAGGAATCCGTGATTTGAGTGTCAGAGTTAAAACAAGCGACGATTATATTTCAAATCCCGTTATGGTATATTCGTCAGGGTTTTGGCGTACTGGAAAAATTTCGATCCTTGGGGAAATCAATTCCGGAGAGTTTCTCGTTCGAGCTGGAATCAACTATAAACTCGCGTCACTTTTTCAAGTACAATCGGGCATAAAATATGATGCCGACGCAAAAAGCATCTATGGCTCATTTGGCTTTGATACAAACATCGAGAATTTTAAGTTTGGCTTTTCCGTTTCCAATTTATTGCATGACCTTGGTCCCACGAGTCACTATAGCATTTCTTGGATGTTTCGTTAAACGCAAAATCATGAATAAGGCGAAATTTTTACCCGTACATTTACAGCGCCATTTTCCAGCTATCCTCGACATGCTGAATGAAATTGATATTTTAACACCAAAAGAACTCAAGCAAATTTGGACATCTTCATCCGTAACTCAAAAAGAGAGTCCGTTTTTAAAAGCGATGTATGGGATATGTACGGCGAAAATACATTTATTGGAAGGGAATCTTGTTAAAGCAAATAATTTAGCAACGATATATTTCCCTCGCTTTACAAACCCAGATAGATACGAATTAATAGAGCATCCTAAAGCCATGGGACTTATGGCGTGCGAGCTCTCCATTATTTTTTTTCATACGAATGAAATGAAGCTTTCATCCATGGCTATGGACATGGCTCTAAAATTGACAAAGGATAAAAAACTGTCCCTGGTCATTGATGCGCAAAACGCATTGATAAAAGTAATGAGTCATGTTGAAAGCGATACGAAAGAATTGTTGTCTGTGCTTAATCAACTACTACGAGTTGGTTTGAAATATCACTATGTTATGTTTCAATTGAATTATGTACGTTATCTCATGTCTATACACGACACGAAGGCCGTTAAAAACATCCTTGAAACGATTCAACTCATCAATAAAAACATTCACTATTTCTATTTTTCTGAGGTAATTAAACTGTTAAATGTGAGATTGCGTTTACAGCAATCTAACAGGGTTTCAAGTGTTCAATATCTAAAAAATCTTAGTCAAAGCATTGATTGCCCTTTTCATAAAGTGATGTCTTATTCGTTATTGGCCGAAATCTACTGTATGGATAAACACTCTATAGATGCTATAAAAATTCTAATAGCTGCGGAGACGGAGAGTAAAAAATATGATTTATCTGAGTTGCTACCAGGTATATATTTTCAAATTGCTAAAATCATGGAAAATAATTTTAGCGCGCATGAATGGACTGCACGTTATTTAGAAAAGGTCAATGAACTTATTATTGAACAATATAAAGAAGGGCTTCGAATTTCTGGCGAACAATTTAAGATGATAGAATTTTATCAAAATCATTTAAAAGATCAAACGTCGTATCATCAAAATTTTCAATATCTATCACACTATTTTGCCTTTGCTGATGGGCGCAATTGGAAAGAGCTCAAACTACTTTTCCAATATAATGCTTTAATGAATCTCTCTGTATCAAATCCAAAATTATCAAGTTATTTTGAGGATATTCAATTAAATCCGAGCACATTTCATACGATAAAATACAAATTGAGAGACGCAGGTTATAAAATACCAAAGCCTGTGACGCCAGAATCCCTTAACGAAAATCCAAACATTATACGGGGTTTACAGACATATATAACGTTCAATCGCCCTTTTACCTGGGATACTTTTACGCAACAATTTGAAAATGACATGATTTACTATTTGTTTATAAAAAATGACTCCGAAAAAATTAAATTGAGCAAAGCGATTGGCTTGTCTTACCCGATGATAATAGCGAAAACTAAATTTCTAGAAAAAAACTCAGATACGTTTTCAACTGACCAGCAAAAAGAGTTTGACGAAATAATTAAAATATTGACTCTTTAGATCAAGTCGCAACTCGCTAATTAAAAGAGAGCTCTGAATAACAGAGCAACAAAAAACCCAGCTGAAGCTGGGTTTTTATTTTTATCTCTGAAACGTCTTTAGTCTCTAAGTGCAGCCTGAGCGGCCGCCAATCGAGCGATGGGTACGCGATAAGGTGAGCATGAAACATAGTCTAGACCCGTTCGATGACAAAATTCAACAGAACTTGGTTCGCCACCATGTTCGCCACAAATACCAAGCTTTATATCAGGACGTGTTTCTCTACCTTTTTTACATGCCATCTCAATCAATTGACCCACACCTTCTTGATCTAATATTTCGAAAGGATCGTTTTTCAATATTCCTTTCTCAAGATATACGGGCAAGAATTTGCCAGCATCATCGCGGGAATATCCAAATGTCATTTGCGTTAAATCATTGGTTCCGAAAGAGAAAAACTCAGCACTTTGAGCAATTTTGTCAGCCGTCAAAGCCGCGCGAGGAATCTCAATCATCGTTCCAACCATATGGTCTATTGAATCACCTGTTTCTGCAAAAAGCGTTTTGATTGTATCGCGAACAATTTGTTCTTGCAATTGCATCTCTGTCAAGGTTCCTGTTAAAGGGATCATAATCTCAGGCTTCGCTGTGATACCTTTTTTCTTGAGCACAAGAGCTGCACCGATAATGGCGCGTGTTTGCATCACCGTAATCTCAGGATAGGTATTGCCCAAACGGCACCCTCTATGACCTAACATAGGATTGAATTCAGACAAATCCTCAACCTTTTGTTTGATGACTTCAACCGAAACACCCATGACATCGGCCATTTCCTGTTGGCCTTTTTCGTCATGAGGAACAAACTCATGAAGCGGTGGATCCAATAGACGAACCGTTACAGGTAAGTCATGCATGGCTTCGAAAATACCTTCGAAGTCTTTTTGTTGAATTGGAAGTAATCTCTCTAACGCCGCTTCACGTCCTTCGACGCCATCTGCCAAAATCATTTCTCTCATGGCGACGATTTTTTCGCCTTCAAAGAACATGTGTTCTGTACGACAAAGTCCGATACCTTTTGCACCAAATTCGCGAGCAACCGTACTTTCGCGAGGTGTATCCGCATTAGTGCGTACATACATTCTGGCGTATTTATCTGAAATATCCATGAGTTTGCCAAAATTGCCACTCAGTTCAGCATCGATGGTTGCAATTTCCCCTGGGAAAACTTCGCCTGTTGAGCCGTTTAAAGAAACCCAGTCTCCTTCATTAAAGACTTCGCCTTTAATCGTTAATGTACGCTTTTTATAATTAATCTTAAGTTCGCCTGCTCCAGAAACACAACATTTACCCATACCGCGAGCAACGACAGCCGCATGGGACGTCATGCCGCCACGTGCCGTCAAAATACCGTTCGCGATATTCATCCCTTCAAGATCTTCCGGTGATGTCTCGATACGCGCTAAAATGGTTTCGGGATATTTATCTGCTTCGTCAGCAAAAAAGACCAATTGACCTTTTGCAGCTCCAGGAGAAGCGGGTAAGCCTTTGGTCAAAACTTTAGCGGCGACCATTGCCGATTTGTCAAAGACCGGATGCAGCAATTCGTCCAATTTGTTGGGCTCGACACGCATGAGTGCATCTTTTTCATCGATTTCGCCTGCTTCCAGCATTTCTATAGCGATGCGAATCATGGCGGCGCCGGTGCGTTTCCCGCTACGGGTTTGAAGCATCCACAATTTACCGTCTTGAATCGTAAATTCGACGTCTTGCATATCTTTGTAATGATCTTCTAACTTGGTTTGGATGGCATCCAATTTGGCATAGATATTTGGCATGAGTTCTTCTAAAGATGGATAATTCTTCGCTCTATCTTCTTCAGTGACGTCTGCCAAAACAGCCCAGCGTTCGGATCCGATTTTAGTAATTTGTTGAGGTGTTCTAACGCCCGAAACGACGTCTTCGCCTTGTGCATCAATGAGGTACTCGCCATTAAACATATTTTCACCGGTGCCTGCATCACGTGTAAAAGCGACACCTGTCCCTGAATTGTTGCCCATATTTCCAAAAACCATGGCTTGGACATTAACGGCCGTTCCCCAATCGCCTGGAATTTTGTTCATTTTGCGATAATAGACGGCGCGAGGGGTTTCCCATGAATCAAATACGGCCATGACGGCACCCCAAAGTTGATCCCAAGGATTGTCCGGAAACTCTTTTCCAGTTTGTTTCGTGACGGCAGTTTTAAATTCTTTGACCAATGTTTTTAAGTCATCAACGGTGAATTCCGTATCTAATTCATATCCGCGAGATTCTTTAAGCTCTTCCATGATGGCTTCAAACGGGTCGATATCTTCTTTCGATTCTGGTTTCATGCCGAGAACGACATCGCCATACATTTGGACAAATCGACGATAGGAATCCCACGCAAAACGATCATTCCCTGATTTTTTTGCGATGGCTTCAACGGCGCTGTCATTTAGACCTAAATTCAGTACTGTATCCATCATGCCTGGCATGGAAACGCGAGCACCCGAACGAACGGAAACCAACAATGGATTTTCTTTGTCGCCAAATTTTGCACCCATTGTTGCTTCGACCTTTTTAATGGCATCTTCAACTTCAGATTTTATCAGGCTAACAGTCTCATTTTGGCCAATTTTATTGTAGGCGGTACACACTTCTGTTGTAATGGTAAAGCCCGCTGGCACAGGAACGCCAATGAGGCTCATCTCAGCGAGGTTTGCACCTTTTCCACCGAGTAAATTTTTGTCACTTGCTTTTCCTTCGGCTTTTCCGCCTCCAAAAAAATAAACATGTTTGGCCATTTATGGTCCTTTCATAAACTAATTGAATTTTGAATTGAGTTGTATAGTAATGAGTGACGTTATACGAGAACTTTGCTCATAGCGCAATAATAATAGGCGCTTAAGTGAATCTTGATTAACGATATTCATTGGTGACGCATTATAATGTGGAATTAATGGAATGGTAGATATTTTTGGTTTTACGGCATTTTTAATGCCCCTCTCGTTGCAAATCCTGACCAAGGCGTCGGGAAGAGGGGTCAGGGGTAGGTAAGAATTACAAACGAATACAACAGATGTGTCTTCCTAAAATCAACAATCGTTAATCGAAATTCGGGAGTGTCAAAATAACTGGGTCTGAAAGGGCCGTAATGAGTTGTGTGATAG
>ERZ890510.844-NODE-844-length-22379-cov-4.609882_pt1 | contig 22379 bp, 19 predicted proteins | sample MGYA00521265_ERZ890510 | MGnify/ENA primary metagenome ERZ890510 (study PRJEB32303, sample SAMEA104408624) | aquatic metagenome | biome: Brackish water; feature: Chemocline; material: water | place: Baltic Sea | collected 2014-10-26T21:54:00 | depth 110 m ...
TTCGGCCGCCGCCGTAACCGACCCTTCGTCGCGGTGAATATGGCGGCGATTCCACGCGAGCTGATCGAAAGCGAACTCTTTGGGCACGAGAAGGGCGCTTTCACCGGCGCCACAATGCGTCACGGCGGCAAATTTGAGCAAGCTGATGGCGGCACGTTGTTTCTCGACGAAATCGGCGATATGCCGATCGAAGCGCAGACCCGGCTGCTACGCGTCCTGCAAGAGGGCGAGTATTCAGCTGTAGGCAGTCGGCAGGCCCGTCGGGCCGACGTGCGCATTGTCGCGGCAACGCATCGCTCGTTGCGTCGCCTTGTGGACCAGGGATTGTTTCGCGAGGATTTGTTTTACCGCTTGAACGTGGTGCCGCTGCGATTGCCGCCGTTGCGCGAGCGGACCGACGACATTCCCGATCTGGTGCGGCATTTCCTACTGCGCGCGGAGAAAGAAGGTCTACCGCCAAAGCGACTCACCGGCGATGCCCTCAAGCGGCTGCGAGAATACCGTTGGCCCGGCAACGTCCGCGAGTTGGAGAACCTGATGCGCCGCCTTGCCGCGCTGACGGCAGACGAGACCGTGCCGGCGTCGGCGGTCGAACGTGAACTCGCCGGCGATGTCCGTCAGCAACAGATCGACGGAGACAACAGCCTGAGTGGCGCGGTCGAACGGCATCTCGAGGCCTACTTCGCGGCGCACGGCGAGGCGCTTCCGCCCGACGGCGTTTACCAACGCATTCTGACCGAGGTGGAGCGACCGTTGATCGCCCTGAGTCTGCGCGCGACGCGCGGCAATCAAATCAAAGCCGCAAGCCTGCTTGGCCTGAACAGGAACACGTTGCGGAAGAAAATCCGCGAACTACAAATTGAGGTAGTGCGCGCGCCCAAGTGATGCAATAATGCAACATTGTGGTTCACGGGCACAGTGCCTCGGACCAAATGGTCACAGCATATGGCATCTGAGACACAGACCCACGAGCAGCTCGGCCGGTTTTTCGGGTGGGCGCAGCGCGTCGGTCTTGAGCGCCGGCTGGTGCTTGGGCTTGCCGTCGCGGCGATTGCCGCTGGCGCGCTGACCTACCTCGCGGTCATTGGCGTGGCGCCGTTCAGTAGCGACCGTGCCGCAGTTCGACCATTGCTGTTGGTCGACAGCATCCTGTTGCTTTCCTTGTTGAGTGCCGTTTCCGCCAGGTTCGTTCGCCTGGTTGTGGCGCGACGCCGCGGATTTGCCGGCTCTCGCCTCCACGTCCGACTGGTTGCCATGTTTGCCTTGGTGGCGATGGTGCCAACGATCGTTGTTGCCGTTGTATCGGCGTTGTTTATCAACGTTGGCGTCAACCTTTGGTTCAGCGAAAACACGCGGTCCGCGATCAACAACTCCGTCGCGGTGGCCAACGCCTATGTTGAGGAGAATAGGAAAACCATTGAAGGTGACGTGCGCGCGATGGCTGATGCCATGCGCCAAGGCCTTTACGCCGCGCGCAACAATCCCGCGCGGCTGACTGGCACGTTGCAATTTCTCGCCGACGCGCGCGGCCTGCCCGAAGCCATGATTTTCAACGGCCGCGGAATCATTCTGGCGCGCACGCGGCTCAGTCAAGATATGAGCTTGATCGACGATGAGACCATCATGACGCGCGCGCGTTCGGGCGATGTCGTTCTACTGCGCTTCGGCGAACAAAACGTCCGAGCCCTGATGCGGCTCGATACGTTGAGCGACACCTATATGTACGTCGGGCGTCTTGTCGATCCTCTGGTCCTAGGCTTCGCTGAGGAGACCCGGCGCCGGAGCGAGTCCTACAACCGCCTTGAAAGCGAACGATCGCGCGTCGAAATCAGCCTTGCGACGGTTTTCATCCTGCTCGCGCTCTTGCTCTTGAGCATCGCGATCTGGCTCGCGCTGGTCTTCGCCAATAGGTTGGTGCAGCCGATCTCATCGCTCGTGGGGGCAACAGAGCGGGTTCGCTCGGGCGATCTCGACGTCCGCGTTGCCGAAGGCCGAGAGGACGACGAATTCGGTACCCTCAGCCGCGCCTTCAATCGCATGACCAGCCAGCTCCGGGCACAACGGGGGGAGCTTATCGAGGCCAATCAGCAACTCGACGAACGCCGCAGATTTACCGAGGCCGTGCTCGGTGGGGTTTCAGCCGGCGTTCTTGGATTGGACTCGACGGGACGGATCACGCTGCCGAATCGGTCGGCCACCGACCTGCTCGGCATGCCGCGGGAAACATTGATTGGGCAAAACTTCCGCGAACTCTTGCCGGAGATGGCCGATCTCCTGGACAGCGCATTCCTCAGCAACGGACGTCAGATCGACGGCGAGGTTACGATTAGCCGCAAGGGGCAGGTTCGCGAACTGCATGTCCGGATCGTTAGCGATCCGATCGCCGACCCGCAATCGGGGTTTGTCGTGACCTTTGACGACATATCGGAACTTGTCTCCGCACAGCGCCGCGCCGCTTGGGCGGACGTCGCGCGGCGGATCGCCCACGAGATCAAGAATCCGCTGACGCCGATCAAACTTTCGGCCGACCGGATTTGGCGCAAGTACCACGATCAAGTTACCACCGACCAAGACATATTCCGTCAATGCACCGATACGATCATGCGGCAGGTTGACGATATCGGCCGCATGGTTGACGAGTTTTCCAAGTTCGCCCGGATGCCGGCGCCAGAGTTTCGTGCAGAAGACCTGCGCAAGATTGTTGAGCACGTTAGCTTTCTGCAGCAGTCCGGTTCGCCCGATATCGTGTACGAAACCAGTCTGCCGCCGGTCGGCCCGACGGTCTATTGCGACCGGGGCCAGATCAATCAGGCAGTCATCAATCTTATGCAGAACGCCGCCGACTCGATTGAAGGACGGCAAGAGGAAGGCGACATGCGGCCGGGCCGTATTCGCGTCGATATTAGCGAGGACGGTGATCTCGTTCGCTTGTGTGTCGAGGACAACGGTCGAGGCTTGCCGAAAGAACAGCGCGCGCGTCTAACGGAACCTTACGTAACGACTCGAAAAAAAGGGACGGGCTTAGGCCTTGCTATCGTGAAGAAAATAATGGAAGAGCATCGCGGCCGATTGATTCTTGAAGATGGGCCCGAGGGCGGTGCGCGCATTTCCCTTGTCTTTCCACGACACAATGACTCGCACGTGGCGACACCACTGGACGCTGCGGCAGAATAAGAAGAACAGTTCGAGGGTAGGGGAGACAGAAGTTTGGCGCGCGACATTCTCATTGTCGATGACGAAGCAGATATCCGAGAATCGCTTTCGGGGATTCTCTCGGATGAAGGCTATGCGGCGCGCACGGCGACGGACAGCCGCACGGCCCTTCTCGCGCTCGAGCAAAACGAACCGACGTTGGTCGTTCTCGACATATGGCTGGAAAACAGCGAACTGGACGGGCTCGAACTGCTCGGCGTGATCCGATCTGAGTATCCAAACCTGCCGGTCATCATGATTAGCGGACACGGGAATATCGAGACCGCGGTATCCGCGATAAAACGGGGTGCCTACGATTTCGTTGAGAAACCCTTTGCTGCCGACCGTCTCCTCTTAGTCGTATCGCGGGCCATCGAGGCGGCCCGACTTCGCCGGGAAAACGAAGAACTCCGGCTGCGTTTTGGACAAGAATCCGACCTTATCGGCGGGACTGCGGCCATCAACACAATGCGCGCCGCCATTGAGAAAGTCGCACCGACCGGGAGCCGCGTCCTCATCACGGGTCCCGCCGGCAGCGGCAAAGAGGTGGCCGCCCGACTCCTCCACAACCGCTCGCGGCGTGCCGCCGGCCCATTCGTCGTCATGAACGCGGCGCGTATGGCACCCGAAACAATCGATCTGGAACTCTTTGGCGCGGAAGCGAACGGGACCGGACCGAATAGCCCTCGGAAGATCGGCATTTTCGAGCAGGCACACCAAGGCACGCTGTTCGTCGATGAAGCGGCGGACATGCCCCTCGAGACCCAGGGTCGAATCCTTCGCGTCCTCCAGGAACAGACGTTCGCGCGCCTGGGTGGACGCGAGCAAGTCCGCGTCGACGTGCGGGTGATCAGCGGATCGAGCCGCAATCTGTCGGACGAAATCGCAGCCGGGCGATTCCGTGAAGACCTTTTTCATCGTTTAGCCGTCGTCCCGGTCCGGGTGCCGCCCCTGTCCGAACGACGCGAGGACATCCCGCTGTTGGCCCGCTATTTCATGGAACGCATGGCGCAATCGACCGGACTGCCAGCGCGGGTGATTGCGGACGACGCGATGGCCGTCCTGCAAGCAAAGGACTGGCCAGGCAATGTGCGCGAGTTACGCAATATGATTGAGCGCCTGCTGATCATGGCGCCCGGCGGTCCTGAAACCGCGATCGACGCCGAGACAATGCCGCCAGAGATACGTTCCAACGGCGTCTCGTCGCTTCGCCAAGAAGACAATGGTGAGGTAATGGCCATGCCCTTGCGCGAGGCTAGAGAAGTGTTCGAACGAGAATATCTGCTCGCGCAAATCAATCGATTTGGCGGAAACATCTCGCGTACCGCTTCTTTCGTTGGTATGGAACGCTCGGCGCTTCACCGAAAGCTAAAAGCGCTCGGCGTCGCCGGCGGGAACGGCCGGGCTTAGTCGGTGGGTCCGGATAAAGGCGCAGGCCAGCACCAATGAGAATCATCGTTTGTGGAGCGGGTCTCGTGGGGTCCAGCATCGCGCGTCAACTGGCGTCGGAGAACAACGACGTCACGATCGTCGATCAGTCGCCCGAAACCATCCAAAAGATGAACGAGTCCCTCGACGTTCGCGCGATCGAAGGATACGCGTCCCATCCGGATGTTTTGGAACAGGCAGGGGCACGCGACGCCGAGATGATCGTCGCCGTCACCCAAAACGACGAAATCAATATGGTGGCCTGTCAGGTCGCCCACTCGCTGTTCGAGACGCCCACCAAGATTGCGCGCATTCGCGCCCAGACCTACCTCGACCCGGCCTGGCAAAACCTTTTCTCGCGGAATCACATGCCGATCGACGTCATCATTTCGCCCGAAATCGAAGTCGCACGGGCAATCACCAGCAGGCTGAACGTTCCGGGCGCCACGGACATGGTCAGCTTTGTCGACGACAAGGTGCGCGTTGTCGCGGTCTCAATTGAGGAAAATTGCCCAATTGTCGACACGCCATTGCGCCAGTTGACCGAGTTGTTTCCGGATCTGCACATGCGGATCGTTGGAATCGTACGCCGCGAGGGAATCATCACACCCGGTGGCGACGATCAAATATTGGTCGGCGACGAAGTCTATTTCACCGTCGATACGAAACAGGTTCAGCGGGCCATGGCGGCCTTTGGCCACGAAGAGAAAGAAGCCAGACGCATTGTTGTCATTGGCGGCGGCAACATTGGCTTGTTCGTTTCCAAACAGATCATCGATGAGATTCCAGACATCCGGCTCAAACTGATCGAAGTGAGCCGGGAACGTGCAGAGCGGGTCGCCGACCAACTCGAACGAGCTGTCGTGATCTACGGGGATTCGCTGGCGGCCGAAATATTGGCCGAGGCCAATGTGAAAGATGCCGATGCGGTGATCGCGGTAACCAACGACGATCAGGTCAATATTTTGAGCTCTCTGTTGGCCAAGCGAGAAGGCGCCAAGCGCGCGACGACGCTGGTCAATAACATGGACTACGGCCCCTTGGTGCGATCGCTGGGGATCGACGCCGTTGTCAATCCGCGCGCAATTACTGTTTCGCGCATTCTTCAGCACATTCGCCGCGGCAGAATTCGCGCGGTTCATTCGGTGCGCGACGGCATGGCCGAGATCATCGAAGCCGAAACTTTGGATACCTCCCCCCTGTCCGGCAAATCACTGCACGACGTGAAACTGCCTGCCGGGGTCATCATCGGGGCTTTGGCGCGCGGCGACGAAATCATTATCCCGCGCGGCGACACTATTATCGAGACCGGCGACCGCGTGATCGTTTTCGCGACCCGGGACATGGTGAAGAAGGTCGAAAAGTTATTTGCCGTCCGGCTCGACTTTTTCTGAGCCGAGGCCGAAACCCCGCGCCCAATGTTCACTACGCAGGTCAACGTTCTCGGCTGGGCCGCAGCTATCCTTGCGGCGTTCATGTTGTTGCCTGCCGCTTTATCGTTCGGCGTTGCTGAGGACGCAACAGGTGCCACTTTCTTGGTGGGCAGTGGGCTGACGCTCTTTGTCGGTGGCACGGCGATTATCGCCACACGCGGGACCGAACACCGAATCGATCTGAGAGGCGGGTTTCTAACAGCGACGTTGTTGTGGACACTCGTTCCAGCGTTGGCCGCGATCCCTTTTGTTCTTTCGGGAACTTTTGCCTCCTTCGTCGACGCGTATTTCGAAGCACTGTCCGGGTTCTCGACGAGCGGCGCGACAATCCTGACGGACCTTGAATCGGTACCGCGGGGAATCCTGCTTTGGCGCGCAATCCTTCAATGGCTCGGCGGGTTTGCGATTATTTTGTTCGCGGTTGTGCTGCTCTCTTTCGGCGGCGTTGGCGGGATGAACCTGTTCGTCTCGCCAATGCCGCGGGGTGACCGCGATACGCTGCTGGGCCGTACCGAACGTGCGGCACGGTCCATGTGGTGGATCTACGTTGGCCTCACGGGCCTCTGCATTTTCGCCCTCGTGGTTGTTGGGATGGCGCCATTCGACGCCGCCGCGCATGCGTTCTCAACCATCTCGACCGGCGGTTTCAGTACGCGAACAGTCGGCATCGCCGCGTACGATAGTGTCGGGGTCGAGATCGTCCTGATGATCTTTATGCTGGTGGGCGCGTTGAACTTTACCATGCTGTGGTCGGTCACCCGCGGGCGGTACGGGCCGATTCTGAAAGATGCCGAGACGCGGTACCTCCTCGGCATCGTGTTGATTGCGTCTGCGATCGTCGTCGGCGCCCTGGCTGCGGGGCAGAGCCTGGGCCTGGGTAACAGCGTGCGCATTGCCGCGTTCGACGTCATTTCCGCCCTGACCACGACGGGTTACAGCGCGAGTAGCAACGCCGCGAGCGGCGCGCTCCCCGTGATTGTGCCGGTGATCCTGATCGGCCTGATGTTAATCGGCGGTGCCACAGGATCGACCGCGGGCGGCATGCGCCTGATGAGACTTTCGGTTTTCTTCAAACTGGCTGGACGCGAACTGTCGCGCCTGTCGTACCCGCACGGAGTCGTTCGCCTGCGCTATGGCGGACAAATCATTGACGAGCCGACCCTGCGCAGCGTGTGGGGCCAGCTCATGATGTTTCTTTCATTCCTTGCCCTAGGGGCATTGGTATTCGGTTTGCTGGGTTTTGACCTTCAAGGTGCCCTGGCTTTGGCCGCGACGACGTTATCGACGGCCGGTGCCGGTCTAGCGCTGACGGCGCCCGAGCTTTCCTATCCTGCGTTCTCGGACGCGACAAAATTGACGATCATTGCAGCCATGATCATCGGCCGCCTGGAGCTATTGGTCGTGCTGGTGCTGTTCACTCGCGCTTACTGGAGAAGCTAGCCGTGTCACGAATCGCTTACGTCAATGGCCGCTACGTCCCGCACCACGCGGCGGGGGTCCATGTCGAGGACAGGGGCTATCAATTTGCCGATGGGGTCTATGAGGTCTTCACGATTGAGCACGGACGGCTGGTTGATGTACCAGCCCACCACGATCGCTTAATGCGCAGCCTCGGGGAGCTCGGCATAGCGAGCCCCATGGCGCCGGGGGCCCTCGATGTCGTTCTTCACGAAGTGGTCCGCCGCAACCGGTTGCAGCGCGGTATCGTCTATCTCCAAGTCACGCGCGGTGTCTCGCCCCGCAACCACGCGTTTCCCGACGACGTCGAGCCAAGCGTCGTGGTCACCGCGCGCCGCGGCGGGCGACCCAGTTCTGAAAATCAAGACAACGGGGTGACCGTGATTACGGTTCCCGACATTCGGTGGGGCCGTTGCGACATCAAGTCGGTCTCGCTGCTACCCAACATTCTGGCCAAACAGGCCGCCAAAGAAGCCAACGCCTATGAGGCTTGGCAGGTTGATAGCGATGGCATGGTCACCGAGGGCGCGTCCAGCAACGCCTGGATCGTCGACACCGACGGGAATCTCCTAACGCGCCCATTGGCCAACGCGATCCTCGGCGGGATCACCCGTTTGGTCCTCAAACAACTTGCAGAAGAGCAGGGCATTCGCGTGATCGAGCGACCCTTTTCGGTGGCGGAGGCAATGGCTGCGCGCGAGGCTTTTGTGACCAGCGCGACGAGCTTCGTAACGCCCGTCGTGCAAATCGACGATCGAGTGATTGCCAATGGCAAGCCCGGATCGACCACGACGCGGCTAATTACGCTGTACGGAAACCATGTCCGAAATACTCAACTCACGAAAACGTGAGGTGCCGCCAAATCCGCACAATCTGTGCGCTACGACATAGAATTAGGGTGCACGTCACGCTAGAGTTTTACACGGCAGGCAACACTAATCCGTCGTGGGCCGGTTCTTGGAACCGGCTTTAGGGGACGACGTGAAAACAAGAAAGGACGAGGGCCAAAATGTCGGCTAACAAGTCTCAAAATGTCCAAGACGTCTTCCTAAATGATGTTCGAAAGAACAAACTTTCCGTCACAGTGTTTCTCGTCAACGGGGTCAAGCTGCAAGGTGTCATCAGTTGGTTTGACAACTTTTGCGTCCTTTTGCGCCGCGATGGCCACGTTCAACTCGTGTACAAACATGCGATATCCACCGTCATGCCCGCCCAACCGGTTCAATTATTCGACCCATCGGCCGAAGAGACCGGCGAGGGTGAGGAATAGACTCCAGGCTCGGCGGATTTGACCGAGGGCGTCTCCCACAAGGACGGGATTCCGACTGCGGCCGCAGTTCTGCATCCATATTTTCGGAGCAAGGCGGACACAAGAAGACTGCCTGAATCCTCTCTGGCCGAAGCCGTCGGTTTGGCCGAGGCGATCGGCCTCGATGTCAGGCTGCGTGAGGTCATCACGATGGGCGGCCCACGCCCCGCAACGTTGTTGGGGTCAGGCAAAGTGGCGGACCTCAAACCGACCTTCAAAGAGCGCGACATCGAAATTGTCATCGTCGATGCCGCCCTGACCCCAGGCCAGCAGCGCAATCTTGAACGCGACTGGGATTGCAAGGTGATCGACCGGACCGGCCTGATCCTCGAAATATTCGGCGCCCGCGCCCGAACCCGAGAAGGCACGTTGCAGGTCGAGCTGGCAGCCCTCAATTACCAAAAAAGCCGGTTGGTGCGTTCGTGGACCCACTTGGAGCGCCAGCGCGGTGGATTCGGCTTCATGGGCGGACCGGGCGAACGGCAAATCGAGGCCGACCGCCGCATGATTTCCGATCGCATCATCCGGCTCGAAAAGGAACTGCGCGGCGTCAGCAGAACGCGGACCCTACATCGCGAGAGCCGCCGCAAAGTGCCGTTCCCGACGGTGGCATTCGTCGGATACACGAACGCCGGCAAGTCAACGTTGTTTAATCGGCTGACGTCTGCGTCGGTCCTTGCGCAGGACATGCTGTTCGCCACCTTAGACCCGACGATGCGAGGGCTAACTTTGGCTACTGGCGAGCGCATCATTTTGTCGGACACGGTGGGTTTCATATCCAATCTGCCGCACGACCTCGTGGCCGCCTTTGCTGCCACCCTCGAGGAAGTGCGCGACGCCGATATGATCTTGCATGTGCGCGACATGGCGCATCCCGACCACGATCATCAGAAATCGGACGTCCTCGGCATTCTCGAAGATATCGGCCTGCGCGCGGGCACACCTGTGATCGAGATTCAGAACAAGATCGACCTGCTGCCGGCTGAGGAAAACGAACGACTCGGCGCACTCGCGTCGGGCACGAACGAGGTGGTGACGGTTTCCGCGGCGACCGGTGAGGGGTGTTCGAGGTTGCTGGAGGTGATTGCTTGGCACCTCCGGAAAGCGCGTGAAACCTGCACCTTCACGGTCCCGTCGCAGGACGGCGCAGCCATCGCCTGGCTCCATGAACATGGCGATGTCACCGAGAAGCACGAGGACAATGGGATGACGACGATTTGCGTCGCCCTTTACCCGGCCGATGCGCGCCGCTTTGAACGGCGGTTGGCCGAAGACAGGCTTATCGCCGCCGATTGATCGCATGCGCCGGTTGACTCGGCCGGATTGAAACCGCTATCAAGCCAGCACTCTCGATAGAGAGTGCTAACCCTAATTCCAGGCAACCACCGCTCCATAGAGGCAGTCCCAGATGAAGATCAGGCCGCTACAAGATCGCGTCATCGTCAAACGGATCGATTCCGAACAAAAAACCAAGGGCGGAATCATCATTCCCGACACCGTTCAGGAAAAACCCCAAGAAGGCGAAATCATCGCTGTCGGACCCGGCGGTCGCGACGAGAGTGGCAAGGTCATTAAGCTTGATGTCAAAAAGGGCGATCGCGTCCTATTCGGCAAATGGTCGGGGACCGACGTCACAGTCGAAGGCGAGGACCTCTTGATCATGAAAGAGTCCGACATCATGGGGATTCTCGGCTAGCCCGACACTAGTGAAGGGTGAACCGACCGTTGGCGTAGCGGACGTCACCGGCCCCGATGATATCCACGTTTGCGAGGCGCACCGAGTGGATACGCGCCTCAATCTCGTTCTCCCAGTAGGTGAGGAAGTCAAAGATTACCGGGAATCGGGGCGCCAAATCGCACTTCTGGATCACGAAGGTCTGCAGGAGGGCTGGGTAGTCGGGGAGGTGGTAGAAGATCTCGGCGGTGGCGAGCCGATACCCCTTTAACTCTAGATCAATGCTGCTTGGCATGTAGCACCTCAATAAAGTGGTCACTGTCACAGCATGTTGGGGGTTCGGCGGATCAAGTCAATTACAGAATGATTTCAATGATTTAGCACTCGATCTTGTCAAGTGATATTTAGCGAATTCGCGAATCCTTGACACTGCGCGCCAGGGGACTATATCCCGCCCCAGGCTTTGGCACTCGGAGGTTTTGAGTGCTAACGGATACCGGATGGGGGAGGGGTCGACATCGTCGCCCAGCCACTCATCAGGCCAAATAACAAACCGACCGGAGTTGAAAGACATGGCAGCGAAAGACGTAAAATTCGACCGTGATGCACGCGACAGCATGATCAGAGGAGTCAACATCCTCGCCAATGCAGTGCGCGTCACGCTGGGGCCGAAGGGGCGCAATGTCATCCTCGACAAGTCCTACGGATCGCCGCGTATCAGCAAGGACGGCGTGTCGGTCGCCAAAGAGATCGAACTCGAAGACAAATTCGAGAACATGGGCGCGCAGATGCTGCGCGAAGTGGCCACCCGGACCAGCGACGAGGCGGGCGACGGCACCACGACGGCGACGGTTTTGGCCCAGTGCATCGTCACCGAAGGCGCCAAGTCGGTCGCCGCCGGGATGAACCCGATGGACCTGAAACGCGGTATCGACAAAGCCGTCATTGCCGTTGTTGCCGAGATCAAGAAGGTCGCCAAACCGGTCAAGACTGAGGCCGAAGTCGCCCAAGTCGGAACGATATCCGCCAACGGCGAGAGCGAGATCGGCGACTTTATCGCCGAAGCCATGCAGCGGGTCGGCAAAGAAGGCGTTATCACCGTTGAAGAGGCCAAAGGCATGGCCACTGAACTGGACGTCGTCGAGGGCATGCAGTTCGACCGCGGCTATCTGTCACCGTATTTCGTGACCAACGCCGAAAAGATGCTGGCCGAACTCGGGGACGCCTACATCCTCCTCCACGAAAAGAAGCTCTCCAATCTGCAACCGTTGCTGCCGGTGCTTGAGGCAATCGTACAGACCGGCAAGCCGCTGGTGATCGTTGCCGAGGACATTGAGGGCGAAGCGCTCGCGACATTGGTCGTCAACAAGCTGCGCGGCGGCCTCAAGGTCGCTGCGGTGAAGGCGCCCGGCTTCGGCGACCGACGCAAGGCCCAGCTGGAAGACATCGCCATCCTGACGGGCGGCACCGTGATCTCCGAGGACCTCGGGATCAAACTCGAGAACGTGACGATCGAGATGCTCGGCCGGGCAAAAACCGTGTCGATCACCAAGGAAGACACGACCATCATCGAGGGCGCCGGGAAGAAGAAAGACATTCAAGACCGGTGCAACCAGATCCGCGCCCAGGTCGAGGACACCACGTCCGAATACGACAAGGAAAAGCTGCAGGAGCGTCTCGCGAAATTGGCAGGCGGCGTTGCAGTGATCCGCGTTGGCGGCGTGACCGAGGTTGAGGTCAAGGAGCGCAAGGATCGCGTTGACGACGCGTTGCACGCCACCCGCGCCGCGGTGGAAGAGGGGGTTGTCCCCGGCGGCGGCGTCACGCTGCTCTATGCCGGCCGCGTGCTCGAGAAGCTCGTTGGCGAAAATCACGACGAGCAGATGGGTATTAAGATTGTGCAGCGCGCGCTGCAACAGCCCTTGCGCCAGCTCGTAGAAAACGCAGGCGTCAGCGGCCCGGTCGTCGTAGGCAAGCTGCTCGAAGGCAAAGACAACAAGCGTGGCTTCAACGCCCAGACCGAAGAGTATGTCGATATGATCAAAGCAGGGATTATCGACCCGGCGAAAGTCGTTCGGATTGCGCTTGAGGACGCCGCGTCGATCGCGGGTCTAATGATCACCACCGAAGCCATGATCGCCGACCACCCCGAGAAAAAGGGTGCAGGCCCCGCGATGCCGCCGGATATGGGCGGTATGGGTGGTATGGGTGGTATGGGTGGTATGGGCGGCATGATGTAGCCCTGGCATTCAGCCAAATGTTACGAAGGGCCGCGGTACCGTACCGCGGCCCTTTTTCTTTGAACGTGGGGCAGGCCATTAACCCAAATCTTGCTGATGTTGCCGAGATCCTTGCAGCCTGTGGTCGTGACGTTGTGTTGCCCGCTTTCAGGAACCTCGCGGGCGTCGAGATTGGACTCAAAGGGCCCAACGACTTCGTCACCGATGCCGACATCGCGTCGGAGCGTTATCTCACCGAGCGTCTTTTGAAGGTCCTGCCGGGGGCGGCGGTCGTCGGGGAGGAAACCGCGACCGAGGAGCCGGTGTGGCGAGACATTCTGGGCACCGCGGACCAAGTCTGGTTGATCGACCCGATCGACGGCACCGCCAATTTCGCCGCGGGTATTCGCCTGTTCGGCATCCTGGTCGCGCTGGTGCAAAAAGGGGTTACCACCCACGCCTGGGTCTACGACCCGATATCTGAGGAGATGGCCGTCGCCGAACGTGGCGGCGGCGCGTGGTTGGCGGGGTCCCGCGTGACCGTGGCCGCCGCGAGACCGGTGGCGCAGATGCAAGGTTCCCTGAACCTTCGTTTCGCCGACAAAGCGCACGCGCCAGAGCTCTTCGCGGCCATCGGCCAAATCGCGCCGACCTTAGAGTTACGCTGCGCCGTTCAGATCTATCTCAATCTGGCTGCCGGCAGGTCCGATTTCACCCTGTTTCACAAGATGTATCCGTGGGATCACGCGGCCGGCGTTCTGCTCCATGCCGAGGCGGGCGGCTATGCCCGGCATATCGATGGATCCGCTTATTCGCCGTCGGGTCCGGCTTGGGGCAATCCTATTTTGCTCGCCCCGACGCAGGAGGCGTGGATGTCGCTGCAATCGCTCCTGTTCGCGAAGACGCCCTCGCGGCGCCCGGGCGGCGCTACTTTCGGACGAAGTTAAAGCCGGCGAAACCCTGTTGCGCGGCCATAATCTCGATCCGGTTGATGTTGATGTTGGCGGGCGCGGTGAGCACGTAGTCGATGACGTCCGCGACATTGTCCGCGCTGATCGGATCGAGCCCCTTGTAGGTCGCCTTGGCCTTGTCGGCATCGCCGTGGAAGCGGACCAGCGAGAATTCGGTTTCGGCGGCCCCAGGCTCGACCGACGTGACGCGAATGTTCTTTTCAACCAGGTCGGCGCGTAGATCGAGCGAAAATTGGTGCACGAATGCCTTAGAGGCGCCGTACACATTGGCGCCGAAGTAGGGGTAGGTACCGGCGACCGAGCCGAGGTTGACGACATGGCCCGCACCGCGCGCCACCATGCCTGGGAGCACCGCGCGGGTGACGTACATAAGGCCCTTGATGTTGGCGTCGACCATCTCGTTCCAGTCGTCGAGGTCGGCCTCGTCCGCGGAATTCATGCCGAGCGCGAGGCCGGCGTTGTTGATCAGGCCGTAGATGGCCGATACCGAGGCCGGGAGTCCATCAATCGCCGCAAACACAGCCGCCTGGTCCCGGACATCAAGGGTGACCGGGTGGAGGCGGGGGCCGAGGTCTTCTGCCAGCGCGGCAAGTCGGTCGGCGCGGCGACCGGCCGCGATCACCAACGCACCGGCAGCGTGCAGGCGGCACGCGGTTCCGGCACCAAACCCTGAGGTCGCCCCGGTGACTAGAATGACCTTTCCGGCAAGATCGACTCTCATTGCGGTTCAGTTCCCTTCGCCGCTTGCCACAGCGCCTCCATCTCTTCCAACGACGAGTCTTCTATGGCTTTATTTGCGCTCTTAAGTGACGTCTCTATGTATTTGAAACGACGAAAGAATTTGTCATTCGTTAATCGGAGCGACTCCTCAGGGTCGAGGTCAAGATGGCGTGACAAATTGGCGACCGCGAACAGCAAATCACCCATCTCATCGGCAATCTTGGCGCGGTTCCCGGTCGCCACGGCAGCGACCAATTCGGCGCGTTCCTCATCGATTTTGGCCATGACAGGCCGAATATCCGGCCAATCGAACCCGACCCGTGCGGCCCGTTTTTGGAGCTTCTCGGCCCGTTTGAGGGCGGGCAGGGCGGTGGGAATGTTGTCCAGAATGCTCGCGTCGCCGACGGCACTTGCGGCGCGTTCCGCCGCCTTATGGGTTTCCCAAGCCTCGGTCTGAGCCGCCGCATTGGCGATTTTTGCGCCAGCGAAGACGTGCGGGTGACGCCGGATCATTTTCTCCGAGATCGCCTCGGCGACGTCGGCAAAGCTGAATGAGCCCTGTTCGTCGGCCATCTGGGCGTGGAAAACGACCTGGAACAGGAGATCGCCAAGCTCGTCCTTTAGCGCGTTGCGATCGCCACCGTGGATGGCGTCGCGCACCTCATAGGCTTCTTCGATGGTGTATGGCGCAATGGTCTCGAAGGTCTGCTCAATGTCCCACGGGCAACCGCCGTCTGGACTACGCAGCTGCCGCATGATTCCGAGGAGACGGTCCATTGGGGAGGCGGTGTCTTGCGATGAAAGTGTGGTCATGGCGCGGGAGTATGCGTGGGGCTGGCGGGGATCACAACAGATCGGGTGACGGCCCGGCTATACCTCATGATATCTCATTGTCGCATAATATATATTATGACAAATATTTATTACTTATTAAACATAACGGGTTGCATATCTTTAGTAATCTATTCCCTCAATTATGGACCCCAGCGCTCAGACATCCAAAACCATCCCGTCATACGCTGGCTCTACGCCTTCCGGCAGCTCGTCGATCAAAGTCCGGTAGTCCAGCGAGGTGTTCATGTGGGTCAGGATCGCGCGCCTTGGCTTGACCCGTTCGATCCACCCCAACGTTAGATCCAGGTGGGCGTGTGTCGGGTGCGCCGTTCGCTGGAGGCAATCAACGATCCAGGTATCGACGCCCTCAAGTGCTGCAAACGCAGCCTCGGGAAGCTCTTGGACGTCCGTTGAATAGGCGATGGGCCCTACCCTGAAGCCCAGCGTGCCAATCGGGCCGTGTTTTTGGCGAAACGGGATAACCGGGGTGTCGCCAATCTGAAATGGCCCGACGATCTGGCGAGCATTGAGAATGGCCGGATAGAGCCGGTTGGCGTCTTGCTCAAAGGTGTAGCCGAAACGCCCCTCAAGCTGCGCAAGCGTTTCCGGGTCGGCCCATGCATCGATGGCGCCACCGTTGCCATGGGCGAAGAAGCGCATGTCGTCGATCCCATGGGCATGATCGGCGTGGGCATGGGTGAAAAGGACCGCGTCGAGCCGGTCAAACGCGGCGTCGAGCGCTTGTTGGCGCAAGTCTGGCGAGGTGTCGATAAGGATTTGGGTCGCGCCGTCGCGTACCAGAATTGACGCACGGCGCCGTCGGTTTCGCGGTTCTTCGGGGTCGCAGGCGCCCCAGTTGTTGCCGATTCGCGGGGTTCCGCCGGCGGTGCCGCACCCCAAGATGACCGCTTGCATCGTTAGGCGCGAGGATCGCTACCGGGCGGCGTCGCGCGCTCAAAAAGCCGGAAGAAGTTCGCGGTGGTGATCGCTGCCAGTTCGGCGTCATCGATACCTCGCAGTGCCGCTACGGCCGCCGCGGTGTAGGCGACATAGGCCGGTTCGTTGGTTTTGCCACGCTTGGGCACCGGCGCAAGATAGGGCGCATCGGTTTCGACGAGCAGCCGGTCGGCGGGTACCGATTTGGCGGTTTCCCGGATGTCCGTGGCGTTCTTAAAGGTCACAATCCCGGACAGGGAAATATAAAAACCAAGATCGAGCGCGGTCGTGGCGAAGTCGCGCGTGGCGCTGAAACAGTGGATGACCCCCTTAAGCGCCCCTGCCCCGGATTCCTCACGCAGGATGGCGGCCGTTTCGGCGTCCGCGTTGCGGGTGTGGACGATGACCGGCAACCCGGTCTCGCGGCCCGCAACGCAATGCGCCCTGAAGCTTTCGGCTTGGCGCGTACGGTCCGAGTGGTCGTAGTAAAAATCGAGGCCCGTTTCGCCGATGGCCACCACTTTGGGATGCTTGGTGAGGGCAACGATTTCGTCGGCCCGCAGCGAGTCGGTGTCGGCCTCGTGCGGGTGGATGCCGACGGAGCACCAAATATCGGGCTGGCTTTCGGCGATTTCCTTCACCGCCTGGTGGTTCGCGCGGTGCGTTCCGATGGTCAGCATGGCACCGACGCCGGCGGCGCGCGCGCGCGCCAATACCCCGTCGCGGTCGCCGGCTAGCGCGTCAAAATCGAGGTGGCAGTGGCTGTCGACCAGCATTACGGCACGACCTCATCGACAAATCGGGGAAACACACCGTCTGGCTTCGGCAGCGGCGTACCCGGTTTGAGACGCTTGTCTTCATCCAACGCGGCAAAACTGCGGTCGCCGGCGGCCACGACGAGTTGATCCAACATGGCCGACGCGGATTGCGGCACGTAGGGCTGCACTAGAATCGCCAACCGCCGCACGGTTTCGGCCAGAACGTATAGCACTGTCGCCATGCGATCGGGGTCGTTTTCCTTGAGCTCCCATGGCGCTTGGACATCAACATAGCGGTTCGCATCGCCGACGACGCGCCAGATTTCGGCCAGCGCATTATGGAACGCAAGATCGGTATCGATGATGCGCCGGACGGCCGGTAGAAGCGCGGCGGCCGAATCGAGAAGCGCCTGATCGGCGGGTTCGAGATCGCCGTGCTGTGGCACCACCGCGCCGCAGTTCTTGTTGATCATCGACAGAACCCGCTGGGCCAAATTGCCGAGATCGTTGGCGAGATCGCTGTTGATCCGGTTGACGATCGATTCGTGCGAGAAGCTGCCATCCTGTCCAAACGGCACCTCGCGCAAGAGGAAGTAGCGAATCGGGTCGAGGCCGTAGCGGCCGATCATGTCTTGCGGCGCCAGAACGTTGCCCAGGGATTTCGACATTTTCTGGCCCTCGATATTGAGGAACCCGTGGCAAAAGACATGCTTTGGCAACGCCAGTCCGGCGGCGAGCAAGAACGCCGGCCAATAGACCGTGTGAAAGCGCACAATATCCTTGCCGATGATGTGGTAATCAGCGGGCCAGTAGCGTTTGAACGTGTCCGAATCCTCGTCGGGATAACCAACACCGGTGATGTAGTTGGTTAGCGCGTCGAGCCAGACATACATGACGTGATCGTCGTCGCCCGGCACCCGAATGCCCCAGGTCAATCGCCGGCGCGAGACCGATAGGTCGCGTAGGCCCGACTTCACAAAGCTGGTGACTTCGTTGCGGCGGCTTTGCGGTTGGATGAAATCCGGGTGGTCATCAAAGTGCTGCAGCAACCGGTCGCTCCAACTGGAGAGGCGAAAGAAGTAGCTGTCTTCCTCGACCCATTCGACTTCGGCACCGGAAGGCGCAAGGAATGCGCCGCCCTCGCCTTTGGTGAGTTCGTCCTCGGTGAAATAGGCTTCGTCGCGGACCGAATACCAGCCGCTGTAGTTGCCACGATAGATCTCACCGGCATCGACGAGTTTTTGCCAGATCGCCTGCGAGGCGCGGTGATGGCGCGGTTCGCTGGTGCGCACGAAATCATCGTTCGAGATGTTGAGGTAACCGGCCATGTCTTTGAATTTGGCCGTATTGCCGTCGACGAAGGCTTGCGGGTCGATCCCCGCCTTTGCCGCCGTCCGAGCATTCTTTTCGCCGTATTCGTCGGTTCCGGTGAGGAACATGACATCAAAGCCATCCAAGCGCTTGAAGCGAGCGAGTGCATCGCTCGCAATCGCCTCGTAGGCGTGGCCGAGATGCGGCGCGCCGTTGACGTACGAAATCGCCGTCGTCAGATAAAAAGTCTTGTTTTCAGCAGCCATCAAAGTCACTCCTGCAGCGCTGGAGCCTAGAGCCAGCCGCTGCGGATCACCCGTCGTTATGGCGGCGGACGATGGCCAAAGGACCTAACGGTGTCAACCTACCGGGCCGTGGCGGCGGCGTTCGACAGCGTCGTGAATATATTGATCACAACCTGCTTGCGGTCGAGATTGACTGCATCCCCGCGCGCGGTGAGGTCGCGGACGTTTTCCCATGCGTCGAGCCAGGCGATCGGTCGCCCGGACTGCCACAGACGGTCAATAACGCTGCGCTCGTCGCCAAGGATTTGCACCGGCCGCCTTTCTTCGGCGCCGGCCCGGACCATGCGGCTCAGCCAATCGAGCAGCAGGTCGATCAGAGTTCGATAGGTCGCTTCTTGGCCGCGGCGCGCCAAGCGGTCGCCCAGGGCGTGAACGCCGGCAACATCCAACTCAGGCAACGGCGCGAGGAGCGAGACGAGCTCTCGGTAGAGATCTAGGCCGCCCTGACCCGCCAGCTCCAGTGCCCGACCGACGCTGCCGTCAGCAAGCACCGACAATGCGAGGCGTTCTTCGTCGGTGTAATCATGGAGCCGTGCGCCGAGAATAGTGGCCATGACATCGGACGACAGCGGACGCAGCGCGAGGTTTTGACAACGCGACCGGATCGTCGGCAAAAGGCGGCCGGGTGCGTGGGCCACCAAGATCAGCAGGCCACGCTGCGGCGGTTCCTCCAACTGTTTCAAAAGCGCGTTCGCGCCGTTGATATTTACCTCATCGACCGCATCCACGACGGCGACGCGCCACCCCCCCTCACCCGACGTAGCACCGAAGAACGGGCGGAGGCGGCGAACTTCGTCGACCACGATCTCGCTCCGCAAGCGCTTTGCGCGTTCGTCATAGGTGCGCTCCAATGTCGCCAGATCGGCATGAGAGCCTTGCGCCACACGCCGAAAAACTGGGGCGTCCGGCGGCACAAAAAGCGAGTCAGGCGTCGCCTCCGCGACCAGCAAAGGCGTTGCCCCGCTATCGTCATGGCCTTGCGCCAGGACGAACCGGGCAAGCCGGTAGGCCAGGGTCGCCTTGCCGATCCCTCGGGGTCCGGTCAACAACAGGGCATGCGGCAACCGTCCACTGCGCCACCATCGCAACAGCCGTGCTTCAGCGTCTTCGTGACCCAATAGCTCAGGGTTGAAACGCGGCTGCAGTTCGGGGGAAGAGTCCGTTTCCGACATGCCTTAGATACTAAGGCGCGTGCGCACGGTATCCCAGACCTGAGCGGCGATCTGATCCACATCGCCAGCAGCGGCAATAACCGCACACCGATCCGGCTCGGCGCGGGCGATATCCAGAAATGCGGCGCGAATGCGTTCGTGGAAATCGGCGCCCATGCGTTCGTAGCGGTCTTCGACATCGGCGCGTCCGCCGGCGCGCGCCAGACCATCGGCAACCGCAAGGTCGAGAATAATGGTTAGATCCGGCGACACGCCGTTCGCCCCGAGCACATTGACCCGCGCAACCGTGTCGCGCGCGACACCTTGGCCGTAGCCCTGATAGGCCACGGTCGAATCGGCAAATCGGTCGCAGACCACCCAGACACCGGCCGCCAACGCCGGCGCAATGGTCTTGCGAACGTGTTCGTGTCGCGCCGCGTTGTGTAAAAACAACTCACTGAGCGGCTCCCACCGCTCAACCGCGCCCTCCACGAGAAGGCGCCGGATTTCCAGGGCGCCAGGGGCGCCGCCAGGCTCGCGGGTGATCAAGACGTCATGGCCATCGGCGCGCAGGCGTTCACCAAGACGCTCGACCTGCGTCGATTTGCCGGCGCCCTCGCCGCCCTCGAATGTGATGAATCGACCGTGCGCCACAAAGTCCTTTAAGGAGCCTGAGAGCCCCAGACGATGTGGCTTATTGCAGCGCCCAGACGTCCGACGAAGCCAAGTCGGTCGACCTCCACGGCCGCGACGAGGTCGCGGATTACCGGCTCCATGTTGGGTCCTTCGACGCGAAGCTGTGCCAGGCGCGCGCCTTTTTCGATCGGCGCTGCGATTGGGCTGTCGTACACAACGGTCACCTTCATCTCGCGTCGTGTCTTGCGCGACATTGTTAACAGAAGGCTTTCTTCGAGCACGAGTGAGACGGTTGGTTCGCTGCCTAACCAGACTTGGGCATCCTCGACCACTTCGTTGGCCAAGAACATTGGAAAATTGTTGAACTCACGAAATCCAATGTCGAGCAACCGTTCGCTCTCTTGCGAACGCTGGCTGACACTTTCCAGACCATTAATCACGAGTATCAGGCGGCGCCCCTTGCGCATCGCCGAGGCGACGAGCCCGTATCCGGATTCCTCGGTGTGGCCGGTTTTGAGTCCATCGGCCCCGATATCTTTGTAGAGCAGCGGGTTTCTGTTGCCCTGCCGGATATTGTTGTAGGTGAATTCCTTTTCCTGGAAGATTTCGTAGTACTCCGGAAAAACCTGAATGATGTGCCGCGCCAGCGTCGAGAGGTCACGCGCCGTGGTGCGGTGATCGGGATCTGGCCAGCCCGTGGAATTGCGAAAGACCGAGCGGGTCAATCCTATCTGGCGACCACGCCGGGTCATCTCCTCGGCGAACGCTTCTTCGCTTCCGGCAAGACCCTCGGCAAATACGACGCTCGCGTCATTGCCGGACTGAACGATGACGCCGCGAAGAAGGTCGGAGACGGCAACCCGCGAGTTGTGCTCGACAAACATCCGCGAGCCGCCCATGCGCCAGGCGGCCTCGCTTACGCGCATGGTGTCCTCGAGGGCGATCGACCCGTCGCGCAGCCGTTCGAACACCATGAAAAGGGTCATCAATTTGCTCATTGAGGCCGGCGGCATCATTTCGTCTGCATTTTTTTCAAATAGGATGGCACCGGTTTGAGCATCGATGAGTATGGCTTCACGAGCCGGGCTGTCGATTGATTGGGCCAAGATCGGACCGCTTGAAAACGCACCGGCGGTGACAATCGCAATCAATAAAAATGTTCTAGTCAGCATGGTTCTCGCCTGTTGCGTCGAGTGCGGTGGTGCTGCTTAGCATATACGCGAATAAGTCGATTCGAAGGCATCAGACTAACGCGGTCCGATGACAATCCGAGATTCCGGGAACCCCGATCCGATCATGTCTTCGAGCACTTGATCGGCCTGTTGGATCGACGCCAGTGGACCAATTCGTACACGAAAGAATTCGATCTCGTTGACGACCGTCGATTGAATCGTTGGTTCCCCAAAAGAGAACAGGCGCGCCGCGAGCTGGTTTGCATTGTCATACAAGGTGAAGGCGCCCGCCTGGACATAAATATCCGTCGGACCGACCGCTTCCAGGGCGACCTGAGGCGGTTGCGCTACGGTCGCAACAGGCGCCGGCGCAGTAGCAACACCTGGAAGCGCCGCCAACTGGCGCGATTCGACGGACGCGACAGGCACCGCGGTTACGGCGTCGCGCTCTTCTTGTGTGGTCACCGGTCGGCCTGCGACGAAACCCGTCGTACTTTGATCGACAATACGAACCCGGACTTTCGCGGTGCCCTGGTTTTCAAAACCCAGCAGTTGGGCCCCGCGCCGCGACACGTCGATGATTCGCCCGTGCGCGTAGGGCCCGCGGTCGTTAACTCTCAAAACCAAAGCACGACCGTTCTCGAGATTGGTGACGCGCACGTAACTCGGCAGTGGCAGCGTTTTATGCGCCGCTGTCAGCGCGTTCTCATCGTAGGTTTCGCCGTTGGCCGTTTGTTTGGCATGGAAACCCGGTCCGTACCATGACGCGATTCCAGTTTCGTTATAGTCGCTGTCTTCCTCAGGGGTATAACGGACCCCCTTGATCACATAGGGTGTGCCAACCTTGTAGACGCCGCCGGGTCCGATCGGC
>ERZ890510.845-NODE-845-length-22369-cov-7.389218_pt1 | contig 22369 bp, 20 predicted proteins | sample MGYA00521265_ERZ890510 | MGnify/ENA primary metagenome ERZ890510 (study PRJEB32303, sample SAMEA104408624) | aquatic metagenome | biome: Brackish water; feature: Chemocline; material: water | place: Baltic Sea | collected 2014-10-26T21:54:00 | depth 110 m ...
GCTGGCCCGACGCGCTCGAACGACTCACAAAGATACTCGGTGATGCTGACCCTGCGACCGTTCTGCTCGCCACCGGTCCCGTCCGCGGCAAGCTCGCTGATGTCATCAAGTTGTTCGCCAAGGATTACGGCGCTCAGGCTCTTGGGTTCGACCCCATCGATCAGCACGTGCTGCGAACCGCAATCAAGAACATCTACGACCAAGATGTCCTGCCGGATTTCGATATAGCTCACGCTGATTTCATCATGAGCTTCGGTGCCGATTTCCTCGGTACTTGGATCGACCCCACGCATTACATGCGCGGCTACGGTGAGTTCAGGCAGGGGGAGGATCGCACCGAGCGCGGTCATCTCGTTCACGTCGACTCTCGCTTCTCCGTGACCGCAGCGGCGGCTGACGAGTGGAAGTATGTCAATCCCGGCACCGAGGGTTTGCTAGCTCTCTCGATGGCACACACCATCGTCACCGAAAAACTCGGAGACGCAGCTGCGGCCCGCGCGCTTACCGGCGGGGACGATAATCATCTCTCAAGTTTTAGCGCCGACAAAGTCGCGAGTCAGATCGGGATGTCTGCGGACGCGATCACGAACCTAGCGCACAAATTCGCAGGCACACACGGTCGGGCACTTGCCATCGGCGGTGGTTCCGCAGGTGCACACACTAACGGTGTCTTCAATCTCACGGCCATCTACGCCCTCAACTATCTAGTAGGGTCCGTGAACGTACCTGGTGGTGTGATTTTCAACCCAGCAGGGGATCAGTCCCAGATCACTGGTGCGCCAATTCGCGATTGGAAGGCTGCACTCGACGCAATGCGCTCAGGAGACACCAAGGTGTTACTGGTGCGTGACGCGAACGTTGTTCACGGACTTTCCACACAACTGAAGGTAACCGAGGCACTAGACAAGCTCGACACCATCGTCAGTTTCTCATCATTTTTCGACGAGACGACGGCCCGCGCGGATCTCATCCTTCCGGGCCACACACCTTTCGAGGAGTGGGGAACCGACACGCCAGATGTCGGCCCTGGGTATCGGACGGTAGCTTTCCAACAGCCGGTAATCAACCGTTTCCGAGACACCATGGCGTTCGGCGATGTACTCATTCGCACAGCCGCTGAGCTTGGCCACGCGATGCCCTGGGAATCCATGCGCGACGCAGTCCGAGCTGCCGCCCGCGATCTCCACAGCACGAATCGAGGCTCCGTTACCCAGCCGACGTTCGAAGAATTCTGGAAGCGTTCGCTCGAGCGTGGTGGTTGGTGGGATCAAGGGGACACCGTTAGCGGTACGCCGACGCCCCCGGTTCTTCCTCGTGCAGCGGTAAAGGCTCAGATAGCTGGCGATGCCAATGTCTTCCCCTTGCACCTCGTACCATTCGAGGGGCACGCGATCGGAACCGGCCAGTACGCACACCTGCCGTGGGCGCAAGCTGTACCTGACCCGATCACCACGGTGGTTTGGACTACTTGGGTGGAACTCAACCCCAAGACCGCGGAGAGCCTGAACGTCAAGCAGGATGATGTGGTCACGCTGGAATCAGCAACGGGTGATTTCATCAGCGTGCCCGTGTACGTCAACCCAGCAACGCCGCCCGATGTCGCTTCGGTGCCGATCGGGCAGGGCCACGAGCAGTTCACGACCTACGCAGCGGGGCGCGGCTCCAACGTGTTGGACATACTTGCCCAGGCCGAAGACTCGGACACAGGGTCACTTGCATGGGCAAGCACCCGCGTTCGCTTGACCAAAACTAACGTAAGAGTAGGTTTGCCCAAGCTCGAGGGAATCGAAGAGCCCCGACAGCTCCCGGGTGAGCCCGTAATCGTAGTGTTCAGGCCCGGCGAAGAGGACGACAGTCACAGTTAGGTCCTTTCCTGGACATTGAGGCAATAGATGGCAACGCAGACGAAACCACAATCAGCAACGGACCGCTCCACCGCTTTCAAATGGTCTATGGTCATCGACCTGGATCGTTGCACGGGCTGTGAGGCGTGTGTCGTTGCATGTCAGTCAGAGAACAACGTTCCGATCAACGAAGAGTCGGCCTTCATCGAAGGACGCGCTTTCGAGTGGATCAGGCTCGAGCGTTATTGGGAAGGCGAGTGGCCAGACATCAAGGCCCGTTTCATCCCGGTTCTCTGTCAGCACTGCGAGAATGCGCCGTGTGAGCCGGTTTGCCCCGTGTATGCCACGTACCACAACAACGAAGGTCTGAACGTTCAGGTCTACAACCGCTGCGTCGGCACTCGGTACTGCGGTGCTAACTGCCCTTACCACGCAAGGCAGTTCAACTTCTGGGAGCCTGTGTGGCCTGAAGATTTGCGTCACCAGCTGAACCCTGACGTAACCGTCCGGACACGTGGTGTCATGGAAAAGTGCAGCATGTGCGTTCAGCGCATACGCCGCGCAACTCGTTCCAAGACACCGAGTGACATTCCTGATGGCGCGTTCAATCCGGCGTGCGTACAGGCTTGCCCCACGTCAGCGATGACGTTCGGCAACTTGAACAATCCCGAGTCCAAAGTCAGTAAGTTGCAGAACGACGAGCGCCGATACCACGTGTTTGAGCACCTCGGCACCGCCCCGACCACCTTGTACTTAAAGCAGGTCGACACGCATGGCGCATGAAGAGCACGCGATCCCGCAGGTGCCGACGCACCAAGAAGTAGCCAGCGATATCATGGCACGCTTCCAAAACGTCAATCAACGTTATTGGAGTTGGGTCTCGTTACTGGCACTCCTGTTCGTCGGTGGCATCGTCGGCTTCGTCATGCGGCTGTCTGACGGCTTCGATGATCGCTCCAACTGGGGCTACTACACGGCAACGCTGTCGTTCTTGGCCTCCACGTTTCTAGCCATGCCAATCATTTCAGCCGGTCTGCGCCTCGCGAAGGCTAACTGGCGTCGACCCCTAACCAGGTTGACTGAGAACATGGCCATCACGGGTGTTCTGATCTGGTTCATGCTCATTCCGGCTCTCATTGCGCTTCCGCCGACTGAAGGCAGGTTGAGCGTCTGGTTCGACTTCCCCCACTGGATGGCATTCCGTGGCGGGAACCTGATGGTTTGGGGCACCGTTGTTCTCATCGGACTGTTCCTGCTCTGGCTACTCGCTGTGCCTGACCTAGCTGCAGTTCGTGATCACATGCCAGCCTCTCCGCGCGGGAAACTCGCAAGAGTGTTGTCAGTTGGTTGGACAGGGAACACCCGTCAATGGAGAGTGCTCCACAGTGGTGCGCTGCTCTTCGGCGCTTTTTACTTGCTGCTCTACCCAACTTTGCAAACATTGTTGCAAGCGGACTTTCAAGCAGGTCTCTTGCCTGGCATGAAGGACGCGATTGCGCCCGCTACTGCCCTAATCAACGCCCTTCAGGGTGCAGTCGGTCTGACGCTCGTGGTCATGTACGTAATGCGTCGATTCGGTGGATACGAACGTTACTTTGGAATCGACCAGTTTTGGGCGCTTTCCAAGCCTCTGCTGGCCTTTTCACTCCTGTGGTTCTATTTCTGGTGGGGCAGCTTCATCACGTTCTGGTACGGACGTCAGCCCGGCGAAAGTGAGCTGATCCGTTTCATGGTGCTGGACTCCTACCGGTACCCGCTAATGGTCTCGTTCATGTTGAACTTCATCGGCCCCTTAGTTGCTTTGGTATGGAACCCTGTGCGTCGCAGCATCTGGGGCCCCACCATCGTCGGCGCAGGAGTGCTCGTCGGAGCGCTTGTGAACCACATCCGTTGGTACGTGGCACCGTTCTCAGTGCCTGACCCGCCGGCAGGTGAAGCATGGCCCCACGTTTTGCCGGAGATCCCCGCGGGGCAATTGCCAGGTGCAGCGGATGCCCTCATAGTTGTCGGAGGCATCGCAGGAGCGGTTCTTCTGTTCATGCTCATCAACAAGATCATCCCCGTTGTCTCCATGTGGGAGGTAGGCGAGGGTCTACGCCTCGTGAAGGTCCGTCGTTTCCTCGCGCGGTACGCAATGGTCATCGCGAAGTCGCACTAGGATATTAGAAGCAGATGTATTACCGCCGAACACTGACCGAAGCACAGATCAACCAACAACTATTGGGTACGGTTCTCACCACACCCCTGTGGTGGATTGTGCTCGTCTCCCTCCTGGGCATCGTTGTCGCGGGCGCAGTTGGCGCCGTGGGCTGGATGATCAACCAAGGGTTGGGAGTGACTGGCCTTCGCCAGCCGGTGTTCTGGGGATTCTTCATCACCAACTTCATCTTCTGGGTTGGCATCAGCCACGCCGGAGTGATGATTTCGGCCATCCTTCGTCTCAGCCAAGCCGAATGGCGGCGGCCAATGGTTCGTGCCGCCGAGACGATGACGGTTTTCGCCTTGATGGCATCACTGGCGATGCCGTTGGTTCATGCTGGTCGTCCGTGGAGAATTTTCTACTGGGTGTTCCCGTACGACTGGGCACGAGGCATCTGGCCCGACGTGCGCTCACCGCTCGTTTGGGATCCGATCGCCATCACCACTTACCTCACGTCAAGCATGCTTTTCGTTTACACGGCGCTCATTCCTGACCTCGCGATCATTCGCGACCGTAGCACGGGATGGCGTCGGTCGGTCTATGGAGTCCTCTCTCTTGGATGGCACGGTAACCCCCGTCAGTGGAAGATTCAGGGTTTCGCAGGCATCCTGCTCTCTGCTCTGATCCTGCCGGTGTTCGTTTCCGTGCACAGTATCGTTTCATGGGACTTCAGCGTCTCGCTGGTTCCCTCGTGGCACGTCACGATCTTCGCGCCGTACTTCGTGATCGGTGCCGTGCACTCTGGAGTATCCGCAGTGGTCACGCTAATGATCATCATGCGTAAGCTCTACAAGCTCGAAAACTTCATCTGGGAAGAGCACATCGATGCGCTCGCTCGGCTGTTAATGGTCGTCGCGCTGGCGTGGATGTTCCTCTTTTGGCTGGACTTGGTATTCGCGTTATGGTTGAGGGAAGAGCAAGAGATCACCGTGTGGATGCTCCGGATGTTCGAGCCCCCATGGAGTTGGTTATTCTTCCTCTTCTTCATGTTCTCGTTCGTCATTCCTGTGCCGCTGTGGATGTTCCGAAGGGTCCGCCGCAGCTTCACTTGGATGTTGTGGACCAGCCTCTTGGTGAACTTTGGCATGTTCCTAGAGCGGTTCCTGATCATCGTTCCTGCCCTAATGAGGAAGGGACCACAAACGTTCACATACGCGACGTATCGGCCAAGTCCGGTGGAATTCACCATCATCTTCGGCACGATCGCCTTGGTTTGTTTCTTGCTGCTGATATTCAGCAAGTTCTTCCCCCTCATCCCACTCTGGGAAGAGAAGGAAGGTCAGCTATTAATCGATCACGTCAAGGTGGGCAACGTCTACGTGCCCGCATTGGTCAAGGAGCACTAGGCCAACGGCCAGTGCAGAGAGAGGAGAACGGAGATGGCCAACACCCAACTCCTGGGACTGTTCGAAGACCCGCAGAAAGTCGCGGACGCCATGGGGGAACTCAAAGGCGCGGGCTTCCCTGTTGAGGATTTAGACATCTACTCCGGGAGTCCCTTTCCTGAGGGTGCTTTCGGTGAGCACGAAGCCGAGCATCGGCTGTTCATGTTTCCGCTGGTCGGAGCTCTCATCGGCTTCTCCATCGGTCTGCTGTGGACCGCCGGTACGCAGATTTCATATCCTCTCATCACCGGTGGTAAGCCCATCCTGAGCATCCCACCGATGACCATCATCATGTACGAGAACACGATGCTGGGTGCAATCCTGTTCACAGTGCTTGGCGTACTCTTCGAGTCACGCCTACCTAAGCGTGACCTTGGTTTGTACGACGAGCGGATCACCGAGGGCTACATCGGCATCTACGTGGACTGCCCTGTGGAGCGCGCAAGCGCTGCCGAGGCGGTTCTGAACAGCAACGGCGCAGAAGAGATCAAGAAGGCATAAGCGCGAGCATACGCTGCTCGGATCGACAGGATGAGACTTGAGTTCGACGAAGCAACAATCGATGTGGCTCTTGATCGTGGCTATGGCCGCGATGGTGATATTCGCCGCGTGCGAACCCGGTGACCCGGGCCGCTCCACTGGCTCGTACCCCATCGACATCTTCCAAGAGATGCACTACAACCAATCCGTTAAGGCTCAGGAGCCTCCGCGGTTCTCAGCCCCGGAGGATTCCATTCCCGTTAGCGGTGGGTACATCGCGGCGCCTGCAAAGGCGGACGCCGCTGATTTGGTGAACCCACTCGCGGGGGACGCGAACGCTCTCGAACGTGGAGCATTGCTGTACAAGCAGAACTGTTCGATGTGCCACGGCGCTACCGCTGGTGGCGATGGCTACGTCGGGGTCAAGTTCGGAGACTACCCGGCACCTACCCCGCCAGAGTTCGCCAGCGTCCGCATCATGCAGCTGACGCCTGGAGAAGCATACGCATCCGTCTCCAACGGCGCGGGATTCATGCCTTCATTCCAGGGTCTTCTGAACGAGGCGGATCGCTGGGCGTTAGTGTCGCTGATAGAGGCCACGGCTGCAGAGCGCACCGCCGCGCTAAACGCGGTCAACACCGTGGCTGCAGGCGAAACTGACATCGAGAACGAGATCAAACGAGCGCTGCGTCTCAACGAGCTACGCGCCAACTAGCCAGGGCCGGATGAGTGGGTGCGGGATACGCTCCCGCACGGTGGACAGTGAGTGGTCTTGGTATCCGGTTTCCTTTTCATAGATATCTCAATACGAAAGCGCGCCCTCGTGGGCGCGCTACTAGTCTTGCTCGTCTTGGCATCCCTCGGTGCCCCAGGAGCGGTCCGTGCCCAAGAGTACGTTGAGCTTACGCCTGAGCTCGATGCCCGGGCAGCCGACTTGTACGCCGGCATCATGTGTCCCATCTGCAACGGTCAGACCATCTCTCAATCGCACGCTGCCATCTCCGAAACCATGCGCCAGATGGTTCGCGAGCGATTGGTCGCGGGGGACACTGATCAGCAGATATACGATTTCATGACGGAGGCATTCGGACGCGACATCCTGGCTTCGCCGCCCAAGAGTGGCATCGGACTCGCGGTGTGGTTTGTGCCTCCTGTTGCGCTGCTGCTTGGTGCGTTCGCGGTAACATTGTTCGTGCGGCGTCTTCGCTCGGCCGATGGATTGGTACGCCAAGGCAGCGGAACCGGTCCCGGAGATTTGGCTGATACCCACGGTGGAACTGGCGACGGTCTGGAGCCGTATCTTCAATTAGTGGATGAAGAAATGCCTGATATTGAGGAGCGTCCCTAGTGGCAGACCTTGGAACCTCGGCGATGCTCATCGCCCTTGCACTCGCTGTCTACAGCGGCGTGACTTCGCTGGTGGGAGTACGGACGCGGAATAGCGCGATGGTGTCCAGCAGTATGCGGGCCAACTATCTCACGGCATTCGCCCTCGGAATCGCCGTCCTAGCGTTGGTTCTGGCATTCCTCCGTAATGACTTCGCCTTGAGGTATGTTGCCGAGCACTCAAACCTGGCCATGCCCCGAATCTATACGTGGGTGGCGTTCTACGCGGGGAACGAAGGCTCGCTGCTGTACGTGGCCTTTGCGCTGGCAGGAATGGCCGCGCTTGCCATGTACCTCGTCCCCCGGCGCATGGGCTCGCAGCGCCCCTACGCCAACCTCGTGCTCATGCTCATCCTGTCCTTCTTTATCGCGGTGAATCTGTTCATGGCGAGCCCCTTCGCAACTCTGCCTGTGACGCCTATCGACGGTGTCGGCATCAATCCGCTCCTGACTCACCCCGGGATGTTCATCCATCCCCCGCTCATCATGGTCGGACTCATCGCTATCGCGGTCCCATTCGCGTTAGGCATAGGTGGGCTGCTGTCCGGCAGGATCGACGATGAGTGGGTCGACGCTGGCCGCACTTGGGGCCTCGTAGCCTGGGTATTGCTAGCGATAGGCCTGCTGCTCGGCGCTTGGTGGGCTTACACCATCCTCGGTTGGGGCGGCTACTGGGCGTGGGACCCGGTGGAGAACGCGGCGTTCATGCCCTGGCTGGCGCTGACCGCATTCATCCACTCGATCATGGTCCAGAAGCGCCGAGGGATGTTCCGGCTCTGGAACATCGCTCTGATCAACATCAGCTTCATCCTGGGAGCGTTCGGGATCTTCATCAACCGTGGAGGGCCCGTGCCGTCTGTCCACTCTTTCGGGGCCTCGACCCTAGGGTGGGTATTCCTGTTGTTCCTCGGGGTCGTTGCCTTCGCGTCTTTCGGCGTGTTTTTCTACCGCTTCGCTCTGCTGCGCAGTACAGGGAGTCTCGAATCAGCGTTGTCGCGAGAGTCAGCGTTCTTGGTCAACAACCTACTGTTTCTCGGGGTGGCCTTCGTCACGCTTTGGGGTGTCGTGTTCCCCATCATCTCGGAGCTCGTGCTCGGTGAGACCATCACTGTTGGGCAACCCTTCTACAACAGCGTGAACGGCCCGATCTTCCTGGCGCTGATCTTCCTGATGGCTATCGGCCCCGTCTTGCCCTGGCGTCACGCCACCTGGGCATCGGTGCGTCACGCCATCCTGATCCCTGGGATCATCACGCTGTTCATCACCGCCGCTGTCGTAATCATCGAGGTACGCAACGTTGCGGCCATCGCTGGTATCGCTGTCAGCACGTTGGTCGCGGTTCAGATCGCCCAGGAAATGATCCGGGGAACGTTGGCTCGACACCGAGCGACAAAATCGCCCTACCCTCTTGCTTTCCTCCAACTCGTCGGCTCCAATCGGCCTCGGTATGGCGGCTACCTGGTTCATCTGGCCGTGGTGATGCTTGCCTTTGGGATCGTTGGATCGTCGTTCTACAGTCTTGAGCGTGACGTGATCCTGAGCAAGGGCGAAAGCGCTGATGTCGGCGCATACACGGTGGAGTTCACCGACACGACCACCACAACGTTCACTGATCGGACCGAACGCACCGCCACCATGAGGGTGATGAAGAACGGCTCGTTCGTCGGAACCGTTGAGGCGTGGCACGGGGTGTACCCCTCGTTCAACATGCTGTCGACTCGGGCAGGCATCCGTTCCACCCCGGTGGAGGACTTGTACGTCATCTACAGCGAACTGCAGCCGGACGGTAAGACGGCGGCGTTCAGGTTGCTGCTCAACCCCATGGTCTGGTGGATGTGGCTGGCGGGGCCGTTCGTCATCCTGGGCACGGTCGTCGCGTTGTGGCCGGCCCGTCAGCGCGCAGTTGCGGTAGTCACGAGTCCCTCGCGGGAAGGAGCGCTGCCATCTGGCGGCGCGTTGTAGCCGTTGCCCATATTCCTCATGACTCTGGTACTGGCGGTGACGCTGGCCGTTCTCGCCTATCCGTACCTCGTGGCACCTAAGCGTAGCGGCACGCTCGACGACGCTGCGGAGGAGCTTGGGCAGCGCTTGCGGCGATCCCGGGATCGGGTCTACGAGGAGATACGGGCGCTGCAGCAGGAGTACTTCCTGAAAAACATGACTGAGGATGAGTACAGGGCCCAGCTTCAAGCGGGGCGACTCGAAGCCGCACGTCTGATGCAGCAGCAACAGCAGGTCCAGCAGACCCTGGCTGACATCGACGCCCTGGTGGAAGAAGAGATGAACGCTGCCGTCAAACAGGCCCCTCTCGATGCCGCACCCGAAGGTGAGATCAAGTGAGGCAGGTACGTGCGCTTTGCGTCGCTCTGGTAGCGGTTGCGGCCCTCATGATAGGGAGCGGGGCCATGGTGGCCGCTCAAGACGCGACATCCGCCACTATCGTGGGACGCGTGGTTCATGGGGCTGACTCGCCATCGTTCGATCCGACGAAGGTCGTCGTGACGCTTAACGTGCTTGAAGGCATCACGGGGTTCGATCCCGTTAGCGTTACGCCGGCGAGCGATGGCTCGTTCGAATTCACCGTCACCGTTTCCAGCAATCGGTCGTACTTCGTCGGTGTGGTGTATGAGGGAGCTAGGTACTCCGAGACCCTCACTTCCGCAGAGTTGCAGGATGAGTTCGTCATCCGGGTTTACGACGCCACCCACGATACTTCGGTGCTGCAATTCGTCAGCTACTCCGTCATCATCGCCGGAGCAGTCGCGGCCGACGGCTGGGTTGAGATCATCGAGCGCGCCAGCGTTGTCAACGAAAGCGGTATGACGTTGATCCCCGACCCGGCCGCAGAAGGGCCGGGGATGTTGAGCTTCCTGCGCTTCGCGCTGCCCCCCAACGCGTACAACCTAGACGTGCGCTCCAGCCTGGTGGGCGGAGACATCATCGAGGTGGACCGTGGGTTCGGACTTACCACTCCTGTCGTGCCGACGACTGGTGATCCCCACCTCTTCGAATTCGTTTACCGCCTCAACTACGACGAGCCAACTCTCGATCTTTCACGCACCATGCGATTCGGCGCGGAGTCGTTCCGGTATGTGGTTCCGGCCGATACCGGTCGCCCTATCGCGCCGCAACTCGATGATCTTGGCGCCACCGAGCTCAACGAGCGCTTCCTACGCCTGTTGGAGACCACCGACATTGAGCCAGGTCAGGTCGTCGAACTCTTCATCACCGATCTGCCCATGCCCAGCGCCTTCGACCGCATCGGCGACTCCGCCGGTGAGTGGTACGTGCGGTACGCCGCCCCTGGGGTGGTTATAGCCACGCTCTTGCTCATCGCGTTCCTCAACCTACGCCGACGTCAGGCGCTCCCTCGATTAGGCCCCTCCGGGGACGCCGAAGCCGTTCGCCGGGCGCTCCTGGCACGGATGGCAGAGGTTGAGGCTCGGCACGACGCGGGCTCTCTGTCCCAGCGTCGCTACGAGGCGTACCGGAACCAGATCAAAGAAGCCTTGGTCGATCTGCGGGTTCGTACGCAACCCGGCGTCACCGACACGCAAGAGTTGTAGGCTCCCTCAAGCCCGCCGGTGCCTCATCCGTCTTGATGTGTCTCGTCTCCCGGGCTCGTTGGTGGGTTCGATCGTGTAGCAAGTCGGGGCTCGCCCTCGGAACTCATGGCTTCGCCGCCGGACTGAAGGTCGATTGGCCGCTCCGGGACCCAGGCTCGGTGGTAGGTTCTGGCGTGTAGCAAGTCGGGGCTCGCCCTCGGAACTCATGGCTTCGCCGCCGGACTGAAGGTCGATTGGCCGCTCCGGGATGGGATGGACTTTGCTCGGGCGTCTTGATGTGTCCATTTTGTTCCGTTTGCTCTTGAGTGAACGGTAAGCAGAGCAGCCCCGTTCAGCGACCTAGACACGCTTCGGCGTAGGTAAAACAAGATAGGGATGAGGTGGGCGGCCGCGCTACTAGCAACTGTCACTGCATGAAGCGGCCGCTGGGCCTTCACTGGGTGCTTCCAGCAGGGGCTTGGGCGGCGGCTTCGGGCCGTCTCCGTCGGGGCGGATATACGCGGAGTCGCGCAACGCTTCTCAATTTGTTAGTACGTACATTGCGTGAAAGTTCGTGCGGACGTATTCTGCTGAGGTGTTCACGTTACCTACACGCTCAGCGCGCCCCGTGGTCGCGTCCGTCGACCCGAGTGGCCATGCTGTTCACTGCATCGGCCTGACCAAGAGCTTCGGCGCGACTGAAGTCGTCAGCAACGTCAATATTGAGCTCCCCAGGGGCGAGATATTGGCGCTCCTCGGTCCCAGTGGTGGCGGCAAGACGACCACGCTCCGGCTCATCGCAGGATTTGAAACCCCTGATTCGGGTACCATCGAAGTGGAGGACGACATCGTCTTCGGCCCGGGCCGGTTCGTTGCACCCGAAAAACGCCGTGTAGGCATGGTCTTCCAGGACTACGCCTTGTTCCCCCATATGAACGTCGTGAACAACGTCCGGTTCGGACTTGCCAACGACGATGGACGTGACCGCCGTGTGGCAGAGGTGTTGGACATCGTTGGCCTCACCAAAGAGGCGCTGAAATGGCCACACGAGCTGTCCGGTGGGCAGCAACAGCGGGTCGCGCTCGCGAGAGCCCTGGCCCCCAACCCGGCGGTCGTGCTGCTCGATGAGCCATTCTCCAATCTTGACGCTGCTCTCCGTGACATGGTTCGCACGGAAGTCAGGCAAATCCTACGGAACGCCAAAGCTTCTGCCATCTTCGTCACCCACGATCAGGACGAAGCCTTCGGCCTCGCAGACAAAGTTGCGATCATGCTGGGGACAACCGTCGTCCAGACTGGCACACCTGAAGAGGTCTACGTGGCACCCGCCAACCTCGCTATCGCACGCTTCCTCGGTGAGATCGACATCCTGGACGGCGAAGCCTCCGACGGTTGGGTAACGTGCGAGATGGGTCGCCTCCCGTTGGCGGGATCAGTCGAACTCACGGGCCCGGTCAAGATAGCCATCAGGCCAGAATCGCTGCGACTGCACCCTGAGAGTGGCCCATCCACACCCGCAACGGTGGTGGACTCGGAGTTCCGTGGGATCTACAAGCTGGTCAAGGTCCGTCTCGCCTCAGGAATCACCCTCAACGCCGTGATGGGCCTCCACATTCCGGTGAACGTTGGGGACGAGGTTCAGGTCGGCGTGAACTCGACAGTCACCGCCTTCCGGGCGTAAGCGCCGCCGAACGATTGCGGGAGGAAGGCTCGTTCGCGATAATGGGCCAGCCAATCTACGTTCGCGCCGTGAGGGTACCTAGACTTGCATCCCTACCAGTACATCCCTGCAACCAACATCACTGAAGCTGTTTCATTATTGGCCCGCTATGGGCCCCGCGCCCGCGTCATGGCAGGCGGGACTGATCTTCTCGTGCAACTGCGAGGCGAGCGCTACGAGCTTGACGCCGTCGTTGACGCTAAGGCCATCCCTGAGCTCATGGCGCTGACGCTGGCGAAAGACGGCGCGCTGTCCATAGGCGCCGCCGTGCCTTGCTACCAGGTCTACGAGGACGAGGCCATCGTGGCAGCGTTCCCCGGCATCATCGACGCCGCATCGTTGATCGGTGGCATCCAGGTGCAGTCGCGCGCAAGCCTTGGCGGCAACCTGTGCAACGCCACTCCCAGCGCCGACGGGATCTGCCCGCTTATCGTGCACTCTGCGGTGGTAACGCTCACGGGCGTCGGCGGCACTCGCACGATGCCCGTTGAAGAGTTCACGACGGGCCCCGGGCGCAACGCACTCGGCCACGGCGAGATGCTGGTCAAGATCGATCTCCCGAAGCCCGCCGCCCACTTCGGCGCGGCCTACCAGCGGTTCATCCCACGCAATGAGATGGACATCGCAGTGGTGGGAGTGGCTAGCGCTGTGACCCTGGACGCTTCCGGCCAGAAGATCGACAGCGCTCGCATCGCACTCGCCTCGGTTGGCCCGACCCCCATCTTCGCCAAGAAAGCCTCTGACTTCCTCGCTGGCCAACCGGCGACGGAAGAAACGTTCGCCAAAGCTGGCGAGATAGCATCGACCGAAGCAACGCCCATCTCAGACATGCGCGGCACAATTGAGCAACGGCACCATCTGGTGGGCGTGCTCACACGCCGCACTCTCGCGCAGGCGGTTCAGCGCGCCCGAGGTAATTCCTGATGACACAGACTCCCGAACAATCCGTCCGTAAGGTCTCCGTCCAGTGCACGCTGAACGGCCAACCGACCGAGTTTCTGGCTGCACCCTACCTGAGCTTGCTTGAGGTCCTGCGCGAAACGCTGGGGCTCACGGGGACGAAAGAGGGCTGCAACGATGGCAACTGCGGTGCCTGCACCGTAAACGTCGACGGCAGGATCGTCGATAGCTGCCTGATGCTGGGCGCTGAAGCCGAAGGCAAGACTATCGAGACCATCGAAGGTGTGGCGCCCGCGGGCGGTCTGCACCCTCTCCAGCAAGCGTTCCTTGAAGAGGCCGCCCTCCAATGCGGCATCTGCACTCCAGGGTTCCTCGTTTCCGCAAAGGCGCTCCTCGAAAGAGAGCCCGACGCGGATGAGCCACGCATCCGGCTCTGGCTCGCAGGCAATCTTTGCCGATGCACCGGCTACGACAAGATCATCCGAGCGGTTGAAAAAGCCCGCGACGAGATGAAGTAACTACCAGCTATCCGCACTTGCGGTTCATAACGGAGTCATCAATGACCACCACCGATAAGCCCCAGGAATTCAAAGTCGTTGGCACTAGGCCGATCCGGCACGACGGGATCGACAAGGTTTTGGGCCGGGCCGTGTACGGCTCCGATGTCCGCCTCGCGGGCATGATTTACGGCGCGGTGTTGCGCAGCCCGTACGCCCACGCCAAGATCACCAAGATTGACACATCCAAGGCTGAGGCGATGCCTGGCGTTTTCGCAGTGATGTCCGGCAAGGACATGCCGCTGGTGGCGTCCGGCGCGCTGGACCTCGGCGAGACCGTTGACGACACCGCTTTCACCAGCGACCGCGTGATGGCCCACGACAAGGTTGTTTTCAAAGGTCACCCCGTCGCCGCCGTCGCCGCGATAGACCAGAACACAGGACTTGAGGCTCTCAAGCTGATCGAGGTTGAGTACGAAGTACTGAAGCCCGTCATCAGCCTGGAAGATGCGATGGCGCCCGGTGCAGTGGTCATCCACGAAGGGCTTATCGGCGACGACCTCGGCGAGAAGGTTAACAACACGAACGTTGCGGTTCACAACCGGTCAGAGTTCGGTGACCCCGAGGCGGCATTCGCCAAGTCTGCGACGGTCCTTGAGCGAACGTTCATCATCTCGCGCGCTCACCAAGGCTACATCGAGCCCCACGCCTCAACGGCATTCTGGGCCCCCGACGGCAAAATCACCGTCTGGACGACCACCCAGGCACCCTTCGGCGTCCGTAAAACCGTTTCAGCCCTCCTGGAGCAGCCCCTCTCCAACATCAAAGTAATCCCCACCGAGATCGGTGGGGGATTCGGCGGCAAGATTCCCGTGTACCTCGAGCCCGTTGCAGCCGTCCTCTCGAAGAAGGCAGGCAGGCCGGTGAAGATCACGATGGATCGCCGCGCCGTGTTCGAAGCTTCGGGCCCTGGCCCTGGCGGCACGATCAAGGTCAAGATGGGCGTAGACGACAAGGGCAAGATCACCGCAGCCACGGCGGATATCCGCTACGGCGCTGGCGCCTACCCCGGTGCGTCCATCAACCCTGCGACCGCCGGTATCTTCGCCTGCTATGAAGTGCCCAACGTCAGGATCGATTCCTACGATGTCGTGATCAACATGTCCAAGACGGCCGCGTACCGCGCCCCCGGCACACCGCAAGCGACGTTCGCGAGCGAAACGCTGGTCGGGGAGCTTTGCGAGATCATCGGCATGTCGCCCATGGACTTCCACCTGCTCAACGTGTCCAGAGAGGGCACGCGCAGGCCTGACGGCCCCGTGTTCCCGCGTATCGGCAACGAGGCCTGCCTGGAGGCCATACAGGGCTCTGAGCACTTCCAGAGCACGTTGGAGCCTTCCACCGAAAGCAAGCTTCGCGGCCGGGGTATGGCCAGCGGCTACTGGAACGGCATCGGCAACAAGTCCTCGGTGACCATCAACGTCAACGAAGATGGTCTTGTCTCACTGATCGAAGGCAACCCTGACATCGGCGGGACGCGCACGACCATCGCGATGCAGGCTGCGGAGATCCTCGGTTTGCCTGCGGAGGACGTTCACCCTGCTGTCGGTGACACCGACAGTATCGGGTACAGCGACCTAACCGCTGGGAGCCGGACCACTTACGCCACAGGAACGGCGGCAATCGAGGCCGCGAAGATGGTTATCGACGAGATGAAGAAGCGTGTCGCGATGATCTGGGAGACGGAGTACGGGAACATCGAGCACGTCGATGGCCTGTTCGTCAGCAAGGTTGCACCCGATCATAAGTTCACGTTCAAAGAGGCTGCAGGCAAGCTCGGCCAGACGGGCGGGCCGGTCGCGATGACAGGCACCGTCAACGTTCGCGGTTCAGGCGGAGGGTCGTTCGGCACTCACCTGGTGGACGTGGAAGTAGACCGCGACACCGGCAAGGTGGAGATCCTTCGGTACACAGCAGCACAGGATGCGGGCAAGGCCGTTCACCCATCCTACGTTGAGGGTCAGTTCCAAGGCGGCGCCGTCCAGGGCATCGGTTGGGCACTGAACGAGGAGTACTACACCAGCGACGACGGCGTGATGGTCAACTCGACGTTCCTCGACTACCGCATGCCCACCTCTCTGGATGTGCCGATGATCGAGACGATCATCGTTGAGGTCGCCAACACCAACCATCCGTTCGGCGTCCGGGGCATCGGCGAGACGAGCATCGTTCCGCCCGCGCCGGCAGTGGCGAACGCTCTGGCCAACGCGATCGGCGTGAGACTCTACCAGACGCCGATGAACCCTGGTCGGATCCTGGAAGCCCTGGCCACGAAGAAGACCGGCAAGTAGCCGGCGTAGGAATCCTGCATGGCAACCGTCTTCCTACCGATGCCCATCCGCAGGCGCATCGGTGGGGAGCCGTCGCTTGTGGTTGAGGGCGCAACTCTGCGCCAGATCATCAACAATCTCGAAGAGATTATCCCGGGGATCCGGGAGGAACTCATCGACCCTGAACTCGACGACCGAGTGATCCGGACTATCAGCGCGATCATCGACGGCGAAGCCGCACACATGGGGCTCCGCACGACAGTTGGCGAAAACTCCGAAGTCCACTTCATCCCCGCCATCGCAGGCGGGGCACCAATACCCTTGGCTTCTCAAGACGGAAACCGAAGCAAGCATAGGAACGAGGAACGATGAAGCTCGCATCCCGCATGTCCCGGCTCGGCACTGAAACAGCGTTTGAGGCGCTCGCCCGCGCGAAGGCGCTAGAGGCACAGGGGCGCAGCATCGTCTTCCTAGGGATCGGTGAGCCGGATTTCGACACGCCGGAGCACATCATCGACGCGGCTAAGGACGCGCTGGAGTCGGGCTTCACGCACTACACGCCGTCGCCAGGCATCCCTGCTGTACGCGAGGTCATCGCCGCCGACATGAGCGCCAGATTGGGCTATGAGGCGTCCGCCTCGAACGTGATCGTCACTCCGGGTGGCAAGCCCATCATGTTCTTCACGATCCTCGCTCTCGCCGAGGCAGGGGATGAGGTGATCTACCCCAACCCTGGCTTTCCCATCTACGAGTCCATGATCCGATTCGCGGGCGCCACTCCCGTTCCCATGCAACTGCGTGAAGAGTTGGACTACAACCCGGACATCGACGAACTCCGATCGCTGGTCAGCCCGCGCACCAAGTTGATCATCATCAACTCGCCGAACAACCCATGCGGCAGCGTTATCCCAGAGAAGGATCTTGAAGCCATCGCCGAACTGGCGAACGAAGTTGACGCGGTGGTGTTGAGCGATGAGATCTACAAGGATTTCTACTTCGAGGGCGAGCACGTGTCGATCACTAAGTTCCCAGGCATGCGCGAGCGCACGGTGGTGCTCGATGGCCTCTCGAAGAGCTACGCGATGACCGGCTGGCGCATCGGCTACGGCCTGTTCCCCGACGAGTTGGTAGAGCCGATCACGCGCCTGGTCACCAACTCCGTGTCCTGCACAGCGGCGTTCAGTCAGATGGCGGCAATGGCTGCTATCCAGGCGCCTCAGGAACCCGTTTACTCGATGGTCGCTGAGTTCAAGCAACGTAGGGACATCCTGGTTGACGGTCTGAACGCGATCCCGGGGATCAGTTGCCCGATGCCGAAGGGCGCGTTCTACGCGTTCCCGAACATCAGTGGGACGGGGCTGACCAGCCAAGATTTCGAGGCGCGATTGCTGAACGAGACGGGGGTGTCGATCCTGGCGGGGACGTCGTTCGGTGCGTTCGGTGAGGGCTACGCTCGATTCTCGTTCGCGAACTCGCAGGACAACCTGCGCGAGGCGCTGCGCCGGATCGGCGAGTGGGTTCCGACGCTCTAGCGCCTCACTCGTCGAGGAAACCTAGCGCGGCACGCATGACGCGATCCCACGCGCCGTCGGTTGGCGATGTGAGGTTGTGAGTCGCATCGAGCAGTTCCAGCTTGGCGCCTGCGATCGCTTTCAGCAGAGCGTCCGTGTCTTTCGGTTGCACCAGCTCGTCCCGCAGTCCCTGCACGATCAACGTCTTGGTGGAGGAGCGACCTGCCGCCTTGCGCGCTTCGCCACCTGCACGGCGTAGCTCGTCCAGCAGTTGAGTGGGGACGGTGAACCGGCGGAGTTCTTCCCGGACGGTGGCATCGTCGAGGTCGAGGTCAGGGAGTATGCGGAGTACGCCGGAACGGATGCGTTCATCGTCGAAGTTGGCGTTGCCGAGCGGTTTCCACCTGCCAGCCCAGAGGCGCAAGACTGGCCATAGGGTGCTCTTGATAGATCCGCCGAAGCGCCAGTACGGAGCCAAGAGCACCTGCGCGTCCACCTGCTCCCGTTCGGTCGCCAGCAGCGCCAAGGTGGCTCCCAGCGCATGCCCCACCAAGACGACCCGCCGATGGGTAGCGCGCGCCTCCACGATGGCCGCCTGGATGGCGTTACGCCACTCGCTATGCGTGCGGTCAGGGAGCGTGGCGATCTCGGGCCCGAACCCTGGCAGTAACGGCGCCACAACGGACCAGCCAGCATCGTGCAGGGCGTCGCCAAGCGGTCTCATGTCAGCGGGAGTACCAGGGAATCCGTGGACGAGCACAGCCACGCGCGAGCCATCACCGTCCAGGCGGAACGGCTGGTGGCGAGGGGCGGAGAAAAGGTCAAGGGAACGCAGGAACGCGTAGCGGTCGGTAGGCACAGGTCCTCTTACTTGGGCGGTAGCGAAAGGGCATACGACAGCCCCCGGTCTACCCAGGTGTGTAGTGTCTCGTCATCTGCGATCCCACTGGGGCTGACGAACACCCAGCCTGTCATGGGCTTGCCAGTGAAATCCATCGGGCGGGCATCAGGCGACGCCAACGCATCGTCGTACGCGTCTTTGCCGACACGCACGCACAGGTCGTCTTTCACGACGCCGCAAGCGAAGTTTCCCTGCACCATGAACGAAACGCCACCGAACATGGCCTTTTCCTCTAGGCCAGGTTGGCTTAGGAGTCGTTCGAGTACGCGGTCTGCTAGATTCTGGTCGTAGGCCATAGGCACCTCCTGCGGGCCGCCCGATACTACCACGGCATTCGTTGATCGATGGTCGATTGACCCCCAGCGATGAAACGGGTACCGTCGCCACAATACTTGGTCGCGAATAGCGGAGGCTGGCATGGTAGGCGTAATCGATATAGACACACACATCATTGAGCACCCAGGCGTCTGGGAGCAGTTCGACCCGGCTTTGTATCGGCGCAGGCCGGTGCTGGCGTCGATCGACGCTGACGATGCAGGCGGGGCACGCGATGCTGTGTGGATGATCGACGGCGCGGCAGTGCCCAAGCGCAGCGGTAAGGGCAGCGTAGCACTGGCGGTTGGCGGTTCTGACTCGGAGAACGCACGCAAAGACATCTCAACGGGCGTGCGCTACCTAACGGACCCACTACAGCGCGTCCGCGACATGGACGAGCGCGGCGTGGACACGGAAGTGGTCTTCCCGACGCTCCTCCTCGCCTACCTGACCGACGATGTGGAGCTCGAGGTCGCGATATGCCGCGCGTACAACCGGTACGTGGGTGAGGCGTGGCGTCAGGCCGGCGACCGCCTGCGCTGGGTGGTCGTGCCGCCCCTGCGTGACATCAAGGCGTCCGTTGATGAGATCGAGTGGTCACGTGAGCACGGTGCGGTGGGGGTGTTCTTCCGGGGAGTGGAAGGCGACCGCTCCCTTTCCGACCGCTACTTTGACCCGGTCTACGAGGCCGCGAACCGGCTGGGTATGGCCGTTTGCGTTCACACAGGGCCGGGAGCTCCGGGGATCACGCAGGTGTTCGACCGGACAGTCAGCCATAACTTGCCGCAGAATCGTGCGTTGCCTCTGTGGGCGTTCCGCGATCTCGTGGCGCACAAAGTACCGGAGCGGTTCCCGAACGTGAGGTGGGGCTTCATCGAAGCCTCAGCATCCTGGGTTCCGTACGTGCTCCACCATCTACAGCGATCCACCCGGGCGTCGACCCTCGGTGCAAGTCCGGATCCCTCGACCGAGTGGGGACCGCGCTTGTTCCGCGACTACAAGCTTTACGTGGCGACGGAAGCGGACGAAGACATCGCATACCTGACACGGTTCATCGGCGAGGACAACATCATCACGGGGTCGGACTATGGGCACCAGGATCAGTCTCGTGAGACGAACATGGTCAAAACGATGCGGGCTCGGCAAGACGTGTCGCCAGAGGTGATCGAGAAGATCCTCGGCGCCAATGGCGCTCGATTCTACGGTCTCGGCTAGGAGTAGGTTGTGGCGAAGTCGAGCGCGACCAGCGTGGAAGCGTACCTGGACGAGCTCCGAGTCGATCGGCGCCGCGCCATCAAGGCCGTCCGGGAGGTGATCCTCGCGCATCTACCAGTGGGGTACGTCGAGACGATGCAGTGGGGCATGATCAGTTACGTGATCCCACTGGAACGGCACGGAGACACGTATAACAAGCTGCCACTCGCTCTCGTTTCGTTGGCTGACCAGAAGAATTACATGGCGATCTACCTGAACAATGTCTATGGGGATCCCGATCTGGAAAGTTGGTTTACGTCCCGATACTTGGCCACTGGCAAGCGGCTGGACATGGGAAAGTCCTGCGTGCGCTTCCGTAATCTGGACGATCTGCCGATCGATCTGGTGGGCGAGGCGGTCGCGAAGACTCCGGTCGATGCGTTTATCGCGATGTACGTGGAAGTGCGGCGATCAACCGCGCGAGGTCACTAGGCGTGCGCCAGGGACGACGGCACCTCGAAGAAGAACGTGGTGCCCAACCCCAGCTTGCTCTGCGCCCAGATCCGCCCACCATGTTGCTCGGCGATGGCCTTCGACACGGCAAGACCAAGACCCCAACCGCCTTTGGATCTCGTGTCGCTTGAGTCCACCTGGTGGAATCGATCGAAGATCTTTGCGAGGTGGTGACCAGGAATGCCTGGGCCGTGATCGATGACCGCGAACCGAACGACACCTCCATCGCTTCGCACCTGAAGCGTCACCGACGATAGACGCTCCGAGAACTTGATGGCGTTGGACAGCAGATTCGTAAGCACCTGGGCCACCCGTGTCTGATCCGCCATGAGCGATATAGGCGATGCGTCCACGTCAATTTCGATCCCCGCTTGATCGGCGAGTGCGGCAATCGAATCTCGGGCCCGCAGTGCGAGATCAGCGGCGTCGCTAGGAACCAATCTCAAGGTCAGTTTGCCCAAGTCCATGCGCTCAAGATCAATGAGATCAGTCGTCAGAGTAACCATCCTCTCGCTGTTTTCAGAAGCGATTTCCAGCAAGCGTTGAACCGGGCGCGGTAGCTCACCGTACGCCCCACTCGCCACCAGCGAAACAGCAGCGTGGATAGCCGTTAGCGGGGTGCGCAGCTCGTGGCTGGTCACGGCAATAAACTCGCTCTGCGCGCGCTTCATGTTCACCCGCTCGGTAACATCCTCGAAAACCCGTAGAGCATAGAGAAACGCCCCATCGTCGTTGCGCACAGGGATCGTGATCATGTGAGCAACCACTCCGGAGCCATTGGTGTGAACGAACTCACGGTCCCCGGAGACCTCGTCGATCTCACCAGCCACCATTCGTCCGTACGCGTTGCGTTCCTCTGCGACCCGCTGGTTGCTACCAAAATCGCGCACCCGGTGCCCCACCAAGTTCTCTACGGTCGTGCCGAGCATCGCGGCCAACGCAGGATTCGCGTCAATCGTCACTCGGTCAGCGTCCGCGATCGCGATTCCCACCGGGGCGAGTTCGAAAAGCTCGCGGAACCGAGCCTCGCTCGCGCGAATCGCACGTCGGTTCGAGTCGTTTTCGGTGACGTCACGGGTCACCGACACCCATGCCGGTGTACCTTCATATTCGATCCGCGAGAACGTAGCTTCCAGGATCTTCCTTGTGCCATCGGGTTGACGCAGCCCGAAACGGAAAGGGGAGGCTTCGCCGAGATGGTCTTCGACCTCCCGCCACTTCAGCAGGTCTGCAGGGTCACTCCCCACGTGGGCCTCTGAAGCGAGCGCGCGATCAATGGTGCCCAATCCGTGTTGGTCTACGTAGGTTTGGTTGACGAAGAATCTGGTGTCGCCCTGGAAGATGCAGATGCCGACAGTGGCAGTCTCAACCAGGGTTCGGAATATCGCGTCGTCAATCCCCAAGGTCAGTCCCCTGTCGTGATTCCTGACCCGCGCTTGCAGCGGAGCAGGTATGTTACCTATCAACCCCGCGCACGCAAACCGTCAGCGTGGTCTTGCGCTCGGGAACGGTGCCCAAGGAGGCGAACTAACAGCAACACTCCACATCAAGAAGAGGAACAGAAGGTCATTCGCTGTTGTGGGAGAGGAGAGGGAGGATGGTACCCCTGCCGGGACTCGAACCCGGGCACGCGGTTTAGGAAACCGTT
>ERZ890510.848-NODE-848-length-22298-cov-4.756373_pt1 | contig 22298 bp, 18 predicted proteins | sample MGYA00521265_ERZ890510 | MGnify/ENA primary metagenome ERZ890510 (study PRJEB32303, sample SAMEA104408624) | aquatic metagenome | biome: Brackish water; feature: Chemocline; material: water | place: Baltic Sea | collected 2014-10-26T21:54:00 | depth 110 m ...
AGGGAGACGACAATGCACTAACAATCAACACGGACCACTCAGTGGGGGCCGGTCACAACCTTCAAGAAGAAACCCGGACACTCGCTATCCCAGATGCGCTGAACACTTCCATTCGGTTGAACGGAGTCGATTAGTTTTTTCGTGAGTTTGTATCTTTGGGTAGCCATCAAATGATCTCCTATTGACCATGTAGCTCCCAAGAACCCAGATAACCACCAGATAACTGTCAGATAACGGTAAGCGTCTAATTGGTGGTATCACCGCAATGAACAAAGTATGAACGAGTATGAACTCGTTTTGAGCGGACCGTTTCTTTGTTAAGAAAAAACATGCACTTAGTGAGGTTTGACGGCGGAATGCCTGGGTCTTGGGTCACTACCTTCAATAAGATGACTGTCGCGTAGGATAGCCTATGACGAACGCCGGAAGTGGACCGTTGTGACGCTACTGTTGGAACCGGGCGCCTATGTCAGACATCCCGACCGTCCCGACTGGGGCATCGGCCAAGTTCAGTCGGCGGTGGGCATGCGGGTGACCGTCAATTTTCAACATGCCGGCAAACAGCTGATCAATATCGAGGTGATTACCCTGACGGTGCTGGATGAGGACGATTTGGCATGACGGCCGAAACCAAAACCGCCCCGCATCCCGGTAAAGGCCGGCGCAAGGGCCGGCGGACCGAGCGCGGGCGTCAGCCAAGCGCGCAGTCGCTGCGCGATGTGGCGGCGATACTTGAAGGCGAGACGCCGGACCGGCATTTGTTGTTGGAGTATCTGCACCGCATCCAAGATCGGCATCACGGCATTTCGGCGCAGCATATCGCGGCCTTGGCGCATCACATGCGCCTGTCGATGGCTGAGATCTATGAGGTCGCGAGCTTTTACGCCCATCTCGACGTGCACCGCGAGGACGAAGAGGCGCCGCCGCCGTTGACGGTGCGGATTTGCGACAGCTTGTCGTGCGCGATGGCCGGGGCCGAGCAGCTATTCGCCGATGTAGCGGGCGCGGCCGGGGCCGAGGTTCGTGTCGTGCGCGCACCGTGTATGGGGCGTTGCGATACCGCACCGGTTGCCGAGGTCGGCCGCAACCACATCGGCGGCGCAACGGCGCTTGCGGTGCGGACGGCGATTGAGGCCGGCGACACCGCGGCCCGGGCACCGGTCCGGACAGCAGCGATCGATTCCGCCTATGCCGAATTCGACGCGTGTGCTGGGGGGCAGCGGCGCGCCGGGCAGGTTATGGAAACAGTGGGCGCGGCCGGGTTGCGCGGCCTTGGCGGCGCGGGGTTTCCTGCGGCACGCAAATGGCAGTTCGTGTTGGCTGAGCCCAAACCGCGGGTGCTGGCGGTCAACGCCGACGAGGGCGAACCCGGTACCTTCAAAGACCGGCACTATTTGGAAACCGAACCGCGCCGCGTTCTCGAGGGCGCGCTGATTGCCGCCTGGGCGATCGAGGCCGAGGACATCTATTTTTACTTACGCGATGAATACCCGCACGTGCACGACACGCTGCGCAAAGAGATTGCCGCGTTGGAAGCGTCGGGCCGGGCGCTGCCGCGAATTACATTGCGGCGCGGCGCGGGCGCTTATATTTGCGGCGAAGAGTCGGCGATGCTGGAAAGCATGGAGGGCAATCGGCCCCTGCCCCGGCACCGCCCGCCGTTCCCGGCGCAGGTTGGACTGTTCGGCCGCCCGACGCTGGCCCATAACGTCGAGACGCTGTACTGGATCCCGCATATTTTGGCGAACGGCCCGGATTGGTTCACCGACCAGGGCACCAACGGGTGCAAGGGCCCGCGCAGTTATTCGGTGTCGGGCCGGGTGCGCGACCCCGGCGTCAAACTGGCGCCTGCCGGTATCACGGTGCGCGATCTGATCGACCAATATTGCGGCGGCATGCAGGACGGGCACACCTTTGCCGCCTATCTGCCCGGCGGCGCGTCGGGCGGCATCCTGCCAGCCAGCCTTGGTGACGTGCCGTTGGATTTCGGTACGCTGGAACCACACGGCGCGTTCATTGGTTCCGCGGCGGTGATCGTCTTGTCGGACCAAGACGACATGCGCGACGCGGCGTTGAACCTGATGCGCTTTTTTGCCGACGAAAGCTGCGGCCAGTGCACGCCGTGCCGGGTCGGCACCGAGAAGGCGGTTACGTTGATGCAAGATGGGGCGTGGGACACAGCGTTGCTGCGCGACCTCGGGCAGACCATGCGCGATGCCTCGATCTGCGGGCTGGGCCAAGCTGCGCCCAACGTGTTCGATACTTTGATGCGGTATTTCCCGGAGGCCGTGCGATGAGCGTCACCTTTACGCTGGACGGCCGTAGCGTCGAAGCCGCCGACGGTGAAACCATCTGGCAGGCCGCGGCGCGGCATGGGGTCGCGATCCCGCACCTGTGCTATTCGCCCGCGCCGGGCTACCGCGCCGACGGCAATTGCCGCGCCTGTATGGTCGAGATTGACGGCGAGCGCACCTTGGCGGCGTCGTGCATCCGCCAACCGACCGAAGGCATGGCGGTGCACAGCGCGAGCGATCGTGCCGCGACGGCGCAGCGCGGCGTGATGGAACTGCTGGTCGCCGACCAACCGCCGCGCGCTCAGGCCTACGATAAAGACAGCCTGTTTTGGCGCATGGCCGACGCTTGCGGCACCACAACCAGTCGCTATCCGGCAGGCTTGCGGCCCAATCCCGATACCTCGCACCCAGCGATGACGGTACGTTTGGATGCCTGCATCCATTGCGGACTGTGCGTGCGGGCCTGCCGCGAAGTGCAGGTCAATGACGTTATCGCCATGGCCCACCGCGGCCCGCACAGCCAGATTGTTTTCGACGTGGGCGACGCAATGGGCGCCAGCACCTGCGTGGGCTGCGGCGAATGCGTGCAGGCCTGCCCGACCGGCGCACTGGCGCCGGCAAATGACGCGCTGCTTGAGACCATCGACCGCGATGTCGACAGCGTGTGCCCCTATTGCGGTGTCGGCTGCCAATTGACCTATCACGTCAAGGACGACGCGCTGGTCTACGTTTCGGGGCGCGATGGCCCAGCCAACCAAGGACGGTTGTGCGTTAAGGGTCGTTTTGGGTTCGACTATGTGAGCCACCCGCAGCGGCTCAAGACGCCGCTTATCCGGAAGGACGGGGTGGCAAAATCGCTCCATCCCGATGTCGATCCATCCAACCCGTCGAGTCACTTCCGCGAGGCGACCTGGGAAGAAGCGCTGGAGGTTGCCGCCAAAGGCTTGCGCGATATTCGCGACACCAAGGGCGGCGCAGGTCTTGCCGGATTCGGCAGCGCGAAAGGCTCCAACGAAGAAGCCTATTTGTTCCAGAAAATGGTGCGCGCCGGGTTCGGCACCAACAACGTCGATCACTGTACGCGGCTATGCCACGCCTCGTCGGTGGCGGCACTGATGGAGACCATCGGTTCGGGTGCGGTAACAGCACCGTTCGCCGAAGTGAAGAACACCGAGGTGATCGTCGTGATCGGCTCTAACACTTCGGTCAATCATCCTGTCGCGGCGACGTTCTTCAAGAACGCCGTGAAGAACGGCACCGAGTTGATCGTGCTCGATCCGCGCGGCGAAGCGTTGGGACGGCATGCGACGCATATGGTGCAATTCAAGCCCGGCACCGACGTCGCCCTGCTCAACGCGATCATGCATGTGATCGTTGAAGAAGACCTGGTCGATCATAATTACATCGCGGGCTACACCGACGGTTTCGCAGCGCTGCGCGACCATCTGAAAGCGTTCTCGCCGGAAGCGATGGCCGAGGTTTGCGGCGTACCACCCGATACCTTGCGTGAGATCGCTCGAATCTATGGGCGGGCGCGCTCGGCGATGATTTTTTGGGGCATGGGGATCAGCCAGCATATTCACGGCACCGACAACGCGCGTTGTCTCATTTCGCTGGCGCTGATGTGCGGCCAGATCGGGCGGCCGGGTACTGGGCTGCATCCGTTACGCGGGCAGAACAATGTGCAAGGCGCATCCGACGTCGGCTTGATCCCGATGTTCTACCCCGACTACACGCACGTCGAGGACGAGGCGGTGCGCGCGCGTTTCGAGTCGTTGTGGAACGCCAAGCTCGACCCCAAGAACGGCCTGACGGTGGTGGAAATCACCGACGCGATCCATGATGGCGTGATCGAGGGCATGTACATCATGGGCGAAAACCCGGCGATGTCGGACCCGAACCTGAACCACACACGCGCAGCACTGGCTAAGCTGAAGCATTTGGTGGTGCAGGATATCTTCCTGACCGAGACCGCATGCTATGCCGACGTGATTTTGCCGGCCTCGGCGTTTCCGGAAAAGAACGGCACGTTTACCAACACCGACCGACGGGTGCAGTTGGGCCGCCTTGCGCTGCCCCTGCCGGGCGACGCGCGACAGGACTTGTGGATCATCCAAGAGGTGGCGCGGCGGCTCGGGCTTGATTGGCACTACGCCCATCCACGCGACGTGTTTGCGGAAATGCGCGCCTGCATGCCCTCAATCAAAGGCATCACTTGGGAACGCTTGGAGCGCGAGAGCGCAGTGACCTATCCGTGCGACGACGAGCAACACGCGGGGCACGAAGTCATATTCGGCGACGGCTTTCCGACACCGAGCAAGCGCGGGCGGTTTGTTCCGGCGGCGATCATTCCGCCTGACGAGCCGACTGATCCCGACTATCCATTCGTTTTGAGCACCGGGCGGTTGCTGGAACATTGGCATACCGGGGCGATGACCCGGCGCGCCGACGTACTGGACGATCTGGAGCCCGAAGCGCACGCCCATCTCGCGCCCAACGACGTCGAGGCGTTGGGCCTTGAAGGCGGGCAGCGGGTGCGCCTGGCCACCCGGCGCGGCGCTATCGAATTGGCCGTGCGAATCGATTCAGGGGTGCCGGAGGGCATGGTGTTTATGCCCTTTTGCTACGCCGAGGCCGCGGCCAACCTGTTGACCAATCCGGCGCTTGATCCGTTCGGGAAAATCCCGGAGTTCAAGTTTTGTGCGGTAAAGGTTGAGCCGATCCCGGCCGACTGACCTCAGCTAGGGCCCCGCAAATTGCGGATTTGCCCTGGATTTGTGCCTCTCACAGCCTCTTATACGCCTCAAAGTGTGACGGCGCGCACAGCGCGGGTTGCCCCAAAGCGCCTAATTTTGACCCGTTCAGCGCCACTTATTTGGGCCGGGGAGGGTCACGATGGGCGATCAATTGACTTTCGCAACTGCCGACCAACTGATTGATGTTCCTGGCGGCGAGGCTGCTTCGGTGGCGCAAAACGCCATTGGGCGGTTCGAGTTACGGGGTGATACAGCCGGCCAACGTATTTGGCAGGACGTCTTAGCCGCGGTCGAGGAGCTATTTCAGGAAAACGAGCGCCGCGTCGGCATGCGCCGGTTCTAAGAAGAACCTTCAGCTACTGCGGCTTTCGTTAGACCTTTCTCTGGCTCGCCGGTTTGCGCATCATCTTTTCGAGCGCACTCATTTCGGCCGAGACACTGCGCGCGGCCTTGCCCTCCATGACCCGGTAGCGGCGTACCACCTCCCGACCAAAGTCAGTAACCTGTGCGCCACCCCCGCCCCGTCCGCCGGTCGCGGTTTCGACCAGCGCGTGACGAAAACATTGGTTCATGGTCTCGACTAAATCCCAAGCGCGCCGATAGGACATGCCCATGTCGCGGGCCGCGGCCGAGATCGAACCGGTGCGCGCGATGGCGTCGATGAGCGCTGCCTTGCCCGGCCCCATTGCGGTTGCCGACCCGAGCAGCACCCGCAGCTGCGGCGCCGCTGCCTGAGGCCGCCTACTCACCCGTCGGCCCCTGTAACAAGCGTTCGGCCTCGGCCAAGTCTTCGAGCGTGTTGGCGTTGAAGAACGGATCGACGTCGACGCCGGAAAACTCAACGGTCACGATGGGATACTGTTCGGTCCACCGGTCGATCTTGCGTTCGCCTTGTTCGAGCGCGTGCCGCAGGTCGGCGCGCAGATTAACCGGCCACACGCCGAAAACCGGATGGGTGCGACCGCGCGACGCCGCGCACGCCAAGAGCGCCCCAGCCTGGCGACGGGCCTCGAGCATGGTATCCACAAGATCGTCCGGGAAGAACGGGGCGTCGGTCGGGAACGAGACCACGGTTTCATGGTCGGCAGCGTTTTGCGCCGCCCACTCCATCGCGGTCAGGATGCCTGCCAGCGGGCCCGCAAACCCGTCGATCACGTCGGGTACCACCGGAATGCCATAAGCGCCAAATCGCGCGGGATCGCCGTTGGCGTTGAGAATGAGCGAATCAACTTGCGGGCGGGCACGCGCGATGGCGCGCGCCAACAGCGTTTCGCCGCCTAGTCGTTGCAAACATTTGTCGCCGCCGCCCATGCGCCGCGCCTGCCCGCCAGCCAGCAAAACGCCGACTACGTGACGATGCGCCTTCACCGACCGCCCTTGCGCCGGGCGGATTCGGGCTCTTCTTCGGCGCCGGTAGGCGCGTCGTAGATCATGCGTTCATGCCCGGCCAGCACGACGAAGCGACGACCGCGAGCGCGGCCGACCAAGGTTAAGTTAGCTTGGCGCGCCAAATCCACGCCCCAGGCCGTAAAGCCCGACCGTGAGACCAGAACCGGAATGCGCATGTTGACGCACTTGATGACCATTTCGGAAGTCAGCCGACCGGTGGTGTAGAAGATCTTGTCTTCCGGCGTGACGCTATTGAGAAACATGTAGCCCATGATCTTGTCGACCGCATTGTGGCGCCCGACATCTTCGAGATAGAGCAACGGGATGTGTTCGCGCGCCAGGACGCAGCCGTGGATCGCCCCTGCCTCTAAATACAGGCTGGGCTGCGTGTTGATTTTCTTGAGCAGCGCGGCGAGCCATGCGGTGCGCAGAACGGCGCCGGGTGCCAGCGTGACGTCCTCAAAGGTTTCCATCATGTCGCCGAACGCCGTGCCCTGGGCGCAGCCGGAGGTCAGGGTCTTTTTCTTTAGCTTGGCTTCGTAGTCGGTCGGGCGCTGGGTGCGCACGACGACGAGCTCTAGCGCATCGTCGTAGTCGATTGCGTCGATCCGGTCGTCGGCCCGCAGCATGTTCTGGTTCAACAAATAGCCGACCGCGAGCCACTTCGGATGGTCGCCGATCGTCATCATGGTGACGATTTCCTGGCCGTTGAGATAGACCGTCAAGGGACGCTCAACGGTGACCGCGGTTTCAACCTCGGCACCGGTTTCGTCACGCCCTGCCACCCGCCGGGTAAGCCGGGGGTCGTGCGGGTTAGGGCCTACCTCAAATTCGCGCATCGCGTCACATCTTCGCGGGGCGCGCAGAAAACCACACGCCCGCCCTTGAGAGGGTTATATACTGCCATATATAACGCTCAACGCCGCAACGGAAAGCAATCCATGATCGACCCCTTCGGCCGAGAAATTAGCTACTTGCGTGTGTCAGTGACGGACCGGTGCGATTTTCGTTGCGTGTATTGCATGTCCGAGCACATGACGTTCCTGCCCAAACGCGACGTGCTGTCGCTGGAGGAACTTGACCGGCTGTGTTCCGCGTTCGTCCGCAAGGGCGTCAACAAATTGCGGCTAACCGGCGGTGAACCGTTGGTGCGCAAAGACATCATGACGTTGTTTCAAAGCCTGGGTCGGCATTTGGCCACCGGTGCGCTCGAAGATCTGACGCTGACGACCAACGGTAGCCAGCTCGACCGTTACGCCGACGCGCTGTATGCCGCGGGCGTGCGGCGGGTCAACATATCGCTTGATTCGCTCGACCCCGACGTATTCAAGCGCATCACCCGCTGGGGTGACTTCGACCAGGTGATGCGCGGGATCGCCGCAGCCAAACGCGCGGGCCTGGCGATTAAGATCAACACGGTGGCGCTCAACAAGATCAACGACGGCGAGTTCGACCGGCTTATCGCCTGGTGCGGCGATCAAGGGTTCGACCTGACGTTTATCGAGACGATGCCGATGGGTGACATAGACGGCGATCGTTCGGCGGACTACCTGCCGCTATCGGTGGCGCGCGCCGATCTCAACAAGCGGTGGCACCTCGAAGATATTGACTACCAAACCGGCGGGCCGGCGCGGTACGTGCGGGTCAAAGAGACGGGCGGCCGGGTTGGCTTCATCACCCCGCTAACCCACAACTTTTGCGAATCGTGCAACCGCGTGCGGCTGACCTGCACCGGCACATTGTATATGTGCTTGGGTCAGGGCGATTCGGCGGACCTGCGCACCGCGCTGCGGGCCAGCGACAGTGACGACGCGCTGGACGCCGCCATCGACGAAGCGATCACGCGCAAGCCCAAGGGACATGACTTTTTCATCGACCGACGCCACACCGCGCCCGCAGTCGAGCGGCATATGAGCGTCACCGGCGGCTGATCTAACGGATCAAGACTTGATGCGAAAAGGTGTCGCCGTCGGACACCGTGATCTGCTCGAACCCCATCATTTTGGCCATATCGAAGAACGTGAAGAAATCGGTCACGCCCATTTCTTGAAAAAATTGGGTGGTGCGCACCTGCGCGGTGAGTTGGGCCAGTAGCGCGCGGGCTCGGTAGACGGTGCCGACGGCCGACTCGTTGAGCCCCACGATGATGAGTTTTTGCGCGTCGTCACCCTTGGCGAAGATCGCGAATTGCGGCGGATACGGCGCACGCAATTGTTGGGCCGTCATACCGGTGACAAAGCCAATGCGGGACTGACGCGACGCCTGCGGCAGCGTTACCGCACGCGCAACGTAGGTCTCCTCGCTCTTGGTCTCGGGATAGTAGTAGCCCTCGTGGCGGTCGATTCCTTCTTGGGCGGTTGTGATACCTGGGACCAGAGTAAGAAAGAACAGACAGACTGCGGCAGTCCGCAAATAATGACGCATCGATGAAAATCTCCAACCGGGCCGACATGATGCGCGAGACGCACCCGGGTCGCAACGCTGTTGCCCTGGCTGGCACCGCCCTGCCCTTGCGCTATACTCAATCTCCCGCCGCTTTCAGCCGGACGCCCCTCCCCATGCCGGAAAACAGGACCCTAAGCTTCGTCGCGAGCCGCTCGAAGGAGGCGCAAAACGGTCTTGCGCGCTTGAAGCGGCGCTACAAGCACGTACCGCCAAGTAGGGGCGATGTCATCGTGGCGTTGGGCGGCGATGGGTTCGTGCTGGAAACGCTTCACCGTTATATGGAGCGCGACGTGCCGATTTTCGGCATGAACAAGGGGACCGTTGGCTTCCTGATGAACGAGTACCGGGAAGACAAACTGCAGGAAAGAGTCGCCCTGGCCGAGGAAGTTTCACTACGTCCGCTTGAAATGATTGCGATGCGCAAAGGCCGGCGGAAGAGAGCGCTGGCCATCAACGAAGTCTCGCTGCTGCGCGAAACGCGGCAAGCGGCCAAACTGCGCATTTCGGTGGACGGCATCGTGCGCATTCCAGAGCTGATTTGCGATGGCATTCTGTTGGCCACCCCGGCGGGCAGCACCGCCTACAATTTGTCGGCGCACGGGCCAATCATTCCAATCGGCGCCGATGTCATGGCGCTGACGCCGATCAGTGCGTTTCGACCGCGGCGTTGGCGCGGCGCGCTCCTGCCACAGCGCGCCGTTGTTCGTTTTGAGGTTTTGGAACCGGAGAAGCGCCCTGTGAGTGCGGTTGCGGACCACACCGAAGTTCGTGACATATCGTGGGTCGAAGTTCGCGAGGACCGCGCGCGCCGCATGCGTATGCTGTTCGACCCTGAGCACAACCTCGAAGAACGCATTCTGAACGAACAATTTATTCCGTGAGCGACCCGGCGCCGCCCGCTGACCGGCCGCTGGACCTGCTCCCGGTCGATATCTCGGCGTATACCGGAAACACGGCGATACCCTATGTCACGACATTGGATAGCGGGATCGCGGGGCCGCATCTGCTGATCAACGCGCTGACCCACGGCAACGAGGTTTGCGGCGCCCACGCGCTTGATTACCTATTCCGCAACGGCGTGACGCCGACGCGGGGCCAACTAAGCCTTAGTTTCGCAAACGTCGCGGCCTATGAGTCGTTCGACGCGGCCAATCCGGGGGCGTCGCGTTTTGTGGACGAAGACTTCAATCGTTTGTGGTCGTCCAGTGTTTTGGACGGCGCGACACGGTCAAGCGAGTTGGCGCGGGCCAAGGAATTGCGCGCGTTGATTGATACAGTCGACCATCTGCTCGACCTGCATTCCATGCAGACGCCGAGCCCGCCCTTAGCGTTGGCCGGGACGACGCGCAAGTGTCTTGCCCTGTGTCAGGCTATGGGTGTGCCGCAGCATATCGTCATCGATGCCGGCCATACTGAAGGTGTACGGCTGCGCGATTACGGATATTTCGCCGACGAGGACCAGCACCATACGTCGGTCCTCGTCGAATGCGGGCAGCATTGGGTGGCCGCCAGCCGCGACGTGGCGATCGAGTCTACGTTGCGTTTTCTTGGCGCGTTCGATGCCGTCGATCGGGACTGGCTAGCATCCCGGCTGGGGCCGTCACCGGACGGACAACGCGCCGTTGAGGTGACCGATGCGGTGACGGTCGACAGCGCCGATTTCCAATTTCTCGATGCGTACCAGGGCCTCGAAATGATTGCCCAGGCTGGCACAGCGATTGCGCGCGACGGCGCCCGGACCATCGTCACGCCCTATAACAACTGCGTGTTGATCATGCCGACACGGCGGATCAAGCGCGGGCAGACGGCCGTTCGCTTCGGCCGATACGTCAACCGATGAACACTGCCGTCGCGCGCGGATTGATCGTCGCGCTCGCCATCGGCGCGGTCGGGGGCGCGGTTTTCTATTTCTTGTCGCTGCCGTTGGCCTGGATGCTGGGCTCCATGATCGCGGTGATGGTTGCCGCCTTGGCCGGCGCGCCCGTCCGCGTGCCCAACCGTTTTCGCGCGGTCTTTGCCACCGTCATTGGCGTCCTGCTGGGCAGCGCATTCACGCCGGAACTCGTCCAGCAGGCGGGACGGTTCGGCGCCACGCTGCTGATCCAAATCGGTTTTATGGCGGTCGCCATGACTATCGCCTATTGGATTTACCGAAAGGTCGGCGGCTACGACCGGACCACCGCGTATTTCTCTTCGACCGCCGGCGGGTTAACGGAAATGACCATGATCAGCGAGGCGATGGGCGGCGATGGCCGCATCGTGCCGCTCAATCATGGAGTGCGGATTGTTCTGGTCGTGACCTTGATCTCGTTCTATTTCCGCTATGTCGAGAATCTGGCCGTACCGACAACGCCGCAGAGCGGCGCCCACATCGCCTCTACGCCGCTGGAGATCGCGCTCCTTGTCGCCTGCGCGGTGATTGGCTACGGCGTGAGCAGCAGATTGCGCCTTCCCGCCGCGCCGCTGATCGGACCGATGATACTTTCCGCATCGCTTCACGCCACCGGCATCACCAACGCCACGGTACCGGTTTGGCTGGTGTCGATCGCGCTGGTCGTCGTCGGGACCAGTGTCGGGTGCCGGTTCACAGACCGCATGAGCGCTAGAGCGATGGCGCGCACGATCGCGATCGCGGTGCTTACCGCGGTGTCGATGATCGCTTTGGCGGTCGTGACGGCGATGATATTCGCGCGGCTGACCGGGCTCGACGGATTTATCCTGTTTCTGTCGATTGCCCCAGGTGGCCTGGCCGAGATGAGCTTGATCGCCTTTGCGCTCTCGGCGGATACCGCGTTCGTCACGGTCATGCATTTTTTGCGGGTTTTGGTCGTGATGCTGTCGGGCGCCGCGGTCTACCGGCTCATTTTTGGGCGCCCAAAAGTGACAGACTAGGGCGCAAATTTCCTCGGCAAACCGCGGGAAAATAGGGATTGGTCGCGCCGGGGCCAATTGCCTATTGTAGGCGCCTGCGGAGGAAACTAGGCCGGGTTCACCGGCCAATCAGAAAGGTCTTATTTCATGGGTCAATTCGGTGTGGGCCAAGCGGTCCGTCGCAAAGAAGACAATCGGCTGCTGACGGGTGGCGGACGCTATCTCGACGATTTGACGTTCGACGGGCAGGCCTTTGCCCATTTCGTCCGCTCACCGCATGCCCATGCCAAGATCAACGGCATTGATTCGGCGGCGGCCAAGGCCGCGTCGGGGGTTCTGGGCATTTTCACGGCGGCCGACTTGAAGGCTGACAAAATCGGCGGCATCCCCTGCCTTGCCGTTCTGACCTCACGCGATGGTTCGAAAATGGCGCAGCCACCACACGATTTGTTGGCCCTTGACCGCGTGCGAACCGTCGGTGACGCGGTCGCCGTCGTGGTCGCCGAGACCGCCAAGCAGGCCAAAGACGCCGCCGATCTTGTTGAGGTCGACTATGACATTCTGCCCTCGGTGACCGATACAGCCGGCGCGCTGACAAGCAAGGCGCTGGTCTGGGATGACGCGCCCGGCAATCGGGTTTTTGATTGGGAGAAGGGCGACCGCGCGGCGGTCGATGCGGCCTTTGCCAGTGCGGCGCATATCACCAAGATCGACCTCACCAACAACCGAGTCGTCGTGGCCTCGATGGAGCCGCGCGGCGCGTTGGGCCAATACGACACCAAGACCAAACGCTATACGCTGCACACGCCCTGCCAGCACGTTCACATGATGCGCGATATTGTCTCCGGCGCGTTAGGCGCAGAGGCCGACCAAGTGCGGGTGGTATCGCCCGATGTCGGTGGCGGGTTCGGCATGAAAGTGTTCGTCTATCCTGAACAGTGCCTGATGCCCTGGGTCGCCAAGAAGGTCGGCCGTCCTGTCAAATGGACCAGTGAGCGCACCGAAGCATTCGTTTCCGACACGCAGGGACGCGATCATGTCACCCACGCCGAACTGGCGATGGACAAAGACGGCAAGTTCCTCGCGATAAAAGTCGAGAACATTTCCGCCATGGGCGCGTATTTGTCGAACTTCGCGCCGATGGTGGCGACGATGGCCGGCACCGGCCTGCTGACCGGGCTGTACGATATTCCGGCGGCTTATGTGAACGTGATCGGGGTGTTCACCAATACGGTGTCGATCGACGCCTATCGCGGCGCCGGCCGTCCAGAGGCATCGCACATCATCGAACGACTGGTCGATAGCGCAGGGTACGATATGGGCATCGACCCGGCCGAGATTCGCCGGCGCAACCTAATCCCCTCGAGCAAGTTGCCGTTCGCGGCGCCGTTGGGACCGAACTACGATTCGGGTGAGTTCGCGGCCAATATGGACGCCGCCATGAAGATGGCCGATTGGAGCGGCTTCGAATCGCGCCGCGCTGGATCGGCAAAGGCCGGCAAGCTGCGCGGCATCGGCATGGCGTGCTATGTCGAGGCCGCAGCGGGCGGACCCAACGAAAACGTCGAACTGATCTTCGAGGACGACGGCAGCGTCACGGTGCTGATCGGCACGCTGACCAACGGCCAGGGCCACGCGACATCGTATTCGCAGGTGTTGGAGGAAATGCTGGGCCTGCCGTTCGACAAAATCACGGTTGTGCAAGGCGATACCGACCGAGTGAAAACCGGTGGCGGCACAGGCGGATCTAAGTCGATGATGCTGGGCGCCGCAGCGCTCAAGAATGCCTCCGAGCAGATCATCGAAAAGGGCAAGAAGATTGCCGCGCATATGCTGGAAGCCGCCGAGTCCGACATTGAGTTCGGCGACGGTGTGTTCTCCATTGTCGGGACCGACCGACGGTTGACCATTGGCGAGGTTGCAACGGCAGCCAAGGACCAGGCCAATCTGCCCGACGGCGTCGACGCCGGGCTCGACACGCGGGCCGGTTCGGATGTCAATTCCGGCACCTATCCGAACGGGTGCCACATCTGCGAATTGGAGGTCGACCGCGACACCGGCAACGTGACGATCTTGAACTATGTGGTCATCGACGACTTCGGCAAAGTCATCAATCCGCTGCTCGTCGCGGGCCAAGTGCACGGCGGCATTGTCCAGGGCGTCGGTCAAGTGCTGCTCGAGCATTGCATCTACGATGCCGACTCGGGCCAGCTGGTGACGGGGTCGTACATGGATTACGCGATGCCGCGCGCCGACAACTTCCCGTCGTTCAAGATCGGGTTCAACGAGGTGCTGTGCAAAACCAACCCGATGGGCATCAAGGGGGCCGGTGAAGCCGGGACCGTTGGTGCGCTGGGCTGCGTGACCAACGCGCTGGTGGATGCCCTCAAGGATTTGGGCATCCGACATGTCGAAATGCCGGCCACGCCGGAACGCCTATGGCGCCTGATGGACGGCGCCAAAGCCGCCTAACGCAACTACTTTACGACGGATGTGGCCGCCCCATGGCGGCCACATCGTTGTCAACGATAGAGGAATACGACGATGGGCGAATTCGGGATCGGTCAGTCGGTCAAACGCAAAGAAGACGACACGCTGTTGATCGGCAAAGGCCGCTATATCGACGACATCAACGTTGCCGGTCAGGCCCACGCGTATGTCCTGCGCTCACCCCACGCCAACGCCAAGGTTTTGTCGGTCGAGACCGGTAGCGCGCTGGCGATGCCGGGCGTCCTCGCGATTTACACCGGCGCCGACGTTGAAGACGTGGGCCCCCTGCCCTGCGCCGTCGACGCCATGTTCGAGTTCAAACGGCGCAACGGATCGAAACGGTTTTTCCCGACGCATCACGTCCTGGTTCGGACCCACGTGCGCCATGTCGGCGACCCGGTTGCGTTCGTCATTGCCGAGACCCGGACCCAGGCGGAGGATGCGGCGGAGGCCGTTCTCGTCGACTACGAGGTTCTTCCGAGCGTGACCGACACCGTAGGGGCGCTGGCCCCGGGCGCGCCGGTCATCTATGCGGACGAGACCGACGGCAACGACGCCTTTTTGTTTACCATGGGCGATGCGGCGGCGAGCGAGGCCGCATTTACGGCAGCGCATAAGACGGTACGTTTCAAACACGTCAACCAGCGCATCATCGCCGCGTCGATGGAACCGCGCGGCTGCATCGGCGAGTACGATGCGGCGAGCGGCCGCTACACGCTGCACACCAATACCCAAAGCGTGTACCGCAACCGGGCGATTTGCGCGCAGATGTTGGGTGTCGAGGAAGACCGCATTCATGTGACCTGCCCCGAAGTCGGCGGCTCGTTCGGGATGAAGGGCATGCCCTATCCGGAGCAACCCCTAGTGATGCTCGCGGCGCAACGCTTGGGTCGCGCGGTGAAATGGTATTCGGACCGCAGCGAGGCGTTCTTGAGCGATACCCAGGGGCGCGACCTAGTTGTCGACGCCGAACTGGCCTTGGATAGCGACGGGCATTTCTTGGCGGTACGGGTGCACTCGGTAGGCTCGATGGGGGCGTATGCGTCCAATTTTGGGCCGATGATTCTGTCGGCCGGCAGCGTGCGCATGCTGCCGGGGGTCTACCGCGTGCCGCTGGTTTACGCCGAGGTCGAGGTCAGCATTACCAACAAGGTCTTTACCGACGCCTACCGCGGCGCGGGCCGCCCCGAAGCGAGCTATGTCATCGAGCGGCTGGTCGATCTGGCGGCACACGCGATGAACCTGAGCCCGGTCGAAATTCGTCGCCGCAATCTGATTGCGGCCGCGCAGATGCCCTATAGCGGGCCAACCGGAATGACGTACGATTCGGGCGACTTTGCCAAAAACCTGGACGACTGTCTGAAAGCCGCCGACTGGGATGGCATTGAGGCGCGTCGGGCCGCGGCGAGCAAACGCGGCAGACTGCGGGGTATCGGCATGTCGGTCTATATCGAGGCAACCGCCGGCGGCGTCCCCGAGACCGCGAGGATCGAGGTGAACGCCGACGGATCGGTCATGGCCTATTCGGGATCGCTCACCCAGGGACAGGCCCACGCCACGACCTTCGCGCAAATCGTCGCCGACAAACTGGGGACGGACTATGACCGCATCACGGTTCACCAGGGCGATTCCGATATCTTGGCGCAAGGCGGCGGCGCCGGTGGATCGCGCTCGGGCTACAGCGGGGGCGGCGCGGTGCTGGCCGGCGTCGAGAAAGTGATCGACAAGGCGCGCAAGATTGCGTCGCACATGCTGGAAGCGGCCGAAGCCGATATCGAATTCGAGGGTGGCACCTTCACCATCGCCGGCACCGACCGCACGCTAAGCCTGGGTGACGTGGCCAAAGCAGCGGACGATCCGGCAAACCTGCCCGACGGTATGGCGCCGGGGCTCAAGGAAGATGCGACCTACAAATCCGAGGCGTCGAGCTTTCCGAACGGGTGTCACATTGTCGAGGTCGAGGTCGATCCCGATACCGGTGATATTGTGATTGAAAACTACACGGTGGTCGACGACTTCGGCCACGTGCTCAACCCAATGATCGTGCACGGCCAAATTCACGGCGGCATCGTCCAAGGCATCGGCCAGGCGCTATACGAGGATGCGATCTATGACGCCGAATCGGGGCAACTCCTCACCGGCTCGTTCATGGATTACTGCATGCCGCGCGCGCTGAACCTGCCGTCGATCAAGATCGATATGAACGTCGTGCCGTGCACCACCAACTCGTTGGGCCTGAAAGGCGCCGGCGAGGCCGGTACCACCGGCGCGACGGGCGCCGTCATCAACGCCGTCTTGGATGCGCTGGCCCCCACCGGGGTCACACACATCGAAATGCCGGCGACCCCACAGCGGGTGTGGCGCGCGATTCACGACGCCAAAGCTGCGTAGAATTTCGACGTCCATCGGCTGACGCGGCGCGGCGGCCACGCTATCCTTCCTGATCGAGAAGAACGGTCCGCGTGAATGTGACCGGCAAAGGGAGTGCTGCGATGTCGGAGTACGGGTTCGGTAAAAGCGTGCGGCGGGTCGAGGACGACCGGCTGTTGGTTGGCCAAGGCCGCTTTCACGACGACATCGAATTCGACGGGCAAACTTATGCCGTCGTAGTCCGTTCGCCCCATGCCCATGCCCGGTTGGCCGGGATCGATGTTGCGGCGGCCAAAGCGGCCCCGGGGGTTATCGGGGTGTTCATCGGGACGGATGCCGAAAAAGCCGGGATTGGACATTTGCCGAGCCCGACTGTCGGCGTCCTGCAACTCAAGCGAGCCGACGGCTCGCCCGCCTATGTCCCACCGCGTCCGGTGCTGGCGACGGCGGCGGTCAAACACGTCGGCGATCCGGTGGTGCTGGTCGTCGCGGAAAGCCTGCAGCAAGCGCATGACGCCGCGGATCTCGTGAACATCGATTACGACATGCTGCCCTCGTTGACCGACACGGCGGTCGCCGCAAACCCGGGTGTCGCGCAAATCTGGGCCGACGCGCCACAAAACACCTGCTTCGAATGGGCCATGGGCGATGCCGCGGCGACCGACGCCGCCTTCGCCAAGGCAGATCATGTCACCGCGATCGACGTGATCAACAACCGCGTCATTTGCGCCTCGATGGAGCCGCGCGGCGCGACTGGTGCATACGATGCGGCCGGCGATACCTATACCTTGCACACCAACTGCCAGAACGTGTTCCAGCTGGGCCAAGTCGCCGCTGGGATTATGGGGACCGACGAAAAACACATGCACGTGATGACCGATGACGTCGGTGGCGGGTTCGGCATGAAAGGCTATATCTACGCCGAACAAATCTTGGTGCTATGGGCGGCGAAGGCGTTGGGCCGACCAGTGAAGTGGTACGGCGACCGCAGCGAATCATTCGTCAGCGATGCGCACGGGCGCGATCACGTGACCCACGCCGAATTGGCGATGACCAGCGACGGCGATTTCCTAGGTTTGCGGGTCAAGACGGTGGCGAGCCTCGGTGCCTACGCCAATCAAGTTGGCCCGTTGGTGCCAACACTGCTGTACAGCCGGATGTTGCCCGGGCTTTATAGAATCCCTGCGGCGTTAGCGCAGGTCACGGGCGTTTTCACCAACACTGTGGTTACCGACGCCTATCGCGGCGCGGGGCGACCCGAAGCCGCCTATGTGATTGAGCGGCTAGTCGATAAGGCCGCGCGCGAATTAAAGGTGCCGGCCGAGGATTTGCGCAACCGCAATTACATCCGGCCCGAGGACATGCCCTACACCACGGCGATGGGCTTGAGTTACGATTCGGGCGACTTCGCGCGCAACCTGCGTGATGCGCTGAGTGATGCGGGGCAGGACGATGTCGTGGCGCGGCGTGCGGCGGCCGCACAGCGCGGCAAGTTGTTGGGGTTTGGCGTCGCCACCTACATCGAAGCGACTGGCGCCGATCCGACCGAGACCGCGAAGATCACGTTCAAAGACGACGGTCGCGTGGTGCTCGACATGGGCACGCTGGGCACCGGCCAAGGCCATCCCACGACTTTTGCCCAGTTCGTCAACGAAGCCTTGGGCATTGAATTCGACAAGATCGATTTTCGCCAGGGCGACAACCGCTTGTTGCCGCAAGGCGGCGGGACGGCGGGATCGCGATCACTAGTGATTGGCGGCAACGCCGTCCTGACGACGGCGGACAAGGTCTTGGAGAAGGCGCGCAAGGTAGCGGCGCATATGCTGGAGGCCGCTGAATCCGATCTTGAATTCGACGACGGCACGTTCACAATTGCCGGGACCGACCGGACGATCTCTATCATGGACGTCGCCAAAGCGGCCAAGGACAAAGCCAACCTGCCCGACGGCATGGCGCCGGGCCTGGACGAGACCGGCGACTTTACCTACCCGGTGCCGACCTTTCCCAACGGGGCGCATATCTGCGAGGTCGAGATCGACGACGAGACCGGACAGGTTGCGATCACCCGGTACACCGTGGTCGACGATTTCGGCAAGGTCATCAACCCGATGCTGGTGGCGGGTCAAGTTCACGGCGGCATCGCGCAAGGGATGGGTCAAGCGCTGTTTGAGCATGCGGTTTATGACGACGAGAGCGGCCAGCTGCTGTCGGGGTCGTTCATGGATTACTGCATGCCGCGCGCCGACGATCTGCCCTTCATCGACTTTCGCTACAACGAGATCCTGTGCCAGACCAATCCGCTCGGCGCCAAGGGGGCCGGTGAGGCCGGCACGCTGGGCGCCCTGCCGGCCGTGGTGAACGCAATTCTCGACGCCCTTGCGCCGCTCGGCGTCGAGCATATCGACATGCCGGCCACGCCCGAGCGGGTGTGGCGCACGATGGCGGCAGCCAGGGCGGCATAGGCCGACGGAAACCGGCTCGGCGGCCCGTGGGTAGAGGTTAGAGAGGCACTTCCCGCACTTCCCGCACTTCCCGTGTTACGGAGACAGGATGGCGACCGAGCAGGCTTATATCGCGGCGACCCGGTTTGGCTACGGGCCCCGTCCCGGCGACCTGGAGACGATCGGGCGCGACCCCGTGGGTTGGTTGCGGGCTCAGGTCGGCGACTTGAGCGTGCCGAGCGAATTGCGTGGCCTCGACGGGTCGGCACCGCTGCTGGCCGAGACGATCCGCCAACAGTCCAGTGCCCAAGGGTTCGGCGCATATCTCAAAGATGTAGCCCGACCCATTCTGACTCACGAGGTAGGGCGCCGCACGGTTGCGGCGGTCGCCAGCGATGTTCCGTTTCGCGAACGCCTGGTGCATTTCTGGAGCAACCATTTCACCGTGTCGGCCAAGCGGCCGCAAATCGTGGCCGCTGTCGGCGCCTTTGAGCGCGAGGCGATCCGGCCGAATATCTTTGGCACCTTTGCCGACCTGTTGGTCGCGGTGTCGCAGCACCCGGTCATGTTGATGTACCTGGACAACCAATTTTCGTTTGGCCCGAACAGCGTGGCCAGCCAACAGCGGGACATCGGCCTAAACGAGAACCTAGCGCGGGAGATTCTCGAGCTGCACACACTGGGCGTCGGCAGCGGCTATACCCAGGACGACGTGATCGCGCTGGCCAAACTGATTACCGGGTGGGGCGTGATCCGGCCGGGAAACAACCAGGATGGCACACCGGGCAAGTTCCTGTTTCGATCGGTAGGCCACGAACCAGGCGCCAAGATACTCCTGGGCAAGACCTATCGCCGTGGCGGCGTGCGCGAAGGCGAAGACGCGTTGCGCGATCTCGCCGCCCACCCTGCCACTGCCCGCTTCGTCGCGACAAAACTCGCGCGGCACTTCCTCGCCGACGAACCCACCGCGGGCACGATCGCGCGATTGGCGCGCGTGTACAGCGACACCGGCGGCGATCTCCGCGCGCTGTCGCTGGCGCTGATCGACTCGCCAGAACCGTGGGACGACCCCTTGTCCAAGTTCAAGACGCCCAACGATCTGATCATTTCAAGTCTGCGGGCGCTGAATATCTCCACACTGCCCGACAAAGCGGTGATCGGCGCCCTTGGGCTGTTGAATCAGTTTCCGTTCACTGCGCCGTCGCCGGCCGGTTGGTCCGACCGCACCGCCGATTGGCTGGGCCCTGAAGCCTTGATGACCCGCATCGAATGGCTGCGCGCCGTCAGCAACCGCGCACCGATGCCTAATCCAGTTGACTGGGCCGAGGCGATCATCGGGCCGGTCCTTTCCGACGATACCAGGATCACAGTTGCCCAGGCGCAAAGCCGCAGCGAAGCGGTGGCGCTGGTCTTCGCTAGCCCCGAGTTTCAGAGGAAATAGCCATGCTGACCCGGCGACAAACACTACAACGGATGACGGCCGCCGCAGCGCTGACGGTCTCGCCGGCCGGTTTGCGCATCGCATTCGGCGCCGTGCCTACCGACAAGCGTCTGGTCATTGTGCTGCTGCGCGGCGGCATGGATGGCCTGGCGGCGGTCGCACCGTACGGCGAGGCGCGCTACCGGCGCCAGCGCGGCGACCTTGCGCTGCCCGGCCCCGGCCAAGCCGGCGGGGTGATCGACCTCGACGGTCAATTCGGCCTCCATCCCGCCCTGGCGCCGCTTCATGCGCTGTATGGCCGCGGTGAGTTGGCGGTGGCCCACGCGGTCGGCATCCCCTACCGCGACCGCTCCCACTTCGATGCCCAGAACGTTCTGGAGAACGGCACGGCTCTGCCGCATAGCACCGCCGACGGTTGGATGAATCGCGCGATTGCGGCGATGACTAATGGCGACGTCCCGATCGGCTTGGCGGTCGGCGCGAATGTGCCGCTGATCATGCGCGGCGACGCGCGTTACACCACCTACGCGCCGCAGGTGCTACCGGTCGCCGGTGCGGATTTTCTCGCCCGGCTGGAAACCATGTACCGGCAGGACCCGGTGTTGGCAAAGACTCTGGCAGAAGCCATGCAGTCCAAGGCGATGAAGGCCGACGTGCTGGGCGATTCGGCCAACATGGGCCGGGGCCAGGGCGGCGGCGCTTATTTCAGGGAAGCGTTCGGCGCGGCCGGAAAACTACTGGCCGACCGCAATGGGCCGCGGGTCGCCGTACTCGACACTGACGGCTGGGACACCCACGCTTTTCAGGGCGCGTCCGCCGGCGCGCTGTCCGTGCAGCTCGGCAACCTCGCCGGTGGCCTGATCCAGTTGCAAGACGGTCTGGGCGCGGCATGGCGCGATTCAGTCATCGTTGTCGTGACCGAGTTTGGCCGGACCGCGGCGATCAACGGGACCAAGGGCACCGACCACGGTACCGGCAGCGTCGCATTGCTGCTTGGTGGTGCCGTCAACGGCGGGCGCGTCGTGACACCGTGGCCGGGCATCGACACCCGGCACCTGTTCGAAGGACGCGACCTAGCCCCGGCCACTGATATTCGCGCGGTCCTGAAAGGCGTCCTGCGTGATCATCTGGGCATCGCCGAAGGCATTTTGGAGGATCGCGTTTTCCCAGGTAGCCGCGCGGCCAGCGGGATGCCCGGTCTGATACGCGCCTGACCTAGACGGGCCGCGAACTTGGCCCGATACTCCCAGCCCCATTGGGAGGACCACCATGAAGCTATACGGATCACTTGCCTCGCCGTTCGTCGCGCGTTGCTGGCTCACCGTTGCGGCCAAAGGCGGCGGCGCCGACCTTGCGATGTACGACGGCGGCATCAAGAGCGACAGCTACCTGGCGCTTAACCCGATGGGCAAAATGCCCTTGCTGGTCGACGGCGACATGTCGATTCCTGAATCCAGCGTGATTTGCGAATACCTTGACGAAACGCTGCCAGGACCAGCGCTGATGCCAACGGATGTAGCAGGGCAAGCGCGTGTCCGCCTGCTATGCCGGATCGCCGACCTGTATGTGTTTCCGCCCGCTCTTTCGTTGTTACGGTTGCCGAAGGACGGCGACGCCGAAACCATCGAGACCGCCAGGATCAATACCGTCGCGAGCCTCAATCACATCGAGCATTTCTTGCCCGATACCGGGTTCGCTTATGGCGCGTCGCTGACGTTGGCCGATACGACGTTACACGGCGCGGTGGGATTGGCCGTCTTGGTGATGGGCATCCACGGGATGTCGGGTCGATTTGAGGGAC
>ERZ890510.851-NODE-851-length-22154-cov-5.606589_pt1 | contig 22154 bp, 16 predicted proteins | sample MGYA00521265_ERZ890510 | MGnify/ENA primary metagenome ERZ890510 (study PRJEB32303, sample SAMEA104408624) | aquatic metagenome | biome: Brackish water; feature: Chemocline; material: water | place: Baltic Sea | collected 2014-10-26T21:54:00 | depth 110 m ...
AGTTCCCCCGAACCCAGCAGATCCTGGGTGCGGCCATCCTCTTGGGTCAGGCCCTGGGGTGAGTCGGAACGGGACAGGGCCGCTTCCAGCAGGCGCATCGACCAGCGGCCGTCCTCTCCGGCTTTCCAGACACTCTTGCCTTCCAGCAACTGCACCGAGGCAACACCCGTTTCGCCGCCGCGCCGCCGTTCGATCATACACTGCATCGCTTCCAGCGCATGATAGTCCATGGCATCGGAGCCACCGACGCCGATCATGAGGGCCTCCTCGATGACGCAGTCGTAGGGCAGTTCCAGATCCGGCAAGCGCCAGGTGACGGGCAAGGATGAGCCCGCCAGGATCGGGAAACCGAGGCGATGGCCGTCGGCGACCATTTCCTGGGCCTTGGTGAAGCTGTAGGACAAGTGCTTGTCGTTGTAGATGGGCACGGACCGCCCGGATGCTTCAAAGACTTTCACACACTCCTTGAACATCTCGTAGCGCGGGTACTGAATCTGTCCGAGTTCGTTTGTCGGGTAGTCGCCGTGTTCACCGATGATGAGCACACCATCAACGGCCAGGTCCTTGCCACCGCAGCGCAGGGCCTGGGCAACGGAGGGATAGACCTCGAAGCCAAACTCGCGGCCGCGATCGATGCTCTGATCACCCTCCGGCGTCTGGTCGACGTAGAGGGATACCACCTTGGTGTTGGAACGACGCCATTGGCCCTCGTAGGGATAGCCCACGAGAAACCGGTCGACAAAATGCTGGGCGTGGGACAGGTAGCGGTACACCGTGGCGACCACGGCCAGGCGCAAGGGTCCGCTGTCACCGTCGGTGGCGGGCCCCTTTGCGGCGCGACTGCGGGCTGCGGTCCCCGGCGGGTTGATGGGTGGCGGAATCCGGGGCGCACGGGGGGCTGACTTGGATCTTGCCGCAGGCGCCGCCTTGGCGGCATGGGAACGTTTCGCTGGCGCACGGACAGTGCCCTGGGGGTTGGTCTTCTGTTTTTTGCTAGGCATGATCTCTCACGTCCGCCAGAATGTGGATGCGGGATTCGCTTGGTAGGTCACGTTGGCCAGGTGTGGGGTCTTGAGTCTCTTGCCCTCCTGGTGCAGGCTGTCGACGGCGGCGGCAGTCAGGCCCGTCGTCATCAGTGTGCGCTCTACCGGGTAGGAGGCTTTCCCTGTAAGGAACATCTGTTCGACGTTGTTCACCTGCGGACTGAAGAAGTTTGCCAGTGTCGAGCGCGCCGGCGGCATGGGCAGATACATCTGCGTCGACAGGGGCTTGTCCTGGCCGGCGATACGGGCAGCAAAGTTGAAGTCCTGCACCAGACCACTCAGCAGCAGCATCGTTGACTGCAGCCCGTCGGCATGTTTGTAAACGTAGGCCACCGGTTTCTCCACCAGCTTCTTCAACTCGTCGATGTTGGGGAAGGGGTTGTTGAACCCCGCGCGTGCCGGCGTGATCGTATGGCTGCGTGTCAGCGCCGCCTCGAACAGTTCCCGAGACCAGACACCTTTGTGATGGGCCTCCCAGAACTGCTCGTCACGATAGGCCTGCAACCAGACAACACCGTGCTCACCACCGGCGCGTCGTTCGACCATACACTGCAACGTTTCCAGGCCATGAAAGTCGTAGCTGTCGACGCCGCCGTAGCAGACGCAGACGGCCTCCTCCACTTTGGCGCCAAGGGGCATCTCGACCTGCGGCGTGCGCCAGGTTACCGGCAGCGAGGACCCGGCCATGAAGGGAATGCCCAGCTCGACCGCTTGATCGTACATATGCCGCGCCCACTCCCAGTTCCACGACAGGTGCTTGTCGTTGAAAATGGGCGCCACTTTGCCGGTGGTGCGGAACACGGAGACCATCTGCTGAAAGAACTCATATCTGGGATACTGGTGCTGCCCCTTGTCGTTGCGATGGTACTGGCCATGCTCGCCCACCAGCAGAATGCCATCGACGGCCAGATCTGAGCCACCCAGGGTCAGGGCCTCGGCGATGGTGGGCACCAGCTTCATTTGCGGGAAGCGGGCGAGGCGATCCGGCGTCAGATCCCCCTCGGGGCGCTGGTCGACATACAGCGACACCACATCCATCTCCGGGTGATGATGGCGGCCATTCCAGCCGTAGCCTTCGAGGAAGCGGTCGACGATATGCTGGCCATGGGAGAACTTGCGGTACTCCGTGACAACAGCGGCGATCTTCAGTCGTTTCTTTTTCGTACTCATCTTCGCACTCAAGGGCCTGTCTCCTTAGCGATCTGCGCGGATGTCACAAGATAGACCCCTGCGGCTACCGACTCCAGAGCCTGAGCTGTCGTTGACGAAGGGGGGGCGGGCAGGGATGTTAGCGGCATGCACCCCGGAGCACGACAGACGGCCTTGATCCTTGCTCTGGGAGCCGCACTCCTGTCGGTGACAACGTCATCGGCCCAGGATCCCTCGACCGACCCCGGCAGCGAGTCGGTCACGCTTCGGCTGACGTCGCCGGCGGATTTCGATGCCAGCGGCCGCATTGACCTGGACGATCTGGCATTGTTGTTCTTGGCCATGGGCAGCGCCGACCGCCGTTTTGATCTGGATGGCAGTGGTGTTGTGGACGTGGGCGATCTGTTCCGCTTCGCTGATATTGTTCCCGAGCCACTGCCCGTCACGCCCGCGGACCCGGCGCCGAGTTTTACCGCCCGCAGAACCCGGCAGCACCTGATCCTGTCCATGCCGTCCTACGCTGTGCGCATCCGCCACGGCATGCCCTTCGGCATTTCTTCCCTCAAGCTCCGCGGCCAGCGAACCGATTTCGCTCACGCTGATCTGCCTCTGGCCGACTGGGAGTGGCTGAGGTACCGAGCCGCAGGCAAGGGGGAGCAACGCACCAAATTGCTGGAAATGGACTGGGGCCCGCCTGAAACGCAGACATTTCCCGATCGATTTGAGGTGCTGTACCATCTGCCCGTGTCACGTGATGGCGTCGCGGTTGAGGTCCGTTATGTCTTCCAGGCACAGGGGGCCTCCTTTCATGTGACCTACACGGTATTCAACGGCTCTTCCCGGTTGCTCGAGCACGTCTATGTCATGCTTGGATTGCCGGGATTCAGCAACCACGGTTACATCACCGGCGTCGCCTCAGCCCGCCAGCAGCGCCCGCCTGCCCCGCCTTTTGAGACATTCCTGGCCGCAGCGGTGGCACGGGCGCTGCCGGAGTACCAACTGTTGCGTCACGATGCGCGCGCCGGCATCAGCGAAGGACTCAAGGGCAGCGTGCAGCTGCGCGATGGGGACAGGACGTACCGCCTGTCCTCCTATTTTCTGGCGGAACCGTCAATTATGTCCGCCTACTCGGCCCATACCAACAAGCCCCGCTATCTCACGAGCCATATGTATGCCACAATCGGGGATCTACCGCCCCAGCAACGGCGCGCCATCACCATCCACCATGTCCTGTCAGGACCATAGAGCATGAACCGATCTTCCCTGGTGGCGCACCCGGATGTCTACCTCCATCTACCTCAACCGGACCCACGTCGACGGCGTGCCACGGCACCCCCACGAGTCGTCGTCTTGCCCGGGCCCGCGGGCCTCAATACTCTATGGAACCACTGCTTTCCCCCCACAGGATGAGCCGAAATGAACAGCATTCATGCAGCGACCACCGGTCAGGCCCGCCGCAACAAGAAGCTTCTCGCTGAAGCAAAATACCTTGGTGACAGCATCACTTCGAAGGTGCTGCCCCTGCAGGTCGACATCGCGCATGCGGCCGAGCTGAGTAAGGATCAGATCGACGGCCTCGAAGCGTTGCAGGTGGAGGCAGCGCGCACCGCCATTGGCGCGCTGGCGTCGCTGGCCAAAATCGGTGAACTCGACCACCTGGGGGGCGGTCTCGAACTGCTCCCGGCGCTGACGCTGACACTGGCCGTCACCGATTACGAGCGCGTCGATTTCACCATTGAGCACGCCCACACAAGCGTCGGCTACTTTGCTGCCCTGGCGGCTTTCGGCTTCGTTGATGCCAAGGATGTCGTCGATGGTTTTCGCCAATCCATTGATATTCCCGGCCACGTTTCCTGGTTGCCCGGAGGCACGCAGCTCAACGGTGGGCGTCTCGGTGTCATGGTGCCCGCCGCAGTGGGCCAGGCGCTGGGCAAGAAGGCCCGTCGCAGCGACGGCGCCTGGGTCGTCACGCACTGCGGCGATGCCGGCTGGATCTCCGGTCAGGCGCTCAACGGTTTTGTCGGCGCCTCTGCCTGCCACGCGCCGGTGACCTTCGTCATGCATCGCAACGGCATTCAACTGGGAGGCACGACGCGATCGGTACTCGACAAGGATCCGCGTCCCATCATCGAGTCGCTTGGCATCCGCATCCTCGAAATTCCGACGTTGCACGATACGGCTGCGCTGTACGCTGCTTATCGCGAGGGCTGGCGTCTGGCTCAGGAAGGCACGCCGAACCTGATCTATCCCACCGGCTACCGATCCAGCGAGGACCATGGTGTTATCGACCTGAACTGGTTCGGCAACAAGTACGGTGTCCGCCCGCGTGTTGAGGCGCTGGCCAGCAAGCATGGTGTGTCCATGAATCGTCCCGTGTGGGTCCCCGGCTCGTTGATGAGTTACCGGGACGAGGGCTCGATGGTGGAGTGTGTGTTCCTCGTCAATGAATTGCCCGGGGGCGAAGGACACCATGACGGCCACATGAAGGGACGCGACCTGACAACCGTCCTGGCCGAACCGATGCTGCAGCAGTCACCGGCGCAGAAGGCCGTGCTCACCGGTCTGCGCAAGATGCCGCCGCGCCAGGTGGTCACCCATGCGCGCCCGGCCAAGGGCAGCCCCAATCTGTTACTCACCGACGCGCAACGGGCCGCTGCCAAGCTGCCTGCCGCTGGCGACAGCACCAGCGCTCGCGGTGGCTCCGAAGCCGCCTATGCCGCTGTCGCCGGGGCGCACGCGGAGTCGGTGTTCATCGTCAGCTGCGACCTGGACGCATCGACGAAACTGGGCAAGGCCAAGGCGCTGATCGCCGCCGATCACGCCTTCCAGCTGAGCATTGAGGAGCAGGCGGCGGCGATCATCACCAACGGTCTGGCCGTCAGTTCCCGGCTGCCACAGCTGAACGTGGTCTCTACCTTCGCCGCCTTCTACGAAGGGATTGCCCGCGAGGGCTATGACATGTGGCGCTATCAGAGAAACCTGACGGGTGTCAACGAAGGCCTGAACGTCGCCTTTCATGTATCCCACGTCGGTTCTTGTACGGGGCGCGATCATTTCTCCGGCTGGGGGCTCGACTGGATCAATATCGGCCTGACCTACCTGCCCTACCTGCACCGGTTCTATGCCCCGGCAGATGCGCGGGCCGCGTTTCTCGCCGTCATCGATACTGCCGCCCATTACGGCGGCCACATCATCGGCATCCCGCGAGACAATCTGCCCGTGCTGGCCAGGCAGGATGGTTCCGGACCGCTGTGGGAAGCGACGGATGCGTGGGAACCGGTCACGACGTTCCGCACGTACAAGGGGGCCGAACATGCCATTCTCGCCTTCGGGGCACCGGCCTTCGTCGCCGAGGATGCGGCGGCAAAGCTGGCCAAGAAGGGCGTGCCCACCGATGTGCACATCATCAATGGTCTGCCTCTCGAGGCCAGGCAGTTGGAGCATCTGCTGGCGCCGTATACCGCCGGCGTTGTCACCATCGAGGACGGTCTCATCGGCAATACATCCACCGGTGTATCCGGTTTCGCCGGCCTCGTTGCCAGCACGGCCGCCGATGCCGGGCTGCCTGTGAGTCACATCGGCATCACCGATCCCACAACAGCTCCGGCTGACGGTCATATGGAAACGTGGGCCCATTTCGGCATCACCAGCGCGGCGTTGGTGAAGGCCGTACAGGACCTGTAAAAACTGTAGCAATTTTGCTCAAGGAGATAGCGATTTGAAGATTCTGCAGACTCTCATAACAACAGTCATTGTTGCCGTGGTCATCGCGGGCTGCGGCAATGGCGATTCTGCCAGTGCGGAACAGGCGAAGGGAAAGAAAGTGTTGTTGAACAAAGACAGCCCCGAGATGAAGCAACAGGCACCGGCGACCTACCAGGCGCGCTTTGAAACCAACAAGGGTGCCTTCGTCATCGACGTCGAGCGCAAGCTGTCACCCAACGGGGCGGATCGTTTCTACAACCTCGTGCGCAACGGTTACTACGATGGCAACAAGTTCTTCCGCGTCTTGCCGGGGTTCATCGTGCAGTGGGGCATGCACGGCGATCCGGCGATCAACAAGATCTGGAGCGAGTCCCGCATCATGGACGACCCGGTGCAGATGAGCAACAAAAAGGGCACCATCACCTTTGCCAAGCCCGGTGCCCCGAACGCTCGCTCGACGCACCTGTTCATCAACTTCGGCGACAATACCAATCTGGATGGCCAGGGCTTTGCCGCCTTCGGTCATGTCTCGGCAGGCATGGAGGTCGTCGAGGCGATCAATGCCGAGTATGGCCAGTCCCCGGATCAGGGCCAGATCGGCGAGTTGGGCAACGCCTACCTCAATGAGAAATTCCCCAATCTGGATACGATCCTCAGTGCCAAGATCGTCGACTGATCGCGTCCGCGCCGCGTAGCTACAGCCTCGATCATATCGGCCCTGGTGCCGCCTCACTGGCACTGCTGACGGCAGTGTTGTGGGGCGGCAATCAGGTGGCCATCAAGGTTGGCCTCGAGGGCATGCCGCCCCTGGCCATGGCGGCAACACGTTTTGGCATTGGCTGGTTCGTCGTCGCCATCGCCGCCGCTCTCACGCGACAGCGCGTCTGCCTCGACGCCGGTGAATGGCGGCCCCTGGCCGGCTTGTGTCTGCTGTTCGTCGTGCAGATCGCGACGCTGAACATCGGCACGCAGCACACCTCGGCGAGCCGCTCCATCGTGCTGATTTCCGCCTATCCCTTCTTCACCGCCACCTTTGCCCATCTGTTGATTCCCGGGGACCGCCTGTCACAGCGGCAGGTTGCCGGCATGGTGCTGTCCTTCGCCGGGATCATCAGCCTGTTCGTTGACAGCTTCGCCTGGACAGCGACCCATTACCTGCTGGGTGATGCTGTAGTGCTGTTGAGTGCGGCGCTGCTGGGATTGCGCCAGGTGGTTCTCAAACGGCTGGTCGCCGACGCACACCCGTACAAAGTCCTGTTCTGGCAGGCGTTGATGAGTTTGCCCGTTTTTGTCATCGCCAGCTGGGCCCTGGAACCGGGGCCCGAGACGTATGAGTGGAGCTGGCGAATCGCCACCGGTGTGCTCTACCAGGGCATCGTCGTCGCCGGCGCCTGCTTCATTATTCTGGTGTCGCTGCTGTCGCGCCATAGCGCCGGCCGCCTCGGCGTATTCGGCTTCGTCACGCCCGTCGTCGGTGTACTGCTCAGCGCCTGGGTGACAGGGGACGAAGTCACAGCTGGTCTGCTGCTGAGTATGGCCCTGGTGGGTGTGGGTGTATCGATCGGCGCCTGGAAGCGCGCCAGTGTTTCAGCGTGACGTGATCGCCCCGGTGCCTGCCGCCAGGGATTCGGCGGCAGACACACGTGCAGCGATCAGATCGCAGCCGCCCTGCCAGAAGGCGCGATCGGTGATGTCGAGGCCCAGTTCGCCCAGCAGGTCTGCGGGAGTTCTGGAACCACCCGCTGACAGCAGGCGGAAGTAGCGCTCGACGAAACCTTGGCCCTCCTGCTGATATCTGGCGTAAAGAGCCAGCACCAGCAGTTCACCAAAGGCATAGGCGTAGACGTAGAACGGCACATCGACGATGTGCGGGATGTAGAGCCACCAGTCGGCATGTTCCTCACCCAGCCGCAGGCTGTCGCCGAACATGGCCTGCATGTTCTGCTGCCACAGGGCGCTGAAACGCTCCGTCGACAATTCGCCTTCGTCGCGACGGGCGCGGTGGGCCTGCTGCTCGAAGCGGTACATGGAGATCTGCCGAAAGACCGTGGCAAACGTGTCTTCCACCTTGCTGCACAGCAGGGCCAGCTTTTCCCCCGGATCGGTCAACTCCCCCAACAATCGATCGAAGACCAGCATTTCGGCGAAAGTGGATGCCGTTTCGGCCATGGGTAAAACGGGATGGTAATCGAGCAGATGATTGTTGGCGGCCAGTACATCATGAACCCCATGGCCCAGTTCGTGCGCCAGCGTCATCACGTCGCGCGGCTTGCCGGTGTAATTCATGAACACATAGGGATGATGATCGGGGGTGACGGCGGCACAGTAAGCGCCCCCCTGTTTTGCCGCGCCCAGGGCGGCATCGATCCAGTTGTTGGTGAAAAACCGATCCGCCATCTGCGCCAACTCGGGGTGGAAATCACCAAAGGCATCCAGCACCAGGCGCCGCGCCTCGGCGAAGGGGATCGCCGACGCCTGGCCCCGCATCGGCGCATACCGATCGTAGTGCATCAGATCATCGATACCAAGGATTTTCCCCTTCAACCGATAGTAACGCGCCACGGTTGCGAAGTTGGCAGCACAGACATCCGACACGGTATCGACGATGGCGCCGTCGAGCTCGTTGGCCAGGTGGCGACTGGTTTCCGGCTGTGCATAGTGGCGCAGCCGATCCAGAACATCCTTCTCGTGCAGCAGTGTGTTGTAGATGTAGGTGCACACGTGGCTGTTGACCTGCAGTCCGGCGGAGATCGCGGCAGCCGCCTTGCGGCGCACATCACGGTCTGCGTCGTAGAGCAGCACAAGGATCTCCGACTGAGACTTTTCCAACACTTGCCCGTCGAGGCTGATGGGAAAGCGGGCGCGCGTGTTCACTTCCGTTGCCAGTCGGGCGAAGGCCCGCCCGCGGCTGTTGGCGGTCTCCACCAGAATGCGTTCTTCCGGCTCCGACAGGCTGTGGGCTGCCATCAGCCGTTCACGATCGAGGTAGTGCCGGTAGGGTGACAACATCGCAGCATCGGCGATCCGCTCATAGACAGCCAATGGGATCTGCCCGATCTCAAGATCAAAAAACACGAGGTGTGTCGACACGGCGCTGCTGAACTCCCGCGTCCTCTGCAACAGCGCACCACGGGCCGCATCGGCTGTATCGGTGGAATAGTGCAGCTGTGCGTAGGACTGCGGCAGGTAGTCGGCCGCCAGCAGGGCTTCGTACGCCTGCAAGGCCTGCAGCAGGTGTGTCGCCGTCAGGCTGTCGGCGGCGATGGTCCCCTTGTACTGCGTCTCAAAATCGATGGCCCGCTGCTGTGATGCCTCGACATCCGCAAGGATTTTCGGGTCATCAACGGCTGCATAGAGATCGCTGAGATCCCAGCAGGGAAGGGTTTCACTCGTCAACGCAGGGCTCCGATCGGGGGGATGGATGGGCCTCAATACTTGCCGCCCACAGCAACCGTGTAAAGCCTGACGCCGCGGAGGGTAGTGTCATCCTTGCTTGCGGTAGGCCTGGGTCCCATAGTGCGGGAACTCCTCCAGCAGCAGGAACATGCCGCCACCCAGCAGGCGGCCGCCACCGGCCAGGTGATCGAGAAGGGCGCGTCGCAGACTCGTGTCCCGCGGCGCCGTGCTGAGATCGACGTTTTCGGTGCCGAAGACGAAGTACAGTCCGGAGCGGCTGTCGGCCTGATTCGGCGTGGGAAACAGATAGAGTTCCCGTTGCCACAAGACAATGTTCGAATCCGGCCGGTAGATCCGCGTCAGTTCGGGGTTCAGAATCCACGAGCCACAGGCAAACCCGACGAAGGGGCGATCGGGGAAATAACGTGGGAAGAATGTCAGCGCCTGCTGCATTGAGCTGTGGCAACGGGCCGGCGTCATGTCGCCACCGGCAGGAATGTGTACCTCGAGGATGGGATCACCCGCCGACAGTACGGGCTCCCACTCATCCCGGGACAACGTGACCGATGCGCGCCTGGCGTGGCCCAGAGGGGAGATCGGTGTGCCCGTGACGGTCCGCTCCGTTGTTGTGAGACTGGCTCGCCAGGACGCAGACTCGGGGTCGGCAACGATGATGCCCGCATCATCGTACGGGATCCGGTCGTTGGCCAGCGCCACGACGGCACGTGTCTGGCGGTGGCGCCAGGCCACAAGGTGGCCGCCGAAAGGCTTCACCATGTACTCCAACCGACCGAGGCGGAACAGGTCACCACGGACATGGTTGCGCAGCCAGTACAAGGCGCGGGGCTGCACGCCGACACGACCGTCGTTCTGCTCGGCGTAGATCCGCACAGAAATGGGATAGTGGCTGCAGCAGGCGCCGCTTATCGTCTCGGGGATCTGCCGCGCCTGCTGCGCGACCAGCATCCGTGGTATGGCATCCAGGGCGATGAGCAGATAGAAGGCGCCGGCAAGATCACCGAGGAGGGGGATTGGATCCGGCCAGTGCCGAATCTGCGCCGCAGGATACTCAAACTGCTGAAAGATGAGGTGATTGCAGTGCCAGGCGAGGGCCGACAAGGCCGCAGACGCCCGGATCCGCGTTGCCGCCTCCAGCAGGGCTGTATCGGCGGCCGCATTCAGTCCGGCAAGGGCCCGTGTCCGTGTGATCCTCTCCGGCCGCAGGAACCCGATGCCGGCGGCCGGCCAACGAGCCTGTGACTCGTCCCAGTAGGGGGTGAGGGCTTGCCCGGGATCATCGAGACCGAGCCGGGCGAGAACTTCCAGCGCTTGCATGGGCGGAAACATAATCGGTTTTGCCGCTGCTGGTTGTGCGCCTGTGCCCATGGCACATAAACTCCCTGCACATTCCAACCACGCGGCGGGCTACCATGACGACATATCAGGAGTTTCGCAGAACTTCAGCCGTGCCTCAAGTGCAAACCGCGAACCTACCGCGGCGAGACTGAAGGGAAGGCGCCGCAATGAACCAGCCCACAGTGCCCACCGTGGAAGAAATTTCGGGTGCGGCGCGCTATGCGCCGTTCCTGACGGGCCGCTACGAGGTCAAGGCGGCCCTGGCGAGCCTGGGTACAGACTTTGGCAATGGCGATGCCGACCAGCACGTGTTCCAGCTGGATGACAGTTTCGCCGCATTTCGCGCCAACAAACTTCTGGCTCGTGCCGAACGCCGGTCCAAGTACGACGCCCGCTCCCCGGCATTTGCTGATCCCATCGCCGCCGCTGTAACGGCCTTCACGGCCCGCCGTCTGGCTGCCGAACACCCGCGGGATTTTGCCCTCGACAAATCTGCCTGTGGCGCCGCGCTGGCCTGTCACCGAAGCGGCGAAACACTGCGATTCGATGACGCCTGGCAGCTGACGGCGGCATCCTCCTCACCGCCGTCGTCCCCTCCCTATGCGGACGGCTTCGATGCCCTCATGTGCCAGGTGCAGGAAGATGTCGCTGTTGTTGTGCGACAGGACGACGGTGGCGACGAAGTCGGCGCCATCCACCTGTGTGCTGCCAACCACTGGGGCGCAGAGGACAAGATTGGCCAGAGCTTTTTCCACATTCACCAGGTCGTGCCGGGCATGGAACCGGTGAACCGAAAAGCCGCGCAGATGGTGGATGCCATGATTGACCGCGGACCTTTCGTTCGTTTCGTCTGGGGCATCGCCACCGACACCCGACTCAACCATCACCCGGAGCCTGCCCCCGGTTGTCCGCAGGACGTCTGGCACGGGCGGCGTTTCGACGCTGCGGATCCGCGCTTGTTCGTGCGTGTCGAACGCCAGGTGCTGTGGGGCCTGCCTGAAGTGGGCGCCGTGTTGTTCGCCATCCGGCCGTCCTTTCGCGACGGTGTCGCCGTGCGTGCCGATGCCGAATTGAACCAGGCGTTACAACGGTCCCTCGCCTCGATGACGCCGGAGCAGGCCCACTACAAGGGCGTGGCCGACAGCCGCGATGGGGTGCTGGCCTGGTTGCGCGGTGACTGAGAACCTGAACTCAGGTTTGCACTACAACGATCGCGTCGCTGCCACCGCCGTGATCACTGCGGGCGCTTCCCAGACCCGCCGCCAGGTCAGGCCGAGATCTTCTGACCGGTACAGGCGCTCACCTTCAGCGGCCCAAGCGCGATCGGCCGCCTCGGCGGCACCAAAGGCAACACAGAAGGTGTCGATGTTGCCGACGATGAAGGGTGGAAACCCGACGTTGATGTGCTGCCAACTGGCACCGGCATCCGCCGAACGATACAGCCGCCCTTCACCCTCGTGTGGGCCTCGACTGAGGCTGGCCAGCAGCAGGTCGGGATCCGCTTCGTGGACCGCCAGGGCACGCCCGTAGCGGGCGCCCACACCACTGACACAGTGGCGCCAGCTGCTGCCCCGATCCTCCGAGACAAACACAGCCTCCGCCGTATTGGCGTAGAGCCGTTCCGGCGCCGCGGGGCAGGTGACGATCTGATGGACATCGCGGTGGATGCCCGCTGCCACAGGCTCCCACGTCTCACCGCGGTCGCCGGAACGGACAATGCCACCGACATGGATGTTGGCATAGAGCCAGCCACCCTCGGCGTCTGCCAGCGATCGAACGAGAGCCGGCCCCCCCCAGGGGGTGTCCCACGTGTCCCGCCCCTCCGCCGCAGCGAAGCCCTGCATAAGTTCGGCGGCGCCGTCGCCGGTCACCCGGTACAGCTGCGCGGGCACCGTCCCCACGAGCAGGACGAAGGGCTCAATGGAGATCAGCCGCAGGCAGCGCACGTCGGCAGCAAGCCCGGTGGACAGCCGCAGGGTGTCGACATCGGGCCGTAGCAGGATGACGTCGCCACCGGGCAACCAGACCACAGTGAGGTTGGTGGATTCATCCACGGCAGCGGGATTGTCGGCCCCACGCAAAGGGACCGGCTCACCGCTTCCGGCGTCGTCGAGGAGGAAGGTCTGCGTTTCGGTTGTGATCAACATGGGAGGCGACGTAACGTGTGCGGCGCTGTTTCGTCAAGATCTGGCACCCACAAGATGTTGTGGTATATTGGCGCCCTGACCTAGCGGACCCCCACCCATGAACTTCCTAGCCGACATACACCTGCATTCACGCTGGTCGCGGGCGACAAGCCCCGATCTGACGCTTGAGGCCCTGCATAAGTGGTCGATGCTGAAGGGGATCTCTGTCGTCGGTGCCGCCGACTTCACCCATCCGGGCTGGTTCGCTGAACTGCGCGACAAACTCATCCCGGCCGAAGAGGGCCTCTACCGTCTGCGCCCGGATCTGCTGGATCAAGTCGAAGAGCAGGTGCCGCCCTCCTGCCGGCGGGAGGCGCGTTTTCTGCTCAGCGTCGAGATCAGTTCGATCTACCAGAAGAACGGTCGCACGCGGAAGGTGCATAACGTTGTCTGCCTGCCGACGATGGCTGCTGTCGAGCGGCTCAATCGACGCCTGGGGGCCATCGGCAATCTGGCCGCCGATGGCCGCCCGATGCTGGATCTGGACTGTCGCGATCTGCTGGAGATCTGCCTGGACGTCTGTCCCGAGGTGTTGTTCATCCCGGCACATATCTGGACGCCGCACTTTGCGGTGCTGGGCGCAAGTTCTGGCTTCGACAGCCTGGAGGAGTGTTACGAGGATCTGCTGCCGCACATCTTTGCCGTGGAGACCGGCCTGTCATCCGACCCGCTGATGAACAGCCGCCTCTCGGGCCTGGATCGCTACGCGATGGTGTCCAATTCCGACGCCCACTCGGCACCCAAACTGGGACGTGAAGCAACCTGTTTCGACACAGATCTGTCCTACCCGGCCATCTACGAGGCGTTGCGCAGCCGCGACCCGGCGCGTTTCACCGGCACCATCGAGTTCTATCCGGAAGAGGGCAAGTACCACCTCGACGGGCATCGCAAGTGCGGCGTCTGCTTGACACCGCAACAGACCAAGGCCGCTGCCGGCAGGTGTCCGGCGTGTGGCGGCAGACTCACCGTCGGCGTGCTGCACCGCGTCGAGTCCCTCGCCGATCGAAGTGCTGCTGATGCGGCAGCACTGTCGCACTCCTTCGAATATCTGATCCCACTGGCCGAGGTGATCGCCTCCTGTGTCGGTGTCGGTTCCAAGAGCAAAAAAGTGCAGGCCATGTACCACGACCTGCTGCAGCACCTCGGGCCCGAGCTCGACATTCTGCGCCATGTTGAGGTCGAGCGTATTGCTCAATGTGGCCAAGCTCTGGTGGCCGAGGGCGTGCGACGCATGCGGGCCGATCAAGTCACGATTGCCGCCGGGTATGACGGCTTGTTCGGCGTGATCCAGGTCTTCACCGATGCCGAACGCCGCCAATTGCAGGCACGAACCGTAGCATCCGCTGAGGTGGCCTCCGTCAGGGTCGTCGAGCGTCTGGCGACGGAGGATGAAAGTGGTCGCGTCGACCATCTGCTGCTGACAGCCCAGGCATTGCGGAGCGGCGCTGAAATTCGGGCTGAGCTCGACGCCGAACAACAAGCCGCGGTGCAGGCCCCCACCGGTCCCGTGGTCGTCACGGGTGGACCCGGATCTGGCAAGACGCTGAGTATGACCCAGCGAGCCGCCTGGCTGATCGAGCCGGGCGGCGTGGCACCGTCGTCGATTCTGGTGGTGACGCTCTCCATACGCGCGGCGCGACAGCTACAACGACGACTCCAGGTGTTGCTGGGGGATCGTGCCAGCGCCGTCGTCGTGGTCACGTTCCACCATCTGGCTCAGGCTCTGACGACAACCGACAAATCTGCGCCGACTGTCCTCGATGACGCGGAGGCCCTGCGTCTGCTGAGCGACGTGATCGAGGTGGCACCCAACAGGCCGATGCACCCCCATAAGGTGCAACGGCGGATTTCGCGCTGGAAGGCAGCTGGTCTGCGGCCCTTCCAGGTCGCCACAGATCCCCTTGCCCTGATTTATGCGGGCTACGAGGAACGGCTGCGGGCCTGCGGTGTACGGGACCGGGATGATCTACTGCTGGACTTGCTTGAGTCCGTACGCCGCAATGCAGATCAACGGCAACGACTGGCGACACGATTCACCCACGTGCTCGTTGATGAATTCCAGGAGATCAACGCCGTCCAGTACGAGTTGATCCGGGCTCTGGGCGGTTCTGGTCGGGGGTTGTTCGTCGTCGGTGATCCGCGCCAGGCCATCTTCGGATCTCGCGGTGGGGACGCCGGTTTCCTTCAGCGTGTCGCCCAGGACTATCCCACCGCAGCCCTGCACGAACTCCAGGGCAGCTATCGTTGTTCGTCCGCCATCGAGGCTGCCGCCAGAGCTGTCCTCGGGGCGACACCGGCCGTCTCCCGCCACCCACCTTTGGCGCCATCCGATCCCGCGCTGCAGTTGCTGACAACCGACACCGATCGGGCCGAAGCCAGCGCTGTGGCCAGTGCCATCGCCACCATGAGCCATGGCATCACGGGCAAGGGCCCGGCCCGGGGGCTGAGTGAAATTGCCGTACTGACCCGAACCGCGGCGCAGGCAGATCTTCTTGAAACCTGCCTGCGCCAGCAGCAGGTGACCTGCCGGGTATTGGGACAAAAGGCCTTTCTCCAGCAACGAGGTGCGCGTGATGCGATCGCCTTCTTCCGCTACGCTCGCGAACCGTCGCGGCCCCTGCGCCTGCTGGAGGCGTTGCGCACGGGACCCTTCGATATCGGCGCAGCGGCCCTTGGACAACTGTCAATGGCGGCCAGGTCCTGCACCCATCTCGACGAGGTCCTGGCCACGTTGCCGACGGCGGCGGCGGCGCAGGTGGAGGGTCTGCGGCTTGCCGCGGCCGGTTATTCCCGCCGGGCTGAAACCGATGTGCCCGCCGAGGTGTTGCGTGTGTGGCAGGTGGACCTTGGTGTCGAGGCAACCCACGCCTTCGAGCGACTCGTTGGCGTTGCCGAAGGTTTCACGTCCATGGCGGCGCTGCTCGACGCGCTGCTGTTGGGTGACGAAACCGATGCGGAATGGCGGACTGCGTCCGCGCGCGATGTAGCGCGAGCCGCGGCGGTGACCCTGTCGACGATCCACGCGTCGAAGGGCCTGGAGTTTGCCGTCGTCTTTGTCTGCGGCGTGGAGGACGAGCTGCTGCCGCTGCACCACAGCGACGGTACTCCGACCCACACCGAGGAGGAACGCCGGCTGTTCTGCGTCGCCCTCACGCGGGCCCGGGAACAGCTCATTATCAGCCACGCGCGGCAGCGCCGTTTGCAAGGTGCCATGCAGTCCATGCGACCATCCCCCTACCTGGTTGACCTGCCGACGCCCCTGCCTATGGCGGCGCCCATAGAAGCGGCCCGCTGAAGGGTCGTCCGGGCCGTCAGTCGCCCATCGCCGCGCGCACGATATCGCGTGCCTGCAACAACTGCTCCCGCGTCTTGTAGTACTCGAGCACGAAGTACGGTACCGGCGCGTACGTCAGCAGGCAGCGGATGTAGCTGGCGTAATCGAGTTTGCCGGAACCGGTAGGACCGTAGGCATCGACCTCGCCGTTGTCGCGGAAAGATGAATCCTTGCCGTGGGCGATCACCGTGTGCGGACCGAGAATGCGTACCGCCCGCTCCAGCGGCGTGCGGTCGGGAACGAAGTTGGCTGCGTCGAGACAGACCTTGAGTGCCGTTGAGCCGACGCGGTCCTGTAGATGCAGGAAGGTTTCGGCGCTGCCCACACTGCCGCCGCGCGTGATCTCCACGGCGACGTCAACGCCCTGTTTTTCGGCGGCCCCACAGATCGTCATGAGACTGCTGCACAGGCCGTTGAAGATGGCGACATCGTCGACGCCCTCGCCGTCGGGATACCCCGACGGATGCCAGACGAGGATGGGTCGTGGTGTATCGCCAAAGCGGCCCTGCAGCCCGGCGGTTCGCTCCACGAGCTCTACGGTACGCTGCACATCTGCCTCAATGCTGCCCTGCGGACCCACCAGATCGATGTGCAACGTCATTGCCGTCAGCGCCAGGTCGCCTGCGGCCAGAGTTGCAGCGATGGCCCCGACCGTTGGATCCTTCGAACCGGCGTCATCACCCGTACCCCAGAACAACTGCATACCGTCGAAGCCTGCCGACTTCAGTTCCGCTGCGGGGATCGTATCACCCGGCATCACGCCCAGCTTCATCCTCTGCCTCCAAGGTCAATAGAGAAAATACCCAGCGGGGAACATACACCGATGGCCTCGTCGCCACGAGGGCCAGGCAAGCCGCTATATTGTGCGCATAAAATGCCGAGGAGAGATCCATGACCAAACTCAACTCAACGACACAACCGACCCTCATTCAGCGCGTCCGGCTCTGGGCGACCACACCGGCTGGTGGTGGGCGCGATGTGGGCCTGCTGCTGTTGCGTGTCGTCACGGGCCTGCTGATGATGACGCAACACGGCTGGGGTAAATTGAGCCGCTACGACGAGCGCGCCGCCACCTGGGCTGACCCCATCGGTGTTGGCAGTGAGTTGAGTCTGGCGCTGGCGGTTTTTGCGGAGTTCTTCTGTGCCGCCTTCGTCGTTGCCGGCCTGGCGACGCGGGCCGCAGCGATTCCTCTGGTGATCACGATGCTCGTCGCCGCGGGAATCGTGCACTGGGACGACCCCTTCGGCAAGAAGGAGATGGCCTTGTTGTTCCTGATGCCGTTTTTGACGCTCCTGTTTGCTGGCGCGGGCCGCTACTCCATCGATGGCTGGCTGCACAGCGGTGACGACAAGGGATCGCATGGCTGAGGCCAGCAAGAACGTCCTGCTGCTGATCGCCGATGATTGGAGTCCTCTGGCCGGTTGTTACGGCAGTCCCGTCATTCACACGCCCCATGTCGACGCGTTGGCCCGCAGAGCGACGCGCTTCACCCAGGCCTATTGCACGTCCCCCTCCTGTGCCGCCAGTCGCGCCAATATTCTCACCGGGCACTACAGCCATACCCACGGGCAGTACGGCCACGCCCATTCGATCCACAATTTTCACACGGCGGCAACAATGCCATCGATCCCCAAACAACTGGGGCAGGCAGGTTTCGCCACGGGCATCATCGGCAAGTTGCACGTGCAGCCAGAGAGTGTGTACCCGTGGACACACGATCTGCAGCAGGTGCCAGGTGGAACGCGCAATGTGCCACAAATGGCTGTGCAGGCGCGGAGCTTTTTCGCTGACATCGGCGACCGGCCGTTCTATCTGCACATGGGGTTCAGTGATCCGCACCGGGACTTTGGCAACCAGCACACTTATGATGGTGTGACCGAAACGCGCTACGATCCCGACGAGATACCGGTACCTGATTTCCTGCCGGATCATCCGGCGGTGCGCGCCGAACTGGCCCAGTACTACCAGGCGATTTCCCGTCTGGACCAGGGCTTCGGCATGGCCATCGCAGCGCTGCAGGATGCAGGCCGCGCCGATGACACGATGATCATCCTTATGAGTGATCACGGCATGCCTTTCCCGGGAGCCAAGGCATCCTCCTTCGATTCCGGTCATCACTGTCCGTTGTTGCTGGCTCGGCCTGGAGCGGAAGAGGTCGAGTGCGACGCTCTGGTAAACTGGTCGAACATTGCGCCTACGGTGCTGGAATGGTGCGGCGTCGAGGCGCCGGATGGACTGCCGGAGCGATCAATGCTGCCCATTCTCGAGCAGAATCACCCGCATGGCTGGGATGAGATTTTCACCTCCCACACCTTTCACGAGGTGACGAACTACTATCCGTACCGGGCCCTGCGCGGGCGGCGCTACAAGTACGTGCGCAATCTGTATCCGGAGCTGACACGACCGCTGCCGAGCGATCTGTGGGCCTCCAGCACGTGGCAGGCCGTCTTGGACGAACCTCTTGCCATGATGGGCCGACGGCCTACAGAGGCCTTCCTGCGGCAACGGGCCGAAGCCCTCTTCGACACCCAGTCGGACCCGGTGGAGGCGGTCAATCTGATCGACGATCCGGGCTTGCAGGATGTGGCACAGGAGATGCGGTGCAAGGTCCAACGTTTCCGCATCGGGACCAAGGATCCCTGGGTACTGGCGTCAATACAGATGGGTGAGGCCGGGTTCGAGGCAGCCCAACCGCCGCTGTGAGGGGAACACAACGTGCCGGCGCGCCGGCACGTTGCAGAAACAGACCGTCCACCCGAAGGGAGCAGATCATATGGCCGAAGACAAGAGCCTACTGAGTAACGACGAGGTCGACGCCGAACTGAAGTCGCTGGACGGTTGGACCCGCGACGGCGTCGTCATCTCGAAGGACTTCGTGCTGCAGAATTTCAACGACATCACGGCCTTCCTGCAGCATCTGGTGGGCACCATCGCGATCCAGAACCACCATCCCGACTTCAGCCTGGACACGGGCACGCGGAGGATCGCCGTGTCGGTAACGACCCACAGCGAGGGCGCCGTGACCCGCTCCGACATCGACTTTGCCACGACCCTCAACGCCTGGAGGCCGAAGAGATGACCGGTCCCACTCAGGCCGTCGGGCTACCGACCCTGCCGGGCGACTTCGCCGGCCGCGACGAGCGCTTGACGATCACCGACGTCGAGCTGCACTACGTATCGCCGCCGCTCAAACCGGGGATCCTGCCGGCATCGATGCAGGGCGACTTCGACCAGGTGCCGAAATTCATCCTGCAGGTGCACACCGACGCGGGCATCACGGGCCTGGGCGAGACCCACCGCATGGGTGGCGGACCCGATTCGGAAGGGGCCGGTCGACTGCGACAGGCGGTGGCGATGTTGCGCGGGCGCAACGTTCTCGACTTCGACCTGCAGCACCTGGAACTGCCAGTGCAGACCGACACGTCGGCCTTCGAGGTCGCCTTCTACGACATCATCGGCAAGGCCGTGGGCTGGCCCATGTGGCGGCTGCTGGGTGGCAAGGTCCGCGACCGCGTGCCGGTGCACAACTGGGCGGGCAAACACCTGACGATCCCCGAAGTCCGCGAGCTGGCGCAGCGCTGCGTCGCCGAGGGCTTCGCCGGCGTCAAGATGAAACGTAGCTACCCACTTCTCGACGTGCTGCGCACCTACCATGATGTGTCACCGGATCTGAAGATTACCGTCGACCTTATGGGGTCGTACCCCGAGGGCTTCCTGGAGCACGCGAAACAGTGGCAGGAAGTCGGCAATGTGTTGTGTATCGAGGACCCGCCGCCGGCGCGAGACGCCCTCGACGACTACCGCCGTCTGCGCGGTGAACTGGAGATCCCGATCGCCATGCACCTGCACCTCAACGACAAGGGCGTACACGGCATGATCGAGGCGGTGACGGGACAGGCCTGCGACATCTTCAACCTGGGCGCCGGCAGCACGAACGATTTCCTCGGCCGCGCCTACCTGGCCGAGCAGGTCGGGATCCCGGTGTGGCACGGTTCGGCGCATGAACTGGGGATCCTCGACGCGGCCATGATCCACGCCTGTGCGGCGGCGCCGGCCTGCACGTATCCATCCGACATCCTCAGTCATCAGCGGGTGCATTCCATGCTGGCGACACCGCTGCAGTTCGTCGACAGCTATGCCATGGTGCCCGACGGCCCAGGGTTGGGGGTCGAGCTGGATGAAGATGCCGTGCAACGGTTCACGGTGACGGGCTAGTCCTCATGCCGACAGATCGTTTGTTCTACCGCACGCAGAAAGACCACTGGTTGCGTATCACCCACGGCGAAGGCGTGTACCTCTTCGATGAGGATGGCCAGGCGTGGCTCGATGCCTGCGCCGGTGTCCACGTTGTCAGCATTGGCCATGCGGTACCCGAAGTCGTTGCCGCCATGGAGGCGCAGGCACGCAAGGTCTGTTTCACATATTCGCGTTTCCTGACGCAACCGCAGATCGATCTGGCCGAACGCATCGCGGCGCTGGCGCCGGGCGATCTGAACCGGGTGTTCTTTGTCTCCGGTGGCTCCGAGGCGACGGAGTCCGCCATGAAGATCGCCCGCAAGTATCACGTCGAACGGGGCAAGTCGTCGAAGCACAAGATCGTCAGTCGCTGGCAGAGTTGGCATGGCAACACGGTGGGGGCCCTGTCGATGTCGGGCCGCACACCCTGGCGCAAGGATTACGAGCCGTACCTGCTCGACTTTCCCCACATCCTGCCCCCGTACCCGTACCGGTGCCCGTACTGCCGGGACACCGGCGTCTGCAACCTGAACTGTGCTGATGATCTGGAGCGCGTCATCCACCAGCAGGGGGCAGATTCCATCGCCGCCTTCATCGCCGAGCCGATCCTGGGGACGTCGTGTTGCGGATTGGCGCCGCCCGCGGATTACTTTCCCCGGATTCGAGACATCTGCGATCGCCACGATGTGCTGATGATCGTCGATGAGGTCGTTACCGGCTTCGGTCGGACGGGGCTCAACTTCGGCATCGAGCACTTCGGTGTTGTGCCCGACATCATGGCCACCGGCAAGGGCTTGAGCAGCGGTTATACGCCGATCGCAGCCACCGTCGTGCGCGAGGAAATCTACGACGCGATCTACGCCAAACAGACCAGCTTCGCTCACGGCCACACCTATGGTGGCAATCCACTGTCGTGTGCTGTGGCGCTGGCGGTGCAGGACTACATTGCCGCGCACGATCTGGTGGACAACTGTCGAAGCATGGGCGAGCGCATGCTGGCTGGATTGCAGCCGCTGCTGGACAACCCGATCGTCGGCGCCGTGCGTGGAAAAGGCTTACTGACCGGTGTCGAGTTCGTCGCCGACAAACAGACCAGGGCTCCCTTCGCGCCGCAGCAGGGCGTAACGGCAGCGATTGTGGATCGAGTGTTTGCGCGCAACGTCTTGATCATGCCCGGAGCACCGGGTCTTGTGGATGGCGTCGCTGGGGACCACATCGCCATCAGCCCACCCTTTACTGTGAACGAGGCGCAGGTGGATGAGACGGTTCGCGCCGTGGCAGAAGCGGTGGCAGAGACGGCGCGGGATCTCGGCCACTGAGCTCGTGGTTGGGGGACTGGACCTTCGGCTCAGGCTGGCGAAATGGATGTTCGTCCTGTTACAGGCGTAGTCTCTACGGCCGCTTGCCGCGGTTGCGGTGCCGGTCCTTCTTGCGTGGCTTGGCCTTGTCATCCGCACCGCTAGAGGAACCCTTGCGGTGCTTGCTTGGCTTGCTCGGCTTACTTGGCTTGCCGCCCTGGAACTCTTTCTTGCCGCTGTATTTTTTTGCGGCTTTGTCCTTGTCGCCTTTGCTCTTGTCGCCCTTGCTCTTGTCACCACGATTTTTGTCGCTACGACTTTTGTCACCAGTCCAGTGGTCGCGACTGGCGTGGTCACGAGGAGCGTCGTCAGCCCTGGGCCGCTCGCCCGTGGGCGGCTCAGCCGTGGGCCGCTCAGCCGTGGGCCGCTCAGCCGTGGGCCGCTCAGCCG
>ERZ890510.853-NODE-853-length-22137-cov-6.687755_pt1 | contig 22137 bp, 24 predicted proteins | sample MGYA00521265_ERZ890510 | MGnify/ENA primary metagenome ERZ890510 (study PRJEB32303, sample SAMEA104408624) | aquatic metagenome | biome: Brackish water; feature: Chemocline; material: water | place: Baltic Sea | collected 2014-10-26T21:54:00 | depth 110 m ...
CTCACATCTACACGCTCTACGGCGTGCTCGCTGGCAAGGAGAGCGTCGACCGCTGCGATCGGCTGGACGATCGCTCGCGGCCTGATTACGCCGAGATCAAACTGGCATCGTCGGTTGTAGTCGGCCCAGGTGAGATCGATCTCGTGGGGCCATACGAAGTGCACACCGAGAACACTGTGGGCGAACGAACCGTGGCTGTGATCATCCGGAGCCAGATGGGCGGTACGTTCAACCAGGGGCGGTATAACCCCGAGACGAATGAGTATTACGAAAGTTTAGGCCCGCGGCAGACGCCCGTGGAGATGCTCCCCGAAGCATAGCCGCGGGCTTGTGGAGATGCTGACCAATCCGGTTATGGTTGGTCAGCATTTTCATTTAACTAGCCAATGGCGCAAGCAACCGATGCGGGTGTCGCGGGAACGCACGGCCCACACCGGGGCGTATGAACTGGCGGTGGCTCATGGACCGCGTCTCTGACGCGTCGGCCACGGCAGGCGGATGGAGCTGCGCGAATCGCCCCAACGACAAACTCCCCCTCCGCTGGGAGGAGCGAAGAGGGAGCGAGTGCCGTATGGACGCCTGGCCACGCTTGCGCGCGGGAGGCCAGGCGTTGATCTGGGGTTTAGGCGGGAGTCACTACGGTGACGGGGCAGTTGACTACGAGCCCAGGTTGGACCATTTCATAGCCGGATGAGAACACGCTCGCAACGTCTTTGATGGAGCCCGCGACGTAGTCGGCGGGGACGATGACGAGGTTGACTTCCCAGAATGCGCTGTAGCCAGCGTCCCCAGGTACGACTCCGATGACGTTGTGCTGGCCTTCAACGAATAGGGGGTTGCCGTCAGCGTCTAGCCCGGTGATGAATGCGTAGATGGGGGCGGTTGTTGCGGGGTTCATGCCGAAGTCGGGGTAGTAGACGGCGGTGCCGTTGTACCAGCCCTGGGTGAGCTCTTCGCCGCCTTCGAGCACGGTGTCAGCAGGAACGATGGGGCAGTTGACGAGGATGTCGGTGGCTGTGATCGAGTAGCCAGCGGCGTCGATGTCGGCTTTGGACTGGATGGAGTCCGGGACGTAGGTGGCGGGAACCTCAACGAGCATGACCTGCCAGAGATCGCTGTAGCCGTCGACGCCGGGTACGGTGGTTACGATGTTGTGTTGGCCATCGACGAACATCGGGTTACCAGCGGCGTCGAATCCGTTGATGAATACGAAGATGGGGGCGGTGCTTACGGCACCGTTCGCGGAGGGGCTCTTGGCGCCGAAGTCGTAGTACTCGACGTGACGCCCTTCGTAGTTACCGCTGACGCGGGCCTGGACGCCCTCCGGAAGCATGGCGCCGTCGTCCATCATGGCGTCGCCATCTTTCATGGTGCCGTCGTCCTTCATGGCATCGCCATCTTTCATGGTGGTGTCGTCCATCATGGCGTCGCCATCTTTCATGGTGGTGTCGTCCATCATGGCGTCGCCATCTTTCATGGTGCCGTCGTCCATCATGGTCTCGCCGTCTTTCATGGTGGTGTCGTCCATCATGGCCTCAGCCGTGGGCGTAGCGGTCGGCGGGACTGGCGTGGGCGTGGGGTCTGTGGAACATGCGGCCGCAAGCGCGGCGATCACCAAGATCAGGGGGATGGGTAGGAAGCGGGTCAGTTTCATCTTTCACTCCTCGGGAGACGTAGCGGCGTGCTGCCGCTGGTTCTGCTGCCAACCTATCCGCCATTCCTTACGTAACTATTAAGTGGATTACAGGCCCGTGAATTTTCTCCGTGGGTTCGTGATGAGAGTGACGGGGATTCTCTTAAGGGTTTCGTAATACCTGTAAGGCAGGCTTAAGTTTCATGAGGCAAGATGGTATGCACGCAGCGGGCGTTTCTTTGCTGAAAGGTGCGAACTTGGTCAACGGATCGTCTTTCGAAAAACGTGTCCTTGTCGTCGACGACGAGGCGGTGGTAGCCGAGGTTGTTGAGCAGTACCTGCGTCGCGACGGATATGACGTGCGGGTCGCGACGACGGGCGAGGAAGGGTTGCAGGCTGCCCGCGACTGGGCGCCGGATCTGGTAGTGCTAGACGTGATGCTGCCCAAGATCGATGGGCTAGAGGTGTGTCGGCGGATCAGGCAGGAAAGTTTGACGCCGATCATCATGCTGACGGCGCGCGGGGATGAGGCAGACCGGATCGTGGGACTGGAGCTTGGGGCGGACGACTACATGGTGAAGCCGTTCAGCCCTGGCGAACTTGCCGCGAGGGTGAAGTCCGTTCTGCGCCGCTCTGGTGCGGTTCCGGCTGAGGCTGGGTCATCGCTGCGGTTCGATGGCTTGGTGATCAACCCGCGAACGCGTGCGGTGTCCATGGATGACAAAGACGTTTCGCTGACGGGCAAGGAGTTCGATCTTCTGTACTTCCTGGCTTCGCATCGCGGACGCGTTTTCACGCGGGCGGAGATGATGGATCACGTTTGGGATTACACGTATGCGTCCGATCACAGTACGGTGACGGTGCACATACGTCGCCTGCGCGAGAAGATCGAGCCTGACCCGGTCAAGCCTCGGTTCATCAAGACGGTGTGGGGCGTGGGGTACAAGTTTGAGGGGTGATGCGATGCGCACCATAGGGAAGCGCATCGGCGTTAGCGTTGGGGTGCTCACGGGCCTGACGGCCCTGGTAATCGGCATCGCAACGGCGACGCTCGATGCGCCCATGAACGACCTGCTGCTTCTGGCCAGCTTCTTGCTGGTGTCAGGTGGCGTCAGCATCGGACTGGCGTTCGCTGCACCTCGATGGCCCGTTCTGCGCCGGGCGAATACTCTCCGGATCAAGCTGTTCGTCGTGTCGTTGCTGACCGCGACCTTGGCGCTGTCCACGGTCGTTATCACCTCTTCGCTGATGTTCATCTCTTCCCATGACCTGGCGCTGCTCATCGGTTTGATCACGTTCGCGTTCGGCATCTCGGTGTTCGTGGCGTTGGCCAGTTCGGAGCCGGTGGTGGCCGGGTTGGTGGAGCTGACGCAGGGCGTGCGTCGCTTGAGCGAAGGGGATATGGACGCGCATGTGCCGGTGCGGAGCGACGATGAGGTTGGTCAGTTGGCGACGGCGTTCAACAATATGACGCTGCAACTGCGGGCAAGCCTGGACAAGCAGCACGGGATCGAGCAGGCCCGGCGGGAGTTGATCGTGGCGGTTTCGCACGATCTGCGCACGCCGCTGGCGTCGATCAGGGCGATGGTGGAGAGCTTGAGCGACGGCGTGGTGACCGACGAAGAGACGGTGACGCGTTACCTTCGTAGAACAGTCTCTGAGGTGGAGAGCCTCGGCCAACTGATCAACGATCTGTTCGAGCTTTCGCAACTCGATTCGGGGCTGCTGGAACTGCGCGTTGAGAGCGCGTCTGTAGACGATGTGATCTCAGACACGCTTGAAAGCATGTCGGCTCAGGCTGGAGAGAAGCATCTGCATCTCGATGGTGCGGTGAACGGTGGGCCGTTACAGGTCCAGATGGACACTCGCCGGGTGCAACGGGTGTTGGCGAATCTGGTCCAGAACGCTATCCGGCACACGCCAGCGGACGGTTCGATCGACGTTTCAGCGTGGGACGAAGGACCCGCGGTGCGCGTGGCGGTCTCCGACAGCGGCGAGGGCATCGCGGAACACGACTTGGGCCGCTTGTTCGAGCGGGCGTACCGGAGTGATGCGTCGAGGGCTCGCGCATCGGGCGGCGCCGGATTGGGGCTGGCCATCGCGAAGGGCATCGTTGAGGCGCACGGTGGGCGCATCTGGGTCGACAGCGTTGTCGGCAGCGGTAGTACGTTCGCGTTCACGTTGCCGAAGGAGTCGACGATGGTCGAGCGTGGCGAGGTGGCGGGGGTTCGCTAGCCAGGCGGGATGCGCTGGCTAGGTGTCCTTGAGGACGCCGAGGTCTCGCGCGCGTAGGGCGGCTTGGGTGCGGTCTCGCACGCCGAGCTTGTTGAGGACGTTGGTGACGTAGTTCTTGACGGTGCCTTCCGCGAGGTGCATGTGCGCTGCGATCTCGGGGTTGGTGAGGCCGCGCCCAAGATGGCCCAGGATCTCAAGCTCACGATCAGAGAGCGGCTGCGCGAGGTCGCGGTTGCTGGTCCGACCAGGGTCGGCGATCCGGGCGAACTCGGACATGAGCTTGTGGGCGACGGTTGGCTCCATGAAGGAACCGCCGGCGACGACGGTGCGTATGGCTGCGGCGAGCTCAGCGCCTTTGATGGCTTTGAGCAGGTATCCCGACGCGCCTGCACGCACGCCTTCGTAGACGTAGTAGTCGTCGTCGAACGTGGTGAGGATGATGACCTTGGCGCCGTTCCATCTGGCGCATATCTGGCGGGTCGCCTCGACGCCGTCCATGCCTGGCATGCGGATGTCCATCAAGACTACTTCTGGCAGTAGTTTCTCGTAGGCGTCGACCGCCGACTGGCCGTCCTCGAATTCGCCGACGACTGTGAGATCCGGCTCTAGTTCCAGCAGCGTGCGGAGGCCGTCCAGCATGAGTCGTTGGTCGTCGGCGATGAGGATGCGGATCTGGTTAGGCTGGGTCACGACTGTCTCCAATCGGCAGGGTAACGGAGACGCTGGTTCCCGTTATGGGGGTGGACTCGATGTCCACGGTGCCGCCAAGCTGCGCGATCCTCTCTTGCATCCCCCGGAGTCCGAAGCCGTTGTTGATGGCGTCTTCGGCCATTCCACGACCGTTGTCTTTCACGCGGACGTTCACGCTCGCTAGACCAGGGCTGAGGGTCAGGTGGACGGAGGCGGCGGTGGCTTCGGCGTGTCGTTGGACGTTGGTGAGCGCTTCCTGGGTCGCTCGGAAGAGGGCTAGCCGCGCGGCCTCTGGGAGCAGCGGCAGGTCGTCAGGCACGGATACGGCGATCGGTAGGTGGGTCGCTTGCTCGAAGTCGGCGGCGAGTTGCGTGAGCGCTGCCGATAGGGAGATGCCTGTGCCCGCAGGGGTGCGGAGCATTGAGACGGTTTCCCGTACTTCATCTAGCCCTTCTGCAAGTTGTTCACGGACGGTTTCGATGATCTGGATGGCACGCTCCTGCTGATCGGGAACGAGACGCCCCGCGCCTTCGAGTTGAACGATGGACGCGGTTAGGCGGTGGCCTAGGGTGTCGTGGAGGTCGCGGGAGATGCGGCTGCGTTCTTCGGCGATGGCGTGATCTTCAGCCTGTTCTGCGTACTTTTGCAGCCGCTCGTGGGCTTCGCGTAGGTCTGCGAGGAGGGCTTGGGTTTCAAGGCGCGCGGCTTGGGTGCGAGTGAGGCTGTAGGAGAAGGTGGAGAACGCGCCGATGAGGGTGGCGCCTACGAGGCCGTCGAAAAACCCGAGAGGGTAGCCGCTTTGGGTGAGGTCGATGACGAGGTTCAACGCGCCGAGGGTAAGCGCCCATTGGATCCAGCGGCGACGGGGTAGGCGCATCGCCGCGAGCATGCCGACGATGGGGCTCAGGGTGTTGAAGCTGTCCGGGTCGATGATAAGGCCAAAGATGATGATGGCAATCTGGATACGGATCGTCTTGTTGATGCGTGCGGAGTCTGCGCTTTCCCGCAGCGCGCGGACGAGGAGTACGCCGAAGGTCGTATAGAGGATGAATAGGATCAGGCTCCAGAAGTCGCCAACGGTGGACGAACCCACGAAGTACCAACCGGAGAACCAGAAGGCAGCCATGACGGTGCGCAGCAGCGTTTCTGTTGCGTTCGCTTTCGGTGATTCGGTCTCGCTGAACATTTGCGTTGGCATGACTGTTTCATTGTGTGGCGCGGGAGTTCGCCATACCAGTGCCATGGGTCACGGGCTTGTCATGTGACCCTGGGTGCCGGTCGATCTAGGGGGGGCGCCGCGTATCATGTGCGGTCGCGTTCCAGACCACGAATCACGTGACTACTAGGGTGACCATCGGCACGGGTGCGCGTGACTGGGTTGCAGTTACGTTCTAGTCACTCCACCACTAGAACGTGGCACTAGGACGTGGCCGATGCAGGCAATTAGCCCTCCACTACGGAAGCGTATCCCCGAAGTTCGCACGACGACGCTGAAGCCAGCGGAAAAGATTCTCGCGAAGGCTGCTGCGGCGATCGCCTTGGGGGTGGGGCTGGTGGCGTTGGCTACGTACGTGATGCCGAGGCTGGCTGCGACGGGGATCGCGGCGTACGCGCTGGGGTTTGTGATCTACGGGGTGACGTCGGCGTCGATCATCGTGCCGGTGCCCGGTATGGCGGCGTTGGTTGTGATGTCAGGGGATCTCAACCCCTGGATGTTGGCAGGTGTCGCTGGAGTTGGTGGTGCGCTGGGCGAGTTGTTCGGCTACTGGCTGGGCACGCAGGGACGTGGGGCGTTGGCCAGGAGTCGGGCGCTGGCGATGGTGCAGGCAAGGATGGAGCGCTACGGCGGTGCGGTGATCTTCACGTTCGCGGCGGTGCCGGTGTTGCCGATGGATGCGGCGGCGATGGTGGCGGGGAGTACCGGCTACCCGGTCACGAAGTTCTTGGTGTTCATGGCGATGGGTAAAGCGGTGCTTCTGGTAAGTGTGTTTGGCCTCGCGGGAACTGTCATCAGTTGATGCGGGCCTGTGGGTTGCTGGAGCGGTGATTGACGAAAGAAAAAGGAGACGAGATGAAGATTCTTGGGTTCATATTGATAGCGGTTGGGATCGGGGCTCTGGTGAATGTGATCTGGCCGGTGATATTCATCGGTATAGGGCTGGTGGTGCTCGCGCGGTCGATGTCGGTGAAACCGCTCCGCAAAGAGGGGATGTGGGTCTGGCTCGGTTGGCCAACGTTCAAGCGGAAGGGTGGCGCGGACTGCGAGACGGGGGAGGCGGAGGCCGGCAAGGTTTGAGGTTGGTCGTCGGTAGGCAGGCGTTTCCTAGACGGAGACGCCTGCTATGCCAAGCACGATAGCGATGACGGCGCCGACTTTGATGACGATCGCTCGGCGGGCGGTGTCTTCGCCAAGAGCGCCTTTCCAGATGAGGGCGAGGGATGTGCTGAAGAGGACGACGAACATGGCGCGGGTGCCTGCTAGAGCGAGGACGCGAGAGGCGGGGCCTTCCGATAGCGCCCAGAGCAGCAGCAGTAGTGCGCCGTTGGCGACGACGAATTCGTTGACGCCGAACACCAGTAGGGCGGGACTGCGCGTGCGAATGAGCGTTGAGAGGTTGGCAAGGGGGGCGCGCCGGATGCCGACCACGAGGAAGAGGGTGCCGAGGCCGATGGAGCGAAGGCCGTGGGTGTACAGGATGGGGAGGTCGTTGAGGGCGACTTTGCCGATGATGTTGGCGGTTGCGGCGATGATGGCGGCGAGGATGAGGATGAAGAAGGATCGCTGGATGAAGATGTCACGGTAGCTTTCACCGATCTTGATCGAGATGGCGATGGCTCCTGAGACGGTGGCGACGACGGCTGCCCACTGCCAGGCGGACATGGATTCGTTGAGGAACACGACGGCGAGGATAGCGGCGAAGATGGGGGAGGTTTGCGTGACGGGGATCACGCGTGAGATCTCCTGGCGGTACATGACGACGATCCATATGAGGCCGCCAAGGCCGATGAGCGCGCCTGAGGCGAGGGCGAAGAGGTTGGCCGAAAGGGTCGCGCTTTCAGGAACGCCGATGGCGGCGAGGATGACCAATCCCAACAAGGTATGGGCGATCCCTACCATCAAGGGCAGCGTGAGTGGGGTGGCCACATACCTGTGCACGATTGTTTTGTCGAGCATGTTGGAGAGGGCAAGTATCGCGGCGCTTAGCAGCGCCAACGTTATCCAGGACAAACGTGTCTCCGTGTAACGGTCTAGTCCAAGCGCTGGGCGAGGTCTTTGATCCAGGCTTTGACGTCGTCGGCGTAGTCGGGGCGCTGGAGGGCGAGCTCGACGGCGGTTTCGAGGAGGCCAAGGGGGGTGCCAGCGTCGTAGCGATGGACGTCGAGGCGGCATGCGTGGACGGGCGTACGCTTGGCGAGCATGTCGATGGCGTCGGTTAGCTGAAGCTCTCCGCCTGCGCCCGGGGTGATGTTTTCGAGGCAATCGAAAATCTCGGGGGTGAAGACGTAGGGGCCGAAGATGGCGAGGTCTGATGGGGCTTCAGCGGGCTTGGGTTTCTCGACGGTGTGGGAGAGGCGAATCTCGTTGCCGGATACAGGTTCGCCAGCGACGACGCCGTAGCGGCCGACGTCTTCAGCCGGGACTTGCTTGACGCCGATCACGCTGGTGCCGAGGCGCGCGAAGGAGTCGATCATCTGGCGCGTGGCGGACGGCTCGCCAAGGAGAATCTCGTCGGGTAGGTAGACGATGAAGGGCTCGTCGCCTACTGCTTCTTTGGCGCAGAGGACGGCGTGCCCGAGGCCGAGGGGGAGTTCTTGGATGACAGGGATGATCTCGGCCATGCGCGATACGCGTTGGACCTCTGCCAGCTTGGGGCTGTTGCGGTTCTGGAGGGCTTCTTCGAGCTTGGGGAGGATGTGGAAGTAGGCCTCCATGGCCTCCTTGCCCTCGGATGTGATGAGGATGATGCGTTCGATGCCAGCCTCGACGGCTTGGTCGACGGCGTACTGGATCACGGGCTTGTCGATGAGGGCGAGCATCTCTTTGGGTACGGCCTTGGAGACGGGCAGGAATCGGGTGCCGAATCCGGCTGCTGTGATGACTGCTGTTTTGATCTGTGTTTTGGTCTGCACTGTGGCTTGCATAGTGAAATAAGTCTATCAGCGGGGCAGTGCGGTTACCCTGGGGGGCGTATGTCAGAACGAGCCCGTCACATCTTTTACATGATCGCGTTTCCCTTGGGACATTTCTCGGTGGATACACCGGGCGGTGCACTGTGGTTGATCGCGCCTGCGGTCGGGATCGCGTGGGACTTGTCGCCCGCAGAGATCGGGTTCCTGATCACTGCGCACAACTTCGGTGCTGGGTTGGGCTATTTACCTTCCGGGATCTTGGCTGACCGGTTCAGCCGTCGTGGTCTGATGATGACGGGCACGGTGTGGTGGGTGGTGGTGGGGTACGCGGTGGCGTCGATGGCGACCGGCTACTGGACGCTGGCGTTCCTGCTGGCGGTGGCGGCGGCCGGGGATGCGGCGTGGCACCCGATGGCGACGGGGACGATGGTGCAGCATATGCCGAAGCGGCGAGCGCTGGCGTTGGGCGTGCATCTGACGGGCGGGATGATGGCTGAGGTTGTGGGGCCGCTGGGCGTCGGGATCTTGCTGGCGTACTACGAGTGGCAGGTGGTTTTCCGGTTGGCGATCATTCCGGCTGTGTTGATGGCGGTGGCGCTGCTGTACTTCCATCGGTTCATCCTTCCCTCAGCGGAACCGAAGATGACGAAGGCCGATTTTGGGGATGTGCTGAGGGTGTGGAAGACGCCCGCTGGGCTGGCGATGTTCGGTTTGGGCGTGTCGTACAGCATGGCGTTCGTGGGGTTGATGGCGATGTCGCCGTTGTTCTTCCAGAATTACCACGGCTATTCGACCGCGTGGACTGGGGCCGCGTTCGCTGCGATGTTGTTGGGTGGCGGTATCGCTGCGCCGTTGATGGGGCAGCTTTCCGATAGGTGGGGTAGGAAGCAGGTGGTTGTGCTCTCCGCTTTCGTGGGCGCCGCTGGGATCTTGCTGACGGCTGTTTCGTCGCACCCGGTGTTGCTGGTGCTGGGGGTGGTGGTGGCAGGGACGGTTCTGGCGGGGATGCGTCCGGTGTACCTGGCTGGCGCGGTGGAGATGGTGGGCCGTCGCGAGTCGACGGCGCTGGGCCTGATCTACGGCGTGATGGATGGCTTGGGTGCGTTGGGTGGTTTGCTGGCGGGGCTGGCTGGTACAAACGATCTTCGCTATGCGTTGGTGTTCGCGGCGGGTGCTTCGGCGGTGTGTGGTGCGTTCGCGCTGGCGCATCCGTTCGAGGTGCGTGACGTTGAGGTGCGATTGGCGCCGGACGGGGCGTAGCGGAGGCCTGGTACGGCTTGGCTGTCGTGGTACGATGGTTGTGGCCGTGCTAGATGGGGAGCCAGCGGTGCCCTGTACCCGCAATCCGCTATAGCGGGGTTGAATTCCCTCTCTAGGACCGGTCCCAACACCTCTTGCTCGGACAGGGACATTGATAGCTGGGCCCTGCGCGGCGGAGCCCTGTGAACCCCGTCAGATCCGGAAGGAAGCAGCGGTAAGCGGAGTGCTTCGGGTGCCGCAGACCAGCCTGGCTTGAGTTCAGGTCCAATGGGTTAAGTGTTGGGTCGCCGGGTCGACAGAGGGTGCACGGCTCTTTTTTGCAATTTGGCCCCGGACGTAAGTCCGGGGCCTTTTTTGTGTCGGATGGGTGGGGGAGAGGAAAAATGAGCCGCAGCATGGGAAGCTTACTTCCCTTGAGATGGCGCAGTCTTGCGACGGGGATTCTGAATTTCTGGTTGCTCTAGGGTGTAGACGCCATCGGGAAACCGGGCTCTCAGTTCCAGTTCCCCTCCCAGCGCTTCGATGGTTGCGCGTATTGTGCTTATGCGACTGTCGGGGCGGTTTTCGAGTCGGGATATGGCAGCTTGCTTGACCTGCAAGCGTTCCGCGAGGTCTTCTTGGGACATCGATTTGACCTTGCGAAGTTTGGCTAGCGCAATCTCTGTCGGTGGCTGAGTTCGCTCGCGCCCCATGAGTAGGGCATATAAGCGCCTAGACGCTGATTCCACGTCGGGATAAACCTCATCAGAGCCCTGGCCGAATACGGAGTCATCCGAAGAGGAAACACCGAACCCTAGGCTCGGACGCCATTCGACGGTTGCTGGGTGCCCGTTCAGATTGAGATCGGCCCACCAGACCCCTGCCGCGTTGAGAGGGGGATCCATCATTACTCGCAGGTCAGTGAACTGGCCACGAAGTGTCTCTAGCAATTCTTCGATCAGGTTCATGTCTCCCATACTCCCTTCCCATCATTGCCCGGTTTTGACCATTCAATCGAACCGGTGACGGTAGCGATTTCGATCGCGCCGTTAGCGGCGATGTTCGTATGGTGGCGGCGAACTCTAAACCGCCTGACGGACGGCCAATCAGGTAGAGCCGTTTCAGCATCCGCTTGCGGAGGGTAGAGCCGTCCGTCAAGTTGCCATTGGCTCGGATCGAACGGAATTTCAGTCAACTCGTCTTCGACTTCGTTCAAGGTGCTCTCAATCAGTTTGAATGCTGATTCAAAGTCTGACGCAGGAGGAGTGGCCGTGAGCCGCCTGTAAAACTCCTCCAGCCTTATGGCCTTGGGAATCTGCTCTGAGGGCACTGTATATTCCTTATACTGAATATACCTTAAAGTGAATATCACCGCAACATCTCTAAGGTGTTCGACATGGTAAAGCTGACATCCAGAAATGAATCACTCTGGATGGCAGCGGTAGGGGCTGAGCGTCCGATCAAGGTCGACACTATATGGAATAGTACAAGTCTTGAGGAGCAATAAGTGGAATCAGACGCTTACGATGGCAGGTAGGGTGTCTCGTGGTGGTGGTGGAGCGGGTCGCTGGCTTGAGCGCCGGTACCGTTTTGCTGTTGGAGCCATCAAAAAGGCTGTTAGGCGCTTCAGCGCTAGGCGGCACTTCAGTCGTAAAGGCTATTCACCCTGTCCCCTTTGTTTCGCAACCGTCGCTGGGGCCGCAAGGCGGGTCCTAGCGTCTTACCAGTGACCGAGTACCTCAAAGCGCTGGATATGTTCCGCGATCTGCCTGCGGTGGATATCGAGGAATTTTCCGCTACGTTGTCCATGCGAGAGTGCTCGCCGGGGACGGTGTTTTTCACGCCACAGGATGCCAGTGAACGTTTGTTCATCCTGAAGTCTGGGAAAGTGGATCTGTACCATCTCAACAGTGAGGGCAAGCGACTGGTTCTGGCTCGCATCCAGCCGATGACGATCTTCGGCGAGATGGGGTTACTAGGCCAGAGCTTGCATGGCTGTTTCGCGGAGTCGATGTCGGATTGCCTGATCTGTGTGGCGACGCGCGCTGAGGTGCTGGAAGTGTTGCGACTTCACCCCGACGTGGCGCTGAGGTTGATGGAGGCGGTGGGTACGAGATTGCGAGCCGTTGAGGAGCGCCTGGCCAGTATCGCTCTCAGTCCGGTGCCTGTGCGACTTGCGACCGTATTGCTGTCGCAGATGGCGCCCGACACGCATGAGGTCGATGGGTTCACTCACGCTGAGCTTGGTGACATGATCGGCGCTCTACGCCAGACAGTGAGTGAGGCGCTGGCGTCTATGCAACGCGAGGGCATGATCGAGGTGGGGCACAAGTGGGTGCGGGTTGTCGACGCTGAGCGGTTGCAAGGGCTCACGGCGACTCCTGCTTAGCCTGCGCGCTTGACCGGCATCCGCCTCCAGCGAGTGTTCGCCTTTGAATCGGGTGAGCAAATGGGGTCTTGATGTTGGTCAAGACCCCATTTGCTGCCAGCGATGGTTCAGTTGAAAAGCGCCAACGAGGGCTGGTTACTGTTGGATCGCGATGTGTCCGACCATACCTGCGCCTTGGTGTCCTGCGACTGAGCAGAAGAACTGCAAAGGGCCAGCGGTGTCAGGGACGGTTACTACCACTTCGGCGGTCTGCCCAGGCTGGATGGTGGCTGTGGACGCGTTTAGCCCTGCGAAGGTGAGGTTGTGGGCGAGGGTTCCGGTGTTCTCAAACACGATTCGAACGGTCTCTCCTGCGTTCGCTTGTAGGTCGGCGGGAGAGAATTCGAATTCAGACCCCTTGATAGAGATCGTTGATGTGGCGGAATCACCGGCGAATGACTGGTACTTCGCTGCGATCTCTTCGACGGTTTGCGGAGCAACGAAGCCGGTGGCCTCACCGAGGTCTTCTTGCTCGAACATCATGTGAATAAAAGGCTGCATCGCGCCGTTCGGAAGCTTGAATGCGGTCTTGACGGGCTCGAATTTGGGGCCTTCTGGGGTGAGCGTTATCGGCAGGACGATGCAGTGGGTGTGGTGGGTGATCCCGGCGATGGTGTTCTCCAGTGGCAAGGGGAGTTCATCTGCCGTGGCCAACCGATAATCTGCGTCCCGCGTGGTGGTCGTCGTCATGCAGTGGACGACTTTCCCTTGATCAGCTAGCGCTCCATCGATCATGACATCTGCGATGGCCCAGAACGCGCCGTAGGTGTACGCCAGTGGCATGAGGGGACTGCCAGTCCCGGTCGTGCCATGGTGGAAATCGTCGATCAGTACGCCGCCTTGTGTTTCGTTGCCGGGGATCGGCGGCATAAAGACTGCTCGGAGCTGGACATCGTATGCATGGCCCTGCGGGTCAGTGAACGCTAGTTCCAGCTTGGCGCTGTCTTTCGTGGCCATGGGGTTGCCTGCAGTGTCGGCAGGTTGGAGATCAACGTAGGTGAGGTCGAGGCTGCCGCTGACGATGGCGCCGTTGTCACCGAAGGGCGTGGGTACGGAAGTCTGCGTGTAGGAGCTCCCATCCTCGCTGGTCATCCGCGCTCCAAGCGGGAGGCCGACCAGCAGGGGGAACTGCTGCAGTAATTCTTTGATCGGACCCTGGGCCAGTTCCATTTGCTCTGCGCCGGTTTGTTTCGGGTCAGCGGGAGTACCGAAGACGGCGGGGTCGATGCGTCGAGGGCCAGGTAGCACCCAGTAGACGACTTTGCCGGCGGGCTGGGTGACATGCAGGGTTCTGCCTTCGGGCTCTGGGGTTGCCGTCGGTAGGGGTGTTGCGGTTGCTGCCGCCGTTGCGGTCGCTGTTGGGCTAGGTGTTGGTGTGTTGGGGTCGTTCGAACACGCCCCCAGAATCAAGGTCAGCGACATCGCTAGCACTGCCAACGACGCGACTCCCGCGCCTTTCAATCTCATCAATGGGCCTCCATGTGGTTAGTGGTCGTGGCTCCGTGCGTCACTCGCGTGACACTGCCTGCGGGGAGTCTCGTTGTTGTCGGGGGGTGATAGATGTCGGCTGGCCGACATCTATTGATAGCTGGGCCATGCGCGGTGGGAACGCGTGCGTGTAACCAGTGTGAATCACCAATGCGTCTAGGCGTGGTGGCGGCGTTGGCGTGGCAGACGCCCGACAAAAAATGGCGTGGGCCAGCATTTCCTGGTGGGCAGGAATATCGTGAGAGCGATCGCGGGTGCGGCAGGTGTTGGCCCGGGAACGGGGCCGGGTTGGCCCCGGGCCCCGTGGGCTTTGAAGTTAGGTCAGGCGGGGGTGCGGTCGGCGATGGTGGCGATGAGGTCGGCGAGGTAGGCTTCCTGCGGTTTGGCGCGGTAGGTGGCTAGGGTGCCGTTGGGTTGGGTGGGGATGCCGCCGATGAAGTGGAAGGCGTGGCCGTCCGCGTCGTAGATCTCATCGCCACGCTCGTAGAGTTCTTTCCACTTGCGCCCGACAGGGCTGCCGTGGAGGCCGGTGCGGGCGGGTTGGGCGTCTTCGTCTTGGATGCTTAGGGCGAGGTTGGATTTGGTGTCTAGTTCCTCGGGGACTTCTGCCCATAGGCGTTCGTAGTTGGCCATGTACCGGTCGTCGTAGACGGTGAAGGCGGCGTGCATGGCGAACCAGGGGCCGTGGCCGGTGACTCGCTCGTCGACGCTGTCCGTCAGGTGATATACGAGACGCCCGCCAGCTTGGAGCGGTAGTACGAGGGTGTCTTCGGGGATCGCGGCGCTGTCGGTGCGGGTGAGCCCAAAGTAGCGTTCGAAGAAGGCGGCGGTTCGCTGGAGGTCACGCGAGCCGTAGACGGCGCTGCTGATGCGGCCGACGCCGAGCGAGGTGGCGACGTCCATGGCGCCTGCGGGCATGTCGGCGGGGGCCCAAAACTCCCATTGGTTGCCGTCGGGGTCCTGGAAGCGAACGGCGGTGCCTTCGACGCCCTCGGCGGTGGAGCTCAACGGCTCGGAGTGCGCGACGCCAAGGCGGTCGAGACGCTGGACGTGGGTGTCTAGGTCGGCGGGGTCGACGAAGAATCCGTAGCGTGGGCAGTCGTTGCCCAAGCCAGCGCTGGCAGGGAGATCGTCGGGTTGGAGGAACGCGCCGAAGTGGCAGGAGCCGTCCCCGATATCTAGGAACGTTGCGATGGGTTGGTTGCGGCGTCTCGCTTGGGTCGTTAGCCCGCCAATGGGCGTGTGCTCGACGCCGATGACGTTCTCGGCCCAGGCGACCCAGGCGCTCATGTCGTTGGTTGGGACAACTACGTGGTCTATCCAGTGGGCTACACCGGTGTGTTGGTCAGTCATCACGCCTCCATGCACTTATGAGTGGGTACTTATGGACTTGCGGAACCTGTTGTTGTGTCGGACGCGATCATATGCTTTCGTGCGCGAATCGCAAGCGGTAGCGAGTGGTCGCGCCTTGCCGTGGGGGGCTGGGGGCGGTAGTGTCGTGGGTATGGCAGACGCAGCACCAAAGAAGAGCCTGGGCCAACATTTCCTGAAGGACAGGAATATATTGGGCGCTATCGCCGATGCGGCGGGCGTTGGGCCGGACGACGTTGTGATTGAGGTGGGGCCGGGTCGTGGTTCGCTGACGCAGGTGTTGGCTGAGCGGGCGAAGCGGGTGGTGGCGGTGGAGTTGGATGGGGCGCTGGTGGAGTCGCTACGCCAGACGATGCCAGCAAACGTGGAGGTGCTGCACCAGGACGCTCGCGGGGTGAGCCCGGCTGAGCTGATCGGTGGGTGCGGGCCTTACAAGATGCTGGGGAACCTTCCTTATTACGCGGCGATGCCGATACTGCGGTCGTTTCTAGAGAGCGATTGTCGGCCGACGCATGCGGCGATCCTCGTGCAGCTTGAGGTTGCGCGGAACCTGTGCGCGGCGCCTGGGGACATGTCGTTGGCTTCGCTGGGCGTGCAGTTGTTCGGGAAGCCACGTGTGGCGCGTCGGGTGCCGCCTGGGGCGTTTGTTCCTCCGCCGAAGATCATGTCAGCGGTGGTTGCTATTGAGGTGTACGACGAGCCTGCAGGTGGCGTGACGGACGTGAAGGGATTCTTCCGTGTGGCGCGAGCGGGGTTCTCGGCGCCACGCAAGCAGCTTCGCAATTCGCTGGGCAACGGGCTGGGGATAGCTGGCGATGAGGCGGAGACGCTGTTGCGGGCAGCCGGGATCGACCCGAAGCGGCGGGCGGAGTCGTTGGCGTTGGAGGAGTGGGCAGCGTTGGCGAGGGCTGTCGTCTAGGGCTATTGGCTAGGCGTTGGTCGTGCCATCGCTCATGCTGCCACCTGGGCGTGTGTGGTCACTGGCCCGCGTGGAGTAGGTGGCTGGTAGGCGGAGTACCTTGGAGTAGGTCCGTATCAGCCACGAAACCGGGCCTCGGAAGAAGTAGCGCTCAGGCACGGCGACTTGGTCGATGTCTTTCTTGTACTTCTTGGCGGTGCCCTTCATCAGGTGGAATTTGAGTTCAGCGGTGTTCTCGAATGTCTCGTGGATGATGAGGGCGTCTTCGCCGTCCACCTGGTAGGCCTCAAAGCGAACGAGGCCGGTCTCCATCGAGTGCGCGTCAGTCCCGACACGCTGCCACCAGTACTTGAGGTGGTCGAGACGGGAGGAGTCACCCGGCTTACACGTCCATTTGGCGGTGACGTTGATGGAACTCGCCTGGTCGGGGCGCCGGTAATCTTCCTTTACGTACCCGAAGAGATACTGTCCGAATACTGCCGCTGGCTGGATGGCGGCGATGGCATCTCTGGCCGCCGTGGGGAGGTCCAAGCCGCGTACGAGGTGCATGTCCGGCCGGGCGACCTTGAGGAGCGAGGCCATGAGCAGAGCCACCGTCGTGGAAAAGTAGGAGACGACCGCGTCGGAGTCTTTGAATATCTGGTGGACGAGAACGGCGTCTTGACCGACCGCGTGATTGATCTCGATGGACAGGAGTCCGGGGTCGGTTTGGGAAATGGCGCGGATGTCCTCCCAGACCTTGAGCATCTCTGTTGACGCCGGGGATTTGCTGAAGAGTCCACACTTCGGCGTGGGTATCCATTTGCCGGTGACGCTGATCTCCTGGCCGATCCTGGAGGCTTCTGCGAGGAATTGAGGCAGCGGTTCGCTGGGCGATGTCATTTGTCGGTCTCCTGTGCGTGCTACGGCTTGGCTCCGGTCGTTCCCGATCGGTGATGGGGGAACGTTACCCCCTTAACCAGCGCGATGCTGCGTCGTTTGATGCAGTCGCGGTGCAAACGGACTAACGCTCCGAAGCTTGCTTAGAGGATAGGTGCGCAGCGCGTAGTTTGGCGCGTATGCTTCCGCGCATCACGTTAGCGCGCTAGGGGGCTGATTATGGCAGAGACGTACGGCAGCGGCGATTTCAAGTTCAGCTATGCGGATGGGTGGGCGAAGCTCTCGGGCGGGACGACGTTCCTGGAGTGTCCCGGCGTGGCGGTCGATTCCCAGGACAACGTGTTTGTGCTGACGCGTGGCGAGCACCCGGTGATGGTGTTCGATAAGGACGGCAATTTCCTGCGGTCGTTCGGGGAAGGTAACTTCACGAACCGGACGCACGGCCTGTACATCGCTCACGATGACACGTTGCTTATCGCTGACGACGCTCTGCACACGATCCAGAAATTCAGCCCGGACGGTACGAAGCTGATGGAGATCGGTGAGCGGGAGAAGCCGAAGACGAAGTGGGGCGGCGAGCCGTTCAATCGACCGACGTCGGCGGCGATCATGCCATCCAACGGCGACATCTATGTGTCGGATGGGTACGGGAACGCGCGCATCCACTGCTTCACGGGCGAGGGCGAGTACAAGTTCTCGTGGGGTAGCTCGGGTATTGACGAGGGGCAATTCATGCGTCCGCACAATATCGCGATAGACGGTGATGATCGGGTGTACGTGGTGGACCGCGAGGCGCACCGGGTGCAGGTGTTCGATGCGAAGGGTAAGTTCCTGACGATGTGGAGCAACATCCATCGGCCTGACTGCATGGTGCTGTGGGACAACCATATCTACATCGGCGAACTGAATGGGATGGATGGCTTGGGCGATGCGCCGGACATGGGGCACCGGGTGGGCGTTTACGATCTGAACGGTAAGTTGCAGGCGCGGTTCGGGGCGTCGCAAGAGGGCTCAGGCGCGGGCGAGTTCGTGGCGCCGCACGGTATCGCGGTGGATTCGCACGGTGCGCTGTTCGTGGCTGAGGTGTCGTTCACGATGGGTGGTCGTCACCTTGACCCGCCAAGGGAGTTGCGTAGCTTGTCGAAGTGGCCTCGGGCTTAGGGGGGGCAGAATACTCGAACTAGACATTCGCTATATGGATAGCTAGGCTGCAACCGTATCAATCTTCGTTCCGTTAGCGGGAAGGGTCGTTTCCGTGACTGAAGCGTTTTGCTCGGCTCTCAACAGCACTTTCGATTGTGAGTCCCCGCGGTGGGAATGGGCGGCATTGGGCGGCAGCACCTTGGTGGTTTGCTTGATTCAATTCCTGGTGCTTCCGTTGATGTACTGGGCCCGAGGGGGCTGGCGCTTCATCGGTGATGTATCAGCGGTCGGAATGCTTTTTGTCTTGGCATTCGCGTTGGCAATTCTGCTGTTCGACGTTTTGGGCGGAATGGTATGGGAAATTAGGTTTGTGTTCGGTGCTGTTTCTGCGGTTCCGATCTGGTGGCTGCTGAGCCACACGTACCTGCTGCATCGGTACAGTGCCTTAGGAGTGCGAAGGTCCAGCGAACGTTTGCCGCTTCTTGATAGCCAGCGGGTCATAATCGAGGACATTGTTAAGCGAGTTCGGCGAGTGGATGTCACCTCTCCGGGGCCCCTAATTTCGCTGGCTGGCTCGTGGGGGGCAGGAAAGAGTCACCTCATTGAGTCCATCGCACGGGAAATTGAGGTACCCAACAGCCAGCTTGACCTCGAAGATTCCGAGGCTACGGTGTCGGAAAGGGGATTAGTCGTCGTCAGCGATGCGTGGCAGCGGGAATCAGAAGGAGACGTGCATCTCGCGGTGTACGAAGATCTTTTGGCTCATCCGCTAGTCCTGTTTCCCTGGGGGTGGATCCGGTACCCATCGTCGTTGGCCGCGTATCGGGTCGTTGAATCATTCGCTCAAGGCCTGCGCCGCGCCAAAGTGACGGTAGGGCGTGGCGGTCCTCTCGAGATTCAATTGGAGGCCGAACAAGGCAATTGGACGGCCAGAATCCCATGGTTCAGGTCAATGCAGCAGACGTTGCGCGCGCAGGTACTTCGCGGTTGGAGGGTGGTTCTCGTCCTAGAGGAGTTGGATCGAGCGACACCAGAGGCAGCACAAGCCGTGCTCAGCTTCACGCGGAGAGCCTTCGAGTACCCTGGTGTGACTGTTCTGCTCCCCTATGTTCCGGCACAGATCCAGTTCAAGGTTTTCAATCCATTCATCGCCGGAACCGGTGATCTGTTATCGACGATGCATGCGGTTCTCTGGCAGGAGTTCGCGACCGAGGATCGCCTTCGGGAGGTGGATCTCGTTGCTGAAAATTATACTCCCGGCGTTCCGAAGCCTCCGCTCGCGGAAACACTTCGGAACAACGTCACCAAATGGCTTCTTTCGAGTTATGCGAAAGCATCCGAGAACCAACGAGCGCGCATCTTTTATCTATTCAGTGAGAAGTACTTGGCCGGGTACCGAGTGCCGATACCTTCAGTGACGGCCGAGGATGTAGTTGGCGTGCTGGTGATCTTCCCCGCTGTTTCCCAACTCGTCACGGATCGCTACGGGCCGATTCTTTTGGGCTCTCCTATTCAACAAATGATGCTCGACGCTCTGGAGCAGCGGAGGAAGGTCGCCGGGTCAGGGCGCCTCACGCTCAGACACCTCGAGAGCAAGATGGTGGAACTGCTCGCTGCTTGGGATCGACGACGTCAGGGGCCGCTTACTGACCGGCAGCTGGTCGGCCTGGCCGTGGCAGCTGAGCTTATTGCTGCTGCCGCACTATCGGGAGCAAAGGAGTAAATCGGTGGATGACGAACTGACCTCCGACGACGGCGAATCGAAGGAAGAGTTGATTCAACCGAATCTAGAACCGGGCTTGCGAGAACTGATCCAATCGCAAGCAACCCTAGAGGAAAAGGAACCCAACGTCACCTCCAAGTCTCAAACGCTGAGCAGCGGTGAGCGATTGGATCAGAAGACCCCAGCCGATGAGATGCGTGAGTGGGCGACGGCATTGTTCCGGGACGCAGGATTGTTTGGGGGCGATGTGGATGATCTTGCAGATTGGATGGCTAGTACTTTCACACCTGCGGATGTTTTCGGAATTCCTGAGACTGGATCGCGCTCTACGGTTGAAGGTTTTCCGGGCACGATTGCTGATGCGATGGTGCAGGCGGGGGCCGCCGCCGCGGAGTCGCGGTTTGGGACGGCAGCTTGGGCGCAATTGTTCTCCGTCGTGGGCGCAACGATCGCCGATTGGGAGACGCGGGGTGCCGGAACTCCAGAACAGCGAATCGACCTGCTGCTCCGGATTCCCCGCCCTTCTTTCCCGTGTACGCCGGAGTTTTCAGAATTCTTGGTAGGCGTCGTGAATTTCCTGAGGAGCAGCGATCCTTGGACGCTGGGAACATCTCAGTCGATGGGAATGCTCTTTGCTTGGTTCCCTCAAGAGGGAGATTGTTTGCTGACCCGTGCGTTGTACGGGGAATGGATGCTGCGAGAGCTAGCAGGCGCCAACTTCGATGATGCTGCGGATCAGGGGCGCCGGGAATGGGCATCGGCAATACCCGTTGCCGTTGCCGGTATGTTGATTCCGCTACTGGGAGCCTCCTCTGCAAGTGATGGGGTAGTAGCGGGGCTGACCAACGTGCTAGCTGCGGCAGCTGTGACTTCTTCAAACAACCGGATCTCGAGCGCCCAATCGGGATTTGAAATGATGTGGGCGCGGTACGGCTTCTACGACAGAAATGACCTCGCCGCGTGGGCCGATATAGTCGCGAGCACCCAGGATACATTTGATGAGGGGTGGGTAGTCGACCGTCTGGGCTCGGCGTTAGGGCCGCTAGCTAGCCTCATTTATCGGCTTTCTGGTGCGGTAAGTAGCGCGGACAGTCAGCAGATTGGCCAGAGTAGCTCGACTAGCGTAGTCGCAGAATTATTCAACGCCGGCGTTGCCGCCAACAGCCTCGGGGGGGGGCAGCGCTGCCATCGAATTGCGAGCGCTGAACGCCTTTGTCAATGTCTTGGGCCTTTTGTGGTCGGCGGAGCGGAGCAGCGACCGCGAGCCGGAGTTCGAACAAGACGCCGTGGGCTCCTGTTTAGTGAATGCGTTGGGCGCGGTTAGCGCGATGAGCGAGAATGTTTCTCCCGAAATCGCCGCTGCTACCCGGTTCTTGGTGGGCGCGGTTGGGATTGAGCGGGTTGTGCCTCTCCTGTCCCCAGCCGATGGAGCCCGAGTGAGAAACTCCGTCGTGAGCCTTGGTGGCTCGATGGACGCGAGAGGTTCTACGAATGATGCCTTGCTTGATCTTTTGGAAGCGTTGGGCGGACAGGTCGGCATAAGCGTTGATCGTCGACCGTTGACCAGTGTTGGGTTGGCGAGTTTGCTGGGAAACTCGTTGGATGCGGTTTTCGGGGCAGCAGACGTTGCCGAACAAGTTACCGTTATCCAGAAATTGATCAATGAACTACTCACCGAGATCAAGGAACACGGGCCCTCAAGATTCATCCAGAATCAACTCGGGCGTCTTGGCGATCAAGGTGCGCTGGTTGTGGCGAAGGTGGTTGACGCATCAGTTTGGCGGGAGCTAGCGGAGCGTGTTGACAGTACCCAGCCTCGGAGATTGGGGCTGTGGCTCCAGAGACCATGGTCTTGGTTGTCCGAGACTGGTTGAGCCTGCCACCGATTGGAGTCTGATCGGCTCGCCCACCGGATACTGTGCAGGAGAGAGTTGATGAGGCTGCCGCCTTGCGGCCAGTCATGCCTGGTAGGATTGCGGCGTGATTCGCTTATTGGCTCCGGCAAAGATTAATCTGTCGTTCGAGGTTATCGGGCGGCGGGACGATGGGTTTCACGAGGTGCGGACGGTTCTGCAGGCGATCGATCTGGCCGATGTGGTGGAGATCGAGGAGGCGGACGAGATTCGGCTGACGGTGGAGCCCGTGGGGGCCGTGCCGGTTGAGGGGAATCTGGTGCTGCGGGCGGCTGAGGCGTTGCGGGAGGCGACGGGGGTGAGCGCGGGCGCGGCGATCACGCTGACGAAGCGAATACCCGTTGC
>ERZ890510.856-NODE-856-length-22107-cov-7.533512_pt1 | contig 22107 bp, 16 predicted proteins | sample MGYA00521265_ERZ890510 | MGnify/ENA primary metagenome ERZ890510 (study PRJEB32303, sample SAMEA104408624) | aquatic metagenome | biome: Brackish water; feature: Chemocline; material: water | place: Baltic Sea | collected 2014-10-26T21:54:00 | depth 110 m ...
GAGGTCTGGAAGTCTTCGATTGCGGTTTTCTTCCAATCGAAGGGAGGCATGTGCTCGTGCCAATTCGCGTTTGACAATCAACACTTCCTCTTCCCAAGTCAAATTGACGTAGTGAATATTTTTAAGTGCCCAAGTCATATTGTCTTTGCCAACACCAGAAGATCCGGTTTTGGATGGAGCTTGTTCATCGAGCCACGTTGCGAGGGAGTCAGACGAAGCTTTTGCCGTTAAGGCGAGGTCGCCTAAGCTTTGATGGGTAGAAGAGACCCGATTTGCAAATTTTTCTAGATCCGCTGATTGATCCCTAATGCTCTCTGTCCCTTTGACCCACAAATCACGAGCATTTCCCGTCAAATTTATTCTAGCCTGCCGGTACAGTTCTGGAATAAGGCGCAGGCCCGACTCAAAAATTAATGCATCTTGTTGATTTAGTGGATAGGTGTAATAAGATGCTTGGATGGCGCCTTCAATCATGGGCCCCTCGCGCATCGGTACATCTGTGTCATTTGGGTAGAAATACACGTAATAGGCGGGGTCCCGCTGCCATGGTTTTAGGACCCGGTGATCAAATTCAAGCCCGTTCATTTCTGCCCGAATTAAGTGCCAATCAACCTGTGCCGTAATTGGCCAGTCATTTTTTGGAAACTCAGCCATCGCTTTTTGCCACTTTTCCAGCCCCTGAAATTGGTTCTTCATGGCATTGACCGAAAAGTCAGGCACATTATTCACCCGAGGAGGAGCCCTAAATAATCTCCAAGCGTCAAAAAACGCGGTCAAATCTTGATAGGTTGATTTGTTTTCAGGCACCTTGGACACGGATCCAGAGCCACATGCCATCAAAAACACGGATAGGAGTAGTAGTACTCCAAAGTTGGTGGGGGTGAATGGGTGTTTCATTATTTTGAGGATAAGGTGGGATTTACAAACAGGATCTTAAAGTCGAGCTTATGATGGTGGTTGGTCGCCGTGCAACGTATACGTGCCCAGTTTATACGTTATTTCCATAGCCCTGCGGACTCGGGACTCGGGTCGTTTTACTCCCGTAACATACATAGAAACGGAACGCTGCAAACCGGGAGTCATTGCATAAAATCGATCAGAGGCGGCGCTATCCATTTGGAGAGCTTCAATAAGCTCATCAGCGAGATCTGGATTATCTGGGTCTGGGTCTGAAATGAGCTTGGCCAAGACCACATCTCCTGGTTTTGCACCAAGCCGGCGCAAAACGGGCAATCCCATCACCAGATGATGTTGGCCATCTGCAGAATTATGTATAGCTCGGTTTTCTTTGACTCCGTTTATGGTAACGATCACACGACGCGTACCGCTTTGCATGAGCACAACAGCCACATCATTTGGGACTGGCATATAGTGGTATTTCATGCCATAATCTTGTCGTAGAATGGGCGATGGAAATTCAAAACTAGGAAGTTTTTCCATAACTCAGTGGGAAAACGTCGCATCTAAAAGGTCCGCGAGTCGAACGCCAGCCTGTTTAATACGGGATTCAATGATTTGGATATGTTGATCGTAATACGCTTGACCAACCTCAGTATCAATCAAGCTGTAGGCCGATGTCGAAACCACTTCGAACGACTCTTCTGTCCATTTGGCAGGATTAGTAGAGGACCAAGCAATCCGATCTGCATCAGAAATTTCGAAATACAAAATAGACGCATAATCTATCCACGGTTTTCCTGAGTGCTCTAAAAGTCCGTAATCCCACATTCCGTGCATATTTGATGGTTTCCCAAACAACGTGACCTTGGTATCATTTCCGCCTCTATCGTCGGCGTACCCAGCATGCATGGGTTGGTGGATATCCCCCACAAAGTGAGAGAGGAATTTCAAGTCTACTGCGTGTTCGGCCTTTGATCGGTTCGGGTTTCGAAGCGCGGAAAGCGACTCTTCAATTCCTTCAACTACACAAAAAGCATCGCCACAGTCTCTCTCTGCATTAAAAGAAGAAGCGCCTCGGGGAAGATTGACATAATGAGCCGTAGACCATCGATCGTATTTTTCGTCTCTACCACGGACATTGTCTGCCCACAAGCAGCTTTCCATGAATCGAGGATAGGTTTCATCATCACCCAAAAGAGCTGAAATCTTAGATTGAGTGGAAGTTTTCATTTCCCACCAGGCAATCATACAGACCATTTTGTGACCGTCGCGGCCCCAACGTAGCGGGCCCGTGATCGACCCCGTCCACTGCACTTCAATCACGGCGTTTGGGATTACAATTGGCTGATCGAGCCTATTGTTATCTAAATATGGAGCAACGATTAGCAGGACGATTGAAAACAACATTATTATGGTAGGTTGTGGTGTAGAAACAATCTAACTGTAGGCGCGAAGGGCTACAACAGGGGAGGGTGCATCTTTTAAGGTATTTTGTACCTTTGGCGACCACTAATTCTCGGTGACCACTATATCTTGGCGACCACTAGATCTTGGCGACAAGAAACGACTCCCTTATTTCAGCGGCCAATCAAAACTTGGAAATTTCAATAATTTTTCTGTCCGTCGCTACATTGGCGATCGCATTTTCGTATTCATCCGTAGGGTTGGGCGGGGGATCGTCGTACACGGCATTGTTGACAATTGTTGGCTTCAGTTATACGCTGATTCCCTCTTTTTCATTGGTTTTGAATACGATCGTTACCCTTGGGGCGACCGTCCAATTTTGGCGCCATAACCATTTGAAAGTTTCCATTTTGGCGCCATTTGTAATAACCTCCATGCCAGCGGCGTACCTCGGGGGTAGCCTGCAATTGAGCGAATCGGTGTTTCAAGGTCTTCTTTTGGTAAGTTTATTGGCGGTTGCCGCGAGGATATATTTGTGGAAGAATCCTGTTTTTAGACTTCCTCAAACGCGCAGCTTTCAGCTTGGGCTTTCTCTTTTATTGGGATTGATTCTCGGGTTTATCGCAGGAACGGTGGGCATAGGCGGCGGAATTTACCTCGTGCCTATTATCGTTCTGACAGGAATTGGATCGGAGAAACAAGCCGCTGCAACAGGAGCCGCATTTATTCTGGTTAATTCTGTTGTGGGCATTGTTGCGCGAGCCCAATTAGTAGATTTGCCTTTGGACCAAATAGTGCCGTTGGGCGCATCTGTTATGTTGGGAGGGGTGTTAGGATCTCATTTTGGTGCTGGCCATTGGCAACCCAAAACTCTCCAGAAGGTGTTGGGCGCCATCATATTAGTGGCCATTGTTCTTTTAGCACGAAAGGTCTTCTCTTAATGCAGACATGGGTCTAGGCTGGTTTCTATTTGCCTTGGGTGGGTCTTGAATTGCAATCGAATTGTCACCATTCCGTGACATCTTACACTCCCTGACAGGCCTATTTTTGGTTCAATTCAGTCTTTGAAACGATCAAATAGCAAACCGTCATGAAATATTACTCATTTATAACCCTATTGGCTTTGGTCTCGGTACTTGGCTGCAACTCGGGATCAGACTCGGTTGCAGCAGGGGACTCGGAAGAAGCTCCAGCGGCATTTTCCCGCTTTGACGCATCAGTCGATATAGTCCAAGAGGGCCAAATCATTATAATTGAGTCCAGCGGAGTACCTAATCATCCTTCTCCGTATTGGCCTACAACTAGTAGCCTGTACAAGGCTTACGACGGTTCGAATACCGCGTTCAATCTCAATCCGAATCAGATTGCTACACAACAGTATACCTTTCGTATTCCAGCTTCTCCAGCGGAAGCGAGCACCAAATCTGCGACGCCGTTGGGACCAATTGGGGTTGCATTAAACGGTGTCGCCATTTTTAATCAATATGCCGGACCGAATCAACCTCTGACCAACGAGATCGACTCATTTGATCAATACAACGGGCATCCCCAGAATTCAGGTGCATATCATTACCATGTAGAACCACTATATATCACCGATTTGGTTGGAAAAGATGGACTAATTGGGTATTTGCTGGATGGTTTTCCGCTTTATGGACCTAAGGACGGAAGTGAAACGGTTACAAATAACGATCTTGACACCTATCACGGTCACGTCCACGTGACAACTGAATATCCAGATGGTATTTACCATTATCACGTGACATCCGAAGATCCGTATATCAACGGGAACGGATTCTACGGAAATGCAGGTACCGTCTCCCAGTAGCCCAACATTTTAGGCTCTGATCGTACGTCAAAACGGTTGAATCTGCCCTATATCACCTACATCGCCTCTCCACGCTTATGTTTTCATTCGGACGAAATATTCTTGTTGCTGCGGCCCTGTTTTCAGGCATCTTGGCCTATGAAGGGTCCAAAACGATGGCGGATACAGATGTTCGGGGCATTGAATTCGTTCGATTTGCTCCTAGTCACGCCCTATCGAAGGCGAATTTGAGACTTTCTGTCGATGGAATTCTATTCTCCGGCCTGTTATTAACCCCGGGAATGAATGGAGAAATGGTCTATGCCATTTTTACTTCAGGTCGTAAAGATGGGTTTGAGACTGGCTATTATCCGAACGGAGCTAAATCCTTCGAACGAAACTGGATCGAAGGCCAAAGAGAAGGACTATTTATCTCTTGGTGGCCGAATGGTGAAGTAAAACAGCTTTCCACATATCAAGCAGATTTACTGGAAGGACCTGCATCAGAATGGTTTATGGGCGGGGTTCAAGCACGCTCATTTACGTACGAAGCGGGAAAAGAAGAAGGCCCACAAATGATGTGGTTTGAGGACGGATCTGTTCGAGCAAATTATCATGTCAAGAACGGCAAGCGATATGGTTCAATCGGAACGAAGGGGTGTGGGGGCGACGATCTGGCTGGCGATCTGGCTGGCAATCAGGCTGACAATCAGGCTGACAATCAGGTCGGCAATGACGGGGAAATTGATGCGTAAATCCTTTTTTTCAATTTTTGGTATCGGGCTTTTGAGCTTGATTGGACTAGTAGGCTGTACCGGCCAAGAAGACGTATCTGAAATTCCGTTTTTTAAAGGTGAAGATTTGACTCCGGTGTGGGTTTCGGCAGTTTCTCGCGGTTCCACCCGAGATACGATCGACCTCAGAAAAATTGGTTCCTTTGCATTGACGGATCAAAGCGGAACCGTCGTCTCAGACTCTAGCATGCACGGTCAGATTTACGTGGCTAGCTTCTTTTTCGTGGAGTGCAAAGACATTTGCCCAACCCTACGAACTCGGCTCACGTCAGTCCAAAAAGCTTTCGGGGTCGATGAAGTAGCTATTCTTTCCCATTCCGTCATGCCCGAGGCAGACTCCGTTGAGCGATTGGCGGCCTATAGTAAGATTAATAATATCAACGCAGCCCAGTGGCACCTCTTGACAGGTGATAAAAACAGTATCTATAACCTGGCCACTTCCAGTTATGGAGTAAAACTCACTAGACAAACGGACTACGCCAAAGGCGAACCGGATTTTTTACATACCGAGACGTTCTACTTAGTAGATGGGGACGGTTATATTCGCGGTTTGTACAACGGCACTCTTCAATTTGAAACCGAGCGCTTGCTGGAGGATGCTAGGCTTCTCGTTCAAGAAAAGTTGGCTGACGAACTTAGATAGCACCCGATTTTAACAGTCCAACCGCATAGTTGACCGCTCGAGCAGTCAGGGCTAGATAGGTTATACTTGGGTTTTGAACAGCGGTAGAGGCCATACAAGCGCCGTCGGTTACAAAAAGGTTATTCACTTCGTGGGCTTGATTGAAGCCATTAAGAACGGACGTTTTGGGGTCACGCCCCATTCTTGCAGTGCCCATTTCGTGAATGGCGAGGCCCTGAGGATTGTTTTCGATATCGTCTGTGACAGAGATGTCTCTAAATCCGGCTGCCTCCATCATTTCCTGAGCGCATTCCATGCAATCTCGGCGCATGGCTTTTTCGTTTTCGCCCCAATCTGCACTTACGATAAGTTGAGGAATACCCCATTGGTCAACAGCATTAGGGGAAAGACGACAATGATTTTCAAATCGAGGCAATGTCTCTCCGTAGCCCCATAGCTGCATTTCCCATGGACCTGGATCGCGAAGGCGATCTTTTAAATCAGCGCCAATTCCAGCTGAACTCGCTCCGCGACCGGGGCCCGCACGCCAGGACGATCCTTGATAGGCAAAACCACGAACGTAGTCGCTTCTGACGGACTCAGAATCCAAGTTTCGAAAACGAGGAATGTAGATCCCATTTGGCCTAGAGCCCGAGTAAAACCGATCATTAAATGAATCGGAGAACCCACTGGCATTAATTCCCATATGATGATCGCCCAAATAGTGCCCCAGGACCCCACTTCCGTTTGCAATTCCGTTAGGAAATGATTCACTTTTGGAGTTCAGCATGATTTGGGTGGTACCCAGAGTAGACGCGCACATAAAAATCACTTTTGCAAAATAGGCAGTCATTTCGCGCGTTAGTGCATCTATCACGTGGACACCCTCTGCTCGCCCGGTTTCTGGGTTGTAAATAATGCTATGAACAATGGAATTAGGCTGAAGCGTCATATTTCCAGTGGCCGCCGCCGCTGGGAGCGAAACCGAAACAGAGGAAAAATAAGAGCGAGTGGAGCACCCTCGTTCGCATTCCCCGCAATAATGGCAAGGCTGCCTTCCATTTAGTTCTTGCGTCAATACCGCACATCTTCCAATGGTCATTGTTCTATCGGAATATGAGGATTCAATGGCAGCTTTAGCGTGTTTTTCAACCGCCGTCATCTCCATGGGTGCCAAAAACTTACCGTCTGGTAATTGAGCCAATCCTTCGGCACGGCCTGAAATGCCGACAAACGATTCTGCATAGTCGTACCATGGCTCGATATCCTTGTACCGAATGGGCCAGTCCACTCCATGGCCGTCTTTTAAGTTGGATTCGAAATCCATCGGGCTCCAACGGTAGGTCTGCCGGGCCCACATTAAGGAACGGCCGCCCACTTGATTTGCCCTAATCCAATCGAAGGGTTTTTCTTGGATATATGGCTGTTCGCTATCCTTTACAAAAAGGTGTTTGGTTGCCTGATCGAACAGGTAGACCTTGCCTTGTGTGGCATAATCCATTTGAAGTTCTGCTGGCGGAATCTGACCGCGGAGGGGCAAATCGAACGGCTTTTTATGCTCTGTGACAAAGCTGGAATTATGTTCAAATGAGACTCCACGTTCTAAAACAAGCGTCTTTAACCCTTTTTCGCATAGTTCTTTTGCCGCATAACCGCCGGTCATACCCGATCCAACTACGATGGCATCAAATTCTACCCGTTTGTGCAGATACATAGTATTAGAGTTAATTAGACCACGTCCGATCTATTTCTGAACGAGCAATATCCATATTGGCCGTCCCAAATGGTTTGACTCGTAATTCTTCAGTCATTCCAATTTCAGACGTGTAGTAGCCCGAAATAACCAATTCTTTCAGAAGCCGGAAAGCCCAAGCAGCAGATTCTGATTGAGAACCTGTGATGTTATATGCCTGGGAATCTTCTCGAAGTATCATCGTTTCTAACTCAACGTCATCTATTTCTTCCGGGCTGTACATCATGCCAAAGGCATCCCAAAGCGATAGGAAGTGTCTTGTTTCTGCCAGTGGGTAATATTTGGCCAGCATGGTATCGATAAACCGATCGACACCCGCTTCAGTCGCGCCCGGCGTATCCGTCTCCGGAATAATGATGTTCGCAATCCTTCCAAAAAGTGCGAATTGGGGCTCCGTCAATATCTGGAGCGCATAATCCACTGAGGAAGGGGTAGAACAACCTGCGAGTAGTCCAGAGAGGGTCGATGCTGAAAGAGTACCGCCTATTAGGACTCCCAGTCTAGATATGGCATCTCGACGATTCATAGTTTCGAATTCTGGTGAAGAGGGAAGATCGGCCTGCGGAAAATGACTTCAAAACCAGAATACGAATTATCAAAATCTATTTTTTTCGAGTAACAAACTTATATGCGCCAAAACCCACCAGCCCGCCAACCAAGAGAAGCGGAATCCACCCTAAAAACTGCAATAAAAACAATAAAAGCCCCACGGACACAGCGCCTTGAGCCCACCCAATTAATTGACCTTTGGTTCGAGCGTTTTCTAGCTGTTCTTTTGTGTAAACTGCGGTTTCGTATTTGCTCGGCATACCATTAAACTATTATTGCATTGGGAACGAACCGTATTTACGAGAGATAGAGCAAAAGAGTTACTCTTGCGCTGCGTCCGTGGGACGAGTTTAGTGCCAGGAACCCAGCAACGCGCCCATGCTCGCCAAAGCGACTAGATTGTACAATGAGTTTATTATCCAAAGCGTCAAGTTTTGGCCTGAAAACGCGACTTGCTGCCATCCAATTGTGACGACAAAACCTAGCCATATCCAAAATCCACCTTGAATTCCAGCCATGGCTCCAGTTTCACCATAGGCATCAGAAAAGGCGCCCAATACGTGAGTTAAAACGTAGGCCATAAGAAGCGCGAACACGAAGGTAACTCCGTATGATTTCATGGGATTGAAACCTGCTTTCAGTTCCTCTTCGGTTTTTCCCTCTAGTTCCATCCACTTTTTTCCGAAGAGAGGGCCATACCAGATCGACCCGAGAATCATGGGGATTAGGCCGGCAACAAAAATAGCGAGGTAATTAATAGGTGCATCCATTGTGATTTTCAATTGGTTAAGGGAATCGAATAATTACCGTTTTTAGGAGGACATTTGCAAGTACAAGGGCTGATTGAGAGGAAAATGGATCTCCAAATACATAGGTTGGCCTTATTCTGCAGTTGGAGCAGGACCAAAATGTTTTATAATTCGGGCATTAAACTCCTCTTCCGAAAGGCCAGATACGGCACCTTTGCATAGACTTTTAACATGCGGAGCAAAATTTGCACCTTGTATCCACTTCAAATATCCGGGGTCTCGATTAGCAATCTCCATAATGGGTCGACCATTATATTTGCCAAAGCCAAATACAACTTCTCCTGCAGACCAAACAAATTGGTGCGATGGTCCAATCCAAAGATCTTTTTCGGGATTGGTCATTTTGGCAAGCTCTTCCCAGCTCGCTTCCTCTAGATTAAAGGTTCGCCTGATCCCCCGAAGTACGTCTACGGCTGCTTGGACATCTGCCTCGGCGCTATGAGCGTTCTCCAACTCTTGGCCAACAAAACGACGATATGCATCTGAAAGGCTTCTCGGTTCAAGAGTTTGCCAGATACGAAAGGGATCGACGACTAACTTGGAAGAAAGATCGATGGTCCGGCCGATGCGTTCGAACTCCTGCTCTACGCAGCGGATATCGAAGCGAACATTATAGCCGACAAACACTTCAGCTTGATTTAGAAACCGTTCAATGTCGTCTGCTACTTCACTGAAAGATGGCATTTCCGCTACATCCTCCATTGATATCCCATGAACCGCATGGGCGCCTTTTGTAATAGGGACGTCAGGTCGAATAAGTTGATAGTAGCCTTCCTCGCGTCCTCCTTCGTATAGGCACATCGAAATTTCGACGATTTGATCTGTTTCAGGGTTTTTCCCCGTGGTCTCCACGTCGAAAGCTATCATTATTTTGCTTAGAGAGGGTGTCGAGTTACTCACGGTTGGTATTGTTTGGTTGGGGGAGGTCATTTTCTGTAATCTGCCTGACGTATTATTTAACGTTGGATTGTCTTTAATCCTACTTAAAGATGCCATCTTTTACATTGATTGTTAAGGTATTCTAATGGACTTACATAAGGTTGGACCTTCTCGAATTTTATCCCGCTGTTGGATATCAATTTCTTACTCTAGATAGCAAAACCATAAAGTTTGTTAGGCAGTTAAAAAATACTTCATCCCATATGACACCCTGATGTCATATGGGTGCATATATATTGACCGTTGCATGAATCAGTTGAAAAAAACGACCACTCTAGCGTGAAAACAGCCTCCATATCATATATCCATAAACAAATACTCCAGGCAATTACCACCTGCGAGCATGTGTCGGATTTAAAAATAGTGCTGGCTCCTTCAAATCATGCGGCATTGTCTATCAGAACGGCTTTGGCGAGGAGCGGAACCGCTCTCATTAATATCGAAGCTGTAACACCATCAGGTCTTGCTAGGCATATCTGGAGAGCAGTTCATCCAGAGGATGGGTTTCGATTTATGGGTCGATCAGCCGCAGAATTTGTACTTGGCGCTCTTGTGGAAAAGGATTCCCAAGCTGAGGGTGCGCTTCTTCAAGGTTCCATCGGTACCGTCTACGATGCCATTCAGTTAGATAAGGAATGGGGTAGAACGCCAAAAGAATTGTTTGAAATAGCTACCACACCAATCCAGCAATCTTATGCCAAGTTATTTGAGGAATATGCTAACTATATAAGTACTCATGGTCGTTTAGATGAACAAGATATTAGGCAGATTGCTAGCGAATCTCTGCTGGAATTTGCCTCACAACGCCACGTAGGGTTAGTGGCAGTATGTGATTTGGTGGAACTCAGCAAAGCAGACCTATCGCTCATATCTGAATTGGGAGATCAAGCATTCAAGCAGTTTTTGATTGGCTCGGGGGAACGAAAAGGAGCAAGTTTACCAAATTGGGGCTATCCAAAAGTTGAAAACCCTTTTCCAATTTTGTCTTCTGCCAGACGTGGTGTCGGTCAACAAGGCCTCTTTGAAGCTTCGCCCATACAACTGATTCAAGCTGGTACCCGGCGCGAGGAAGTGCGGAGTGTTTTGGCTGATATCATGGCGAATGGAATCCCGTTTGATCAAGTTGAGGTTGCCTACACTGACGGCAAGGCGTATTTGAATGAAATAGCTTCCGCTTGTGAACGATTTGGAATTCCTTGGTCATCCACAAGCAAGAGGTTCAACGGAGACGGCCGCCTTGTTCAACTTGTTCGTTCCTACTCAGATTGGATTCTTAGCGGATGCGAAGTAAACAGTCTAGTTAGGATGATCAGAAATCGATATTTAGACGTCTCGCATTTGGAGAAGCGTGCTGGGGATATCGCAAGTGCTCTCGAAGCTGTTCCGGTCAAAATTGGAAAAATGATTAGGCCAGAATTATGGTCCGTTATTGAAGAAAAAGCATCCGGGCGTGGCATCGATTCTGACTCGATTCATTCCCTCAAATTGTTTGCTGAACGAATATCGGTTTTTATCGCGCCACAAAATGCCTCGGTTTCTGAGTTTGGGGCAGTGGTATGCGGATTGGTTTCTGAATTTGCTTCCTCGTATTCAAGTTTTGAAATAGCACAAGATTTTTGGAAATCACATTTCTCGTTGGGGACTGAAGAAGAACGGCTTAAAACTGGGGTCAATTGGGTTGCAAAGCGGGTTATCAGGGGGCTTCCAAGTGCATATTCGGCGCACGAATATGGACTATCTGTGTTGTCAATAAAAGACGCCGGATATGGATCAGCCCAAAAAGTGTATGTGCTTGGACTCGATGACCAGGCTTCTTCTGAAGTGGAATTCTCGACAGGGTCTAATTCAGGCATCATTCCGCTAATATCTCAGGAAGTGGAATCAACGTCCCGTGTCTCTAATCGTATGGTGGCCAAGGAATTACTTCGGCGTTATGGTCCCAATCTAGTCTTGAGTGTTCCAAGTTTCGACGTGGGAGCGGACCGGCCACTATTTCCAAGCTCAGCATTAATTGAATTGACCGGGATCACAAAGCTAAATCCTTCGCGCCCGAAAGAATGGTTGGACAAGGCTGATTATTATGCCGGCCGCAGAGATTTTGGATTTTCCAAAGTTTTTCCGGCTTTACAGAACGGTCTTCAAGCATCCGTCATGAGGGCGTCTAACAATTGGACTGATTATGATGGGGTCGTGAGTGTACCAAAACAATGGCGATTGGAGAAGTCTTCGCCGTCAAAATTGGAAACTCTCGCTTCATGTCCTTATCGATATTTTCTGTCTAACGTGTTGCGCCTCAAGGCTCCAGGGCCTCAAGTCGACGATTGGATGACCAAGATGGAAGAAGGTACTTTACTTCACTCGCTGTTTGAAAAGCACACCCGAAATCGAATTAAACATAAAGTCCCGGTTTCTGCACGTGATTCCTCCGCAATGAAAAACGAATTGGAGGAACACCTTTCACATTCAGTTCAGTTGGCCGATGGTGGATCAGAAGCCCTTTTAGAGAGGAAAAAGAAAGAGTTAGGCGATTCAATTACCTTGTTTCTTCGCCACGAAATTGAAAACCAGCCCAAATATCAACCAGTTGCGGTCGAGTTTTCATTTGGCGATTTTGAAGACAGCGACACCAGTCCGTGTCTTGTGCCGCTCACAGCGGGTCCTTTGTCGCTTTCTGGCAGAATTGATCGTCTGGACGTCACTGAAAAAGGCGAATACGTAATCACGGATTATAAAACGGGAAGTTTTAAGGGTTATGCATCAAAGGAGCTTCAGCTTCTTACAGTTAATCTTCAGTGGGCGTTTTATTCTTTAATGGTGTCGAAAAACGTCAACACGCCGGTTGAACATTTCGAATATTTTTTCCCTTCTCAGCGTGGGGCGGGCCTTACTCGTAGTGTTGCCGCTCCGACTGAAAATGAGGTTGTCCAGATTTTGGAAGACCTCTCTGAACGATACAATAAAGGTACTTTTATTCAAGCTGCAGGAGAAAAGATCTGCGAATATTGCGAATATCAGGATATCTGCGGAGATTTGACGCTTCGAAAACGAGAAATGCAATCGAAGTTTTTTAGTCCAAATGATACGCTGACTCCTATTTTTTCTGGATGGAAATTTAGATCTAACATGAAAGGTGATCTATAATGAACAACTTTCATCAAGATCCAACATCCCACGATATTCTTCAACCCGGGATACCAGATGCCTCAGGGTTAGCGAAGAATGGTCCTGTTGTCGACGAATCGGTTCGAGAACTCATTCGCGGTATGGCAGACTTCGAATACCCTGTACTACTCGATCCTGCCATTCGTTTGAATGAAACCATTGTCGTTCGCGCAGGAGCAGGGTCGGGTAAGACCTCTGTTCTTGTTGATCGCATGTTAGCTTTAGTTCGGCAGGGTGTGTCACTTGATAAAATTGTCGCCATCACCTTCACAAAAAAAGCATCAGGCGAGCTCCAAGAACGGTTTTTTGAACGATTGTTATCCTCCAAAGAACAACTTCTGGCTAAACTTCGATTTTCTGAAAATGGTACCGCTTGGACAAGGGAATGTGGATTTGTCGACACGGCCATAGAAGACGCAGAGCACATTTTTATTGGCACAATTCACGGTTTTTGTGCTCAATTATTGCGGTCAAATGCCTTGGATTTAGGAATCCCGCCGGAGTTTGAACAAATAGATGATCGAGATGAAGAAAAACTGCGCGAAACCTATTGGATTCGATTTCTAAATATCTCTTCGGCCGAAAACGATCCGGATCTTGTCGTTTTACAAGACGCGGGAGTTTCGCTGGAGTCTCTATTTGGCCTCTTTGGAACGCTTAGTAAAAACTCCTCTGCCGAGTTTTCTCTTTCAGGTAGTCCTCAACCTGAATTGGAAGAAACATTTCATAAATTTGCGACCTACGTAACCACAATATCTGCTCGTGTCCCATCAGGGAATCCAGATGGTTTTATAACCGAGATCGAACGGCTGTCGGCCATGTTTGCCGCATTCGATTGTTCGGACCCTTTTGTTCAATTGAGATTGCTCAGAACAGCAACTCGAATGGTGTCGGGAAAGGACGCTCAGACCTTTGACATTAAGGTTACCTATTGGGGCTCGGTCAAGACCGAGCCTAGACTTTTGGCCGGTGATCTATTAAAAGGAAAAGAGGAATTGGGCTTCGCCAAACCGTTTCTCAATTTTGTATTGGAAGACGTAGTCCCGATTGTTCAAAAATTTGATCACTTTCTTCACGACAGAGCGTTGAGCCTGTGTAATCGGTCGGTAGAGGGATATCGCCTGTTCAGGTTGCAGTCTGGAAGATTGACGTATGACGATTTATTAGCAGAAGCCTTGAATTTGGTCCGGGATGTTTCGAGTGCTAGATCTCATTTCCAGACTCGATTCTCGCACATCTTGATTGACGAGTTCCAGGACACGGATCCAATTCAAGCCGCCATGCTATTTTCGATTGCTTCGAAAACGATTAACCGCCTGGACTGGTCGAAGTCTGTTCTGATTCCCGGGATGCTGTTTTTTGTCGGGGACGATAAACAATCTATTTATCGATTCCGAAAAGCCGATTTTCAGGCTTTTCACCTCGTCCGAGAAGCGGTAAAATCACAAAATGGATTGGATTTAAAGCTAATTGTTAATTTTCGATCAGACAAAAGAATATGTCAATGGGTCAACGACTCCGTTGGCGATCTGTTTAAGGAATCGGAGGCCCCTTTTCAGGCGCCTTGGGAAAATCTTACGGCTTATCACGATAATTTGGGATTAGTCCCTGTGGTGCACTTCAAGGTTCAAAAGAGCCCAATCCGAAGCCAATACCCAAAAGTATTGGGTGAATGTGCCGCCATTCTTGAACACATCCAGAACGTATTGAGGGCAGACGCACCGGGAACGCTGAATTATGGTAGTTTTTTGATACTCGTCAGGCGCCATGCCAATATTCCACAGTATGTAGCTGCTCTAACGCAAGCTGGAATTCCCGTTGGAGTGACCGGAGGGAAGGCAGAAGCCATTTCGGATGTTTTAGCTTGGCTAGATGATCTTTTGAGGGCTGTTTATGATCCAAACGATGGAGTCGCATTGGTTTCAACACTCCGCGGGCCCTTTTTTGGAATTAGCGATCAAGAATTGTTTGATTACGTCCAAACCGGGGGAGTTTTGTCAAGTTTGGCGGATGAGCCAGATAAAAGCCTCCTCGCGCCAAGTTTGTCTGTTGCAGCCTTGATGCTCGAAAATATTCGAGATCTTTTTCAATCTTGTCCCCCACACCAAGCGTTTGAAAAGGTGCTTTCCATAACGGGAATTGAAGCAATGTTGCGAACGCGAGTAGACTCTGACTTGACTTCTGGAATGTTGCAGCGTGTCCTTGAACTATTTAGAGAATGGGAATCGAGGGATTTTACCTTCGGACAATGTGTCGAAGATTTCCGGTTGTATAGACGGGGAAAGTTATCTCTCGAATCATTTTCAGAAAGTGTACCCTACGGGGCATGCGTAAGGATTATGACAACGCACCAGGCCAAAGGCCTTCAGGCAGAGGTCGTTTTTTTAGCTGACACAGGCGGAAAAGAACCACCTGATTCCACTCTCCATACGCATCGCGTCGGGCCAAAAGTGATTGGGATGACCCCGCTGGTTAAAAAAAGTGGATTTCATACTAGCATTGAAATAGAACCCGCTGGTTGGACTGAAGCACTTGCCCTAGAACGATTGTTTGATGCTGCCGAACGCAAAAGACTGCTATATGTAGCCTGCACAAGGGCGGAACGCCAGCTTGTAATTTCCACTAATGAATTGCCAGGAAAGGGCCCGTGGGATGATTTGTCTCGATTTTTGGCTATGGATGGGGTTGAGCAGGTGTTGGTACCTCCGGTAATGGATATCGAGGATTGGATTACTCACAACCCAACTTCCTCTGGTCGTGATCAGAATTTGGTGATTTCAACCGGAGACACGGGCATTTCAAAGGATTCCGAGGAAGATCCGTGGATACAGGAGGCGGTGCAAGAACGAATAGACGCGCTAACTAAACCTTCGTGGAAAGTCAGACGACCTAGTGAAAAGGAATCTGAATTGGGGGGCATTCCCGCAAAAGGTTCGTCTTCTGGCCTAGGAATGGAATATGGTTCTGCGATTCATGCTCTGTTCGAGTCATTGATAGCCAGACGAAGAAGCCACACAACCAAGTTTGCGATCACGGAATGGGTGAAAAAAGTGATGTATGATCGATTTTCTTCTTCGGATTCGCATCGACTTTTGGAGTCATCTATGGAAGCGGCGCTAGCGTTTTATGAGTCCGATCTCTGGACGGAAATCACGAATGCAAATCGGGTGTTGACGGAAGTGCCATTTACCGTCACCGAAGTTATTGATGAGTTAGAATATGTGGTCAGCGGAGTGGTAGATCTAGCATTTCGAACAGAAGCAGGATGGTTTATAGTGGATTATAAAACCGATCGTGTCGCGGAAATAGTGCTTCGTGAACGACACGAATCCCAACTCGGTACCTACCATCGAGCTTGGAGCCAAATTTTTACTGATGAGGCATGCGAAGTGAGTATTTGGTCCACCCATCTAAATCGGCGCATAGTGCTGAACCAAACAAGCTAAAGGCGCACGTGTCAGGTAAGCGCAGTTGGTCAGGTAAGCGCGTATCGGAGATGCCGAGCACCCGCGAGGGCATGAGCATGGGATGCCGAGCACTAAGATGCCCTCCACGCCTTGGGTGCTAGCCACAGTCTGAAATGCTAGCCACAGTCTGAAATGCTAGCCATATTGTATCAAACGAGAATCAGGGGATTTAATATGATTTTGGAAACGTTTTTACTAGTTGGAGGCGCCGCATTGGGTGCTTTCGTTACGTACTTGATACAAAAATCAAGGACAGAAGGTTGGATAGTAAAGAGCACGGAATACGCCAAATTGTTCGAGCAGTCCCAAGCAGAACTGGCGGAAATTCGAGCCGCTCATGCAGCCATGAGGGAGGCTTACGCCGGCCTAAATGCTAAGCGAGAACAGGAAATAAAAGGCTGGGAAGAGAAGCGCAACGACCTAGTCAAAGCGCAGGACGAACTCATGAAGCAGTTTGATGCTCTTTCCCGAAAGGCACTCGATATGAACAGTGCGTCATTTTTAGAGCTGGCTAAAACCCAGGTCAAGTTGATGATCACTGAAGTTGATGCACGTGAGGAAAAACGGACCCTTGAGATGCAAAAACTTGTAGATCCGCTGTCAAAAACATTAAAAGAAGTTAGCGCCCACGTTCAGCAAGTCGAAAAACATCGTATTACAGCATATTCCAGCCTTACTGAACAGGTGAAGGGTTTGTCAGAGGCCCAATCAACCATCCGGAAAGAGACGACAAACCTTGTCAACGCCCTGCGAAAACCTTCGGTGCGAGGTAGATGGGGAGAGATTCAACTTAAAAGAGTGGTGGAGTTGGCCGGACTTCTCGATCATTGCGATTTTGAAGAACAACACTCAATCAACACCGATGGAGGACGTCTTCGTCCGGATATGATCGTGCATTTGCCGGGAGGCAAGATTATCGTCGTGGATGCTAAGGCGCCGCTCTCCGCCTATTTGGAAGCGATTGAAGCTGATACGGAGAAAGATAGAGAGCTATTGATGGCGAAGCACGCTGAACAAGTCAGAACACATGTACGCCAACTTTCCACAAAAGCATATCAAGATCAATTCGATATTTCCCCAGATATGGTAGTACTGTTTTTACCTGGAGAGTCGTTCTTTTATGCCGCCCTTCAACATGATCCTGCTCTTATTGAATTTGGGGTCGACAATAACGTCATTATTGCAACCCCAACCACTTTAATTGCTCTTTTAAGGGCCGTTGCATATGGATGGAGGCAAGAACACATTGCCGAAAATGCACAACAGATTTCACGCCTAGGCCAAGAGTTATACGACCGTCTCTGTACCCTCGCAGATCATGTTTCAAAGGTCGGTAGGGGCCTAAATTCGGCCGTTACTAGTTACAATCGTGCTGTGGCATCGATGGAGAGTCGGGTATTGGTTTCAGCTAGGAAGTTCAAAGAAATGGGGAGCAATTCGTCCCAAATCTTGGACGAATTGCTCCCCATTGAAACGGTGCCAAGGCAATTGACTATCTCAGATCAGTCTCCAAACGAAGATTACCCTGAAGACCCATTGGCAAATAACAGGTCTACGGACAAAGAAGTCCAAACGGATCTATAAAACCGAAGGCTATTTGATTAGCCCATTTGCAAAGCAAGTTTGTGCTCAGAAGTCTCTAGAATCAAATGGCACATTTTTTTCCACTCAGCCATCTCTGAAGCAACGATTGCTTTAACCTCCTTGATCTTGGCTTGGAGAATTATAACTTCCTCGTCCTTTTGAGCTTTGAGCTTCTGATAGCGATCAGATGCTGTTTTAAGCCCATTTAGATTTTCGATCAGTGAAGCTGCTGCCTCTTCAATCCGAGTAATCCATGCTTCGTGGTCGATCTTAATCGAGAGAGCCTGAATTCGCTCTACCATAAGGTGGCGGTCGGCTGCGACCAAATTGCGCTTAATTGTAATCTTGTTAACTGATTTAAGATTGTGAGCCAAACCAATCTTACTCAACGCCCAAATAAAATATTTAGGTGGGTCAAACTGATACCACCTAACGCCATTCCGGTAATCTCCTGCGAATGTGTGATGGTAGTTGTGGTACCCCTCTCCAAACGTCAGAAACGATAGAATGAAGTTATTGACTGCCGTATGCTCGGTTGAATAAGGCTGGGAGCCCCACATGTGAGCAAGCGAGTTGATGAACCACGTGCAATGATGTACCACAAACATCCGAACAAGTGTACCGATTACAAATGCCCCAAAAAGGTCACCGGTCATGGCCCATAAAAAACCAATCCCAATCGCATTAGCCGCCACCATAAAATACCCGTATTTATCATGTTGCAGCTGAAGGGCGGGACGTTTTACTAGATCATGAATGACTCGAGGATTGATTTCAGGTCTCTTTTTAAGCATCCATAACACATGGGAGTGCCAAAATCCGTCCGGTGCGCTATATGGGTCTAACTCTGTATCCACATGTTTGTGGTGGATGCGATGATCATGGGACCAAGAAAGGATGCTGCCTTCAGTGGCAAACGTCCCGAAAAATATCAACACCGCTTCAATTGCGGGATGAGTGGTGAACGTTTTATGAGCATACAATCGGTGATAGCCCATGGTGATGGCTAGCAGACTGGCTGCGCCTAATCCAACGGTCCACCAAATCAGCGAAGCCGAAGGAAAGGATTGGATTAAATAAATGGGTAATAGAATAGCTAGTAGGAGATGATATCCTATTAGAAAGAGTGAATTGGTCCAGTCAACAGACCATGATCGCGCCTGGGCGCTTTCGTTTTTCTTCATGAAGTTTACTCGGACAAACGTACGATTGCTTGGTCAGAAGGGAAGTGGAATCACGCTTAAATATAATTGACAATAGTGTTCCGAACAAAGAAAACACTACGTACCCAATATCTTTGAAACAATTGTCCAGGCCGGACGACAGTCAAATAGTCCTACGGAGCAGCAACCAAGAAGTTTTGAAGCTTAATAGGCTCCGCTAGATCGAACCACAGCGCTTAACGTCCTCACTAAATTGACCAATTTCGTACGTAATACGAGTCAAATTGCTCCATTCCGTTAGTCCCAGCATCAGAACGACCCGATACTTGCCAAATTCCTGTCATTGCGGGGCTAACCCTTCTTCGCATTGCCCTAATTCTAAGATCTTCCAAGTACTTACCTCTGTTTTATCGACCAAGAGAAGGTTTCCTAAAAGAAAAAGTGAAAAATGATTTAGGATTAATCAAGTAGGGATTTACACTACATTCCAAGAAACAAAAGACCTACAAGTCCGAAATGAAATTTGAAGTACGTTATTCCTCGAAGCCGACCACCTGACATGTAATTCGTCGGGTTTCGTGTCGGTGCATCACCTCTCAGTGATGATTGGTTCTGGGTGAAGCTGCCCGGTCTCTCAAAAAGGGGCCGGGTAAGCTTTTTTTAATGACTTACCACTAATGGATGTGTTTTGTCAAAAGCGATGTCGCTGAACCCAGAGACTTGAATCCGAAAGAAATAGGTACCAGATGCCAAATCCGAAACATCTGCTGTTTGACTGTACCATTGGTCTTCAGTCTGGAAGCCTGTTTCCCACTCCTGGACTCGGCGCCCCAGCGCATCATATAAACTGACCGTTACAATTCCTTCCACAGACAAAAAGTACCGGAAACGTGCGGAATTGGTTGCGGGATTGGGGAAAGCGCTGGTTAATAGGTACGATGATGGGTCTGCAATTTCAAGTTCAATCCTAGCCAATTCTTGCTGCCGACCATTCGCTCCAATTGCAATTAATAAATAAGTCACACTCGATTCACCCAGCACAGAGTTGTCTGAAAATGAAACCGATGAGAACGCGTCGGCTACTAAAGTGGTCGTACCGAGGCTCGTTATTTTTTCAACATGTAAGGAATCGATTCCAAAATCTGAAGAGAGGTTCCACACTAAATCGACTTTACCATTTGAACTGGCGGAAGCGGTCATTTCGGCAACGCCTAAAGGCTCATTACCAGTAGTAAGTAATTCGGCTACTTGGAGCCGGAGTTGTGGAAGTAGAACATAATTATTATCGCCTGGACAAGCTGTTGTACCAAAGTCTCGATGTCCACGAATGAGAGTTGGAGCAACACCATATCGTTCACTTAAAAAAGCAAAAAGCGTTTTATAGGTTTCATACGCTGCCGGTGTGATTTGCTGAACACAATTACTCCCTTCTGGTGGGTGGTAGCAACCCATAATCACAATGCCGATGTTGCCTGTATTGCCTCCGCCAACGTGCGCACCAAGCGCTAGCACGGGGACTTGAGAAAGTGATGTGGAATTATCCATAAATGGCCGACCCTGGTAAAGCCTTCCACCTCGATCAATCGCAAATTGATAGCCTATATCGCTCCATCCTCGAGCGTTTTGATGCAAATCCTGCATAGCTAACATTTGCGCCTTTCCCTGCGCTTCTGTTTCGGCAGAATAACCAGCCGCATGGTGCATGGTCATGAAGTTGTAACTACCGTTGGCAAGGGGAGAGGGTGACCCTAATCTGAACGGTTTTGCATTCCACTGAGCTCTAGTAATCAGATGAGGAGGAATAATAAGGCCGGTCTGAGAGCCAAAAACAGGTTGCAGATCTCCAACAGGTTTGCGGTCTTCGTCGAAAGCGTTGTTAAAAACACCCCCATTTCGAACAACCGTCAAATGTTCGGAATTCACGTCGATCATGAACTCAAATTGGGTTGCAGGGATGGGTTCGTCCTGTCGGTACCCGGCAACGATCGTTCCCCCTGTGGCGGAACGGTTGAGATGAGCTTCCTTCCAATCGGACCACTGTCCATCAATTAAAAACCGAAATGAAGCCTTTGGATCTGGGTCCAGCGTGCCAATTTCTACTACAACACCGGTAAAAGTGGTTGATAGAGTCTCACTTTTATGTATTAATTGAGCCCGCTTACCGGCCTCATATCGCGCTTCCGCGCCCAAATCAGTAAATGAGTCCACCACGTCGCCTAGCATTTGAGCCTGTGCTGTGGTGGAAACGAATACCAAAAACAAGCCCAAAAACAGGCTCTTTGCCATCGTACGTAATCCCATACCCTCAATCACCTTACTAACGTGGTTCGAATCTTAAAACTGCAGGTTTAACGTATACCAATGAGTTTGTTCAAGTCGTCCAAAATCGGCGTATGCGTAGTCAAAACTGACTTTTGTCGATCTATCAATTCGTAAATTAATTCCGCCCCCCATTGTGAGACCTTGTTCACCATCCGTTTCAAATGCATTTCTGTATCCGGACCGTAATGCAAATAGATCTCTGAATTGGTACTCGATCCCCATATTTAGGTATTCACTGTTATCATTGGGGTGAGCGGCGTCGGTCATTAATACAATTTGATGATTCGGTGTGGATATTGCGTCCCACGCCAATCCAACCCGAAACATTAGTGGCAAAGGAAATTTGTCAACTAAATACTCTGAATTAACAATTTCAACGTTTCCCTCTTGATTTGGGGCCGGGTCTGTACTGAAAATGATGTCACGTCCCGACATTTGCATTTTAGGACCGAAATTAGACATTGACGCCCCCAACCGAAGGTTTTCGTACGGGGTGGTAAAAAGTACTCCAACATCAAAAGCCATGGCTGAAGCCGAACTATGCCAAATCTGTTCTCTAATGAATTTAAAGGTTGTTCCAATTGAGAAACGATCGGTCAGAGCGCGAGCGTAACTAAGCTGTAGCGCGAGGTCTTGCTTTTTGAACAGTTCTCCTGTGCCTTCGGGGTTGGCTGTTGTCCTAACTTCCATATCTCCAGAGTCTAAATACAATAAGCTCGCCGCTATGGTGCCTAGCTGCCCAACGTTAATCCCAAATGCAGCGTAATTGTAAGAGATATCGGCCAAGTATTCAGTGTGCGAAAACTGAACAGCTCCTCCCGAAATATTACTT
>ERZ890510.858-NODE-858-length-22070-cov-5.109244_pt1 | contig 22070 bp, 23 predicted proteins | sample MGYA00521265_ERZ890510 | MGnify/ENA primary metagenome ERZ890510 (study PRJEB32303, sample SAMEA104408624) | aquatic metagenome | biome: Brackish water; feature: Chemocline; material: water | place: Baltic Sea | collected 2014-10-26T21:54:00 | depth 110 m ...
CTCGATGTCGAATTCCTTCGAATAACCGTAGCCGCCATGGATGCGCATAGCATCGAGCGAAACCTGCACGGCAGTCTCGGAAGCGAAGTACTTCGCCATCCCGGCTTCCATGTCGCAGCGTTCGCCGCGATCATACGTTTGCGCCGCGTTTTCGACCAAGAGGCGGGCCGCCTCGACCTTGGTGGCCATGTCGCCGAGCATGAGTTGGATTGCCTGATGCTGGCAGATTGGCTTGCCGAACGTCTCACGTTCCTGCGAGTAGCGCGTGGCGTCTTTGAGTGCAGCGCTCGCGAGACCGACGCCGCGTGCGGCGACGTTAATGCGACCGATCTCGAGGCCGCCGGCTGCTTGGTAGAACCCCTGGCCTTCGACGCCGCCCACCAAATTGTTGGCCGGCACTTTGAAGTTGTCGAAAACCAATTCGGCTGAATCGATCGATTTGTACCCGAGTTTTTCCAACCGCTTCGATACCGTAAAGCCTTCGCCCTTTTCAACGATGAAGAAACTAATGCCTTTGTGCGCCGGTTTGACCTGTGTGTCGGTCTTGGTCATCAGAGCGTAGCAGCTGCCCTCTATGCCGTTGGAAATCCAGGTCTTGGTGCCATTTATGACGTAGTGATCGCCATCTTGGACGGCGCGGGTCCGGATCGCTTGCAGATCAGTGCCGGCGTTGGGTTCGGTGAGCCCGAGCCCACCGCGCAACTCGCCGGTGGCGAAGCGCGGCAAGAAACGCTGCTTTTGTTCATCGGTGCCGAAACGTTGCACCAGGGTTGCCATGATCAGATGGGAATTGAAAATTCCGGTCAGCGCCATCCAGACCTCGGTGATCCGCATCACCACCTTCGCGTAGGTCGAGGCCGACATGCCGAGGCCGCCGTACTTCTGATCGATGATCGCGCCGAACAGCCCCAACTCTTTCATTTGCTCGACGATTTCGTGCGGATATTCGTCGGCGTGATCGAATTTCTTCACGACGGGGCGGACATCGCGCTCCAGCCACTTGTCGATCGTCTCAAAGATCTGGAACTCTTCTTCTTGGGTCAGGCCTTCTTGGTCGAGCTGCTCGACAACGCTCATGTCTTTTCCTCCGTCTTTCCGCAATCGCGGCAGTGAAATGGTTGCGGCGTATTAGTAGTTCTTCGATCGGTCATCCACGGCGTGCCCCCGTTTGGGGATCAACATCGAACGTTCGAAGGAGATGACCACGGCGCCATCTTGGTTCTTACCGGTCGTTTTGATGGTCACGATACCCTGATTGGGCCGGGACTTCGACTCGCGAACGGCGAGAATTTCGGATTCCGAGTACATCGTGTCACCGACGAATAGCGGCGTCGTCAGCTTTATGTCCGACCAGCCGAGGTTGGCAATTGCTTTCGAGGATGTATCGGAGACGCTTTGGCCAACGGCGATTGCGACGGTCAGCGGACTGGCGACCAAACACCGGCCAAACTCGCTGTCCTTGGCGAATTCCTTGTCGAAATGAAGGGGGTGCTGGTTCATCGTCAGGAGGGTGAACCACGTGTTATCGGACTCCGTAATCGTCCGGCCCGGACGGTGTTCGTAAACCGCGCCGACTTCGAATTCTTCAAGATACCGGCCTGCGGATTCGCGATATCGCTTTTCGCCGATTTTTTTGGCAACGACAACCATAGATGCCTCCCCGAAACGGTTCTTTGACCCCGGCGACTTCTGACCGATCAGGTCCGTGAATGCAAGATTTGTTCGAACAAATGCGCCTGTCCTGCCCTTCCCCAATGAGCGCGAATGCCGGCTGGCGGGTCGCTATTCAATGGTGCTGACCCCGTAGCGCGGTTCGAGAACGGGAACGGACGTCCCTAGACTACGATTCGATGATCTGCGGCAGTTTCTCCGGACCACCGTGGCTGTGCCACAGGAGGCTCGCCAGATCCGCCAAGTGGCGCATCAACTCCAAATCCACCGGCCGGTAGCTGTAGCGGGCTTGCGAGCCGGCGATCAGCTGGCCGAACATCGTGCCCTGCCAGAACATCGGGACGTACATGGATGACCCCATCCGCGACGTTTTGAGAATCTGCTGGAAATCGGCGTAGTCGTCGGTGTTGGCGAGCAAGAGCGCTTCTTGTTCGCGCACCACCCGTCCGGGGTGGCCCCGTTCGATATCGATCTTCATGTGACGTTGTTCAGGCGGGAAACCGCTTTGGGCCACAAAGACGTTGTGGGTGCGGCCCGGGGCAATCATCACGGTGGCAGAGACCGAGTACTGGACCTCATCGCCTTTGAGACCCCCAGGCTTGAGATGCGCGGTTTTGTCACCCAACAGTGCTGCGACGCAATCGGTTACAACCCGCACCGCTTCTTCAGGACCGGGTGCCGCCATGCCGTCTGCCATGACGCGGACAAAGTCGTCCCACGCCTGGGCCGCGGTGGTAATTGTTTCGGCGCTCATGCGGACGCCGGGTATTGCTGGGCAAACGCCTGCGCCATTTCCAGTCGCGTCGCGACCCAGACACCCTGGCGCGACCGCACATGTTTCAAGAAGCCTTCGAACGCGCCGATCCGGCCGGGCCGGCCGATGATCCGCAAATGCAGCCCGAGCGACATGATCTTGGGTTCGCCGGCGACGCCTTCGTCGTAGAGCCAGTCAAAGGTATCGGTAGCGTATTTCAGCCACTGGTCCGGCGTCAGCGCCGGGTCAGTCCAGAACTTCATGTCGTTGGAGTCGACGGCGTAGGGCATGATGACGAACGGCTTACCGCCGGCGTCGCCCCAAAAGGGAACGTCGTCAGAAAAATCGTCCATATGATAAGTGAAGCCTTCTTCGGCAAGCAACCGACGCGTGTTCTCGGTGTGGAGATAGCGCGATAGCCAGCCGTAGGGGCGTGTCCCCGTCGTCTTCTCGATCGAGGTTACCGCTTTGCGGATGTAGTCGCGTTCCTGACCCTCATCCATCCGGTGCTGCGCCTGCCAACGCCACCCGTGAGAACAGGGCTCGTGGCCGCGATCGCGAATATAGGCGGCAATTTGCGGCGCGCGCTCCAGCGCCAATGCGCAAGCGGTCCACGTCGCTTTGATATCGTATTTGTCGAGCAACTTTGAAACGCGCGGAAATCCAGCTTTGATGCCGTACTGGTAATTCGACTCGTTGCCGAAATTGCGCAAGGGACCTTTGACGAACACACCGAGTTCGTCCACCGGCTCCATCCCCTTGTCGCCGTCGAGGATATTGCCTTCGGCACCCTCTTCGACATTGACCACAACGGACAGCGCGACTTTGGCATCGCCCGGCCAACGCATGATTTTCGAATCACTCACGCTCAAAACTCCTACTCGGCCACCGCGCGTGCGGCCGCCGTCCAATGTTGCTGGGCATACTGCGCCGCACGCGACAAAGCCCGCCGTGCGTCCTCCAGCATGAATGTGTATTGGTGCCAGACGTGAATCATCTCGGGCCAAACCTCGAGATCTGCCTGAACGCCGTGGCGTTTGGCCTGTCCATAGAGCGCGATGGAATCGCCCATCATCGCCTCGCTCCCGCCGACCTGGATCAACATCGGGGGCAGTCCGGTAAGGTCAGCGAAGCACGGCGAGACAATGGGCGCGCGCAGATCGCCGCTGTCGCCGACATAAAGCTTGGCCATCGCGAGCAGGCGATCGCGCGTCGCGGTGGGGTCGATACCCTCGAGCATATCATACGTGTCGAACGAACAGCTGAGATCTGTCCAGGGCGACTGGAGGAGCAGCGCCGCGGGTTGTGGTTGGCCACGCTGGGCTAGGATTGCCGCCAGCGATAAGGCGAGACCGCCGCCGGCCGAATCACCACTAACGGCGATGCTGGAGGCGTGCACTCCTTGGCCGATTAGCCAGTCGTAGGCCGCCACCGAATCATCCAGCGCGGCCGGGCTCGGGTGCTCTGGTGCCAGCCGGTAATCGACCATGTAAACCGGTACACCGGACTCCTTGGCCAAGAACGCGCCGATCGTCCGGTGCGTTCGCGGCGATCCGAAAACGAAGCCGCCGCCGTGCAGGTGCACGATGGCCCGCGACGTGTCGGCGCCAGCCGGTGTCAGTATTTCGGCGGCAACACCGCCCATATCCGCTTGCGCAACGGCAATCCCCTCGGTTAGGGGACGCGTCGCGGCGGCTTCTTCGCGCAGGCGTCGAATTTCCTTGCGCGTCGCGTCGAGCGGCGGGGCGGTCTGCTTGATGTATTCGCGGACTTCGAGAATTTCGCTCATTTAGTGCATTTCCTGACCACCGGAGACATCAAGGTTTTGCCCGGTGATGTAGTTCGCTTCGCTTGAACACAAGAACGCGCACATCGCGGCAATGTCGCTGGTCCGGCCAACCCGGCCCAAAGGAATCTGCTTCGCGCGCGTGGCCAAAAGTTCCTCGACCGTGATCCCCAGCGACTTGGCACGAAACTCGTTCTGCCGCGCGCCCAAGCCCGTCGTGATGTGATTGGGGCAGACTGTATTGACGGTAATATTGTGCGATCCGAATTCGAGCGCCGCGGTGCGGGTCAACCCGACCAGCGCGTGCTTGGAGGCAACGTAGGCGGCTAGATCGGGAAACCCGCGCTTGGCGGCCTGCGAGGCGATGGAAATGATGCGGCCGCCCGCGCCCTGCCCGATCATTTGTTTAGCGGCGTGCTTGATACCGAAGAAGGCACCGCGAAGGTTTACTTCCAGCACCGCATCCCAATCTTCTTGGGTTAGCTTGAGCGTCGAATTCATGATGTAGCCGACGCCCGCATTGTTGACCATCACGTCTATCCGGCCAAAACGCTCGACCGCGGTATCGATAGCCCCGCACACATGGCCTTCATCGCGCACGTCGCATACCGCGGCAACGGCCTCGCCGCCGGACGCGTTAATGTCGTCGACGATGGTCTGTAGTTCTTCGGCGGTGCCGATATGTTCGGCGCCAAACCGCTCTCCTTTGGGCGCGCCGATATCGGTCAAGACAGCCTTGGCGCCGGCTACAACAAACCGCCTGGCGATCGCTTCACCGATCCCGCCGTGTCGGCCTGCGCCAGTGACGACGGCGACTTTCCCGCTCAAGTCATACATCGTTAGTGCATCTCCTCGCCGCCGGACACATCAAGGTTTTGTCCGGTGACATAAGGCGCTTGATCGGAGCAGAGGAACGCTGCCATCGCCGCGATGTCGCTCGTCAGTCCTACGCGGCCCAAGGGAATGCGCGCTTGCATGGCGGCCATGTAGTCGTCTTCGCCCTGACCCCCGGCCGCGCTGAAGTGTTCGTTCTGCCAGGCGCCCAACCCGGTGGTGACATGATTCGGACAGATCGCGTTAACCCGGATGTTGTGCGGGCCGAACTCAAGTGCCGCGGTGCGGGTGAGGCCGACGACGCCATGCTTGGACGATACATAGGCCGCCGCACCGGCGAACCCGCGTTTTGCCGCTTGCGACGCGGTATTGATGATCGACCCGCCGTCGCCTTGCGCGATCATTTGCTGCGCGGCATGTTTTACCCCGAAGAAAACGCCGCGCAGATTGACGTTCAGCACCGCGTCCCAGTCCTTTTGTTCCAGATCTAGGATGCCGCTCATTAAATAGCCGATGCCGGCATTGTTGATCATGATGTCGAGCCGGCCATAGGTATCGACGGCCTTTTTGATGGCGCCGGCGACTTGCGCTTCGTCCAGGACGTCACAAACGTGCGCGGTTGCGGTGCCGCCCGCTTTTTCAATTTCGGCGACGATCTCAGCCATTTCTGCCGTCATTCCGATGTGTTCGGACGAGAACTGCGCGCCTTTGGCAGCGCCAATATCGGTGATGACGACGCTGGCGCCCTCGGCGGCGAGCCGTTTGGCCATCGCCTCACCCAAGCCCCGATGCCGCCCGGCACCAGTCACCACGGCCACTTTTCCGGATAGGTCGTACATAGTTTATCCCCGCACAGTGGTTACCAGGGCAACTGGCCGCCATTCATGGCGATACATTGGCCCGTGATGTATTCGGCATCGTCGCTGCACAACCAAGATACGGTCGCTGCGACATCTTCTACTTTACCCCAACGCCCCCACGGGACCTCGTCTTCGAGCGCCTGATAGACCTGTTCCCTCGCCGTCCCCTGCGCGCCGGCGATCGTATCAAGCAGGCCGTTCATCATGGGTGTTTCAACATGCCCAGGGGTGTAGCAATTGACCCTGATGCGATTGCCCGCCAGCTCGCCCGCGGCGGCCTGACTCATCATGATGATGGCAGCCTTGGTCGCGCAGTAGTGTGCAAAGTTCGGTACACCTTTGCGCCCGCCGCCGGATGAGGCGTTGACGATGGACCCGCCCGTACCTTGGGCAATCATCTGTTTGGCACCGGCTTTCATGCCTAGGAATATCCCGTTGATGTTGACGTCCATCATGCGGCGCCAATCGTCCGCGCTGGTTTCAACCACCGGCGAGAACATGATGTAGCCGGCGTTGTTGACCATGATGTCCACGCGCCCGAACCGCGTCACCGCCTGTTCGACGCAGGCCGTTATCGCGGCTTCGTCACGCACATCTGTTTCGAGCGCAACGACGCGCGAGCCGAGGGCGGTTTCCAGCGTCCGGCCCGCCGTCATGTCGATATCCGCGACGACGACATTGGCACCATCGCGGTGGAGTCGTTCGACGATCCCGCGGCCGATGCCGTTCGCGCCGCCCGTTATGACGGCGGTTTTGCCGACGTGTCGTTCCGCCATTTCTGGTTAGCCGGCGAAATTTTCGGTGACGACAAATATCGGTTTGTCGGCAAATTTTTGGAACGCAGCCGCCACCGCCTGCATGCGCGGCTCTTTGCCGATATCGCTCACCAGTGCATCGAGGCCCGAGACCTGAAGTATCTCAAAGTAACGATAGGGCGGCTTTGCCTTCGAACCTAATATCCCTTCAGCGCGGAATACTTTGAAACTCTTCACCGACTTCAATCCGCCTGCAACCGGCACATCGGTGTCGCGGGCCCATTTTTCGTAGGCGGCCGCGCTTACCCCGCGCCGCAAATTGAACAGGACGATCAACGTCCGCGCCTTACCGCCAGCCGCAGCGCGCTGCGTTTTCTTTGCGGCAGGGCGTTTGGACGCCGCCTTCTTTTTCGCTTTTGGCGCAGGCTTGCGCGCTGCCTTGACCGGCTTCTTGGTCGCCTTGGATTTTGCCGCGGTCTTTTTCTTAATGGCCATATCGTTCCCTCCCCGAGGCGCGCCGTGCGCCGAATTGATATTGGTCGCGTTGCGACCGGTTGAGATCATCGGTGCGGCTACCCGTTGCACCAGAGACCGGCATTACGCAGCGAGCGCAGCGCGGCCCAAAATCAGGTCGCTCGCCTTTTCGCCGATCATGATCGATGGCGCATTGGTATTGCCGCCCACGAGCGTCGGCATGATTGACGCGTCCGCGACCCGCAGGCCGTCAACACCGTGCACCCGAAGCTGAGGATCGACGACCGCGAGATCGTCCATGCCCATCTTGCAGGTTCCCACGGGGTGGTAAATCGTTTGCGCCGTCTCGCGAATCCAGGCATCCAATTGATCGTCCGTCGCCACATCAGGCCCCGGCATTTTTTCGTCGCCGCGGAGTTCGTCGAAGGCTTGTTGCGCGAATACGTTGCGCAGAATCTTCACCCCGTCGCGGATGGTGCGCATGTCGTTGGGGGCCGACAGAAAATTCGTGTGAATCGCCGGCGCAACCTTCGGGTCGGTCGAACGCGCGCGAACCCAGCCGCGGCTTTCGGGGCGCAGACAACAGATATTGGAGAAAAACCCGTGTGTATGCAGGCCGCCCATATCCGGTCCAAGGCCTGGCAAAAAGTGGAATTGGATGTCGGGCATTTCGAGTTCGGGCCTGGTCTTCACAAAACCACCGGCCTCTAGGGGAAACGCCGCTGCCACGCCGGTGCCGAATAGGGCTGCCTGCAATAGGGCGAACGGGGCGACCTGCGGTCGGAACATGCTGAGGAACGTTACCGGCTGGGTGCATAAATGCTGGACATAGACCGCGACGTGATCTTGCAGGTTCTGACCGACGCCCTTGCTCTTGGCCACAACCGGCACGCCTAACGCCACGAGGTCCTCCCCGCGCCCGATGCCTGAGAGTTGGAGGATCGCAGGTGAGTTGATGGTCCCCGCACTTAGGACAACTTCGCGACCGGCATGGACCTGGATCCGCTCGCCCATGCGTTCGTACTCCACACCGACGGCGCGACGGCCCTCGAACAGTACACGCGTGGTATGCGCGTGCGTCACGATGTCGAGGTTCGGTCGTTTCTTGGCGGGACGCAGGAACGCGACGGCCGTGCTTTGGCGCCGGCCTTTGGCAATGGTGAAATCGTAGCGGCCGAAACCTTCTTGCTGCGCACCGTTGAAATCATCGGTGAACGGATAGCCCGCGGCCTGCCCGGCAGCGATGAAGGCATCAAAAAGCGGGTTCTTCATCGTGCCGCGGCCAACCCGGACCGCGCCGTCGGTGCCGTGAAAATCGTCCGTTCGGTCGAGATGCTCCTCGGAGCGACGGAAATACGGCAGCACGTCGTCGTACGACCAGCCCTCGCAGCCAGTCTGGCGCCAAATGTCGTAGTCACGCGCGTGACCGCGGATATAGACCATGCCGTTGATCGACGACGAGCCACCCAACGTCTTGCCACGGGGTATGAAGATTTCGCGATTGTTGAGATTGGGGTCGGGCTCAGAATTGTAGAACCAGTTGCTCATCTTGGACGGGTACAGCACGCCGCACAGCAACGGGATATGAATCATCGGGTTGATGTCGCGACCGCCCGCCTCAAGCAGCAGGACGCGGTGGCGCGGGTCTTCTGAAAGACGATTGGCCAGGACGCAGCCGGCCGACCCGGCACCCACAACGATATAGTCGTAAGTCGTCATCGAACCCGCCCAAGCGTCTGGTTTTTAGTGGGCCGCGGGCTCTTCGGGCAAATCGCCCTCGGCGACGCGCCAGCACCGGACGCTGCGGCCATCGTCCAGCACTGCGAGTTCTTGTGGCATATCGCGACATTTGTCGACCTGCGACGGACAGCGGCCATAGAGATAGCAGCCCTTGGGTAGGTTTTCCGTAATCGGACTGGGAATCTCGCCCTCTAGCGTCTCACGGACCGCGCGATCGACGCGCCGATTGGTGGTATCGGGAAATAGATGCGAGGCCAACAGCGCGCGCGAGTACGGATGACGCGGGCGGTTAAACACCTGATCTTTTGTGCCGACCTCGACGATCTGCCCCAGGTAGAGCACGACGACCCGGTGACAAATGTACTTAACCGTCGTCAGGTCGTGCGAGATGAACAAGTAGGCGATACCAAGTTTGGCCGAAAGATCCATCAGGAGACGGATGATTTCTGCCGTCGTCTCCGGCGTCAGCGCGGAGGTCGGTTCATCCAAAACGATGAAATCGGGGTTCGACGCTATCGCCCGCGCAATCGACGCGCGCTGCTGGCGGCCGGCACTCATTTCACGCGGCAAAGCGAACCGCATTGAAGGCTCGAGACCAACCAGGTCGAGCAATTCAGAGATGCGGTCTTCTTTTGCCTGGCCCGACAGTTCGGTGTGAAGCTTGAGTGGTTCGCTGAGAACCTGATGGACAGTCCAACGCGGGTTGAGCGAATCCAACGGATCCTGGAAAACGATCTGCAAGGCACCGCGGAACTTGCGGAATTCGTTGCGCCGAATATCTGCAATGTTGCGGTCGCGGAAAATGATTTCACCTTGCGTTGGTTCAACCAAACGCAAAACGCAGCGACCGATGGTGGTCTTTCCCGACCCAGATTCGCCAACAAGCCCAAGGCATTCACCGGGGCGCAGTTCAAAATCGACATGTTCGGCGGCATGAACCTTTGATTCCGACGCGCGGATCGGAAACAGCTTGCTCATATCTTTTACTTCAACGATTGGCGCCGCGTTGCGATCGATCTTGCCAAGCACCGATTCACCAGCTTCCTGCGCTTCGCGCTGCAGGTTGAGGATGCGGCGACTATATTCATGCTGTGGCGATTTGAAGAACGTGTAGACGTCGGCGTCTTCGACGATGGTCCCCTCGTGCATGATCACCACACGGTCGCAATAATTCGCGACGATCCCGAGATCCTGCGTCACCAAAACCACGGCGGAGTTCGTCTGCCTGCAGCTATCCCACATTTGATCGAGGAACTGCGCCTGAATCGTAACGTCCAGGCCTGACGTCGGTTCGTCCGCGATGAGCAACTTAGGTGTCGAGCTGAGCGCAATCGCGATAAGAACGCGTTGCGCCATGCCGCTCGACAATTCGTGGGCGTAGGCTTTGACCCGTCGATCCGGGTCATTGATGCCGACCATGCGCAGCATATCGATGGCATGATTCCATGCGTCTTTTTTGCTGACGTCGTTGTGGGCGCGGTAGACGTTCGCGATCTGATCGCCGACCCGCATCATCGGATGCAGCGAATACCGCGGATTCTGGACAATCATGCCGATATCGCGGCCACGCATTTGTCGCGCGGCCTCTTCTTCCATCTTGAAGATGTCGTTCCCCAAGAAGTCGACCTGGCCTGATTCGATCACACCCGGCGGTCGCACCAACCCAAGAAACGCCATTGCAGCAGTCGATTTTCCGCAGCCGGGCTCACCCATAAGGCCGACAAACTCGCCCGGCTTTACCGCGAGATTGAAGTTCCGGACCGCATAAACATCCGGTCCATCCACGATCGGAAACCGAACGGAAAGATCGCGCGCTTCAAGGATATTGCCAGTCGAGGAACCCGCGACCGTTGATTCGTTCGTTTCAGCGACCATGGTCAATCCTACCGGTAATCTTCTTCAAGGCCGTGACCAACAGCGGCGAAGCCAAAGATGGTCAGAGAGATGGCGACGCCCGGAAAGATTGACTGCCACCACTCACCAAGGATGATCTGAGGCGCGCCCAACGCAATCATGAGGCCCCACTCTGCCGTCGGTGGCCGAACACCCGCACCGACGAAACTCAGGCCGGATGTCAGCAAGATGGCGAACCCGACGGTCGTCGACAACTGGATCAACGACGGCACCAAGGAGTTAGGCAGGACGTGGCGGAAGGCGACGGCAAACTCGGAATTGCCGACAGCCCGCGCCGCCTCGACATAGCCGCGCGGCATTTGGCCCAAAACCTCCGCCCGCGTGAGGCGGATGAAGATCGGCATATAAACGATGGTCAGGGCAACCACGATATTCCCGGTGCTACGACCCGAAAGTGCAACCAGAATCATTGCGGTGATGAACACTGGAAAGGCTTGAAGCAAATCCGACGTCCGCATCAGAATTTCGGTCAGAAAGTTCTTAAAAAAGCCCGCGAGTAGACCAAGAATCGTGCCGACAGCCATCGACAATAACGCTGCAATGAGGGCGATCTGGAGATCGGTTCGCGGTGCCGAAATCGTCCGCGAGAAAATATCAAGGCCAGAGTTGTCGGTCCCGAACCAATGGGGCGGCTCCGCCCCGAGGAAAACCGTGTCGATGAACAGGCCGGGCCAGTCGAGAATATTCGGTGGGCTAACCGACACATTTCCGGTTGCGAAGTTGGGATCGTAGGGCGAAATCACAGGACCGAAAAACGCCAAAAATATAGCGAGTGCAACGATAGTTACGCCAAAGGCGAACAGTCTCTCTTCCTTGAATTTTCGTACAAGGTCGATTTTCCGCTTCGTGGGTACTGTTTCGATCATCATGTGCGGCTCGACGTGCTGATCGATATCTTCCGGCGTCGGAGTGTGGCCGAGCGGGTTGGTTGTTTCGTTCATCTGACCTGACCTAGAACGCGATCCGCGGATCGAGGAACGCATGGAGAATATCGATCACGAGATAGATCACTAGCGACACCATCGCGATAATCAGCACGGTTCCCTGGATAGCGGGAAAATCGAGATTGAGGATCGAGCGAATCGAGTATTCGCCGATGCCGCCGAGCGAATAGATCAGCTCCACCGGCACCGCGCCACCGAGCAAGAACCCGTAAATGATCGCTGTCAACGTCATCGCCGGCGCCAGCGCCGCCCGCAGGGCATAGCGCGCCACCTTATTGCGCGACAACCCGGCACTGCGTGCATAGAGGATGTAATCCGAACGCAGCACCCGGAGCATGTTTTGACGCACCATCTTCACGATCGGTCCTGAAATAACGAAGACCAGCGTGAACACCGGCAGCATCAGATGATGCGCAGCGTCAAGCCAGACATCGAAGCGGCCCCGCAGAACCGCATCGATCAAGATAAAACCGGTAATCGATTCCGGCGCCGTCAGGAACGGATTCAGTCGCCCCAGCGGCGCAGGGGCGGCCGGCCAACCTGCCTGCTGGAAAAGGAAGAAAAACACGAAAACGAACATCAACCCCCACCAGAATTCCGGCTGGGAGCCGGCAAATAGACCCCACACGAACGTAAACCTGTCAGCGAAGCCGCCTGGCCGGGTGCCGCTCGACATGCCGAGAGGCATAGCCATTAGAAACGCGATGATCAGGCTATAGGTGATGAGCTCTAGGGTTATGGGTAGAAAACGGGTGACTTCCTCAAGGATCGACGACCCGGTTACCCAGGACTCACCAAGTGTGCCCTGCATGATGCCGTCTTTTCCCGAGGACGAGAAAATCCCGAGGTAATTGGCGAGCTGCTGGAGTTTGGCCTCGTGAAGCCCGAGCGATTCGGTCGCCTGCTTAACCGCCTCTGCTGTGGCGTTCAGCCCGACAATGCGCGCGACCGGATCCGCGTCCAATCCGCGAATAAGAAAGAAAACAACCAGCGAAATGCCAATCAGCTGCAGCAGGGCAATCACTACCCGTTTCGCTATGAAGCGCCAGACCATCTCGCCTCCCAAAATTCCCCGACCAGGCCCTGTGAGGACCGGTTTTCCGTTGGGCTAAGCTCGAGCGGCTATGCTGCCACCTTCCTTCCCAAACGGGGGCCGACTCTCCCACAAGATCGCGTCAAGTCAAGAGGAATGACCGGACAATGGGCTAGAGTAACCCGCCCATGTCACAACCGTACCGGGGAGCAACCATGTCGATTTCGGTTAGAAACGTTACCAGCGAACCACTCAATGCCGACCAATTCGCACCCTTTGGAGATGTCTTAGCACCGCGTGAGACGCGGCTGGACAACCGAGATTTGCTCGCCATGGGCTACGCCCGAATGTCAGATGACGTCGCGGATTCGCGGCTCGACGATTTCGACGTGCTCGACTACTGGGGTGGCATCGCCAATATCTCGCAAGAACCGATGCGGCTGGGGTATTTACGGCCGAAGAAACGCGACCTCGCGTTTTCTTGGTTCGAACGCCATCTCAAAGGTACCCAAACCTTCGTGCCGCTGAAGGGCGCGCGCAGCGTTATCGCCGTAGCGCCGCCCTATGAAAGCAACAACCCAGAAGCGCTCCCAAAACTGGATGAAGTCCGCGCCTTTGTCCTAGACGGTAGCATGGGGATCAATTTGCATCCCGGCACTTGGCACTGGACGCCTTTTCCACTCGACGACCAGTCCGACTTCATCATTTTGGTCCGCGAGAGCGTTGCCGAGGATGACCTTAATTTCATCGATCTGGAAAAGCGCCTGAACGCACGCGTTCAAATTCTGTTAGCCAATCAATCGTAACTCAGGACGTTGGAAACATCGACAAATAGCGCGCCGTCCTCCTGTTTCGTCGGGTAGATCAGCAAATCGATTTCCGCTTCGCCGGTGGATTCACCGGTTTTCAAATCCCACTGCCACAGGTGAAACGAACACGTCACCGTGGCGCCATCACACATTCCGGTCGATAGCGGCTCGTCCATGTGCGGGCAACGCAACGGATAGGCGAATACGTCAGCGCCGGATCGCGTCACAACAATTTTTGTGCCGTCGAGGTCGAACTCCTTCAAATCCTTGTCGACAAGATCGCCGATCGCACAAACCCGTTTCCAATCGCTCATCGTTCCGAATCTCCCTAACTAAACTTGTCGTAGCGAATTCGCGCGGGCGGCACTTTACCCTGCATGACCAGCACCCGCATCGCGGCTTCAACCATTGGCGGCGGTCCAGCAAGATAAGCCATAACGTCGGCAAATCGACCCGCCATTGACTGCCCCATCACCTCGTGAACGAAACCCGCCGCAACGGTGACGCCGGGTAGGCGCCCTTGTTCTGCAGGACTGGGCATCGTTTCCGAAAACGCCATCGTCAGCGCGACATGGTCCGGGTGTTGGACCGCAAAAGTGAGAAGGCGATCGGTTTCATAGAGGTCTTCGAATGCCCGAACACCGAAGAAGACGTCCGCCCGGTGTCGCGAGAAGTGCCCCGCCTCATGCGCCCGCTCAAGAATCGCCAGGATTGGTGCCAGCCCCGATCCACCGGCAACGCACACAAGATCGGCCGCGTCCCGGTCGGGCCGGAACGAGGCTTTGCCGAGCGGCCCCAACAGGGTCACAGCGTCACCAACTTTGGCGCTGTCGGCCAGCCACGCCGAGGCCAAACCGCCCGGCATGAGCTTGACGGTAAAAACCAGCGTCTCGGCCTCCTTGTCATAAGAGGCCATAGACCAACCACGGTATCCCGGGACGCCGGGGATGCCGACCAACATGAATTGGCCGGCGTCGTATGGCATTGGCCGCGCGGGGCGTATCGCCAATCGCAATACGTTGTGGTTGAGCGGCGCGACCGACGCGACTTGGCCGCCAATCGGCGTCGGCAGGAACCCATCTATGTCGGGCAATCGCGCGCGCACCGTCAACCGGCAGTCGCCGCGCGGCCGCGCCTGACACATCAAGATTTCGTTGCTGGCTTCCTTTAGAAGACGGCGCCCCGGCGCATCGATCCAGCCCGGATCGACATCACCCTCAACCACACTCGCCTTGCAGGTCGCACAATTGCCGGTGCCGCATTCATGCGGCAGGCCAAAACCGGCGGCCAAACCGGCGAACAGGATTTCTTGGTCGTCGGCACAGTCAAAGGAAACCGCTCGGTCACGACCGGTAAGCTCAATGCGCATGGGTTACGAGGCGCTCAAATTGGAATGTGGGACCCGATCCCCAAATCGCGGGTCTCGAGATGGGCGCGGCGTTTCTTAAGCAAGTAGCGTTCGCCGCGGCAGTCGACTTCATCGTAGTAGGTCCCCGCGACAAACAGCTGCGAAACGCCATCTGGGTCGGTGTGCGTGACGATGAATGAACTCGTTACCGTCGCAATCGCTGCGGTCGCGTCGTGATCGATGATGTAGACCGATACATGTCGCTTCAGAGTGCCCAGCCGTTTCAAATGCTGGGGAATCATCTCGAGCAGCGCCCGCATCCCTTCGTAGTCTTGATCCAGCCAGATCATCTCCTTGCGAATCTCCGGGCTATAGACCGTGATTCGATAGTCGAATTCGGTGGAACACAGGTCCATGAACGCAGTGAAGTCCTCCGCGTCCAACGCCATGCTGGATCTATAGACAACTTCCCGTATGGCTTGATCGGACGGCATTCAGCGACCTCTAGCTGTTGCCCGGGCTATGCGCAAGGCGACCCGTCATTTCGCTCCAAGCTTTATAATAGGCGCGCAGCATGAGGTCATCCTGTCCGCGCCCGCCTTCGTCACGGGCGATGATCTGATACCGGCCGGCGCCTTTGCCGAAAGACTTTTCACAGGCTTCGGCGGCAAAGGCGTCCTCGGGCACGTTGCGCCCGAAGGGTCCCCAATAATCATTGTGGTGCCGCATCCGCATCAGACGGTCAGGTTCGGGCTCACCTTTGATACCGAGACCCCGCGATTCGACGATTGTGCGATGCGGATCGAGCGGTGTGACCGTATCAATCCGCATCACCGTCCCCCGAGTAATGATCGTGGTGTCGGGGAAAAGCGGTGTGAAGCGGGCGTCATCCACGGTCAGACCGGGAAACGCCGCTGACTCGTCGCGGGCGCTGTACCCCTTGTAGTTGTCGTAATCGGCCTTGAGACCGCCGATCGCAAGGTGCCCGTTGGGATAAACCCGCAGGTCGCGCGCACTCATCGGCGCCGCCGTCATCTGTGTGGTCCGTAGCACGACGTGCATGAACTCGTGATAAAGATCGACGATCGTTTCCTGCCACGCCTTCCAATTTGCCTTCACAGTGGCGCGGTGGAAGTGAAACACTTCGTATTCCACCCCGTCGTCGCCAAATACCTCGTCGAATATTTCCAAGCCTTGGCCGAGAAAGGCGTCGAGGGGCTGCGCCGCGTCGTCGAGATTGACAAAAACCAAACCGTTTTTCGTTTCGGCGTGAATCTCCCGGAGCCTCGGTGCGGCCGAGAGCACGTCGGATTCCGCGTTGTCTCCCGAGTGCGCGGAAGCTTCTACCCGCCCGGACCAGTCAAATTGCCCCAGATGGCGGACGCAGCGCAGGCGCGCCGCCGTTCCGGCGCCGTCACCGAGCAGCCGAGCGCCGCACTGTGGACAGCTGTTGAAGAAGCAGCGCACCTTTTCGTCTTCGCCGCGGATCACGAAGAGGGGTTGCAGCGCGTGCAGAAAGGTTCGGTAGTCGCCGGGCTCGGGCACCTCGCTCAAGTGGCAAGCAAAGTGCCAAACTTTACCGAGCACAGTGTCGAGCTCGTCGCGGAATACCCCGTCGTCGCGGTAGACCTGCCCGCTAACATAATCTTCTGACCGTAGATTTGGCGGCCTGGCCCTGTCTTGGTAACGGCGCGCCGACATTAGTCGGGTGCGACCGCGTTGGTCGGATTGGCTGGGGAGCGATCCATGCGGCGTGCCCATTCTGCATACCATGCGCGCAACATGCCGTCGTCCTGGCCTTTCCCGCCCTCCTCTCGGGCGATCAGTTGGCGAGTGGCCGCGCCGTGGCGAAAACCAAGCTCACACGCTTCCGCGGCAAAGGCATCTTCCGGCACGTTCCGTCCAAAGGGACCCCAGTACTGATTGTGATGCTGCATTCGCGTGCGGCGCACGTCCGCTGAGTCCCCTTTGAGACCAAGGCCGCGCCATTCGACCAGCATTGTTTTCTCATCAATGGGCGTCACCACGTCAATTCGAATGGCGGTGCCGCGCGCGAGCAACGCCGCGTTGGGCCAAAGGTCGACGAAGAAAAAGTCGTCCGGACCCAATCCTGGAAGGGCCATGCCGGGATCGCGGGGGGCCATGCCTTTATACTTGTCGTAACTCGCCTTGAGCCCGCCACCCATGGTGTGGCCATTCTCGAAGGACTTTACAACGCGCGTGTCCATGCTCCCCTCGCCCACCTGCGTCCGACGCAGCAGGACGTGCATCCATTCATGATAGAGGTCCAAATTTGTCTCTTGCCAAGCTTTCCAGTTGGCATGAAGAACCGCGCGGTTGTAGTGGAACACCTCTAGTTCACCGGACCCTAGGGAGTCGGCGAATGGATCGAGCGCCGCGCCGATATAGTCGGCAACCGGCGGCGCCTTATCATCCAGATTGATGAACACAAGACCGAGATGGGTTTCGGTGCGCACTTCGAATAGCCCACAGTCGTCCTTTTTTAGCCCAGAAGATTCATATGCCTCGGGCCTGGGTATATCGACGCAGTTGCCCCGATCGTCGTAACTCCACAGGTGATAGAAGCAGGTCAGGCGCTTCGCGTTGCCGCTGGGTTCTTGGATGATCTTCGCGCCGCGATGCGAGCAAACATTCATAAATGTCCGAACCACACCGTCGCCGCCCCTGATCGCGATCAACGGCGTCCCGATGTAGTCGAAGGTGCGGTAGTCGTAGGCCTCGCTGAGTTCGCTCTCATGGCAAGCGAGGTGCCAACATTGACCGAACACTCGACGCTTTTCGTCCTCGAAGATCGCTTTGTCCGTGTAGACCGCGCCGCTCACGACGTGGGTATCGGGCATCTCGCGCAATGTCTGCCTAGTCCCAGCGTTATGTACCATCACGGGGCTCTCCCAATTCCATCACACCGACCCTAGTTCATGCGCCGCGCGACGGTCCAGTCCGCCTCGAGCAGTGATCAGCGGCGCGCACCCAGCTGATTTAGCCGCCAGGCGAAGACGTCGAGGCGATCTTGGCCAAAAAACGGCTCGCCGCCGACTACCAGGGTCGGCACCCCCCAATGCCCCGCCGTGGCCAGGCGCCGCTCATTATCCGAAATGAGGCCGTCATAGAAATCTGGCCGGCCCTCGATGGCACTCTCCATCTCGGAAAAATCCAGTCCCGCTGCGCCGGCGGCGGCTGCGAGATGCCCGTCCTGGTCCCATCTGACAACGCCGCCAGCCCACATCATCGGTGCAACCGTGCTAATAAACGCCATGCCTTTGCCCTGCGCGGCCGCGAACGCGCCCAGGCGGGACAACCGACCGATGTAGGGTTGATGCGCGGTGGGCCGCCGACGGTCGGTCTCGAATACGACGGGATCAGGTTCGGGACGCCGGAACGGAATGCCGAGGTGATCGGCGGTGCGCTTTGCATCCATCGCGTTGTAGGTGCCGCGCGCCGCCGGCAGTGATTCAAAATAGTCCGGATCACGCACCGCAAGAGGCATCACCACCCGCAAAGTGACCTCGACTGCATATTGCCTTTGAATTTCTTGAATGCGCCCCAAGGCCAAATAGCAGTAGGGGCTGCGGAACGACCAAAACAGGTCAACAGGAATCATGGGGCGCGCCTCGCCAATATCTGTACACCGCGAGTGTCTGTCATGCGTGGCGGTTGCGTCCACCCGGCGAGGCCACGCGAACATCTGCACCGCGTGTTTATCTAACCAATTGTTACGCGTCCATCGTGACGCCGGACTATTCCCGCGCGCCGCGCAAAGACAAACATGCTCGAAACGAACAAAGGGCGGTCCTTTTGGGACCGCCCTTTGTCTCAGCTAAGCTACAATCTAGACGCCGACACGCCGCCGACCGAACCTGTCGTAAACGACAATGTCCGAGGGCGACGCGCTCAGCGTCGTAGACTTGACTACTTTTTTGCTGCCTTGCGGCGCGCCTTCTTCTTAGCGGGCTTCCGCTTCGCTGCTTTCTTCTTAGCAGGCTTCCGCTTCGCTGCTTTCTTCTTAGCAGGCTTCCGCTTCGCTGCCTTCTTGGCGGCCTTCTTTTTAGCTGGCTTCCGTTTGGCTGCCTTCTTTTTGGCTGCCTTTTTCTTAGCCGGCTTCTTTTTGGCTACCTTCTTCTTAGCTGTCTTTTTGGCTGCCGCTTTCCGAGTCTTCCTCCGTGCCGCTGGCTTTTTAGCCGCCGGTTTTTTCCGGGCTGCGGGCTTTTTCTTGGCAGCTGGTTTCCGCTTAGCGGATTTCCTTTTAGCTGCCAGGGCTGCGACTTTCGCCATTAGAACCCTCCAATATGGTCCTTACAAAGACAAGTTTTCTTCACACGAGACTAACAAAACAACGTGCAAGTCCCGGGGAGAGTACATAATTTCGATTCAATAGTCACTGCAAAAAAACACGCCCGCCAAGGACTCGCTAAGCAACCACTAGACACGAGTCCTTTGCCCGCCCATCGAGTCATGCGCGACGAAGATAAGAATGACTTGTGACGAGTACATCGGCACTCACCTGCACATCGATTCGATTGCAAGTGACCATGGATCCAAGACCGACGGACGTGCTTTGGAACGACTAACCTGCCGAGCGCTGGCATTGATTTGCTGATCGAACAAATGCCCAGCGTATTTGTCTTGGCACTGCAATTTCGTCTTCTCGAATTTCTTGGTTGCCAAAATATCGATATATATCAACGCACTGTGCCGCTCGTCACGGCGTAAGCCCGCCACCATTCACATACAGGACTTGCCCGGTCATGAAGCAAGAGGCCGGGCCGGCCAGGAAAAGGATCGGCCCCACGATGTCTTCGGCGACGGCAAGTCGATTCATCGGCGTCATTTTTATGTAGCCACTGAACTGCGCGTCCCAGTCCCCTTCTTCGTCGTCGACCCGTCCCGTTCCGCCTGCAAGAAATGCCGTCTTGACCGCCGCGGGCGCGACCGCGTTCGCGCGGACGCGTGGCGCATTCTCTGTCGCAATCCCTTTTGTTAGGGCGATCACGCCCGCCTTGGCCGCCGAATAGGGTGCATAACCAGGTAGGACGCGCACCGCGAGACCAGACGAAACATTAACGATCGCGCTCGCCTGCGCCATGCGTGGCAGGGCGTGCCGGCAGATTAGAAACGCGGAACGAAGGTTGCCGGAGATCACGTCGTCCCACGATGTTGAATCCCGATCAGCGACATTGATCAGATCGTCGCGGTAGCCGACGAGGTTGATCAACGCGTCAATTTCGCCCTGTTCGCCGATTTTCTCATAGCCCGCGATAATCGATGGTTCGTCGTGTGCGTCGATCGCGACGAAGTCCGCTTCATTGGGGCTGGGATGGCGTTCGTAGGACGCCGCGAGGTCCATGACGGTCGTACGCAGCCCAGTTTTAACGCACGCCTTGACGACGGACCGGCCAATCCCGCCGCAGCCGCCGACGATGACGACCCTGGCCTGTGGAGCGGGCCCCAGGCGCCCGAAATCAATGGTGGTTGGATCAAAACTCAAAACGGTCCCCTTAACCTAAGGTGCGATGGATGAACTCGAACATGGCCGTGTGCGCTTGCGCGGTTGCGATGGGATCGAAGACCGGTTGCCCCTCCCGGGTGAAGCCGTGATCGGCCCCCGGGTGGTCGACATATTCAATGCCGCCGCCCTCAGGGAGCGCGGCCTTGATCCGCCCAACTATTTCAGGCGGCGCCCATTTGTCCCGCCCAGCAAAATGAATTTGGAGGGGGCCGTTGATTGCCTTCGCGACATCGAGCCGCTGCTCGAGGCGTACGCCGTGAAAGCAGACGTTGGCCTCTGCTTTGTTCCGAGCCGCCGACAGGAACGCCAAGAGGCCACCGAGACAGTAACCAACGACGACGATTTTGCCGGTGCATTCGGGCCGTCCTCGCAACGCCGCAATGGATGCGCCGACATCATCGACGGCCAGATCGTCGTCCAACCTGTTGCGCGCATCGAACGCGCGCGCCCAGTCATCGCCCGAATAGTCGAACGCCGCGCCGGGGCTTATCCGGTGATAGAGGTCGGGCGCCATCGCCGCGTACCCGCGCGCGTTGAACAGATCTAGGCGTGTGCGGAGGAAATCGGTCCGCCCGAAAATCTCATGGAGCACGACGATACCCGGCGCCGGGCCCGCCGATGCGGGGCTAAACAAAGCCCCCATATCGGCACCGTCGGCGGTCCGAATGTGGACATCGCCGATCAACGGCCGCGTCCTATTGCGCGGGCCGATCGGGACAAGTGACGCCAACCATACAATCGCGCGTAACCAGTGCCGCGAGCGCCTGTTCGCTCAGGTTTTCCGAGCCCGCCGGTCGCGGCGGCAACACGAGGTAGCGCATGTCGGCAGTCGAATCGACGACCCTAATCTCGACCTGGTCGGACAGCTCGGTACCAAACTCGTGAAGGACGCCACGCGGATCGACGACGACGCGGCCCCGGTACTCTTTGCTCTTGTACCAATCCGGCGGCGGCCCAAGTAGGACGCGCGGGTAGCAAGAGCACAAGGTGCAGACGACCACATGATGCAAGGTGCTGGTGTTTTCCAATACGACCAGGTTCGGGGCGGGCCCGACGTCATAGCCAAGGGATTCGATGGCGGCCTTCGGATCGGCGAGGAGCTGCGTCTTGAAGGCCGGATCAGTCCAGGCACGGGCCACAACCTTCGCGCCGTCAGCCGGGCTCACGCTGTCGGTGCGGTCCACCTGCCGACGCAGGTCGTCGGCAGAGAACACCTCTTTCTCAATCAACAGCTCGCGGATGGCACGCTCGAGGAGTTCAAACTCGGTGGGCGGGCCGCCCTCTTCTATTGCAGCGTGGTCGTCGTGATCGTGATCGTGATCATGGTCATGGTCATGGTGGTCAGCGGACATGAATCCTCACTCTTCGGCGTCGAGCCAATGTTCGTAGATGTCGGCACTCAAGGTGTCCGTGGCGGGACCCTGGTACCCTGACCAGATATCGGTTTGGCGGAACCGGACTAGGTAGAGCGGCCGCAAGGGGCGCCCGTCCTTGCCATAAGCCAGTTCCTCGGGGTTGCGGAATTCGCCCTGCAGCGATTCGACCAGCCCAAGTTTTCCCCGCAGATAGGCAGGGGTTCGGATGTGACCTGGCGGGTCGCCCCCTTTTACGCGCACCTTTT
>ERZ890510.859-NODE-859-length-22055-cov-8.934273_pt1 | contig 22055 bp, 17 predicted proteins | sample MGYA00521265_ERZ890510 | MGnify/ENA primary metagenome ERZ890510 (study PRJEB32303, sample SAMEA104408624) | aquatic metagenome | biome: Brackish water; feature: Chemocline; material: water | place: Baltic Sea | collected 2014-10-26T21:54:00 | depth 110 m ...
TCGGATCAGCGAACCGCGCGCTCACGATGTAGCCTGTGAGGCCGATACCCAAAATGAGGAGGGGTACCAGCGCGATCACGACATTGAAGGCAACCGCAACGGCCATGAACAATACTTCGTCTTCGACAGACTTCTCCCACAGTCGTCGGAGAAATTCACGGACGCGGTAACCAGGGCTGTAATGCAACGGTACGGGATGTCCGCCCACCATAGAGGGTTAGTGTCTCGCGTTACGGAGCACCAACTAATCCTCCGCCCCGACTGCCTCCTCGGCCCCGGTGCCGTCCTCAGGCGCGGTCGCCGCTTCGGCTACGGACTCTCTCGCAGCGTCAACACCTGTCCTGTAAGCGGCTTTCGAAGTCGAGAGCTTCCTTTCGAGATCCCCGCGCGCGTCGACGGCAGCCTGCCGCCCGGCGTCAACGGCAACCTTGACCGACTCAATGCGGTCCTGCACACCTTCGCGGGCGGAGTCCAGCTTCACCTCGAGTTGCTTCTGAGCCTCTCGCATCCGCTCTTCCGCGGTGGAACGAAGCTGACGCGCACGCTCTTTGAGATCCTCTTGGGTCTCTGCACCCGATTTCGGGGCAAAGAGCAGGGCCAAACCCGCGCCGACCAGGGCACCGATCACGAAGGAGCCGAGTTGGCCGCCCCCGCTATCCTTTTCAATGACGATGTAGGGTTGTTCGTCGTGGTCGCGCATGGTTGCCTCCAAACGTCCTTGTGGCGAGCCCGATAGTGGGGTCGCCCGTTGGTTTAACCTAACCGTCGCCGTGCGGGCTATCTACAGGTCTAACCTCGGCTTAATCAGACTCACACCATCCATTTGGGATCTGGCTCGGCGATCTCTGGCCGAGCGACACCCTCGCGGCCCATGAGGCCGTAGGTCAGCACCTTGCTGAGTTCCACCCCAGGTTGGTCAAGGGGATCTACGCCGTAGAGCGCCCCCGCAAACACCGTGGCCACCTCGAGAAGCATATAAAGCTGGCCGAGAGCGAACGCGCTTACTTCGGGCAGGGAGATCGTGGCGTTGGGGCGCCCTTCTCTCCTGAGGGCCTCGGCTGTCGCGCTACGCTCCGTCGCCAAGAGTTCACCCAAGGAGTGCCCACCGAGGTACGCCAACGCGGGGATCTCCGGATGACGGTTCGGGATCGCGAGATCTGGCCCGGGGTCGTCCACCGTGACGAACACGACGACTTTGTCCTGCGGTCCTTCCATGAGCAATTGCAAAAGAGAATGCTGATCGCTTGCGCCAAGCGCCGGCAGCGGCGTCGGACCCACCGGCGAGTGGCTCCCATCAAGCCTCAGAGCCTTCCCAAGGCTTTCGCCCCATAGCTGCTGGAACCACAGCGCAAGCGATCGCAGCCGATCACAATAGGGCATGAGGACATGGATAGCCCGGCCTTGATCTGTGTCTGCCCCGTGCAGAAGCGTGGCCAGAATTCCTGCGGGATTCTCCGCTAGCACCGCAGACCGACAACGCACCTCCATGGCGGCCGCGCCGGCCAAGAGCGCCTCGATATCGATTCCGCACACCGCTGCGGGCAGAAGCCCCACGGCCGTAAGGACCGAAAAGCGGCCGCCGACGTTCTCCGGGACCGGCAGCATGGGGATCCCTTCGGCGTCTCCAATTTGACGCAGCGCACCGCGGCTCGGGTCGGTGGTGAACAAGAAATGTCCGCGTGCCTTGTCCGGCCCAACCGTCTTATCGACCAAGTCCCGGATCACGAGGTACTGCGCCATTGTCTCCGCGGTCGCGCCAGACTTGCTGATCACATTGAACAACGTCCGCGCCGGGTCGATTCGCCCCAGGAGTGCGCGTAAGGTGTGCGGATCCGGATTGTCCACCACATGTAGCCGCGGAAAATGATCGCGCTCCTCGTTCGAACGCGAGTTCCAGAAGGGTCCGAGCAGGGCATCTCTGAGTGACGTGGCCCCGAGGCCCGAACCTCCAATACCTAGAACGACGACGTCTTCGAACCACTGACCAAAGCCGTCCGCCAGTGCTGCGACCTGAGCCGCACTTTCGGTCGCATACGGGAGATCTAGGAAGCCGAGGTCACCCGCGGCCCGCCGCTGCTCAACGGCAGCGGCAGCCAGAGCAAAACGTTCGGAGAGCGCGCCGGCAAAGTGAGTCGCGTCGACACCGCCCTCCACCCCAGGGGCCATCAGGTTTCCAAAGTCCAGCCGAATCTGCGTCATGAGGGAATCTCCACTTCCAGTCCGTCGTAGGCGGCAAACACGCCTACCGGGAGTCGCGCATCGAGCTCTGCGTGGGTAACTCGGTGGGTGAGGTGGGTCAGATAGGTCCGACCTGCGCCCACTTCCCGGGCGGCGTCGATCGCCTCTTCAATACTGAAGTGCGCCGGATGCGGGTTGCCGAACCAGAGCGCGTTGAGCACCAGCACTTCGACACCCCGCAGAGCCTCCAGCGTTTCTGCAGGAAGACTCTTGCCGTCCGTGATGTAGCCGAGCTTGCCCACACGGAAGCCATACACTGAGCTCGGCCCATGTGGCACCCGCAGAGGAACGAAGTTCTCATTGAGGATATTCACCGGCTCACCCGCTTCAACATTGTGGAGCTGAATGCTCGGGATCGAACTTCCGGGAGGAGCTTCGAAGGAGTCATCGAAGATGTATTCGAAGTGCCGTTCGATATTTTGCCGGTATTCAGACGCCACATAGGCTTGTACATCGCCACGGCGCGCCGTGAACACGCGCAGGTCGTCGATCCCGTGGACGTGGTCGGCGTGAATGTGGGTGAACCACACAGCGTCGATCTTGGACACCCTGGCGGCCAGGAGCTGAAGGCGAAGCTCGGGCGGGGTGTCCACCAGCAACCGACCGCCCTCAAGGTCGACCAAAGCCCCATGCCGGGTTCGGTGGTCGCGGGGGTCGTCCGACGTACACGTGGGGCAGTCGCACCCCACGACGGGAACGCCGAACGAGGTCCCAGTGCCCAGGAAGGTCAGCTTCATGACAACCGCTACAGACGCTCGAGACGCATCGTGTTCGTTGATCCAGACTCGTAGAAGGGGAAACCAGCGGTGACCGGGACCGAAGCTCCGGGCTCACCTGCGCCACTGTCGATCACGGCCCGACGCCCAACTTCCATTTGGCGCTCATACGACATTTCGACGCCGGAAGCCAACACTGGCCGCACGCCCCACACAGCGGCGAGTTGGCGGTGTGTGAGCGGGTCCGGGGTCACGGCAAACACCGGGACCGACGGTCGATACGACGACACGAGGCGAGCTGAGAAGCCTGACTTGGTCAACACGATGATCGCTGGCGCACCCACCCGGCGAACCGCGTCGACGGTCGCGGCAGCGACCGCGTGTTCGCGTGAGGTCGCACCCCCACGTGAGTGAAGGCCCGGGTGCGTGAGGTAGCGGGGCCCTCGTTCCAAGAAGCCGCTGCGCTCAATCTCCTTGCCGATATCGACGATGGCTTGGAGCGCCTTGAGGGGATGCCGACCCACCGCCGTCTCGCCCGACAACATGACGGCATCTGTGCCATCGAGGATCGCATTGGCGACGTCAGAAGCCTCGGCCCGAGTCGGACGGGCATGCTCGATCATCGATTCGAGCATCTGAGTCGCCGTGATAACGGGGCGGCCGTAGTAGTTCGAGAGCTGGATGATCCGCTTCTGGGCGAGCGGAACTCGTTCAAAGGGGAGCTCGACGCCGAGGTCACCGCGGGCCACCATGACCGCGTCGGTCTCCGCCAGAATTTCTTCGATGGCTCTCAGCGCCTGAACCTTTTCGATCTTCGACACGACCAGCGCCCGGCCATCGACCCGTCGCTTGAGGTCGACGACGTCGTGCGCACGCCGCACGAAGGAAAGCGCGATGTACTCGACCCCGACCTCGAGGGCGAAGTCCAGATCGGAAAGATCCTTCTCCGTCAGCGACGGCGCCTTCACTTTCACCAGGGGGAGGTTGATCCCCTTTCGAGGTTTGAGGGTTCCGCCCCGCACCACCTCAAGCCTCGTACGATCTCCGTCGGTCCCGAGGCAACGGAGCTCCATGAGCCCGTCATCCAGCAGGACCACGTCTCCGGCCACGATCTCCCGCGCCAGCGGCTCATAGGTGGTCGGGATCTCCCCCGGGGTGGCAGCCGCCTGCGGCGCCATCACCACAGCCTCACCGGCGATCAGCTCTATCGGTTGGGGAAGTTCCCCAACACGGATCTTCGGGCCCGAGAGGTCCACCATGACGCCCACGGGGTGACCTACCTGCCTCTCCGCCGCCCGAACTGCCGCGATGGCCGCCCGATGGTCGCCTCGGCTGCCGTGAGACATGTTCACCCGCGCGAGGTCCATCCCGCCCTCCACCATCGCGAGAATGGTCTCAGGGGTGGAACTCGCAGGGCCGAGGGTGCAAACGACCTTGGTTCGGAGCATGTGATTCGGCCGGGACAGGTTCGTGAGGCTGTTGCGTGGTGGCACCAGGAATTGTGGTCGTGACCCGAAGGACGGGCAACACCCACGGACGTACCCGGCCAGGAGTCGGCCAACTGAGTCGGTGGACACGGGGGGTGGCGCTAGGTGAGAGAGCGCGCTTTTTTTCGGCCACTATTCCCATGTGACAAGGGGCGCCCAAAGGCGCATGCCGTACATTCATATTCAGAGCGAGGCGGATAGTCGCGTCCTCGCCGACGACCTTTCAGGCCTAAAGCGCTTCGCCCTCGACTGCGAAGCCGCCGGGTTCCACCGTTATTCGGACCGCCTGTGTCTTCTGCAGCTCACGACGCCGAAGGCGACATACATCGTGGATCCGCTCGCCTTCGACCCGTCCGATCTTTTGCGTGGCGCCCTGGAGGACCCGGACGTCGAGATCGTCATGCACGGGGCAGATTACGATCTGCGCCTCCTTGACCGGGATCTCGGGATCACGCTGCGCGGGCTGTTCGATACTCAGATCGCCGCCACAATGCTCGGGCTCAGTGCGCTCGGACTGGCGGCGCTGCTGGCTGAACGATTCAACGTGACGCTCACCAAGAAATATCAACGCGCGGATTGGGCCGAGCGGCCACTCACGGACGGAATGCTCGACTACGCGGCTTCCGACACGCGCTACCTGTTGGAACTGGGAGACCAGGTCGCTGCAGAACTCGCAACGGCCGGCCGAACCGAGTGGGCGTTTCAGGAGTGTCGCGCGTTAGAGGCGTCAGCCCTCGCGCCGAAGGCCGACTCGGAGCCGATCGACCCCGTCACTCGCGTGAAGGGCGCGAGCGATCTCGAACCACGGCAGGTCCACGGGATCCGCGTGGCCCTCGCATGGCGTGATGAGATCGCTCGCGAGCGCGACAAGGCTCCGTTCCGTGTTGTGGGAAACGACCCGCTCATCGAGGCTGTTGGGATGGCGCCCCACCGCACGGAGGAACTCCTCGGCCTCCAGGGATTCCCCGGCGGACTCGCACGCAACGAAGGAGGCGAACTGATCCGCCGGCTGCGGGCGATCGCGGAGCTCTCGGACGATCAGATCGTGCCTTATCCTCGACGACCGAGAGGACCGGCTCGTGCCACGCCGGAGGTGGAGGCCGTGGCCGACCGACTCAAGGCGGTTAGGAACAGCAAGGCCGATGAAATCGGGATGGCTCGCGGCTCCCTCCTGAGCAACGCGGTGATCATGGAGGTGGCTGTGCGGGCGCCCGCTTCGTTGGAAGAACTGTCCACGGTGGACGGCATGCGCACATGGAAAGTTGGCGTTGCGGGGGAGGCTTTGCTGGCGGCGCTAGCGAAATAGAGAAGTTTGAGCCGGCTGGGTCCGCCTCAACGGCTAGTCAGGCTGCCGATTCCTCTTTGCGCTTGCAGTCGATGCAATAGCGGGCATGCGGCAATGCGTCTAGTCGCTCGAATCCGACAGCGTTCTCGCAGGTGTGGCAGTTACCAAAATGCTTCGGATCGCTGTACATCCTGCGAAGGGCCTCTTCCAAACGATAGAGATAGCGTCCCTCTTTCGTCGCAAAGACCGCGGCTTTTTCTCGTTCTTGGGCTTCAGTACCCTGGTCGGCCATGTGGTCGGTGTAGGCCGCGAGGTCAGAGTCCGCCGACTCTCTGTCAGCCTTCGCCATGTTGTCGAACTTCCCCAACGCCCTGAGTGCACGATCCCTCTCATCGAGGAGCCGCTTCTCCAGATGGGCGAGCTGCTTTTTATTAAGCGCCATGGGTGCCGCTCCTATTAGTCGAACAAGTAGCCGGCAAAGCTAACAAAGGCCTGATTTTCAGTCCACGGTTGAAGTCGTCGTCCCGACGCTACCAGCGGACGAGCGCCGAGCCCCATGTAAAGCCCGACCCAAAGGCCACCAATGCTAGAAGGTCTCCTCGCTTCAGGCGGCCCTCTCGGATAGCTTCGGCCAAGGCGATCGGGATCGTGGCTGCGGTGGTGTTGCCGTACCGCTCGATATTGTTCACGACCTGTCGATCCTCGAGCCCGAGACGCTTCTGCACCATCTGTGAGATCCTCAAGTTCGCTTGATGTGGAACCAGGAGGTCAATGTCTGAGGTCGTCAGGTCGTTCGCCGCGAGTGCCTCGTGGATCGCCTCTGGCATGCGCGTCACGGCGTGCTTGAAGACCTCTTTGCCTTCCATGCGAGGGTAATGGCGGCCGGCGGCAATATCGTCCGCCGAAATACGAGGGTTCTTCTTCGATGAGCTGGCTTCTGCCCACAGGCTCTCGGCGAAACGCCCATCTGCGTGAATATGGGTGGACAGGACGCCGCGGCCTGCGTCCTCACCGGCGGTGAGCACCGCCGCCCCGGCACCGTCTCCGAAGAGGACCGCGAGGTCACGGCCCTGCGTGGAGACATCAAGGCCGGTGGACTGGATCTCGACCCCGACAAGGAGGATGGTGCGGAATTGGCCGCAGCGGATCCAGGCATCCGCCACTGACAAACCATAGACGAAACCGGAGCACTGGGCTCTGATGTCCAAAGCCGGCACACCCTCCAAGCCCAGCGCCCGCTGTAGGAAGACTCCAGTCCCCGGAAAAAAGACGTCTGGAGTCAATGTTGCCAGTACGATCGCGTCTACGGCCGAGGCTTCTAGACCCGCCTCCTCGAGGGCCATCAGGCTCGCCCGGCGAGCCATCTCGGCGCTAGTCATGCCTGGATCGACCCACCTTCGTTCCTGGATGCCAGTGCGTTCGACGATCCACTCGTCCGAAGTGTCCATGAGTTGGGTCAAGTCACGGTTCGTAACGACCCTATCGGGGACGTAGTAGCCCGTTCCAGCGAAGATCGTACGCGGCACATGGCCTCCTGAGGTTGGATCAGATCAGCCATGATAAGCTGGACCCGGACGCGAAAGAACGGGTACCTCCCCATCCTATCAGATCTCCGACTTCAATTAAAGACGTGAAATGAGCGCCGATACCATCCAGTGTCACCGTTGCGGAGAGGCCGCTCCGAAGCTCGAGAAGGCGCCTTTCCGGACCGAGCTCGGCGAAAGGATCATGAGCCGAATCTGCACCAACTGCTGGCAGGACTGGCTGAAGCATCAGACCCAGCTGATCAACCACTACGGGCTCGACCCGAGAGATGCCAAGGCACGCGCTTTCCTCTATGAGCAGATCGAAGAGGTGCTGCTGGGCGTCGGCGACGGCCAGGGAATCGACACATCTAAACAGGGCTCCATCGAGTGGTGACACAGGGTTGACCCCGCCCCACACACCAAACAGCAAAAAGCCCCCGCCGGGTCTCTAGGACCGGCGGGGGCTTCTTGTTTCCTAAGGCTGGGCAAGCGACCTAGGCGAGCACCGCCCGAGCGTGCTCAAGCGCGAACTCGAGGTCTTCTTTGGAGATCGTGAGCGGCGGAGCAAACCGGATCACCTGGCGGTGGGTCTCTTTCGCGAGAATCCCGCGTGCCTGAAGAGCCTTACAGAACGGACGGGCCGGACCGCTGGAATTCTTGATCACGACTCCGATCATGAGGCCCTTCCCCCTGACTTCAGCCACGTGCGGCGAATCGATCTTCCGCAGCTGATCCATGAACCAGCTTCCGAGTTCAGCCGAACGCTCGGGCAATCTCTCATCAAGGATCACTTGAAGGGCCGCCACGGCGACAGCGGCCGCCATCGGGTTTCCGCCGAAGGTCGAGCCATGGTCGCCTGGGGTGAAGACATCCATATACTCAGAGTCCGCGATAACTGCTGACACCGGGTAAACACCCCCGCCCAGAGCCTTCCCCACGATCAGCACGTCCGGGCGAACGCCTTCCCAATCGGTGCAGAACATCCGGCCGGTGCGCCCAAGACCCGTTTGGATTTCGTCCGCGATCAAGGCCACGTTGTGTTTGGTGCAAAGCTCGCGCGCTTTGGTAAGGAAGCCCTCGGGCAGCTCAACGACGCCGCCTTCACCCTGAATGGGCTCGACCAGGAAGCCGACCGTATTCTCATTGATCGCAGCCTCGAGGGCAGCAGCGTCTCCGTAGGGGACCGACACGAAACCGGGCGCAAAAGGACCGAAGCCGTCTCTGGACTGCGGCTCAGACGAAAATCCGACGATGGTGGTGGTGCGGCCGTGGAAGTTGTTATCACAGACGATGATCTCTGCCTTCCCCTCCGGGACGCCCTTCACCTTATAGCCCCACTTCCGCACCATCTTGATCGCGGTCTCGACCCCCTCCGCGCCCGTGTTCATGGGAAGAGCTTTCTCGAAGCCCGTGATCTCGCACAACATTTTCAGGAACGGGCCCATCTGGTCATTGTGGAAGGCCCGCGATGTCAGCGTCAGCTTACCCATTTGAGCGATCGCAGCAGCGATAATCGCCGGGTGCCGGTGCCCCTGGTTCACAGCCGAATACGCAGACAGCATGTCCAGGTAGCGGACTCCATCGACATCCCAAACCCAAGACCCTTCACCTCGCTCAAGGACGACGGGCAGCGGGTGGTAGTTGTGCGCGCCGAACCGGTCGGCTTCGGTGAGGAAGGCGTCCGTCGTGGTCATCGTGTCTGTGGTCATGGTCTTTCTCGCGGTGAGCTCAAAAATATTGAGGAGCGATGAATATGTATCTTTATGCGTCAATGCGGAATAGTTTGCCGTCGAAGTCGCCGATGTCTATCCACCGTCACTCACCGGCGGGTGCTCAGATTCGTCGACATCGAGATAGAAGACGTCAGGCCTGGCATAGTGTCCGGTCACATCGAAATCAAATTTGGCACGGGTGATTGCCGACATGTCGAGGTCCGCGACGAGGATGCCTTCCTCGCCCCATAGTGGACCTGCGAGGCACTCGCCGAGCGGTCCGTAGATGGCGGATCCGCCTTTACACAACGTCTCCGGCCAAGCGTCCAGTTCCTCTTTGATCTCAAGATCCTCAGGATACATGTCGCGGTGAACGTACTGATTACATCCCAGCACAAAACAGCGGCCCTCCAGGGAGATGTGCTGCAAGGTGGCCTGCCACCGTTCGCGCGCGTCTGCGGTGGGAGCCAAATAGATCTCTACCCCTTTTCCGTACATCGCCATCCGCGCAAGCGGCATGTAGTTCTCCCAACAGATCAACCCGCCCACGGTACCGAGCGGCGTATCGATCGCCGTGAGCGTGCTCCCGTCGCCTTCACCCCATATGAGTCTCTCCGCAGCCGTCGGCTTGAGCTTGCGGTGTTTGCCGAGCAAACTGCCGTCCGGCCCGATATACAGCAGCGTGCAGAAAAGCGTGCCACCGCTATAGGTGCTGTCTCGCTCGATGACGCCGACGCACAAGAAGACAGCTGCGTCAGCGGCGGCTGAAGCCATCCGATCGACCTCGGGGCCCGGCACGTCGATGGCGGAGTCGTGGTAGCGCTCCCATACCCGCCGGCCCGCGTCCGAGCGGCCGCCTACGGCCGTCCCAAACGAAAGGCCCCACGGGTATCCACCTACGTAGGCCTCGGGAAAAAGGACCAATTCGGCGCCCTGCTCCGCGGCCTGAGCGGTCATGGAGCAGACCTTGTCGACGGCAGATGGGGTGTCGAAGGGCTTAGCTGCCGCCTGGACGACGGCGACACGGACGGTGCTCGGATGGGTCATGGTGCGCCGGATCGGCTGGAGACGAGTGGGAACGGCCCCCCAAGAATACGACTGGGGGGCGTGGGGGACTACTGCCTCGCTAAGGGCGGCACGCTTACCGATAAGATCATTCGTCGGCTCAGGTGGCGCGCCTACCTACGGGTGACGGCGCCTTCGCTCACGTAGATGACCCCGGCCTTCATCACGAAGCGCACTCGGCCGAGTGAGGTCGGGTCCTGGGATGGATCGCCCGAAAGGCCAATGAGGTCTGCCGCGAAACCGGGGATGACACTGCCGATCTGGTCACCTAGGCCGAGAGCCTCCGCCGCCAACGAAGTCGCCGACACCACGCCGTCCATGGCGCTCTGACCGCCGACCTCGATTCGGTACAACAACTCCTGGTAGTTCCGCCCGTGTGACCCGGCAACGGCGTCGGTGCCAAAGACCATTTTCAGCCCCGGTACCGTCAGACCCTGCCGGAAGACTTCAAGGGCCAGCGGCTGAGCCCGGCGCATTTGCTCGAAGCCTTCTTCCGTGTAGTTCCCGACACCTAGGAAGTGCTCGGCGTTCTCGAAGTAGTTCCTCATGACCAGGTCGATGTTCGGGTCCAGATAGACGCCGCTCGCTGCCATCAGCTCAAGCGTCGCCCGATCCAGGAGGGCCCCGTGCTCGACCTGGGAGCAGCCGGCCTGCACCACCCGCCTCACAGACTCCGGATCATACGCATGCACGTAGGACCGCAGGCCGTGCTCCGTCGCGCGCCCGCACGCGGCGTCCAACTGTTCCTGCGTAAGGGTCGGGACACCACCGTCGCGGATGCTCCCCGAGGCGAAGATCTTTATGGCGTCGGCGCCCATGTCGACCATGCGGTCGACGTGCGCGCGAATCTCCTCCGGTGAGCCCGTCTGGGCAGAGATAGCCTGCACCGCGGTGAGGATTCTCGGGCCCGGCAACGCCCCGCTCGCGATGGCATCGCGAAGCGGGAGGTCTACCGGTGCGCCGAGGCTCAGCGCCGTGGTGACCCCACCCACCAGCGTCGTCCAGGCGTTGGCTGCGGCGTAGAGGGCCTCGTCCTGTTCGGACTCTTCCACCTGCCGGCTATGTGTCATGCCCGTGGCGCGGTCGAAGTGCCACGCGATATGTACGTGCGTGTCGATGAGACCGGGCATGAGCGTGAGGTCGCCGAGTTCGACACGCAGGTCGCCGACGCCCGTGCCACCCGGAACGACACCGACAATGCGATCGCCTCGCACCACCACATCTCGATCCGAAAAGCTCCCACCTCGCCCATCTAATAGCGTTGTCGCATGAAGGACGAGGGTCTCCTGGGCGCCCCCCTGTACGGGACTGGCCAACAGGACCGCACTCAGCGCGGTCAACACCCCTGGAAAGATCCTCATGTCATGCCTCGGTCGGGTATTCGGAACGGTGAATCCCCAACGCTATCCGCTCGACTAGGGGCGCACTAGGGAGCCTCTGCTCAAGAATGAGACACGCCGCGCACACGCTCCCTGGCTGCGGGAGAGATACCGCGGCAGTCATTCGCAGTGACAAACGAAGAAGGCCCATCCGGATCTGCCGGATGGGCCTTCTTCTGTAACGCCAATTCAGCGATTTGTCAGACGACGATCACGCCGTCGGTCAGCCGCACTCGGAGTATCCGCACACATGACACTTTTTGCAGCCTTCTTCGAAGGCCAAATGTCCGGTCCCGCACTCTGGACAGGTGCCCATATCGAACAACGGAGCCGATGAACTCGAACTAGAGGTCATGGCCTGCGTCCCGCCTGCCCTCGGAGTCGAGGCAAGGAGCGGCAGCGCTTCCTGAACGCCCTCCTTCTCTTCGAGGTAGCGCTCAATGGCCTGCCCAATCGCGTCAGGCACCGACAACACCTTGTTCGGCCCGAGCCCGACCGCTCGGTCACAGGAGATGCCGCGTAGCTGGTCCTTGACCTGGGTGATCGAAATCCCAGACCGCAGCCCAAGAGACATCAGGCGCCCGATCGCCTCGGCGTCCGCCATTGCCGGGCCACCTGCCTTGCCGAGCGTGCAGAAGACCTCGAACGGCTTGCCGCCTTCGTCCTCATTCAACGTCACGTACAGATCACCCAGAGGCGAGTTCATTTTCATGGTGTAGCCACGAAGCGCCGCCGGGCGCTGACGCTTGTGCCGCGAGGAGCCCCGAGTCGCGTCTTGGTCGGTCAACTCGTGCTTGAGGCGCTCCACCTCGATGCGCAGGTTATGTGCTTCCTCACGGGCATCCGCCAAGGAATGCTCGAGCACAGAGATGTCCGCGGCCGCATCGGCCGACGCAACGGGCTGTTCCGTCTTGCCTGTGGACAGGACCTGGCCCTCACGCGCCCCGTCCCGGTAGACAGTCACACCCTTGCACTTGAGACTGAACGCGAGGTTGTAGATCTCACGGACTTGATCTTCCGTGGCCTCGCGCGGGAAGTTCGTGGTCTTGGAGATGGCAGAGTCCGTATGCTCCTGGAAGGCCGCCTGCATGCGCACGTGCCATTCAGGCGTGATATCGTGCGCGGTGTGGAATATGCGCTGGACCTCTTCGGGAACCTCATCGAAGTGGATGTGGCCCTCGTTGGCGATGTTCTCCATAAGTTCGGCTGAATACCACCCGCCCTCGGTCGCCATCCGCACGAAGTCGGGGTTCACATCCGGCATGAGCACACCGGCCTGGTTGCGCATGAAGGCGACCGCGAAGAGGGGCTCGATACCACCCGAGCAGCCCGCGAAGATCGAAATGGTGCCGGTTGGCGCAACCGTCGTGAGGTTGCAGTTCCGTAGCGTTCGCATGTCCCGGACCCTGGTTCCGTCAGGGCGGGTGGCGGCCTTGTCATCCGGGCCCCAGATCGACTCCTCCCACGCAGGGAAGACACCGCGAGTCTCGGCGAGCTTCTCTGACGCGTTACGCGACTCTTCGTTGACGAACTCCATGACACGCCGGCCGAGGTCGACCCCTTCTTGCGAGTCATACCCGATGCCGAGTCGCACCAGCATGTCGGCCCAGCCCATGACGCCGAGGCCGATGCGGCGGATGTTCTGCGCGAGATCATGAATCTCAGGCAACGGATATCGATTCGCATCGATGACGTTGTCCAAGAAATGCGTCGAAAGATGAATGACCGTGCGAAGTGCATCCCAGTGGATGCCGTCCTCAGGATCGACTCCGGGGCGTGCGCCTTCCTTTACGAACAGCCCGAGATTGATGCTTCCCAGGTTGCAGACGTCATACGGCAGGAGCGGCTGCTCTCCGCACGGATTGGTCGCCTCGTAGCTCCCCAAGGCAGGCACGGGGTTGTATTCGTTGGCGCGATCGATGAAAAACGTGCCGGGCTCACCCGTCAACCAGGCTCCGTGAATGATCAGGTCGAAGATCTGGCGGGCGTTTTCCTGACCCTGAACCACCTTCGTCTTCGGGTTCACGAGGTCGTAGTCTGCGTCGTTCTGTACAGCCTCCATGAATGCGTCGGTGATCGCCACGGAAATGTTGAAATTGGTAATCTGGGTGGTGTCGTTCTTGCACATGATGAACGAACGAATGTCCGGATGATCGACGCGAAGAATGCCCATGTTCGCGCCGCGCCGCGTGCCACCCTGCTTCACCACATCCGTGCTGGCGTCGTAGAGTTTCATGAAGGAAACAGGACCCGAGGCCACGCCCATCGTCGAACGAACGGTCTCGCCTTCTGGCCGAAGCCGTGAGAACCCGAACCCGGTGCCACCACCCGACTGGTGAACGAGGGCCATGGACTTGAGCGTGTCGTAGATGCCGTTTTTGCCGTTGGAGAGTGCGTCTTCTACCGGAAGCACGAAACACGCCGACAGCTGCCCCAACGGGCGCCCCGCGTTCATCAGCGTTGGAGAGTTTGGCTCGAATTTTCCGTTGATCATCAGGTCGTAGAACTGACGCGCCACCTCATCGATCCCGGCCTCGGAGGCACCATAGGCACCATCGACGTCCGCGATGGTCCTAGCGACACGCCAAAACATGACCTCCGGTACTTCGGTCGGCTCGCCTTCCGCGTCCTTCTTGAGATAACGACGCGCCAGCACGATGCGTGCGTTTTCGGTCAGCTCCGCGTTGGGGAGATCCTCGGGGAGGATGTCATCGAAGATCACTGGCTCACGGGGGGGACGGGGCTGATGAACACGCGGCATTGTTCGGCGGGGCTCCTTGTGGAGGACTTAGTGGAAAACAGTGTACAGTAGAGTTGAAAAACGGCGGGAAGCGGCTCCCGCCGTGGTTTTTGGTGTGGAAAACCCCTACGACCCTACTAGATATTGGGTATGGACCATGATAGGGGCCCCGTATGTTGGGGTCAAGTGATTTCGAGATATGACATGAAAATCACCCAAAATCAGCCACTGTTCGGGTTTTCTTCGGTAATCTGACACGCAAGAACCCCCTGCGCAACACACCGGTCCGTCTCTTCCAGCGTCCTTCTAGAACGGCACGCCCAGCCTGAGGTAGACTGTGGTCCCGGTGCCATCTATGAGGGGGACCGCCGCCCCTAGACGAAAACGCATACTCACCCGGTAGAAGGTGAAGACCTGCGCTGTAATTTCGGCGCCTGCGGAAGCCAGCGTGCTCTGACTAGGATTCGGGAAACCCGAGGGCGATAGGTCGGGTCCCCACGCGTTGCCGGCGTCCACGAACACGGACCCGATGACGCGATCAAAGTGGAGCGGCCACGCCCCCAGTCCCCAATTGAAGAACGCGAGCGGCACGCGATACTCGGCAGAGGCGGACCATGCGTAGCGGCCAAAGCGACTCGATTCGAGGTAACCCCGTACCGGGAAGAAGAGTGGAGACCCACCGAAGAGCGACATGCCGCTGAGTCTCTCCTCGCTGCCAGAAGCTCCCCCGACTCGGAAATAGCCGGCCTGTGCGTCCGGCCCGCGCGCCGCGCCGAAGCTGCCCTGGAGGGCCAACACGTGCGAGGCATACCCAGGACCAGAAATAGGGAGGTAGATCCGTACGCGACCCGTGAGATCGTCAGCGGACCGATCCACGCCGGTGATTCCAGACAGGGAGTCTGGGAGCGTCAGCTCACTCTGTGCACGGGCACGCAGGTACAATGACGCCCCAGCGGCCCCACCCATCTGAAACGAAAAGGAGCGGGCAGTGCCGAGGAAGACGGAGGCGCTGAAATGTGTCAACTGGGTGCTCGGCCTCCGTAGCCCGTACGCAGTGGCGAGTTTCAGCTGGGGGTCGAGCAGCTCGCGATCTTCCCACACGAGGCCCCCTGAGAAGGTCAGAGACGCCGACCGACGCCAGGTCGGGTGGCTGAAGCCTACAGACGCGCTCAAGCGTCGGTCCCGTTCGAGGACAAACAGCGTGTCGGGCGGGCCACCCCCGGACGGGGTTCCCACCCTCGCACCATCATCAACCCAACGCTGTGAGGCGTTGAGCCCGATGACCGGGTTGCCCAAACCGGCGTATGAATACGCGACCCCGCCCTCTGCTTTTCCACCCGTGGTGAACACACGCGCTTCGGCTCCGTAAGCATGGCGACCCACGAGGTCAGTCCCGCCGGTTTGGGCGCCGATCGCATAGCCGAGCAGTTGACGTCTCGGTACGAAGACTTCCCCAATTTGTATGGGTGACGTCTTGACCGGCTCCCTCAGCAATGGCTCCCAGTAGGTCGGCAGGAGGGTCCTAAACGACGAATAGTCTCGGACTTCCCCCTGCGCTGATCCTCTGGCCAAGTCCTCGTCCTCCAGCACAAATCGAGCGTCTGCCTCAGGAGCGCGAGGCGCGGCATCCGGGCTGAAGCGAACCCGCTCTACCTCCCATCCGTTCGCGTGATAGCCTGAGAAGTAGAGCCATGTCCCAGAAGGATCCACGCTCGGGTAACTCGCCCCGGTGCGCATGTTGGTGAGCATGACCGGCGCCCCGGCCTTACCGGTCGCTGAGTCGACGGATGCGCCGAGTACGTTGAGGATGCCAGTGCGGTCTGAGGCCCAAACCAAGTAGCGGCCATCTGCACTCCAGTCGGGCGCGAGGTCCAGGGCCCGGTCTGACGTAACCTCTTCGACGACGACCCCCTCGGCATTCAGGATCACAACGTCGTGGTGGGCCCCTTCCGTCCAGCGGGTCGCTGCGATCCAGCGTCCATCTGCCGAGAGAGCCGGAAAGGCCCAACTCACACCGGGCTGCGGAGACACCAGCGGCACAACGGAGCCATCCACCAAGTTCACACGGACGAGGCCCGTGGTTCCCTCCCCTTCTAAAACAGCGACGGCCCAATTCGCGTCCGCCCCCACGGTGGGCTGCGAAAGTCTGGCTCCTTGAGTCACCCGGCGAACCTCTCCGCTGGTTGAAGCGACATAGATATCGCTGTACGCCCGATACCGATCCGCGAACTCCAGTTGGGCGAATACAACGTCTCCCCCGGGGCCAATATCAAAGGTGGCCAATCGGTTGGTACGCAGGAGCGAGCGAGGCGACGAGCCATCGGGTTCGGCAACCATCAACTGCTGATCGGACTTGGCGTCCGAGCGCTGATAGATCAACGCAGTTCCGTCAGGAGAAACCAATGGATGGAGTCCCCATCGCGCGTCTTTGGTCAGCGTTTCAGGCTCGGATATCGGCCCCAGAACCTCAAGGCGCTCATCGATTGCCTCTGCGGCTGCACGCGCTTCGTCGGCCCAGATGGCCCACTCACGCGACAACGACACCCCGAACGCGTCTTTGCCGGCCGCGTTCAACCGATAGGGGATCCACTGTCCCGCGACTGCATCGACAAACGCGGCCAATCGGTCCTCTCCGTACTTGTCCAGGAGGTGGTCGAAGAACAGCGACCCGTATGCATACGCGCCTGCGCCGAAGGGCCACTGCGGCGATTCTCCCCCCGCCTGTCCGATGCTTTCGAAACGCCCCTCCATCGCCGCCGTACGCAACACCATTTCATGGAAGGTGCCGCGCACGCGCCCGGACTTCGTGAGTCGGGACTCATACCACGTCGCGATCCCCTCGACGACCCATCGAGGAGTAGCCGAACCCGGGAAAGTCGGCCACGGCCCAGCCGCACGCCCAAAAACTCCACGTGCGAGTTTCCCTACGGCCGTGCCCACGCGGTCGAGATGAACGATGTGCGTGAGCTCGTGCGTGATCACAAGCTCCAACCAGTCGTCGAAGTACCCGAGGGCGAGATCGTCCACCGGCGGGCGAGCGTAGACGGTAATTCGGTTCGAGGGCGTGTACTGAGCGAAGCCGTTGGAGACATCGACATGGTCGGTGACTAGGATGTCGATGGTGCCGGAGGGAGGCTCCACGAAAGCCTCTGAGAGCGCCGTATAGGCCAATTCGGCACGATCGCCTGCACTCCGACCAAGCGCCTCCAGGTGGGCGGGGAACGTGACGCGGAAGTGCTCCGTGGCGAGCGTGCGCCACGCTTCGTTGGGGGGAACCTGAGCCCGGGCGTCCCCAGGCAGGGCCGCGAACGCGGCTGCAGTCGCCAGGAGCTTGATTAGCCCCGACCGCACCGCCACCCTTCGGGTACCTTCAGGCCTTCTACTCATCGATATGCCTCCGACTCAGAGCATCTGGTACCGACTCGGGTTCGCACTTGAACGCGCCCGCGGCGGCCCCGCGGACACGCCGGGCGTGTTGCGCGGTATCGCGGAGCGCAGCAAAAAGAAGGGGTCGGCACGGCAGAAGAAGACCGTGCATCGCGAACAGGAGGCCCCCGCCGGATGGCCCAAGGCGGACGACCTCATCGCTTCGGGGGCCGCGGCCGCCGTCGCCAAGGTGCTCGACGCCTGGAAACCGCAAAGGAAGTCGGGCTTCTCGCGCCTGGTGAGGGCCGGCGCTGCCGGGGCTGCAGCGGCACTCATCGTGGACGTCATCAGTCCGCTCCTCAGAGGCCAGGCACGCCTCAATCCGATCGACAAGGACACGGGCGACCGGATGCTCGCGGGTCTTGGACAAGGTCTCATTTACGGCGCGGTGATCGAGCCCCGGATGCCGGGGCCGACCTTGGTGAAGGGTGCCGTCTACGGGACCGCCGAATACGCAGTGGATCCCGCAGGCGGCCTGTCTCAGCTTCTCGGCGCGCACGCGCCGCAGGGACGCTTTCCGATCGTCGCCAGTTTCCTGGAGGAGCTCAATCCTGGCGATCGCGCCTATGTGGAACATGTCGTTTTCGGCATCGCCCTGGCGGTCCTCTATGGATCTAGTGCTAGGAGTACCGGAATTCGCGTCGAGGTGGACGACGAGTAACCGGCATCATCGGGGATATCTGGAACGCTGTACTTCTGGAACAGGACACTATCCTACCTCGAAACCGACAGGACCCACGTCACGGGCTCCTCTGTCCGAAACACCTCAGCAAAGCGGCCCGGTGCCGTTTCGAGAGCGGGCACCAAATAGCGGAACGTCGTGCCCGTGACTTGATCGACCACGACATAGTCCGTGGAGAACACCGTCTCCAGGACCGAGTCGGTTTTGGATGTGAAAGGGTAGAGCTTGACCCTACGGTCAGCCCAAAGGTTGAACAGTCGGGGCTTCCTGACTGTGACCACCGCATCCTGCGGTGTATTCGCCTTTACCCAATCTGCGGCCTCGAAAAAGGTTCTCCAATTCGGGGAATAGCCCGCATAGTGGTCACCGGCCGCGTACCGGCCGAGAAGATCTATGTTCTGCGGAATCCGTCCGGCCTGCGCCGACAGCCCAATGACCATCAGGAGCACCATCGCAACGGCAGGAACCCGGGAGGCGGATTTCACGCGAACGAAGCGAGCCGCCACGGAGATCCCTTCGGCGATGTAGATCAGGGCGAGAGGGATGAGAGGCAGGAGGTAACGCACATCACTGACCACCTCCTCGAAGAGGAAGATGGCCAGACAGCTCAGCAAGAAATACGCTTCCGCGGCCTCCATTCGCTTGCGCATGATCTGCACAAGTCCCACCACAAGGAATCCACACAAGACGACCGCGAGGATCTTCAAGAAACCACCCCCGGCCCACGCGCTGTCGGAACCCACCAAGGCCCGTGGAAACTCGCGGGCCGAATAGATCTGCACGTTGGTGAAGAACCGCGTCACCATTCCTGAGAGGTTCAGGTACCCGGCCTCGGGTTCGTAGACGCTTCGGAGTAGGAACTGGTCAAGGTACGGAGTCACCGTCCCCTGGCGAAGCTGATTTCTGATCATCCACGGGAGTATCACTGCCGTACTCACCGCGGCATGCACAAAGAATTTTCGCCACTCGCGCCGCACCAAATACGCTATTGATGCGCCGCCCACCAGCATGATGCCCACGGACCTCACGTAGTAGCACCACAGTACGCCCAAGAGTCCCAACCAGAAGGACCTGCCCATCTCCTTGCCCTCATCATCGTGGATGAGGTAGAGCGCCAGAATCGTGAAGAAGAGGAACGGGGCTTCGCTGAGTATCCAGCGAGAGTAGTCCACGACCAGTGGATTCACAGCGAACGCCGCTGCAAGGAAGATCCAGAGCCCCGGCCCCGCGCGCTTTCGGGCATAGAGCGCGAAGACCAGGACTGACGCGACCGTGAGCAGGACCGAAAGCATCTTCAAGGCCACGAAGTTCCTGCCCGCGATCATCGTCAGAGGGGCCAACAACAGCGGGTACCCAGGCGGATACTGCACGTGCGCTTGCGGCGGTCCCGGCTCCAAAGACTGGGCATAACCGTCCCCCAGACGGGCGACGCTCTCCGCCAACAATACGTAGCTTGAGCTGTCACCCCCTGTGTGTAGCTTGGGCTCAAAAAGCGCGATACAGAGGAAGAGATTGACGGCAACGAACATCCCCACGACAAGCCTGGTCCGCTGCTCAGTGAGCCCCGCGAGAAACATCGTCTCGGGCAGTACCGTCATAGCCTTCTGCTTTCGCGCCTTCTTCTTCAAGAAGCTCTCCGGGCTGACGCGCTCGACCCCGCCGGAACCGACCGAGTGGCCTGACGACTCAACCGATCTTCCTGGCGTAGACCGTCATCTTGGTGTGCGGGTCGAAATGGAACTGGAGACTCGACAGGTGAAGCCATCGCATGAGGCGCTCCGCGACGCCTCCCAGGAGCGGGAAGGCCAGCTTGATCCTCCTCATCAGAAAGTCCATCCGGATGGGCAGTCCGTAGGAGTCGATGCGGATGACTTCGAAGCCCTGACGCTCCAACGCGGTGGTCAAGGTGCGGCGCGTAAAGAAGTACAGATGCTCACGCGTCCGACGGAAGTCCTCTAGTCGCTTTCCCACGATTCGGGACACAAGGGAGTCACTATCCATCGTGGACACCATGAAGATCCCACCAGGCTTCATCACCGCAGAGATCTTGGCAAGCGAATCGAAAGGGTCCAACAGGTGCTCGATCACATCGAGCATCGCGACGGCATCGAAGGGCCCGCCCTCGTAGGACAAGAGATCTCCACAGAACACCGGGAACGTGTACTTCTTGGCGATCCGTTCCGCTGCGGCCGGATTGTACTCGATGCCCTCGACGTCAAAGCCTTTGTCGTGCGCCACGTCCATGAGATACCCAAGCCCACAACCGGCGTCGAGGAAGCTCATTCCCTCCCGAAACGGGCCATGGGTGAGCTGGATCATGTTGTCGATGAGCTGATCGTAGTTTTGCTGCTTGATGTACCGCTCCGACATGTAGTCGTAGTACCCGTAGATACTCTCGTTCTTGTTGTCGAAGAACTTCTCGTTCTGGTAGTAATCAAACCCGTAAACTTCGTCGAGTTCCTCGCCCTTCGGTTGGGGAAAAAGCCACATGAACGTACATGTGCGGCAACGGTGGATCTTGTGAATGCCGAAGTCGTATTTGACGAAAACATCCTCACCGCCACAGAACTCGCAGGACCCCTCAGGCACCATTTATGGACCTCTCAACTGTCTCTAAATTTCGATGCTTGGCAGCAGAATAAGTGTACTTCGGCCTGCCAATAAACTGGACCGAACAAATGCACGAGGAACGTCCGCAATCACTCACCATTCTCGAGAATGCGCGTAAGGACACCCTGGGCCGCCTGAAGGTGGTCTTGGGCCTCCCCTGCGTCCACACCCAATCGTCCCATGACCAACGCAGTCTTTACATGGCCGCCGGCCTGCTCAAGGAGGTCCGTGGCAGCCTGTCGTTCGATGCCTAGCACCTCCTGAAGAATCCGCTCCCCTCGATCCTGGAGTTTCGCGCAGGTCACTTGCAGGTCGACCATCAAATTCCCGAGTACCTTGCCCATGCGCACCATGGCGCCCGTAGTGATCGTGTTCAATACGAGCTTGGTGGCCGTCCCCGCCTTCATGCGTGTGGATCCCGTGATCACCTCCGGGCCTACGAGCGGCGCGATGACGACGTCGTGCGTATCGACCAGTTCAGCGGACGGATGCGTGCACAACAGGAACCCGGTCTTGGCCCCAATCTCCCGCGCCCGAGCCAGCGCCCCGTGCACGAACGGGGTTGTCCCTGAGGTGGCGATGCCGAGGATAAAGTCACGCTCGTCCACTTGGATCTCATCCATGGCGGCCGCACCCGCTTCGGGTCGGTCCTCAGCCCCTTCCTGGGCGCGCACCAGCGCAGCATGTCCACCGGCGATGATCCCCCGAACCATAGCCGGGTCTGTCCCATACGTCGGTGGCATCTCGGCAGCATCAAGAACGCCGAGGCGCCCGGATGTCCCTGCCCCCACGTAAACAAGGCGACCGCCGGCTCTGAACGCCTTCTCAGCAAGCGCAATCGCCAGCGCAATCGATTCTCGCTCGGCACCCACCGCTTCGGCGACCAATCGATCCTGCGCGTTGATGAGGTCGACAATCTGTAGCGGATCGAGCGTATCGATCTGCATCGATTCCGGGTTGCGTTGCTCGGTGAGGCGGGAATCCCGCATGGGCGCTTGTTGGTTAGTGGAGTCTCAGAGAAACTTTCAGAAGGCTGTTGAAGAAGTACAGAGGCCCGCGTTACGGTGCCACGGCCCGAGGCCCTATGCGGAGCGACGAGGACATAGCACCGCTGCGTCGAGGAGCTCCAACGACGGGGGCACCGCGCGAAGCGTGGTCGGGCCGTGCCACCGTAACCCTCCGACCCGTA
>ERZ890510.864-NODE-864-length-21976-cov-7.130788_pt1 | contig 21976 bp, 20 predicted proteins | sample MGYA00521265_ERZ890510 | MGnify/ENA primary metagenome ERZ890510 (study PRJEB32303, sample SAMEA104408624) | aquatic metagenome | biome: Brackish water; feature: Chemocline; material: water | place: Baltic Sea | collected 2014-10-26T21:54:00 | depth 110 m ...
ATGACTGTGCTGTTAGTGACCATGCGAGTGGAAACATTTGCGTGCATATCAAGAGCGACACCGATCACCACGTCGTTGCCTACTAGTCGTCTCACTCGTTCAATGATTTCACCGTCTGCGTCGTGTTGATGAGCAGCAACTGCAGCGCCGTGCAATGCGAGTAACACAACATCCCATGGCCCCTGACCTTTTAAGCCCTCAAGCATTCGACCAATAAGAGTTTCAAATGCTTCTTCGGTAATTGTGCCCATCGGATTGAGGTTGGCATGGAATAGCGGAACCACTTCAACATCTGGCATTCCGCGAATTTCGAGGAATCCGCTAAGCGTGGCTTGCGATTCTCCATAGACACGAACGAGTTCATCTCCATCCACGAGTCCGGCAGCAATGAATTGCTCCAACGTTGCAGGTACGGGTGCAAAGGTATTGGACTCATGGTGAAACCCAGTGACAGCAATACGAAGCGAAGATGATTTGTTCCCGATTGACCAACTCTACGCATTTCCATGGCGGCAGATCAATATATTATAGTTTTGGGTATCGGGGGATGGTTATGAAATATAGGGAATTGGGCAATACCGGCATTAGTGCATCGGTGCTTGGTTTTGGAATGTGGCCAATTGGAGGAACTCAGCAAGCAGGTGATTACGGCAACGTTGACGATGTCGAAGCCGTGAAAGCGATCAGGCGCGCACTTGATTTGGGAGTAACTCTGTTTGACTCAGCGCCGGCTTATGGCAATGGTCGTGCCGAATCGATATTGGGTGAAGCGCTAGTTGGGCGGCGTCAGGAAGCCGTAATTGCGACCAAATGTGCGGTCCATTGGGACTACGCAGAGAGTCGATGGGTGACGACTTCAAATAGGGAAGCGATTCTTCAATCCGCCGAAGAAAGTCTTCGGCGATTAGGCACTGGTTACATCGACTTGCTGCTGATTCACGTTCCGGACCCCAATGGTTCTCCTGAAGGTTCAATGGGTGCATTCAAGGAGTTGATTGAATCAGGGAAAGTTCGTTCAGTCGGAGTTTCTAATTTCACTACCGATCAAATTGATGAATATGAAAACTACGGCAAGATCCAGGTTCAGCAATCTGGTTACAATTTGCTTGATCGAAGAATTGAATCGAAAATGGTTGGTCATGTCGCATCTCGAGATATCGGTCTCATGACATACGGGTCTTTATGTCATGGTCTTTTTTCTGGAACATGGACGTCGGACACAACCTTCCCTGCGAATGATTGGCGCTCCAAGGGTGACGTGTTTGGATTACCGCTCTTTCTTGGTGACAACTTTAAAACCAATGTGGATGTCGCACGCCAACTTCAAGTCTTTGCGGCAGCCCGTTCGCACTCACTCGCTCAGCTAGCAATAGCTTGGGTGGCGCAGCATGGTTTTGTTGCGACGTGTCTTGCTGGGATGTTGTCTGTGTCTGAAGTAGAAGACAATGTCGAAGGGGTTAATTGGTCGCTTACTGAAAGCGACCTTCGTGAGATAGATGAAATTGTCGCAAAAGCCGCAGGGATTCAAGGCGATGATCATTACGTCGTTGAGTAAACGTCTCAGAAATGAATGGTGGTAAAGACCGATGAAAATCACAGGAATTGAAACCATCATCCCAGGAGATCAGTCGCCACTTCCAGAAGTTGTTTTTGTTCGCGTGTACACCGATATCGGTGTTGTCGGACATGGCGAAACGTATTACACACCGAGAGCCGTGAGCGAATACATCCATGAGTTTCTCGCGCCAAGGATCATTGCTGCTGAGAGTGGATCACCCGAAGCAATTTGGGACATTGGTTATTCGTCGGCAGCTCGTTTTGGTGGTCGGGGACTAGAACTTCGTGCTTTGTCGGCAATTGATATAGCGGTATGGGATGCCTTAGCGCTTTCGTTGAATGTGCCTTTGCATGTTTTGTTGGGTGGCCCATCAGTTTTACAAATTCCGGTGTACAACACGTGCGGCGGACCTTCGTATGGAAAAAGTTTAAGGTTTGGTGAAATTTCTAGTCACGATGGACGTTATGAGGATTTCGATGCATTCATGAACAGCCCAGGCGAGCTCGCAGCCGATCTTGTCGCGGAAGGTTATGGAGGCATGAAGATTTGGCCTTTCGATCGCATCGCACAAAGAACTGGTGGTCAATTAATTTCGGCCGAAGATCTTCAGACAGCGCTACTTCCATTTCAAAAAATTCGAGAGGCTGTAGGTTCAAAAATCAACATCATGGCCGAGGGTCATGGTCTGTGGTCTCTTTCGGCGGCGAAGCGAATTGCCAAAGGGCTTGAACCGTTCAATCCAACTTGGATTGAAGATTTAATACTTGCCGACAGCACGGAAGCATTGCTCGAACTGAAGCGAAGCACATCAATCCCGATGGTTGTGAGTGAGTATCTCATCTCGCGTTTCGCATATGCCCCAGTTATCGATCAGCATGCAGTAGATGTCGTGATGATTGACCCGACATGGTGTGGCGGAATAACAGAGGCACGACGAATAGTCGCACTCGCTGATGCAAAGCGCTTGCCCGTGACATTTCATGACTGCACCGGGCCATTCACATTATTGGCGGGGGTGCATCTCTCGTTTAGTTCGCCAAATGTGATGTATCAAGAGGTCGTAAGGGCATATCTAAAGATCGTTTACCCCAATTTTGTTGATGACCTTCAAATTCCAGAGCACGGTATGTATAAACCACCAACTCGCCCCGGAATTGGTGCAATGTTGCAACCAGACATAGTTGACCGACCAGGCGTGACAGTGCGACTCTCTGGCACCAGGTGATGTACTTCAAAATCTGAGTTAACTGTGTCGGAGTACTTTCCCTGGTCGACGCTCAGTGATGGTTCCTTGATCTAACGCAATTGAGCCATTCACAATCACGTGTGTGATGCCCTCAGGTTGCTCGGGCGCTTTGCCAAAGTCGGCACAATCAAGAACTACCTCTGGATCGAATATCACAACATCGGCTGCCATTCCAGTAGCAATCTTCCCGCGATTAGTAATACCTAAACGACGGGCTGGTTCGTATGTCATTTTGCGAACAGCATCGGCAAGCTCGAGTACGCCACGTTCACGAACATATCGACCAAGCACTCGAGGAAAGGTTCCAAAGTTGCGAGGGTGCGGTCGAGCGTTTTGTTGATCAAGGGGTATTGCGTTTCCATCGGAACCGACAACCGCAAGTGGGTGTTTGAGAAATGCTGAGACGTCAGATTCTGTGCGGTAGAAGAGTACGACTTGTATTTCATTTCCAAATTCTTCGCAAAGACGTAACGTCAATTCGTAAGGATCGATTCTCAAATTCGCGGCAGCGGCTTCAAGGGTGAGTCCCACATAGCTGCCGTCCGGGGTGCTCGATATGTGGAATCGATCCCAAAGCCATGGAATTCCGTTGAACCAACCTGCCGACATGTCGGAAAGGGCCAGTTCGCGTAATTCTGGATTTGCAAGACGGGTTCGCATCTCGGCGGTTCCACCAGCCTGAACCCATTGCGGAAGATATTGGGTGAGCGATGACGAAGATGCTTCATACGGGTAGACATCAAAATAAATGTCGACGCCATCTTTGCGCGCTTCGTCGAACATCGCCAACAATTCAGAACCTTTGCCCCAACGCTCAGGTCGATTGATTGCAAGGTGACTGAATTCGACGCTCACTCCGGTGCGACGGCCAATTTCAATGGACTCGGCAATTGCTGAACGCTCATCGGGTTTCGAATCCCGACAGTGCGTTGCGTAGAGAGCGTGATGTTCGGCCAGTACCTCTGCCAAAGTCTCGATCTCGTCAAAGTCTCCATATGCGCTGGGCACATGTGTAAGTCCAGTACTCATTCCAAATGCACCTTGCGAAATGGCAGTGTGCAAGTCGTTCACCATTCGGTCAAGTTCGTATTTGGTTGGTTGACGTTGGTCGACGCCCATAGCTGCTACACGTAATGTGCCGTGACCGGTAAGTGATGCGACATTGATGGCGATGCCCTGATCTTCAAGGGCCTTTGCGTATCCGTCGAAGTCAGTCCACCATGGTCGCAATGGGGCAGTGGCTCGTGCGAGATGGTCTGCATGTAAGTCGAGGTTCATCGGCTCAATTGGAAAAGCAGAGAAGGAACAATTACCTACAACTTCAGTGGTGACACCTTGACGTAATTTGCTTTCGCCACGTCCATCCGCAATGAGCGTGAGATCTGAGTGAGTGTGTATATCAATGAAACCCGGGCATACGATCTTGTTTTTTGCATCGATAGTGATGGAGGCATGTACGTCTTCGTTTCGGAGCGCGGACTCGACTCCCGTCGAAATTATGACGCCATCAGAAATAAGTACGTAACCCAAGTACGGTGCTGAACCACTTCCGTCAACGATGGTTCCGTTGATGATGGCGATGTCATGCATGGTGCAGATACCGGCTCATTTTCCTTATGCTATTCTATAATTTCAATAAGAATAGAATTCTAGAAATAGTTGATTGGCCCCCAAATGAGCACTCCAAAATCCTCGCAAACAGGAAATGTCGAACGTGGTTGGCAGGTGGTTCCTACAGATATTTCAAGCCACCTACCATTCTCTGCAGCAGTAGAAGCGAATGGGTTCGTGTTTGTGTCCGGACAAGCGTCTGTAGACAAACAGGGCAAGATCATGAGTGGCGACTTTGAGGAAGAAATGCGTCGATCGATTTCTAACGTACGGGAGATCCTTGGCTCGGCAGGTCTAGATCTGGGTGACGTCGTGCGAGTCACAAGTTATGTGCATGACCCGAATCATCTTGCGCAATACAACAAACTCTATTTAGAGTATTTCTCGGCTCCGATGCCAGCCCGGACCACGATAACGAGTTGTCTTTCAGCAGCAATCAAATTTGAAATCGACGTCATCGCAGTTCGTCGGCCTGTTGCAACTAGTTAACAGGTGTGACCTTCAGTGGCGTGCATCATGCCACGGATGTATCCGAAAGCGAACAGTCGACCCAACATTGTGTAGCCGGGTTCGCCGTCATCTTCGCCGATCATTTGCGGCACGTGATCAGGTCGCATTGGTCCATTAAAGCCAACCTCGCGATAGGCGCGCATCGCTTCAGCCATGTCGGTCTGCCCATTGTCTTGCCAGCTTTCCCGGAAATCATCAGCGGTACCAACAACGTCTCGGTAATGAACATAGGCAATATGAGGTCCAAGGCGCCGAATAGCAGCGGGAATGTCTATACCCATTTCTGAAAATGAACCTTGGCAGAAAGCGATTTTGTTTGACGGTGACTTCACTATCTCCACCAATCTTTCAAAACCAGAGACGTCGTGCATGATTCTGTCATTGCCGAGAAGACGGGGGAGAGGTGGGTCATCAGGGTGCATTGCCATTACTACGCCTGCATCTTCTGCAACAGGAATAATCTCTTCAAGAAAGTTCTGAAGATTTGTCCATAACTCCGAACGCTTAGCTCCTGGTTCGAGGTCTGCTCGAAAAGCAGGACGTCCCGGAATCATTGCTTTATCTAGATCTGCAAGTCGAAACGCTGTTACTTTCGAACCAGCGCGTTCCTGTGTGTCTGCTGACGTACGAATCCAGTCGGTGCCAGCCATGAAGTTGTAGCAAACCATTCGAATGTCCAAGTCGGAGAGATGGCGAAGGAGCGTTTTCATCGACGCCAAATCAGTTCCATCGTCTGTGCCTAGCTTGATTCGGTCGATTGGCAAATAGCCCTCGACAACGCCGATTTCCATTCCGAACGATCGAATTCGTTTTTGCATCTGAGTGATTTCGTCAAGATTTGGTCCGGGGTAGCGGACAACGATTTGATCAACACCGCATTGAGCGGCAAGAGTCAGGTTTTCATCAGAGAGAGGCGTGAGGACAGATGCGAGTTTCATGAATGTTTGTTATCTCCAATACGTTTCATTGATGAACTTGTCTGAACAATCAGAAGACGATTAATCCTCGAGCTTGTTCGCCGGCTGCAAGTGAACGGAATGCTTCGTCGGCTTGGTCTAGGTCGTATCGCTTGGTGACCAACTCGTCAATTTTGATGCGACCAGAGATTGCGAGTTCAACAAGCTTCGGGAATTCAACCAATGGGTTGCTTGTTCCGTATCGCGATCCAATAATTCGTCGCTCACCACCCATGAGGAGCCATGGATCGACTGGGAATTTCTCGCCTTGTCCTGGAAGTCCGAGAACAACTTCAACGCCTTGTTTGGCGAGAATAATCAGTCCCTGTTCCATGGCCTTGATGTTTCCTACTGCGACGATTGAGGCGTCAACGCCGTTGCCAGTAATACGTTTTACTTCTGCCTCAAGATCATCTTTGGCAAGATTGATGGTGTGCGTTGCACCGAAATGGCGTGCCATTTCTAATTTGGAGTCAAGAACGTCAATTCCGATGATTGGGTAGGCACCTGTAGCGACAGCACCTTGGATTGCATTCAGACCAACACCACCGCAACCAAAAACAGCGATACTCTGACCCGCGCGCAAACCTGCGCTGTTAACTACCGAACCGAATCCTGTTGCCACTGAGCAACCGATAAGAGCAGCGACTTCTAATGGGAAGTCTTTACGAATTTTGACCGCTCCGGATTCGGGGAGGACTATGTACGAACCGTATGTGGATGGACCGTAGTGGTGCACATCTTTGCCATCGTGATGGAAGAGAGTTACGTCGCCAGTTGTCTTGCCGATAGCAGGAGTGTTCATGCACAATGCAGGAAAACCGAGGTTGCAGTACTTGCATGCACCACATGTAGGAGCCCATGAGATGACGACATGGTCGCCTTTTTCAAGATTTGAAACACCAGGGCCAACTGCGTCAACTATTCCAGAGCCTTCATCGCCGAGCACGATTGGCATGGGAATTCCAGTGTGTGAGCCGTCGTATGCGTGAAGGCAGCTATGACACACTCCGCTTGCGACCATTTTTACTCGAACTTCTCCAAAACGAGGCTCGTCAAGCTCAAGATCCAACATTGGCATTTGGCTATTTGCCTTTATAAGTACTGGCGCTTTGACCAACATGAAATTTCCTCCTACGGATTTGAGTAATAATATTATATATCAAATGCCTTTGAATTTTAAAATTATGAGATAATAGGTGTCATGAATGAAGTTGCACGGGTTGATCTCATTGTGGATTGTCGGTGTCTGTTGGGCGAAGGAGTCACTTGGGACGAGTCAACCCAGACACTGCTCTGGGTTGATATTGATGGCAGGCAATTACATCGAATGGATTCCAGCGGTCGTCATGAGGCACAGAGTCTTGTAGCACCGATCAGCGTGGTAGTTCCGACAAGAGATGGTCGTTTGCTTGCGGTGTCCGGTCTTGGGGTCGGAGTTTTGGGAGATGATGGCAAGGTAGGAGATTTGATCGCGTCGTTAGCCGCTGACGGCGATGGACACGCAAATGATGGTCGTTGCGACCCGCAAGGGAGATTATGGATTGGCACGGTAGATCGAAGCGGTAAAAATGCCGCTGGTTTATTTTGCGTAGACAGTGAGGGTGCGATTATAAAAGTCCGCGACGGACGAGCATTGTCTAACGGAATTGATTGGAGCCCGGACGGGGGTAAGTGTTACCACGTTGACTCGCTGCACCGAACGGTTGAGGAGATGACGTTGAATAGCGATGGGCTTCCTGCAGAAGTCCGGACCCTTGCAAGCTTTGATGCAATTCCCGATGGTCTGTCCGTTGACATTGATGGCGGTATCTGGATCGCACTATGGGATGGCGGGGCAGTTGTGAGGCTGTCGCCTGATGGAAAGATTGATCGACGAATTGAAGTTCCTGGAGGCTGGATAACAAGTTGCGCATTTGGAGGAAGAGATCTACGGACTCTTTACATCACGTCTGCACGAACTGATCTTGATCCTGAAATTGCAAAAACTTGCCCTTCGGCTGGATCCTTATTTGCGTGTGATGTCGGAGTTTCTGGACGTGGCTACACGCCATTCGGGAAAATTCCTACGACCTAGATTTTTACTCGCAAGGTGTTGCGAATCTACGCACAAACAGGTGAGTCGGCGTTCCAACGATTGAACGGTGCCGAGTATTCGACTTCAGCCAAGTGGGCACGAGCTTCGATCCACAGGCGTTCCCATTCAGATTGCTCCTGCAATGCTGATTCTGGATTCTCTACGCTCCGAACAACGAAGCCAGGGAATGCACCACGGCCAGTTGCCTGCCCAATTGGGTTGTAACGCAGGTCAAAACTGATTCGGATTTCATTACTCGTATTTGGAAGTGAGTTGTGAAGTGTCAATTTGGTGAGGAACAATACGTCGCCTGGATTCATTGGTAAAGCAATAGCTGTTTCACGAGGCGCAACTTTTTCTGGAACTTGCAAACCACCAGGGCCACCAGGGCAGTGTGTCATGAGCCCTCGTAAATGTGATTTTGGAACAACTTGGAGGCAACCATGTTCGACTTCTGCACGGCGAAGCGGAAACCAAACGGTGAGTATCTGCGTGTCATCGGCTTCGGGGAGCACAACTCCGTTGTCTTGATGCCAAGGAGTCGAACCCAATTTGAGAGCTCCGGTATCCAGGTCTCGCGGTTCTCGCGATTCAGGAACTCTGATTCGCACATGTTGCACCGGATTGGAATAAATCTCCGGACCTATGAATCCTTCAACGAGATTTAGCAACTCGGGGCAGCGGAGCATGTCGAAAACCGCTTGACCAGTCCACATTGGTGTGTCGGGCCTCACGTTTCCTTGTGGGAGGGAGAAGTCAAAGAATTGGTGGTGAGTTTCGTTTGTTTCGGCACACACCTCAATGAATCTTTCGCCGAATGGTAAGTGGGCGTAGGTCTGAGAAAGTCGGCCTTCGGCAAAAAGCTTGTTTGCAAGTCGATCAAGAACCTCTTCGTACTCTTGGAGTAACGGGGTTAACCAGCGATCGGGGTCAAATGCTCCTCGAACAACTACATAACCTTCGCGCTCAAAGTGCTCTTTATCTTCCTTCGACAGCGAACTCGGCACGATTTATCCTTGACTCTCACGTTCCAGGCTTGCAGCACGAGCAGCTTTGAGAAGAGCAGCTGTGTAATCCGACTGAGGATTAGATAAAACATTTTCCGTCAGTCCCGCCTCAACGATTCGGCCATGGCGCATGACGATAATTTGCTCACACATGCGACTGACGACACCGAGGTCATGTGACACCATGACAAGAGTGAGACCGAGTTCGTCGCGCAAGTCCATCATGAGGTTGAGAACCTGGGCTTGAACAGAAACGTCGAGCGCACTGACAGGTTCATCGGCATACAGGATGGTTGGCTTTACCGAGAGCGATCGCGCAATACCCACGCGCTGCAACTGACCACCAGAAAGTTGGTGCGGAAAGCGTGAGAGGACTTCGGTTCCGAGACCGACACGTTCGATATTCGCGATGATCTCGGCATCGTCTGGATTTCTGTCCTGCAATGCACGAATTGGTTCACTCAATGAGCGGCGAATGGTCATGCGAGGATCTAGCGATCTGCGTGGGTTTTGAAACACGATTTGGTTCTCACGTCGCAATTCGTTTGCTTTGTCTCCTTGAAACTGGGAAACATCCTGACCGTTAAAAGTTACGGTGCCTTGTTGGTGATGTAGCAATGCACACATCACTCGAATCAAGGTTGACTTGCCAGAACCTGATTCACCAACTATCCCGACCGTGGATTTTGCTTCAATTTTTAACGAGATGTCTTGCAACGTCCAGTTAACTTCGCCGCTTTTGACTCGTGCGCGCGGATAATGGAAAAACATGTTGGAAACTTCGACGAGTGAAGTCATGATGCACCTCCACTGCTCGGATTCCAGCAAAGATATTGATGATTGGATTCTGTCGTCACAGTGGGGGGTATGGACGAGCATTCGTCTGTGACGTGCTGACATCGGTTGCGGAACCGACATCCGCTCGGAAACTTGCCAACTGCTGGGACAGAACCAGTAATGGTCTGGAGGCGCTTGCCCATGAACGCAGAGAAATTATTGTCCTTTGGCATTCCAGGGTTTGCAGCCAAGAGGGCAGAGGTGTATCGATGGAGTGGATTGGACACCACTTCTTCAACGAGGCCGGACTCAACAATATTCCCTCCATAAATCACTGCTACTTGGTCGCAAACAAACCGAATCACGCCAAGGTCGTGACTCACAAAAAGCAAGCTCATCTTGCGCTTTTCGCTGAGCGAAATAAGCAGACGCAATATTTCTTCCTGCACCGTGACGTCGAGAGCCGTGGTTGGTTCGTCGGCAATCAGTAGATCAGGATCTGTGGCGATTGCCGCTGCGATCATGACGCGCTGCTGCTGTCCACCAGAAAGTTGGTGCGGGTAGCGTCGCAGCAATGATGCAGGATCCGGCAGTTGAACTTGTCCGAGAAGATCAATGACCTTTTCGGTCACTGCGGATCCCTTGAGGTCAGTGTGAATTCTGATTGCTTCGGACACCTGTTTGCCGATACGCATCATTGGATTGAGCGAGCGCGCGGGGTCTTGGAAGACGAATCCAATTTTATTGCCTCGAACTTTTGCAAATTCACGATCACTTAACGAGAGAAGATCTTGTCCATCAAATTTCACTGAGCCAGAAATTTTTGTGCCGTCGGGCAATAGACCAGCAATTGCCTTCACTGTCATGGTCTTGCCAGAACCAGATTCGCCAACTAATCCGAGACGAGAACCTGATTGCAAGTTGAGATGGTCAATATGAATAATCTCGCGCCCCTCAATAGAGACACGTAGGTCGCGTATTTCAAGCATCAGGCAAGTCCACTTCTCGATTGTTGTGGATCAAGAACGGTTCGTAGTCCATCTCCGAGCAAATTAAAACCTAATGCTGTGAGCACAATTGAGAAGCCAGGGAAAAACATGAGGTATGGTGCGGCTTCAAGAAGTGATTGAGTTTCGTTGAGAAACCGGCCCCACGAGGATGTTGGTGGCTGGACTCCGACGCTCAGATAGGCGAGTGCAGCTTCAATCAAGATCGCAGCGGCAAACATTACAGAGCCGAGCACAATCAATAGTGGCCCAATGTTTGGAAGCACGTGGCGTTTGAGCACATAGGACTTGCTGCGCCCATAGCTATATGCGGCTTCAACGTAGTCGAGTGCAAGAATTTGGCGAGCCGGACCAATTGTGACTCGAGCAGCAACCGGAATTTGCCACGTAATGATTGCGAGGGTTGCAGTGGTGTTTCCTGGTCCAAATTTTGATGCAAGAACTAGTGCAGTAAGAATTCCAGGAAGTGCAAGTCCGGCATCTACAAATCGGGTGAGCGGGCCTTGAATCCGCTGTTTTGAACCTGCAATAGCTAGTCCAATGAAGGCACCGACTGACATCGCCACGATCGTGGAGACCACGCTCACGTACAAAGAGTTTCGTGCACCAAGCATGAGTTCGGAAACGACGTCGCGCCCAGCACGATCGGTGCCCAACAAGAATCCTGGTGTACCCGGAGGCGCGAGGCGGTTCTGCAGGTTCAGACTATTTGGTGGGTATGGCGTCCAGAAGAATGAAACGAATGCAACAAGCACAAACAGAGAGACGAGCCCGCCACCGATGTACAGAGTGAGTGGAAGGCGACGAAGACGATTCCACAGACGTCGACCGTTCTGCTGCGAGGGTGTTGTTTGTGTGGTTTCCATTGAATTAGGCATTAGCCGACTCTTTGTCTCGAATTCGTGGATCAAGGAAACCGTAAGCAATATCAACAAAGAAATTCAAAACAAGAATGATGAGCATGATGACAAGTGCGAGAGATTGCACGACCACAACTTCACGACCAAGTGTTGCCGTAACGATTAAACGACCGATGCCTGGGAGCACGAACACATTTTCCACCACCACAGCTCCTGCGATTAGTTGACCAAACTGCAATGCAGCAACAGTGACGAGCGGAATTGAGGCGTTCCGGACTCCATGGATAAGTGCAGCGCTGCGTCTTGTACGACCTCGAGCCATTGCAGAACGAATGAAATCCTCATTCATTACATCCAACATTGCTGTGCGCACGTATCGCGCGAATACAGAGGTAACTCCAAGACTCAATGCGCAAATCGGCAAGATTGCCGACCGAAATGCCTGAATTGGATCATCAAAGAACGAGACATAGCCACTGGTGGGAAACCAGCCAAGTCGAACTCCAAATATCAAAACGAGAAACAGACCGCCCCAGAATGCTGGAACGGCAATGCCAATTTGTGTGAAGACATCAACGAAACTGCTACGTACTTTCTTTGCATTAATTGCTGAATAAGTTCCAAGTGCAAGCGAAAGAGGCACTGAAACCAAAAGACCACCGATGGTCAGTGTGAGGGTTGGACCAAGTCGCCGCATCAGTTCGTCAGAAATGTCGTAGCCCATTCCGTATGACTTACCTAGGTCGCCAGTAAAAATTCCACGAATCCAATCTAGATATTGCACGATAAGTGGTTGATTGAGTCCGAGCTCTTCTCGCATGTAGGACACATCAATTGGGGCTGCATCACGCCCAAGAAACACTGTAACTATGTCGCCACCAAGTTGTCGCAAAAGCACAAACACAACAACTGACCCCACAAGGGCGGTGAAGATTAAAGTAAACAATGATCGCAGAGTGTGTTTCAGCATCCTGGTTCTCTCTTGTTTATTACTTTTGGTAAAATAAATGGCCGTCCGACAGTTTTACGCCGTCGGACGGCCATCTCAAACGAGTACTGGGTTAGATAAATTCTTTACCAGTACAGATTTTAATTAGTTGCCCCAACGTGCCTTGCGCATGTCGACGCCGTCATTGACTCGTACGGCTGGAACTCCTGTGAGATCAGCCCTCGAGATCATTGGTACTTGCACTGCCGCAATGGCGGTGACCCATGCCAAGTCTGCGAATGTCTTAACGAGTTCGCTCATGGCTGCCAAGTGCTCGTCATAGTTGGAAAACGCATCGGCCTTGGCCAACTTGTCTTCAAACTCCTTGATGCACAAGCTTGAGCTCTTACCGAGCGGCTCGCGTCCGCCCTTGCAACCGAATTGCAAGATGCCGGCTGAGTCGCGGATTTCGCCCATTTCATAGCCGCCCTTTGTCCAGGTCTTGTCAAGCCAAGTTGTGAGGTCTTCGCCACGTCCCTTGACTGTGATTCCGACCGCTGCTAACTGCGAAGTCAACACTTCCATGGTGAATGGGTGCGATGCAACAGTTGGGAATGGGTAGTCAATTTCCATACCGTCCGCGTATCCAGCTTCAGCCAATAGGGCCTTTGCCTTTTCTACGTCGTATGGGTATGGGCAGTAGTCACTGTTGTATGGCTCGGAGTCTGGAATGACCATCAGACATGTTGGTCGAGCGTTGCCATTGTAAACAGTGATTGCATCTTCACGATTGATTGCGTGAGCAATTGCCTGACGAACACGAATGTCCTGGAATCGTTTGTCATTGATGTTGAGCCACATGTATGAGTTCTCGGTTGCTCCCTGCAGCGTCACTTTGAACTTTGAGTCACTCGCAAATGTGTCAACACGCTCAATACCTGCGTCGAGAATCGCGACGTTGAGGTCGAATTCGTCAGCGAGCATTCCGTTGAGTGATGCTGTTTCATCGGTGAAGAAATTCCAGATCAGTGTCTCGAAGAATGGCAGTTCACCCCAGTAATCCGCAAAGCGAGTCATGGTCAGACTGGTTCCAGGCTTGTATTCGCCAAAGACGTATGGCCCTGTTCCGATCATTGTGGTATTTGCATCGTAGTCGTCAAGGAAGTTTTCTGGAACCACATAACCTGCGGACTGTCCAAGTTCCTTCAAGAAGGTTGAACTTACCTTCTTCAATGTGATGACGACAGTGTTTGCATCAGGTGCTTCCACGCTTTTTACGTTTGCGTGAGCTGCACTGAGCTTGCTGTTTGGTGAAACTGCGTTGATTTTCATCGAATAGGCGACGTCGGCAGAGTCAAGATCAGAACCGTCATGGAATTTTACGCCTTGACGAATTGTGAACGTGTACACCAAGCCGTCTTCACTTATTTCCCACGATTCAGCTAGATAAGGAACAATTGTTCCGGTATCGGTGAGTTCTACCAAAGTCTCTTGAACATTCTTGAACGTTGGCACACGAAGAGCGTTTGCAGCAACTTCGTAGTAGTTCCAACTAGCTGGCTCTTGTGGAGTAATTATTGACAGAGTAGTTTTTGTTTCAACTGCTGCTACCTCGGGCGCAGCAGTCTCCACTGATGGAGTTTCGCTAGCCGTATTAGAGCCACCGCACGCTGCTACCGCGACTGCGGCGACGAGTGCGAAAGCAACACGGCGGTGCAACTTCGTAGGTTGACTATTTCCCCTAAATTTCATATTTCCCCCTTTTGTTTGGATCCTGAAGAGGATCATATAGTATAGATAACAACGTTTGCAAATGTTTCTGGGGTTGTGATGTGTGGGGCCGATGAACTTCTGGATCTCTATGAGTCATGCACTTCGGTGGACATCAGCCGATTGTTGAGATAAATATTTCTATATATAGGTAGCTATTCATATAGACAGCTATTTTGAAACCGAGCAACTGTCTAATCCACGAGAGGACCGACATTATGGTTATGAAAGAGAATTTGTTTGATCTCACTGGACACACGGCGTTAGTTACCGGGGGTGGTTATGGCCTTGGGCGAGGACTCGTGCATGGACTCGCAGCGCACGGCGCAACGGTAATCGGACTCGCTCGAAGTGAAAATGCATTGCGTGAGACCTTTTCCACACTAGGTGCACCGCATCGCTACATCGTTGGCGACCTCACAAGTGATTCTCTCTATGAACAACTAGACAAGATTCCAGAACACGTTGACATCATTGTAAACAATGCGGGTGGTGACCCTCATTCAAAGCCATGGTTGGATCAGACAACTCAGGACTGGCGTGAAACTTACGAAATTAATGTCGTTGCATCTGAGCGACTTTGTCGATTGTTTATTCCCAAGATGGCCGATCGCGGTTGGGGGCGCATTATTAATATCGCGTCGGTTTATGGTGTGATCGGCCAAAATCCTGAAAATACTGGCAGAAATGCTGGAGCTGGCGCATATACGGCAGCAAAGCATGGACTGATCGGTCTTACGAATTATCTTGCATGTCAAATTGGTCGTACTGGAGTGACTATCAATTCGTTGAGTCCTGGCATGATTACTTGGATGGAAACCCCAGATGGTGAACCAGAGTTGTGGAAGCATCTCGCGTCACAAACGCCAGTGGGTCGTAATAGTCAGCCAGAAGACTATGTAACGGCGACGGTATTTCTTGCTTCAGAAGGATCCTCATTCGTGCATGGAACCAATCTCATCGTTGATGGTGGCTGGAGCGTCTGGTGACAGACGAAAAACCAACTTTTGGCAGTGATCGCCTTAAGGGAAGGGTTGCTTTAATTACTGGTGCGTCCTGGGGGATTGGGGCAGCCGTTGCAAAGGCATATGCCCTAGAGGGCGCGAGCGTTGTCGTGAACTCTTACCCTGAGCAACAAATGGAGCAGCGTGCTGACGAAGTCGTGAAGTCAATTACGGATTTGGGTGGACGTGCTATTCGTATTTCGGCAGATGTGACTTCACGCGAGCAAATTGATCGAGTTGTATCCGAATCTAGAGAAGCATTTGGTGATATTGATATTTTGGTTGCAAATGCTGCATACGCGAACCGACTTCCGTGGCATCAGATATCTGTTGAGCAATGGGACCGCACTCTCGAAGTGAATGTTCGTGGCGCATTTCTTTGCGCACAGGCATGCTATGAAGGCATGTTGCGCAAGGGTGGTGGAAGCATTATTGCTGTCACCAGTGTGACTGTAAATCTTGGAATGACTGGAATGCTTGACTATGTGACTTCAAAAGCTGGCCTAATTGGCTTTACGCGAGCCTTAGCCCGCGAGGTAGGCAAGGAAGGTATTCGGGTGAATGCTGTAATGCCCGGTGCTATCCGAACCGAGCAGGAAGAAGCACTTGATTTTGATGAAAATGAGCTCATTAAACTTTCTGCTGAACGGCAGTGCATTCCGCGTCGTGGATTCGCCGACGACCTAGCCGGGACTTTTGTCTATCTTGCTTCAAACGACAGTAGTTTCGTCTCTGGTCAGGTCATCACCGTGGATGGCGGGTGGATCCATTATTAAAAATCATGAATCGTAAAGAGGGTCGCAACTTACGAATCGCATTGATTCATGTGATGCAGGAAACGAATACTTTTAATCCGCTTCTGACAACACTTGCCGACTTTGCAAACGTTGCATTCCTTGAGGGCGAACTCATGCTCAGTCGAGTAGACCCAAACGGCCCAACTGCTGGATGCATTGATGTAATAAATTCAAGCGAATTCGATATTCAAGTTGTACCGATCTTGCGTGCTGATGCCCAATCGGGTGGCCGCCTCAGCAGAGATACTTTGAGCGAACTTTGTCGCATTATTCAACAGGGGTTGGGAGATGGGACCGAATTTGATGGGCTGATGGTGTTCCTTCATGGGGCCGCATCTGCTGATGGCTTTGACGATGTTGAGGGAGAAATACTTTCGGCAATCCGTCAAGTTGTAAGAAGACATATTCCGATTGCATTGATGCTTGATCACCACGCGAATGTGACTCACAAGATGATGGACCAAGTTGATTTGCTCATGGCATTTCGCACCCAACCTCATGATCCATATGAGACTGCTAGAGATCTAACAAAAATTGCTCTGGAAACCTTCTCCAAAAAGATCAATCCAACAATGGCTTGGAAGAAAATTCCGATGGTCACCCATCAAGAGCAGTTTCTCACTGCATGTGGTCCAATGAAGGAGTGGTTTGATCTTGCTCGACGTTTTGAGGCCGAAGGTAAAGCCCTCTCCGTATCCCTCTTTCCAATGCAGCCGTGGCTTGATGTACATGAAGCTGGATGGTCGGTTGTCGTAGTGACTGACAACGATCAAAATGCAGCACAAGAAATTGCGATCGAACTTGCGAATCATGCTTGGTCAAAACGCGAACAATTCATGGTGCTCGAGAACATGGCGGTCAGTGATGCAATTGCTTTTGCGGACGATCCTAAACAGGGAAAAATTCTGTTGAGTGACACGGGTGATTCAGTATTGGGAGGATCTCCGGGTGACAGCACAGTAATTCTTGAGGCGCTTCTTGCACGAGAGATGCAACATAATTCGCTTGTTCCAATCACTGATCCTGTGGCTGCGCGACAACTTGCAAGTAGCCAAATTGGCGAAATGGTGACGCTCAATCTTGGCGGATGGTCGAATTCTTTTTATTTTCCAATACAGGTGACCGGAAGAGTGAAGGTGATCAGGGAAGGAGCAGTATTTTTACAAGGGCTTCCTCAAGGTTCCGTAGACATGGGTAAATCTGGAATTCTTGAAGTAGGTAACGTTTCAATTCTCGTCACCGAATTTTCTGGTGTTGGTGGGATTCATCCAGATGTGTATCGATTTTTCGACGTTGAGCCTAACGACTTCAAGATGTTTGTCATGAAGACCGCGTCCAACTTTCAATACATGTGCGAAATTTCAAAAAAGTTTGTGCGGGTCGCGACTCCTGGACCAACCCAGTCAGATGTCCAATCGTTGCCGTGGTCGCGTATTCCACGCCCTATGTTTCCACTCGACATTCTGGAAGGATGGAGTGCATGAGCAAGCCACAAGAGACTCCCGTCAAGCTCCGTACTCGCCACTGGTATGACGGCTCGAGTCGTGATAACTACATTCATCGCAGTTGGATGAAACGCGGTCTACCTGATGACTCGTTCTCGGGTAAACCAATGATTGGTATTTGCAATTCGGCATCTGACTTGGCACCGTGCAACCAACACTTACGCGAACTTGCCGAGTTTGTAAAACGAGGTGTGTGGGAAGCTGGTGGGATTCCATTGGAATTTCCTGTGACTTCATTGGGTGAAACTCAGATTCAGCCAACTGCAATGTTGTTGCGAAATCTCATGGCGATGGACGTCGAGGAATCTGTTCGATGCAATCCTATTGATGGAGTGGTTTTGCTTTCAGGCTGCGACAAAACTACGCCTGCGATGCTGATGGGTGCTTCGTCTGTTGATTTGCCAGCGATCATGCTCACGGGTGGTCCGATGTTGACCGGTCGGCATAAGGGTCAGCCGCTTGGTTCGGCAACTGACATGTGGCGAATGAGCGAGGACGTTCGTGCAGGAATAATGAGCCCAGAAGAATTTGTAGCAACAGAATCATCCATGACGCGAAGTGCTGGTCATTGCAATCCAATGGGAACAGCGTCGTCCATGGCAGTGATGGCAGAAGCTCTTGGAATGACATTGTCACAAAGTGCGGCTATTCCTGCCCCAGATACCCGACGAAAACAATTGGCCCATCTCACTGGGCGAAGAATTGTTGAAATGGTTTGGGAGGATTTGCGTCCGAGCAAGATTCTCACTCGTGAAGCATTTGAGAATGCAATAAAAGTTTTATCCGCAGTTGGTGGTTCATCCAATGCGGTGCTTCATCTTTTGGCGATTGCTGGTCGAGTCGGTGTTGACCTGACGTTGGATGACATTGACCGAATCGGCTCTCAGATGCCATTGCTCGTTGACATCATGCCCGCGGGGACTCGTCTCATGGATGATTTTTACGAAGCCGGCGGAGTGCCTGCTGTATTGGCTGAACTTGAATCTGTGTTGCACGGTGAATCCATCACTGTTTCAGGAAGTCCGCTTCACATATTGTGGCAAGGCAAGACAACGAGTGACAGAACGATGATTCGCTCACTGCAGGATCCAATCGTTGCAGAAGCAGGAATTGCAGTACTCCGGGGCAATTTGTGTCCACAAGGCGCCGTTGTAAAACCATCCGCTGCCTCTTCGGATTTGCTTCTACATACCGGACCAGCACTTGTCTTTGATTCGATTGAGGACTACAAAGCTCGAGTGGATGATCCTGACCTCGACGTAACCGCCGAGACAGTGATGGTGTTGCGCGGCTGTGGTCCAAGCGGATATCCCGGGATGCCCGAAGTTGGAAATATGCCTCTCCCAACGAAACTGTTGAAGGCAGGAGTTCGGGATATGGTGCGAATTAGCGATGCAAGGATGAGCGGAACTGCATTTGGCACAACAGTTCTTCATGTTGCTCCCGAATCTGCGGTTGGGGGGCCACTCGCATTCGTCAACACCGGTGATCTCATCACCTTGGATGTTCCGAGCAGAAAACTCACGTTGCATGTTTCGGACGAAGAACTAGAACACCGCAAACAAAAATGGATTAAGCCTGCACCAATCGCATCCCGAGGATGGTCACGACTCTATGTGGATCATGTGATGCAAGCAGACACAGGCTGTGACTTGGACTTTCTGGTTGGTTCCAGTGGTTCTGAAGTAACTCGCGAAAGTCACTAGTCCTTCTTCACTCGCTTTACATACTTGCGAGGGCAGATTCAGCAATCTCTAGTGTGCGATCAATGAGTTGCTCGTCGTGCGCAACTGAAACAAAAAAGAGACCACGACTCGTGGGCCTTACGCCTCGATCTTGCAGCAGGTCAATAAATTGCCAAAGTTTCTTTTGATCAGATTGCGCTGCAAAATGTTCGCGGCTACCCATCACTTCTTGAGCGCCAAATCGAATCTGGAAAAGTGAACCAGCGACGTAGTCAATCGCTAGATCTTTTGCTGAGCCAATCTTGCGTAGTCCTTCTACAAGACGCACGGTTGATTTTTGGAGCATCGGATATGGGTTTTCCTCAACGAGGATTCGCAAAGTCTCGACTCCTGCAGCAACGGAAAGATAACCAGAGTTATAAGTGCCAGAATGGTTTACTTCGCCGCGTCCAACTGCTGCCATGAGTTCTTGCGAACTTCCAATTGCGGCCATTGGGTAGCCGGATGCAATTGCCTTCGCGTAAATAGTGATGTCGCCAGTGACATTGAGGTGTCCTTGGGCGCCGGTAAGCCCGACTCGGAAGCCGGTGATTACTTCGTCGATCACCAATAATGCTCCATGTTTTTTGCAGAGTTCCTTCACCGACTCGATATAACCGAGTGAAGGTGGAATTATGCCTGTGTTGCACATAATCGGTTCCATAATCACGCAAGCAATTTGATGTTCGGTCAAGGCCTTTTCAACAAGTGAAATGTCATTCCACTCGCACATAAGAATCTCACTTGCAGCAGCCACGGATTGTCCAGGTCCTATTAACGGCGAGCCAATTGGCATTGTTGTGACACCCGCGCCAACGAGTAAAGGATCGAGCCAACCGTGATAGTGCCCAGTGAATCGAAGTATTTTTGATCGACCTGTTACTGCTTTTGCAATACGAATCGCAAGCAGATCCATGTCTGAACCAGCTAAGCCAATACGAATACTTTCGATCCAGGGGATCGTGTCTACGAGTCGTTCTGCGAAATCAACTTCCAGTTCATGCTGTCCTGCAAAACATTGTCCAGATTTCATGGCTTGTGTCACCGCTGCGAGTACTCGAGGGTGGTTGTGGCCCAGAATCAGTGGTCCCATTCCTCCGGCGTAGTCGATGTATTCGTTATCGTCGAGGTCCCAGATCATTGCACCATCTGCACGAGTAAAAGTAAGTGGAACTGGTCGGCTGATGAGACGAACATTTGAGTTGACGCCGCCAGCAATTACGCGAGATCGGCGAGTATGTGCCGCAATGCTCTTGCTGTATCGGTCAGAATTAGTTGTGTCATTACTTGACATGAAGTGTCTCCCCGGGGACAACAGGGTTTGTTGTCAAGACACGAATTCTATAATATTTTTCGTGTGAGGTCAATCTGACAGACTCCTCAGTTGCACCATGATTTGAACGCATATGAAACCTGTTATGGTCTGATCAAATATTATAAATTTAGACAATCTTGGGAGAAATTTGTTATGAAAGCCGCCATTTTTGAACGAGTAAATGAACCAATGAAAATTCAGGAAATCGAACTGGCGAACCCACAAGGTCGTGAGATTCTGGTGCGCACTGTTGCGGCTGGCATTTGCCACAGCGATTTACTCTTTTATGAAGGTGGTTGGGAACACAAGTTGCCAACAATTCTTGGCCACGAAGTTTCGGGCGTAGTTGAGCGAGTTGGCAGTGAAGTTGTGTCGGTAAAGGTTGGCGACCACATCATCGGCTGCGCTGGCGGGCCATGTTACGAGTGTCGTTACTGTGTGGCTGGTCGACCAATTATCTGCATAAATCGCAACCACGACCGAAAGTCATCTGAGCCCCCTCGCATCACATCTCAGGGAAGACAGATACATCAGTACGGGCAACTTTCAGGGTTTTCAGAAATGATTCTGATTCATGAGCATGCATGTGCGGTCATTCCGAAGGAAATTCCGCTCAATTTGGCAGCCGTAATCGGATGTGGCGTTGCAACCGGGCTAGGTGCGGTATTTAACACTGCAAAAGTAGAACCCGGTGCATCAGTCGTTGTGACTGGAGTCGGAGGCGTAGGACTCAATGCGATTCAGGGGGCGCGCATTGCCGGAGCAGCCAAAATCATTGCAGTTGATATCAATCCGGCAAACCTCGAATTGGCGAGGAAGCTTGGAGCTACAGATCTGATTAATGCGCAGCTGGTCGATGCGGTTGGTGAAGTGAGGGCTCTGACAAACGGTGGAGCCGATTACGTCATTGAAACTTCGGGCTTAGCCAAAGTCGCAGAAACAACTTTTGACATGCTTGGTGAAGGTTCTACTGCGATCCTTGTAGGCCTTCCTTCTGCTCATGGCACCAAGATCTCTTTCGACATGACACGGTTTATTCCAAGCGAAATCACCGTAAAAGGAAGCCATGTGGGATCGCTGAGACCTCGGATTGACTTGCCGAGATATTGCGAAATGTTCCTCAGTGGCGCACTTAACTTGGAGTCATTGATCACTCATACCTATGCGCTCGACGAAATCAATGATGGATTTTCTCGGATCGCCGAAGGTACAAACGGGCGGGCAATCATTCAGTTCTGAAAGTTGGGAGGGAATAAGGGGCAATAGCTAGTGGGTTTTGGGGTCTCATCGTCTATCCTTTCGGGGTCAGACTTGAGAGAGGTCT
>ERZ890510.865-NODE-865-length-21961-cov-7.188213_pt1 | contig 21961 bp, 21 predicted proteins | sample MGYA00521265_ERZ890510 | MGnify/ENA primary metagenome ERZ890510 (study PRJEB32303, sample SAMEA104408624) | aquatic metagenome | biome: Brackish water; feature: Chemocline; material: water | place: Baltic Sea | collected 2014-10-26T21:54:00 | depth 110 m ...
GTGGATAGATTGTGGCAGTCGAGTAGAGCCGGAGTCGTGCGGTTGGCCTATCCGCTGGATGAGAGCAATGTCCGCCTGAGCGACGCGGTTCGCCGCCATCGCGGCCTGTCCCGCGAGGGGCTGCTGGAACGCCTGTTCGAACGGCTGTTCCGCGGCCTTGTCTATACCCAGATCTGGGAAGATCCCGAGATCGACCTCGAGGCGCTGGCGCTGGGGCCCGACAGCCATGTCGTGGCGATCGCCTCGGGCGGCTGCAATGTGTTGTCCTATCTCACGGTGGGGCCGGCCCGAATCACCGCGGTCGATCTCAGCCAGGCCCATGTGGCGCTCGGCCGCCTCAAGCTGGTGGCAGCCAGCCGCCTGCCATCGTGGGAGGCCTTTTACCGTTTCTTCGGCGCAGCCGACGACGAGGCCAATGTCGCGGCCTACGACCGTTTGATCGCGCCGCATCTCGATGCCGAAAGCCGCGCCTACTGGGAAGCCCGCAGCCTGCTGCAGCTTGGCCGCCGGCATATTTCGATCTTTGCCCGCAAGGCCTATCGCCACGGTGTGCTCGGCCGCTTCATCGGCTTCGCTCACGTCGCCGCGCGCCTCCATGGCGTCGACCTGCGCGATCTGCTGGGCGCCCGCACGATGGCCGAGCAGAGACACTTCTTCGAGAGCACGCTGGCGCCGCTGTTCGATCGGCGAGCGGTGCGCTGGGTGACCGGCAATCGACTCTCGCTCTATGGTCTCGGCATCCCGCCAGCCCAGTACGAGGCGCTGGCCGGCGGACGCGCCATGGAGGCGGTGCTGCGCGAGAGGGTCGAGCGGCTGGCCTGCGGTTTCGATCTCGACGACAATTACTTCGCCTGGCAGGCCTTTGGCCGCGGCTACAGCCGCGACGACGAGGGGCCACTGCCACTCTACCTGCGGCGCGACCGGTTCGAGCTGGTCCGTGCCCGCGCCGACCGGGTCGAGGTGTTGAACCGCTCGGTCACGGAGTATCTCGCGGCCTGCCCGGATGCTTCGCGCGATCGCTATGTGCTGCTCGATGCCCAGGACTGGATGACCGACGGCCAGCTTAACGCGCTGTGGCGCGAGATCACGCGCACGGCGCGGCCCGGGGCGCGGGCGATCTTCCGGACGGCGGCCGAACCATCGCTGCTTCCTGGCCGTCTCGACCCGCAACTGCTCGGGTGCTGGCGCTACGAGGCGGCAGCTTCGCTGGCCTTCACGGCGCGCGATCGTTCGGCGATCTATGGCGGCTTTCATCTCTATGTCCTGGAGGACTGACCGGTGAGCGATACCGTGGCGATGTCCGACCTGATGGACCGCATTTATCGTCGGCAACGTCATCTCTACGACAGCACACGGAAATACTATCTGCTGGGCCGCGACCGGCTGATCGAGCGCCTGTCGCCGCCGTCGGGTGGCCGCGTGCTGGAGATCGGCTGCGGCACGGCGCGGAACCTTGTGGCCGCGGCAGGGGCCTATCCGCACGCCAAGTACTACGGCATCGACATCTCGGCCGCGATGATCGAGACCGCCCGCGCGAAGGTTGCGCGGACGGGTCTGTCGCCGCGCATTCGGCTGGCCCGCGCCGACGCGACCCGCTTCGATTCCGACCTGCTGTTCGGCGTGCCGGGCTTTTCACGGGTATTCCTGTCCTACAGCCTGTCGATGATCCCCCAATGGCGCGCGGCACTCGCGCAGTCGCTGGCCTGTTTGCTGCCGGGTGGCGAACTGCACGTCGTCGATTTCGGCGGCCAGGAGCAACTGCCGGTCTGGTTCCGCCGCGGCCTGCGGATCTGGCTGGCGCAGTTCCATGTCGATCTGCGCGACGGGTTGGAAGCCGAGTTCGCTGCTCTCGAAAGGCACGCGGGCGGCCTGCGCAGCTTCGAGCGGCCCTACCGCGGCTATGCCCAGTACGCAGTGTTCCGGCGGGCTTGACAGGATAGTTTCCGCCCAGTAGGAAGTAGCCGGCCATGAACTTGCCGGAGCGTCGCCATGCGCAGTCCAACCTTTCTGCTTTCTGTCGGTTGATTGCGATGTCGCGGCGGAAGGCAGATTAAAGAATGTCGCGTTTTGCGCGACATGCGGCGGCTGCGCCCGATCCGGAAAACGCCGACAGATCAACCGGCTGAGAGGCGGTGCGGCACGCCGCGGCTTCGGCCTTAGCGTCCTGGAAAATGTCGCATGTCACGCCATGTCGCAGAGCGATAGCCGTCCTGCCGGCAGGGCATGGCAAGTTCTTCGGGGGGATGCTACCTCGGCAACCATAAATTTGCGTGGGAGTACCCAAGATGACCGAAGCCTTCATTTGCGACGCCATCCGCACCCCCGTCGGCCGCTATAATGGTGGGCTGGGCGCCATGCGGGTCGACGACCTGGCCGCTCATCCGATCAAGGCGCTGATGCAACGCAACGCCAACGTCGACTGGGGCGCAGTCGACGATGTGATCTACGGCTGCGTCAACCAGGCGGGCGAAGACAATCGCAATGTCGCGCGCATGGCGGGGCTGTTGGCCGGCCTGCCGGTCGAGGTGGCGGGCGCCACGGTCAACCGTCTCTGCGGCTCGGGCCTCGAAGCGGCCGGCCACGCCGCACGTGCGGTCAAGCTGGGCGAGGCCGACATGATGATCGCCGGCGGCGTCGAAGGCATGACCCGTTCGCCTTATGTCATGGGCAAGCCCGAGGGCGCCTTCGATCGGTCGATGAAGCTCGAGGACACCGTGCTGGGTTGGCGCTTCGTCAATCCGCGCATGAAAGCAGCCTACGGCGTCGATCCGATGGGCCAGACGGCCGAGAACGTCGCCCTGGAACACCAGATCAGCCGCACCGACCAGGACGCTTTTGCCTATCGCAGCCAGCGCCGCTGCAAGGCCGCGCAGGATAGCGGTTTCTTCGAGCGTGAAATCGTCAAGGTGTGCGTCAAGAAGGGCAAGACCGAGGTGATCGTCGAGAAGGACGAACATCCACGCGGCGACACCACGATGGAGACGCTCAGCAAGCTCCAGGCGGCATTCCGCGAGGGCGGCTCGGTGACGGCCGGTAATTCCTCGGGTCTGAACGACGGTGCCTGCGCCATGATCATCGCCTCCGAAGCGGCAGCCAAGGCCAACGGGCTGACGCCGCGGGCGCGCATTCTGGGGACCGTCTCCGCCGGCGTGCCGCCCAGGGTCATGGGCATCGGCCCGGTGCCGGCGACGCAGAAGCTGCTGGCCCGGCTCGGCATGACCCTCGCCGACTTCGATACGATCGAACTCAACGAGGCGTTTGCAGCACAAGCGCTCGCCGTATTGCGTCAGCTCGGCCTTTCCGATGATGCCGAGAACGTCAACCCCAACGGCGGCGCCATCGCACTCGGCCATCCGCTCGGCGCCTCGGGCGGCCGGTTGATGATCACCGCGCTCAACCAGCTCGAAGCCACCGGCGGCAAGCGCGCGCTTGCCACCATGTGCATCGGCGTCGGCCAGGGCATCGCCTTGGCGCTGGAGCGCGTCTGATCCTTACGCCGTTGCGTTCAGATTGATGCCGCCCTGGCGCATTTCGGTGAGCATCCGCCGGCGGCTGCCGTCGAGGTCGATGGCGGCGGTGGCCTCGACCACGACGGCGACATCGAAGCCCGCCTGTCGCGCATCGATCGCCGTCCAGGCGACGCAGTAGTCGAGGGCCAGGCCGCAGATCGTCAATTTGGTGAACCCCCGCGCCTTCAGGTAGCCGTCGAGGCCGGTGCGGGTCATGCGGTCGTTCTCGCGGAAGGCCGAATAGGAATCGATGCCGGTGTGGAAGCCCTTGCGTATCACCACCTGCGCCTTGGTGGCCTCGAGCCCGGCATGAAACTCGGCCCCCACCGTGCCCTGCACGCAATGGTCCGGCCACAGGATCTGCGGCCCATAGGGGAATTTGACGGTGGTGAACGGCTGGGCGTCGGCCCAGGCGCTGGCGAACGAGGCATGGCCCGGTGGGTGCCAGTCCTGGGTCAGGATCACATGGTCGAAGCGGCTGATCAGGCGATTGACCAGCGGCACGACCGCAGCCGCACCGGGGACGGCGAGAGCGCCGCCCTCGCAGAAGTCGTTCTGCATGTCGACCACGATCAACGCCTCGTTCGGCATCCGGTACGCTCCGTTACAATGGCGGGATGTCACCCAAGCTTTGTTCGCTCCGGAATGCGGCGATCCAGTGGCCGAGTGAGCGGCTCTCGATGGCACCGCGCAGCCCGCGCATGATGTCCTGATAATAGTGCAGGTTGTGCCAGGTTAGCAGCATCGAACCCAGGATCTCCTCGGACCGGATCAGATGATGCAGGTAGGCGCGACTGTGATTCCGGCAGGCCGGGCAGGCGCAGAGTTCGTCGATCGGTCGCGGATCGTCGCGGTGCCGCGCGTTGCGCAGATTGAGTTCGCCGCGGCGGGTGAAGGCCTGCGCCGTGCGGCCGGCCCGTGTCGGCATGACGCAGTCGAACATGTCGATGCCGCGGGCCACGGCGCCGACGATGTCGGCCGGCCGACCGACGCCCATCAGATAGCGTGGCCGGTCGGCAGGCAGCATCGGCACCGTGGTGTCGAGCGTGGCGAACATCAGTTCCTGGCCTTCGCCGACGGCCAGACCGCCGATGGCATAGCCGTCGAATCCGATAGCGGTCAGGGCCGCCACGCTTTCCTCGCGCAGGGCGGGGAAAATGCTGCCCTGGACGATGCCGAACAGGCCGTAGCCCGGCCGCTCCGTGAAGGCGTGCCTGCCACGTTCGGCCCATGTCATGGAAAGGCGCATGGAAGCCGCGGCGGCGGCCTCCTCGACCGGCCAGGTCGTGCATTCGTCGAACGACATGGTGATGTCGGCGTCGAGCAGGCGCTGGATTTCGATCGAGCGTTGCGGCGTCAGCCGGTGTTCCGAGCCGTCGGACGGCGAGCGGAACGTGACGCCGTCGGGGTCGAGCTTGCGAAGTTCTTTCAACGACATGACCTGGAAGCCGCCCGAGTCGGTGAGGATCGGACCTGGCCAGTTCATGAACTTGTGCAGGCCGCCCAGGGCTGCCACGCGCTCGGCACCCGGCCGCAGCATCAGATGGAAGGTGTTGCCCAGCACGATCTCGGCGCCGGTCTCGGCGACCGACTGCGGCAGCATCGCCTTCACCGTGCCGGCCGTGCCGACCGGCATGAAGGCCGGCGTTTCGATTGAGCCGTGTGCCGTGGCGATCCTTCCTCGCCGCGCCGCGCTGTCATTGCCCAGAAGTTCGAATGAAAGACTCATCGGCGCAACAGACAACAATCGCCGTAGGAATAGAAGCGGTATCGCTCCTGCACGGCATGGGCATAGGCGTCCTTCATGCGTTCCAGTCCGGCGAAGGCTGAGACCAGCATGAACAGCGTCGAGCGCGGCAGATGGAAGTTGGTGAGCAGCAGATCGACGGCCCGGAAGCCAAAGCCCGGCGTGATGAAGATGTCGGTCTCGCCGGTCCACGCCCGGATCGGGCCGGTCCGGGCGACAGACTCGAGCAGGCGGAGCGAAGTGGTTCCGACCGAGACGACGCGCTCCGCGCCGGCGATGGCATCGGCGGTGGCTTGGGGAACTTCACCCCATTCGGCATGCATGACATGGGCGTCGGTGTCGTCCACCCGCACCGGCTGGAAGGTGCCGGCGCCGACATGCAGCGTGACACCGGCCGTGGCGATGCCGGCGTCGGTCAACGCGGCCATCAGCTCCGGTGTGAAGTGCAGCCCCGCCGTCGGGGCGGCGACCGATCCGTCATGCCGGGCGAACAGGGTCTGGTAGTCGGCGCGATCGCGTGCGTCGGCGGTGCCGCCCCGAATGTAGGGCGGCAACGGCACGGCACCTTCCGCTTCGAAGGCCGCCCTGAGGGCGGCGCCACTCCGGTCGAAGGTGATGTCGATCGAGCCATCCTCATGCTTGGCCGCGACGTGAGCGCCGAGCTTGCCGAAGGCGAGCGCGTCGCCGCTCTTCAGCCGCTTGGTCGGGCGCGCGAAGGCCAGCCACCGGTCGGGCGTGCGTTCACGGATCAGGAGCACCTCGACCTTGCCGCCTGCCGGTCGTGTGCCCAGCAGCCGGGCGGGGATCACCTTGGTATCGTTGAAGACCAGAAGGTCGCCTTTGCGCAGCAGGCCGGGCAGGTCGCGCACACCGCGGTCATGAAGCCCGTCCGGTGCCACGTCGAGCAGCCGCGCCGCATCCCTTGGAGTGACCGGCCGCTGGGCGATGAGATCCTGTGGCAGCTCGAAGTCGAAGAGATCGACTCGCATCTGTATCAGGTCTGGCCGATATCCATGACCTCGGCGTCGGAGTCGTCGGCCGGCGGCGGGGCGTGGGCGTCGACCAGGGCGACGAAGCGATGCACGCCGTTCGCCACCACACGCTTCACGCGGGCGCGGGTTTCGAGGCAATGAAGATGCGCCAGCGTCTCGCCGAAGGCGAAGACGATCTGGTTGTTGTCGAGATGGCGTGGGAACAGCACGGGGACCATGTCCCAGCCGGTGGCGCCCTCGGCGCCGCGCTGGGCGATGGCGTAGGCGATGTCGTTCAGCCGTGCATCGTGATGGGCCACGAGCTGGTCGAGCCTGGTGTGCAGGCCGATGAAGGGAAATCCGTGGGACGGCAACACCAGCGCATCGGCGGGCAGACGGCGGAAGCGCGAGAAACCATCGAGGAACCAGGTCAGTGCATCGGCCAGCGGCTCGTTCGGCCACACGCCAACATTGGTGCTGATCTTGGGCAGGACCTGGTCGCCGGCGATCATCACATTGAGTTCTGGGCACCACAACGAGGCATGCTCGGGCGCATGGCCGCGGCCCACGATCACGTCCCAGCGGTGGCCGCCGATGGTGATGGGGTGGGCATGGATCAGGCGCTGGAAGGTCGTGGGCAGGGGCACCACGCCCTTGGCGTAGCCGCCCTTGTGGCGGTGAAAGTTGGCGATGCGGTCGGGGGGAACGCCGTTTCGCGCCACGTGGGCAGCGCGCGTCTCTTCGCTCTCGACGAAGTCGTTGCGCGCGGCCTGCGCGCTCATGTACTCGCCCAGCGTCATCGAGAGCGGTGCGTCCCACTTCTCGCACAGCCAACCCGCGAGGCCGATATGGTCGGGATGGAGGTGGGTGCCGATCACGCGAGTCACCGGCTTGCCGCCCAGGCGGGTGGCGAAGATCTTCTCCCACAAGTCGCGCGTATCCTGCGTGTTGATGCCGGTGTCGACGATGGTCCAGCCGTCCTTCTCCTCGACCAGCCACAGGTTGATGTGGTTGAGCTGGAAGGGCAGCGGCATGCGCAGCCAGTAGATGCCGGGAGCGACGTTCTTGATGTCGCCGGGTTCCGGCACATCGCCGCAGGGAAAGCGCAGTTGCGCCAGAAGGCGCTGGGACTCGGTGATGGCGTCAGGCATGGCTGCAATTTAGCGGCGATAACGGCCGGGTGTCACGATTTCCGGCCGACTGCCCGCCATGCGATATCGCGCCGACAAAACCCCTCTGGCCAGTCGATCAGGTCGACGGCGCGATAGGCCCTGTTGCGGGCCTCCTCGACGGTGGGTGCCATGGCGGTGACGTTCAGAACCCGTCCACCGTTGGCCAGGATGCGCGGGCCGTCGGCTTTGGTCCCGGCATGGAATATTTCCACGCCCTCGACTTTAGCGGCCTCGGCGAGGCCGCGGATCTCGCTGCCATTCTTGTAGGCATCGGGATAGCCCTTGGTCGCCAGGATGACGGTGAGCGCCGCCTGGTCGGACCAGCGCAGGTCGAGATGGGCGAGGCCGCCGTCGGCGCAGGCGATCAGGGCCGGCACGATGTCGGATTTCAGTCGCATCATCATGGGCTGGGTTTCGGGATCGCCGAAGCGGCAATTGTATTCGACCAGGCGCGGCTTGCCCTGGTCGACCATCAGACCGACATAGAAAACGCCTTTGAACGGTGCGCCGAGCTCCTTCATGCCGCGCACGGTCGGCAGGACGATCTCGTCCATCGTGCGCTTCTGCAGCGCGGCGTTGAAGATCGGCACCGGTGAATAGGCGCCCATGCCGCCGGTGTTCGGGCCCTTGTCGTCGTCGAACGCACGCTTGTGGTCTTGCGCCGCGACCAGCGGCAGCACGTCCTCGCCGTCGCACAGAACGAAGAAGCTCACTTCCTCGCCCTGCATGAATTCTTCGATCACAATCGACGATCCCGAGGCGCCGAACCTGTTGCCCGACAGCATGTCGCGCGCGGCGGCGATTGCCTGGTCGGTCGTCTCGGCGATGATCACGCCCTTGCCGGCGGCGAGCCCGTCGGCCTTGATCACGATCGGCGTCTTCTGAGCCTTGAGATAGGCCTCTGCCTTGGCGACGTCATCGAAGCGCTCATAGGCGGCGGTCGGGATGCCGTAGCGCTTGCACAAGTCCTTGGTGAAGCTCTTCGAACCTTCGAGCCGGGCGGCCGACCTGGACGGGCCAAAATGCTTGATACCGGCAGCGGCGAAGGCGTCGGCCATGCCCGCAACCAGTGGGGCATCGGGCGCGATCACGGTAAAATCGATTTTCAGGCGCTGGGCCAGCGCCACCTGGCCCGGAATATCCTCGGCCCCGACGTCGATGCATTCGGCAACCTGGGCGATGCCGGCATTGCCGGGAGCGCAGAACAGTTTGGTGCAAAGCGGTGAGGCCGAAATCGCCCAGCACAGCGCATGTTCGCGGCCGCCGCCGCCTACCACCAGGATTCGCATGGCGAGGCTTTGACCACAGTTTGCGCGGTGGGCACAAGCGGCTAGGCTACGCCACCCATGGATAACCTCGATCCGCCCGGCGCTGCGGGCGCCGCCGTCAGCAACGTCCCGGAATTCTCGGTTTCCGAGCTCTCCTTTGCGCTCAAGCGCGAGATCGAGACGGCGTTCCCGCGCGTGCGGGTGCGCGGCGAGATCAGCCAGCCGTCGTTTCCGCGCTCCGGCCACTGCTATTTTCGCCTCAAGGATGAGAATGCCGTGATCGACGGCGTTGCCTGGAAAGGCACCATTCCGCGGCTAGGCATCAAGATCGAGGAGGGGCTGGAGGTCATCGCCACCGGCAAGCTCACGACCTATGCCGGCTCCTCGCGCTACCAGATCATCGTCGATCGTCTGGAACTCGCCGGCGAAGGCGCACTGCTGAAGCTGCTGGAGGACCGGCGCAAGAAGCTCCAGGCCGAGGGCCTGTTCGACCCCGACCGCAAGCGCGAGTTGCCATTTCTGCCCGAAGTCGTGGGCGTGGTGACCTCGCCTTCGGGTGCGGTGATCCGCGATATCCTGCATCGCCTGGCCGACCGCTTTCCGCGCCATGTGCTGGTGTGGCCGGTTGCGGTTCAGGGCGAGAAGGCCGCAGCGGAAGTGGCAGCAGCCATCGCCGGCTTCAACCGGCTTTCGGTCGGCGGAAAGGTGCCGCGGCCCGACGTGTTGATCGTGGCGCGTGGCGGCGGCAGCCTGGAAGACCTGTGGGCCTTCAACGAGGAGATCGTGGTCCGTGCTGCCGCGGCCTCGGAGATTCCGCTGATCTCGGCAGTCGGCCACGAGACCGACACTACCCTGATCGATTTCGCCTCGGACCGCCGGGCGCCCACGCCCTCGGCGGCGGCCGAGATGGCCGTCCCGGTGCGCGCCGACCTCGTGACCGAAACGCTCGACTATGCCAAGCGCCTGACGGGCGGCATGACCCGCCTGTTGCGCGAGCAGGCGATGGAGTTGGCCGGTCTGGTGCGTGGTCTCGGCGATCCACGCCGCCTGATCGAGGAACGCCAGCAGCGACTGGATGTCAGCGGCGAACGCCTCGCGCTGGCCACCCGCCAGCTCGTCGACCGTCGCACCACGGCGCTGGCCGCAGCCCGGCTCATAGAACCGCATGCGGTCATCGCGGCCAAGGAACAGTTGCTATCTGCCGAGACGCGCGCTCTCAGGAGCGCGATGGAACGTTTCAAGGGCGACACTTTGCAGAAGATCGACCGCACTTCCGACCGGCTCGACCAGTTCGGCGAACGCCTGAAGCGCGCGGGCGGCGACCTTCTGGAACGCGGCCTTCAACGCGTCGAACAGGCCGCCAAGCTGATGGAAAGCTATTCCTTCCACTCCGTGCTCGGCCGTGGGTTTGCGCTGGTGCGCGACCAGGACGGTGCGCCGGTGCTGGCTGCCGCCGGGGTGCGTGCAGGCGATGCCCTCAAGATTCAGTTTGCCGATGGCAACGTCGATACGCGCGCCACGGACGCCCCCGTTTCGGCACCGCGACCGGCCTCGCCACCACGCCGTCGCGACGGTGGCGGCGGCACGCAAGGCTCACTTTTGTAGGAGAAATGTACATGACCACCGCGCCTCTGTCGGCCGAGACGATCAAGAACTTCATGTATGCGAGCACCGCCACCGTCTCGATGCAGATGCTGAAGCGCGGCTTTCGCAATTCGGCGGTGAACGGCGTGCGGCCACTCAATCCGAAGGCGACGCGGCTGGTCGGGCCGGCCTTTACCTTGCGCTACATCCCCGGCCGCGAGGATCTCGACAAGCCGCCGACGCCCAACGATCCGCCCACCGCCCAGCGTGCGGCGATCGAGGATACGCCGGCCGGTTGCGTGCTGGTGATCGGCACTGAGGGCAATACGCGTTCGGGTACGCTGGGGGACATCCTGGCGCTCCGGCTCAAGGTGCGCGGCGTCGCCGGAGTGTTGAGCGATGGCGCCATGCGCGACACGCCGGTGATCGGCAAGTTCGACTTTCCGGTCTATTGCACCGCTGCGGCGGCGCCGCCCAGCATGAACCATCTGCATCCCGTCGAGGTCCAGACGCCTGTCGGGATTTGCGGCGTGGCGGTCTATCCCGGTGACGTGATCGTGGCCGACGAGGACGGCGCCATCGTCGTGCCGCGCAATATTGCCGACGAGGTGGCGCGCGATTCCTTCGAACAGGAGCGGTTGGAGAAGTTCGTCGCCATCCGCATCGGCCAGGGCCGGGAAATTCCCGGCGTCTATCCGCCCAACGACCAGACCAAGAAGGACTATGCCGCCTGGATCAAGGCCGGCGAACCGCCAACCTGGCCAGCCTAACGCAGGTCGGCGAGGTCGCCGTAGGGCTTGGTGATCAATTCGAGCAGGTGCCCGTTGGGGTCTTCGAAATAGACTCCGCGGCCGCCCCAGTAACGGTTGATCTCGCCGGCGCCGCTCTTGTCCGGATGGGAGAAGTAGGGGATGTCGCGCGCCTGCAGTTTGGCGATTCCGGCATCGAACTCAGCGTCGTCGACGAGAAAAGCATAGTGCTGTGTGCGCACGTCCTTGGAATCGACGAAGTCGAGCGTCACGCCATTGGCGGTGCGCACCGGCACGAAGTGTCCCCAGGGTGGCTCCACGCTCACTCCGAGGATGTCGGCCAGAAATTGCGCCGAGGCGTGCTTGTCCCTGGCCGGAACGATGAGGTGATTGAGCGCTGCCATCGGACCTCCTGACGAGATCTCCTGCGGGATGCCGTCGACATAGGAACCACAACCGCAAAGTTCAATGCCGGCTGGAACGTCAGGACCACGCGAGCGGTAGCGACGCAAGACCGCGCATGCCCAACCGCGGCTGCCATCTCAACTCGTCATCCGGCACGGCGAGCCGCACGTCGGGCCATCGGGCAAACAGCCGTTCGAGGGCGATCTGCGCTTCGGCGCGGGCGAGATGTATGCCGAGGCACAGATGGAGTCCGCCGCCGAAACCGACGTGGCGATTCTTGCCGTCGCGCAGGATATCGAAACGCAGCGGATCGTCGAAGGCCGCTGGATCGACGTTCGCGGAGGCCAGCATTGCCATCACCCTGTCGCCGCGCTTGAGCCGCGTTCCGTGGAACTCCATGTCCCGGCGCGCCATGCGCGGCTTGGTCGCCTGCACCGGCGAGCAATAGCGCAGGATCTCCTCGACCGCCTGCGGCGCACGCGAGGCGTCGGCTTTCAGCAGTTCGAGCTGGTCCCGGTGCGTCAGCAGTGCGTGGATGCCGCTCGACAGCAGGTGCGTCGTGGTTTCGTGGCCGGCCGCGAACAGCAGTACGACCATCGACATCATTTCGTCGTCGGTCATCCGGTCGCCATCGGCCTCGGCGTTGACGATTTCCGTCAGCAGGCATGGCGGCTGCTCGACCTGGACGCGATCGATCTCGCGCCGGAGATAGGCCATCATCTTCCTGAGAGCCGGAATGACGCGGATCAGCGTCCAGGCATTCATCGCGCCGCTGAAATTTGCCATCCACGCCATGAACTGCCGGCGATCGCCCTGGAGACCTAAAATCTCGCAGATCACCTCGAGCGGAAGGGCGCGGGCGAATCCGGGAACGATGTCGCGCTCGCCGCGCGACTGGATCTCGTCGAGCAGCCGGTCGGCGATCCCGGCAATGGTCGGCCGGTAGGCGTCGATCCAGCCTCTGTGGAAGGGCGCATCGACAAGCTTGCGCAGCCGTCGATGGTCGGGCTCGTCCATCAGCAGCATGTTCTGCATCAGGATGCGGAGCGTGCGGGGAACCCAGCGAATGCCCAGGGAATTGCGCTTGCCGGCGTTGCGTCCGTCGGCCGCGAACCTGTCAGCGCCTTTCAGAAAGTCGGACGCCGACTCGAAGCTTGTCGCCCAGTGGACCTGGCCGAGCAGCGGCATCTTCCAGGCGACCATGGGGCCTGCCGCCAGAAGCCGCGCCAGCGTGGGATAGGGGTTGCGATGGTAGGCGGCGCTCTGAACGTCGAACGTCTCCAAGGCATCTCCTTCGCTCGCCTAACGGACTACGTCAGCCTCCACTGTACCAGTGTGAAGGGAGACTTGGCATCGTCATGCGGCTCGAAGACGGCTTCGACCTCGGCGCCGATCTGCACGTCCTGTTTGGGATCGCCCAGCAGGTTGCCCAACATGCGCACATTGCCGGCATCGGGCAGTTCGACCAGCACGACGATGTAGGGGCCGTGGCCCTGCAACGCCGGATGGACTGGATGCCATGGCCTTTCCCAGCTGTAGATGCGGCCCTTGCCGGAAACCTTGTGCCAGTCGAGATCGAAGGACAGGCACTTGTGGCAGATCCATTCCGGCCCCCACTGGAAAGTGCCGCAGCCCTTGCAGCGCTGGACCTTGAGCTCACCGCGCCGCGTTCCATCCCAGTAGGGCTTATCGAGGCCGTCGCTCTCCGGCTCGGGCGCCGGCAGTCCGTTCGGAAGATAGCTCACAGCGTTGCCTCCGTACCCAGGATCATGCTGGAGACCGGTGTTACCATCGGACCGGAGATCACCAGCGAGACCTCGGCATCGGGCACCTGCGACGTCGACTGGCCGCGCAGCTGGCGCACCGCCTCGACCTGCAGTTCCAGTCCGTGCATGTAGCACTCGGCCAGATTGCCCCCCGAGGTGTTGAGCGGCAGCTTGCCCGACGGTGCCAGGAGGTTCTCCGGCTTGAGGAAGTCGTTGGCTTCCTCGGCCTTGAAGAAGCCGTGCTCGACCAGGCTCATCAGCACGCCGCCGGTGAAGTTCTCGTAGCTCTGCACGACGTCGACATCGGCGGGCTTGACCCCGGCCATGTCGTAGAGCTGTGGCGCCACGGTGGTGAAGCTCGACGTGGCATAAAGCGGCGCGTTGTGACCGCGCGCCGCGTTGCGATACTCCGATCCCTGCGCCGAGCCCAGCAGGTAGGCGGGCTTCTGGCCAAAATCGTGCGCCCGCTCGGCCGGCACCACGATCAACGCCGCGGCACCGTCGTTTTCCATGCAGCAGTCGAACAGGCGCCATGGCTCCACGATCCAGCGCGAGGCGTCGTAGGCCTCGGCGGTCAGCGGCCGTCCGTGCATCACCGCGCGCGGATTGGACTGGGCGTGGTGGTAGGACGCCAGCGCGATCGCCCGTTGCGCGCTATCGGCGATCCGGTTCTCGTGCAGGAAGCGCATGGCCCGCATGGCGTAGCGCTGGGCAGGCGACATCACGCCGTAGGGTGCGTTGAGCGCGGCCTCGCCGGTGGCGCTGCCGCCGGGAGGGGCTGCGCCAAAGCGCTGGAACTGCCCCTGCGCGAGAGCGCGGAACACCACGACGCAATCGGCGATGCCGCAGGCGACTGCGGCCGCCGCGTTGCCCATGGCGGCCGAGCCACCACCGCCGCCGCCGCCCCAGTTCATGTTGGAGAAGCGCAGCGCCGGCAGGCCCAGCGCGGCGGCGAGCCGCGATGGGTCGTTGCGGTCGTTGGAGTAGGAGGCGAAGCCGTCGATCTTCCGGGGATCGAGGCCGGCGTCCTTGCAGGCGGCCAGGATCGCCTGCAGGGCCAGCTTGAATTCGGAGACCGGCGACTTGCCGTGCTTGTAGTAGGTGGTCTCACCGATACCGATGACGGCCACCTGGCCGCGGAGCGTGCGCTTGCTCATGGCTCAGTTGGCGCGGTAGCGCGGTGGGACGTCGATCCCGAGAAAGCGGGCGCAGTTGAGACCGAGCACCCGGGCCCGGGCGCCGTCTGACAACTGTCCCATGGTGCGCTCGATCGCTTCCGCCGAATGCGGCCAGGTGCCTTCGTGATGCGGGTAGTCGTTGGCCCACATGAAGTTGGCGTCGAGGCCGTACTGCTCGGCTAACGCGAGGCCGGCACGGTCTTCCTGGAACGAGGAGAAGCCGTGGGCGCGATAATAGTCGCTGGGCAGACCCTGCAGCTTCGGCCGCACCCAGAAGTGATGCTTCTTGTAGGCTTCGTCCATGGCATCGAGCAGCCATGGCACCCAACCGATGCCGGCCTCGATGGTCGCAAAGCGCAGCGTCTTGAAGCGCTCAAGCACGCCCGAGGCGCAAAGGTTGGCCACCGGTTCGATGGTGGGCGAGAGGGAATGCGACACGTAATTCACCACCGCACCGCCGTTGCCGCGCGCCGCCCGCGGGTCGCGTCCCGTGGAGACGTGGAAGGTGATCGGCAGGTTGGCGTCGGCGATCGCCGCCCACAGCGGATCGAAGTGCGGCAGGTTGTAGTTGACGTGGCTGCTCTCATGGCCGCCCCAGATCGGCTTGCACGGCAGCGTGAGGCACTTGAAGCCGAGCTTGGCCAGACGCTGTACCTCGGCGATCGAGCCTTCGAGATCGCCGGTCGCGATCGAGCCTGCCGGGATCATGCGGTCCTGGTGGGTGCCGAACTGTTCCCAGGCCCAGTCGTTCCACACCCGGCACTGTGCCATGGCGAACTGCGGGTCGGGCGTCGCCCACATGGCGAGGCCCTTGTTCGGGAAGATCAGCTCGACGTCGATGCCGTCGCGGTCGTGGTCGGCAAGGCGGCCCAGCGGATCGGCGCCGGCCTTGTTGCGTGCCATGTCCTCGCCTTCCAGCGTCGACAGGCGCAGCCGGTCGGGCCGGTAGCCTTCGCAGTAGCGCCACTGTACACCGTCCTTGTCGGTCACCACGCGCGGCAGGCGCTCGTGATATTTCTTGTCCATACGGTCGACCCACAGGGTCGCCGGCTCGTTGGCGTGGCCGTCGGCCGAGACCATGAAGTATTTCTTCGCAGCATTGGGACGGGCGCTGCGCGACCATCCGGCAGCGCCGGGAGTCTCCAGGCGCCATAGATTGGGTGCATTGATCTCGGTCTGGCTCATTGCTTCCTCCCGTTCTGCGATTCTTGGTGTCGACTTGGAGTCACCTCTTGGTGTCGACTTGGATTCACCCCGTCGTCATTTCAGGTCCGCTGTGCCGCCGGCTGGTCAAGCCGCTCGTCCAGTTCGCGTTCGATGTTGGCCAGCACGCGCTGGCAGATTTCGAGGTCGGCCGGCGGCACGCTGGCCAGCAGGCGAGACTGGATCTCGGCGCCCACTTTCGCCACCCGCACCGCCAGTTCGCGACCGGCACGCGTGAGATGGATGCCGCGTGCGCGACGGTCGGTCTCTTCTTCACGTCGCTCGATCAGGCCGCGGCGCTCGAGACTATCGAGCAGGCGGACCAACGAGGGCCCCTCGATCCCGAGTGCGAAGGCCAGTTCCTTTTGCCGCACGCCGTCGCCCAGGCGGCCTACATAGGCTAGCGGCCGCCACGTCGCCTCGGTCAATCCAAAGGCATGGAGTTCGGCATCGACGGTCTGGCGAAGACGTCGCGCGATCCGGGCGACATGGAAACCGAAATCCGAGTGGGCTTGGCGCGACATCTCATTAACATAGTACGCTAACTATCTAAATGACAAGACCGGTGTTGCTGTTCGTCGATCGGCTGGCTCAGGACGCGGCCGCGTCGGGCCGTACCCTGCGCTTAAGCGGCTGCCAGGCGGTGCGCGGAATGGGGTGAAGGGTCGCCAGGAACTGCTCGGCGCAGCTCGACCAGGTGAAGGATTCGGCGTGGCGGCGGCAGGCGACGGGATTGCCTGTTACCGCGGCGAGGCAGGCCGTACGCAGATCCTCGTCGATCGCGCCCACGGCGGGCACGGTGACGATGTCGAGCGGACCGGGCACCGGATAGCCCGCCACCGGCACGCCGGAGGCCAGTGCCTCGACCATGACGAGGCCGAAGGTATCGGTGCGGCTGGGGAACACGAAGCAGTCGGCCTGGGCGTACCGCATCGATAGTTCTTTGGTGTCTACCGTTCCGAAGAACTGGATGCCTTTGTAGCGGCGCTTGAGCTCGGCGAGCTGGGGACCACCACCCACCACCCACTTGGTGCCGGGCAGGTCGAGATCGAGGAAGGCCTTGATGTTCTTTTCGATGGCAACTCGACCAGCATAGAGCCAGATCGGCCGTGCACCGTCATGTGCCTCGCGGGGCCGCGGCCGGAAAGCCGCGATGTCGACGCCACGCGACCATGGCACGAGATTCCTGAAACCCCACGAAGCCAATTCGTCGCGAATCGACTGCGCCACCACCAGCACGGCCGCTGACGGCGCATGGAACCGCCGGACAAAGGCGTAGCTCCAGGCGAGAGGGATCCGGACACGGGCGCGGACATATTCGGGAAAGCGCGTGTGATAGGCCGAAGTGAACGGAATGCCGCGCTTCAGGCAGAATGCCCGGGCCGCCCAGCCGAGCGGGCCTTCGGTGACGAGGTGGATCGCATCGGGCGCGAACAGCTTCAGCATGTGGCTAAGCCGCGCCGAAGGCAGCAGCGACAGGCGGATTTCAGGATAAGTCGGGCAGGGCAGGGTATGGAAGCGGTCGGGACCGAATACTTCCACCTCGTGGCCCTCGGTCCGCAGGATCTGGGCTACGGTCTCGATGGTACGGACGACACCGTTGATCTGCGGGCGCCATGCATCGGAGACGATGGCGATGCGCATCCGGCTCATTCAGCCGCCAGCCGCGCCGGCGCCAGTGTCAGCACCTGTGCCTGCCGCCGTCGTTCCTCGGCCCAGTTCAAAATGCGCAGGCGTCCGTCGAAATCCTCGACCAGTGCCGTGCAGCTCTCGACCCAGTCGCCGTCGTTGCAGTAGAGGATGCCATCGATGGTGCGAATCTCGGCGTGATGGATGTGGCCGCAGACCACGCCATCGACGCCGCGCCGGCGCGCTTCGCTGGCTACCGCATTTTCGTAGTCAGCGATGAACTGCATGGCGTTCTTGACCTTGTGCTTCAGGAACGCCGACAGCGACCAGTAGGGCATGCCAAGCCGGCGGCGACCCCAATTGAACAGCGTGTTGAGGCGCAGGGCCGAGGCGTATGCCCAGTCGCCCAGAATGGCCAGCCAGCGGGCGTAGCGCACGATGCCGTCGAACTGATCGCCGTGGATCACGAGAAGCTTGCGGCCTTCCGGCGTCGTATGGATTGCCTCTTCGGCGACCTGCACGTCGCCGAAGGTGAGCTGGCAGTACTGCCGGGCGGCCTCGTCGTGGTTGCCGGGGATGTAGACCACGTTGGTGCCCTTGCGCGCCTTGCGCAGGATTTTCTGCACGACGTCGTTGTGCGATTGCGGCCAGTGCCACCAGCGCTTCAGGCGCCAACCGTCGACGATGTCGCCAACGAGGTAGAGATGTTCGCTCTCGTTCTTCCGCAGGAAGTCGAGCAACAGTTCGGCCTGGCATCCGCGTGTCCCGAGATGGATATCGGACAGGAAGATGGCGCGATGGCGGGCAGGTTGATGACGCTCGGCCGCGGACATGTGGATAAGACTCGATCACCACTAAATCTGTCGTGCGCGATTGCACAACACGCAGCCGATTGTGTAAGGAGGCCGTTGCGTGGCCGTGAATCGGTTGTGACAGTTAGATGACATTCCCCTCGGTCCGAGCCGTCCTGCTCATTCTCAATCCAACCGCCGGCCGCCGCCGTCGCGGGTTGGTCGACGCCGTGGTGCGTCGCGTGCGCGAACTGGGCTGGACAGTTGATTTGATCGAGACCGCCGCGGCGGGCGATGCGAGGCGAATAGCCGAGACCTGCGATGCTGCGCGTTATGCCGTGATCGCCGTGGCCGGCGGCGATGGCACGATCAATGAGGTGGTCAACGGCCTTGTCCAGCGCGGTGCGGCCGGGCCAGCGTTGGGTATCGTGCCGCTCGGTACGGCCAATGTGCTAGCGCACGAGTTGGGTCTCAGGTTCTCGGCCATTGCCCTCGCCCGGACGCTGACGGCCGGCCAGGAAATCCTGATGCGACCGGGCGAAGCCAAGGGTGTCGGCCGGGCGCGGCAGTTCTCGCTGATGGCGGGCGCCGGCTTCGACGCCAAGGTCGTTGCCGGGGTGAGCGCGCCGCTCAAGCGGCGGCTGGGTCGCGCCGCGTATGTCTGGCGTTCGCTGGTCGAGGTGCGCCGGTACCGGCCGGTGCGCTATGCCGTGGAGATCGACGGCACGCGCCACGAGGCAGCGTCGGTGATCGTGACGCATGGCCGGCACTACGCCGGCCCCTACGTCGTGGCGCCCGATGCGGGACTGGGAAACCCACTGCTTCACGTGTGTCTGTTCGAGCGTTGGGGGCGTTCGCAAACGCTGCGCTTTGGCCTTGCTCTGCTGCTTGGCCGACTGTCGCGTACGGCGGGGTATCGCGTGATCGCAGGGCGCGACATTCGTGTTTCGGTCCTGAGCACGGCGGGCGAGCAGCGTTGCCAGCCCGTGCAGATCGACGGTGACGATGCCCTCACCTTGCCGGTAACGATCGCCCTCGCCGCAGGAGCCGTGCGGCTGCTACGGCCGGCCTAGCGCACGGATTGCAGTCGCCGGACAGACTCCGCAGTGGGATGGCCGTCGGCTGGCAGACCGGTCTGCTGCTGGAACAGTCTCAGCGCCGAGCGTGTCTTGGGACCCAGAAGCCCGTCGGTGTCGTCCTTGTAGAGGCCGAGCTTCGCCAACCGGTCTTGGATGTCGATTACGGTGCTGCGGGACAAGGGTTCGTCGTCCGATGGCGCGGCCTGCATGACTCCGGGGCCGCCTGCGATCTGGCGGGCGAGTATCCCGACGGACAGGGCGTACAGTGTCGAGCGATTCCAGTTCATCACCGCCTTGAAGTTCGGGTAGATGATGAAGGCGGGGCCGCGGAAGCCGGCCGGCAGCAGGATCGACGCGGCATCATCGACCGCCGGCAGCGCGGCGCCGCCGGCCTTTTTGATGCCCATCGCTGCCCACGCGCGCACCGGCTTTTCGACCGAGCTGTCGGCCTGGTCGAGCGGGAAGCCGTTGGGCAGCACCACTTCTTCACTCGATGGCAGGCCGGGTTTGAATCCGATGCCGCGCAGGAAGTTGGCCGCCGAGGCGAAGGCGTCGGGCAGGCTGTTCCAAATATCGATCTTGCCGTTGCCATCTCGGTCGACCGCCCATTTGGTGAAGGTCGACGGCATGAACTGCATGTTGCCCATGGCGCCTGCCCACGAGCCGCGCATCTCGCCACTGGTCATGTGGTTCATGTTCAGGATGCGCAGGGCCTGGACAGTCTCGTTGCTGAAAAAGGCCGTACGCTTGGTCATGCAGGCCAAGGTCGACACCGAGCGCACGACGCGAAAGTCGCCCATGAAGGAGCCGTAGTTGGTCTCGATGCCCCAGAACGCCATGATGTACTGCGGCGGGATGCCGTATTCGGCCTGCAGCGCATCGAGCAGGGCGCGGTGCTGCGCCATCCGCTGCTGGCCCTTTACGATACGATCGGCCGTCACGGTGTTGCCGACATACTTGCCGTAGGTCAGCGAGAATTCCGGCTGGCGCGAATCGAGGTCGATCACCTTCTGGTCCGGTGTCAGCCCCTGGAACGCCTTGTCGGCGATGCCACCGGGCACGCCCTGGCGCATCGCCTCGGTTTTGATGGTCTGTAGGCAATCGCGGTAATCGCCGCTTTGGGCGAAGGCCGGACCTGCAAGGAGCGCCGTCGTTGCGGCGAAGATCGTGATTCTGGAGAAGGGGTTCATGCCGTAGAGTTTATCACGAGCCGGCGACCGTCAGCCCTTCAATTCTCACTGTCGGCGCGTTGGTCGCGCCCTTGAATTGCAGGTCGCTGGCTGGCGTCATGTTGAGGAACATGTCCTTGAGGTTGCCGGCCACCGTGATACCGCTTACCGGCCAGGCGAGCTTGCCTTTCTCGATCCAGAAACCCGAGGCGCCGCGGCTGTAGTCGCCGGTGACGCCGTTGATGCCGAAGCCGATCAGGTCGGTGATGAAAAGCCCGCTTTTGATATCAGAAATCAGTTCGTCGACCGGGAGCTTGCCCTTCTCGAGGTAGAAATTCGAGGTGCTGGGCGAGGGCGGGCCGGAGACACCGCGCGAGGCATGGCCGGTCGGCTTCAGCTTGAGCTGGCGCGCGGCCGCCAGGTCGAGCAACCAGGTGGTCAGCACGCCGTCGTCGATCACGGCCATGCGCTTGGTCGCCAGTCCTTCGGCGTCGAACGGCCGGCTGCCGAGGCCGCGCAAGCGCCGCGGATTGTCGAGAATGCGGATGCCGTCGGCGAAGATCTTGGCGCCCATCTTGTCTTTCAGGAACGAGGTGCCGCGCGCCACGGCGCGGCCGTTGATGGCGCTCGACAAATGACCGACAAGGCCACCCGAGACGCGGCGGTCATAGATCACTGGAACCCGAGCGCTTGCCGCCTTGCGTGGATTGAGACGGCGGACCGCGAACTTTCCGGCGTTGCGGCCGACGCGGGATGGCGCCATCAGATCCTCGAAGTGGACCGCGCTGGTCCATTCATAGTCGCGTTCCATGCCGGTGCCTTCGCCGCCGACCACCGCGCAGGACAGCGACCAGCCGCCGCGGCTGTAGCCGCCGGAAAACCCGTTGCTGGCCGCCAGCATGACGGAGGAGCGGCCCCAGCCGGCCTCGGCGCCCTCGGAATTGGTGACGCCTTTGACCGCGCGCGCGGCGTCCTCGGTCTCCGCAACCAGAGCCAGCAACTTGCGGACCGAGGGCCGGCGCTTGTCGTCGAGATCGAGATCGGGCCAGGACCGGACCAGCAGCTCTTCCGGCGCGATGCCACAGACCGGATCCTCCGGCACCGCGCGCGCCATATCGACGGCGCGCTGGGCGACCGCTCGCAGCGTCTTGGCATCGAAGTCGGTCGAGGAAACGAAGGCCTGGCGCCGGCCCACGAACACGCGCAGGCCTAGATCGTGGCCCTCGCTGCTCTCGAGCTTCTCTCGCCGGCCAAGCCGCTGGGCGACCGAGATCGACTCGCCGTTGACGTAGAGCGCGTCGGCAGCGTCGGCGCCGGCGGCTTTTGCCCATTTCAGGAGATCGGAGAGAAGGTTGGTGTCGGGGGAGGATGTTTTTGCTTTGGCCATGGCGGCCGTTTTACGCGCTAACGGGCATTGTCGTCGAGGTAGTACGAGAAGAACAGCACACCGGTGGCTCCGAGCCCCAGAAGCCAGAACAGCCCCCGTGCCGCCTCGGCGACGAAAGCGGTTTCGGGCCACAGCCGGGCGATGGCATCGGCTGCGAACTGGTAGCCCATGACGCCGACCATCGTTCCCAGAAGAAGCGAGATCGCCGCGTTCCAGACATGCCGCGCGCCGCGCATCGCCGGGCCCTCGCGCCGCCGCAGCGGCGAACTGGGATCTGGTGCCACCGCCAGGTTGGAATTGGCGGCGGCCCGGGGCGCGGCATCGGTCGGTTTCATGGTTCTCCGAACGGACTAA
>ERZ890510.866-NODE-866-length-21957-cov-5.659392_pt1 | contig 21957 bp, 16 predicted proteins | sample MGYA00521265_ERZ890510 | MGnify/ENA primary metagenome ERZ890510 (study PRJEB32303, sample SAMEA104408624) | aquatic metagenome | biome: Brackish water; feature: Chemocline; material: water | place: Baltic Sea | collected 2014-10-26T21:54:00 | depth 110 m ...
CTGGAGTTCACCACGGGACAGGGCGGGCTTGAACATGTTGGAAGCGTCCAGCGTGCCCTCCGCACTGCCGGCACCGACGATGGTGTGCAGTTCGTCGATAAAGATGACGACATCAGGATTCTGATTGAGTTCGTTGAGGACGGCTTTGATACGCTCCTCGAACTGTCCACGGTACTTGGTGCCCGCAACAACACCACCCATATCCAGAGTGACGAGTCGCTTGTCCAGCAGAATCTGGGGGACGCGCTTTTCGACGATGCGCTGCGCCAAGCCCTCGACGATCGCCGTTTTGCCAACACCTGGGTCGCCAATGAGGATGGGATTGTTCTTCTTGCGGCGCGACAGAATCTGCGTCACGCGCTCGATTTCCTTCTCACGTCCGATGACGGGATCCAACTTGCCTTCGCGGGCCATCTGGGTCAGATCGCGGCCGAAATGATCGAGGAAGGGCGTCTTGCTCTTCTTGCCCTTCTCTTTGGATCCTGTCGTCTTGCCCTCGAGAACGGCGACGGTCTCTTCCATGGCAGTTTTGTAATCGACGCCGAAAGCGGCAAGAATCTGTGCTGCGACACCTTCTTTGTCCTTGAGCAGAGCAAGCAGGAGATGCTCAACGTCGACGAACTGCGTCTTCATGTCCTTGGCTTCGTTGGCAGCAACCTCAAGGATCTGCTTGGCACGAGGCGTGAATGGGACCTCGCCTATTGTCATGGTGCCACCTGAGGTGGCGACGTAATCCTCGACGGATTGCTTCACGGTTTCGAGGTTGAGTCCAAGATTGGTCAGAACGGTAACGGCCTTGCCCTTACCCTCTTTGATGATGCCAAGGAGTAGGTGCTCGGTACCGATGTAGTTGTGCCCGAGGCGCGCAGATTCCTCCCGCGCGTACTGCATGACACGCTTCACACCATCGGTGAACATGTTGTTCATGTACCGCGACCTCCAGATAATTGCAGAGAATTGGCCAGTTGATTGGCTTGGGTCAAACTACACAGGCGCTTTCGAAGTGTCAAGGTTCGGGCAAGCCCGGTCGAATCCTCTCAAGTACCTATGAATTATTAACTTGCGACAGTTTCTCTCGGACCAGGTCGGCGCGTCGCAAGTCGCGCTCGGCCGGGGTCAATCCGCGCCCAGCGTCGGCTCGTAAGTGGGATGGCTGAGTGGCGATCATGAGGTGGTTGAGGAACGCTGAAGGTATGCCTCGTACAATCCCGAGGGTGCACCCCAGCCGAACCGCCGACAACAGATTCATGAACTCCTGGCTCGTCAGGATTCGGGCGTGGGACAGAATTCCGTAGGCGCGCCACACCTTGTCCTCCATCTGTCCCCGGGCTTCCTTCGTCAGCGAGTCCTGGGCATCTCTTTCGTAACCTATCAGTTGCTCGGTAATGCGAAGCAGCTCCTCAAGGATGCTCTCTTCCGAGGCACCAAGGGTCGCCTGGTTCGATATCTGGAAGAGATTTCCTGCCGCATTGGAGCCTTCACCGTATACGCCCCTGACGGTGAAGGACAACTGACTCAACCCCTGCAAAACTCGCTCCATGTCTTCTGTAAGCACGAGGGCCGGCAGATGCATCAGCACAGAAAGACGCAAGCCGGTGCCCGTGTTCGTCGGACAGGCTGTGAGGAATCCAATTCTCGGATCGTGGGCGCAGTTGACTGCATTGAGCAGTTCGTCATCCAGGGCACAGATCGCGGCAAAGGCATCCCGGCCCCGAGTGCCAGGCGAAATTGCCTGCAGACGCAGGTGATCTTCTTCGTTGATCATCACACTTAATGACTCGTCCTGATTGAACAGAACCCCACGCTCACCTTTCTCGTCTGCCAGAGTCGGACTGATGAGGTGTCGTTCCACCAACACCCTGCGCTCGTTGCCATCGAGCACGCTCATCCCGAAGTACGTCGCCGTACTCATCGAATGGCTCGTTTTGGCCGCCGCAAGAACCGCGTCAATGACCTGTTGCTGCTGGGCCTGCGTGATACGAGTCGCAAAGGGGTAGTCGGCGAGATTGCGCGCCAGGCGAGCACGGCAGCTGATGACGATACCATCCGCGTCGCCGTCGCCGCTCATCCAGCTTGGTGCCGTACGGATCAGGGAGTCGAGTTTCAAGAGCCCTCTTGCCGCAAACGAGCGATGCGATCACGCAGATCTGCCGCTCGTTCGTAGTCTTCGGCATCAACAGCTGCTGCTAGATCCGCGCGCAGATCTTCAGCGTCGGTAACCGTGCCGCCTGTCGGGGAGTCCTCATGCTCGGCGACCGGGGTGGGCGCCTTGGGGCCGCGGCCGACATGCAGATCGGATCCGTGGATGCGTTTCAACAATCGCCGCAGAGGTGCACCGAAGGCTTCGTAACACTGCGAACAGCCCAGGCGGCCGACCTTGCGAAACTCCTCGTAGGTCATACCGCAGCCGGGACACAGGCCCTTGCCTGCCTCGGCACCAGCCACCGGGCCGGTGACGACATCCACTTTCTTCGTCTCCGCCGTCTGGGCGGCTGCCAGGTTTTCCGTCGGCACATCCGCCAGCTTCGCGGGTGCCGTTTTTTGACCTTGTTGTTTGGAGCACTCCTGGCAAAGGTGCAGCGTCTTCTTTGCGTCGCCTACAATCGCCGTGAACTCGATCGTTGCCTGGCGCTCGTTGCAGATGTTACAGATCATGGCTCAGTTGAGATCCAGACGACCAGCATCTATGTGCCCCGATCGATCGAGACTGGCGGCAAGGTCTCGGTCATGCGTCATGACCAGGAAAGCCTGGTTTTCGGCGCTCGCCAGGTCGCGAAGCAGGCCGTGCAGGCGGTCACTGGACTCATAGTCCAGATTGCCGGAAGGCTCGTCGGCCAGGACGAGCTCGGGTTTCATGATGAGAGCCCGGGCGACCGCGACCCGTTGACACTCGCCACCGGAGAGCTCGCCAGGCCGGTGCTCAAGACGGTGATCGAGGCCTACGAGGGACAGCAGATCTCTTGCCCTGGATTCCATCCCATCAGCGTGTCGGGCGATCAACGCCGGCATCATGACATTCTCCAGTGCGGTAAACTCCGGCAGAAGATTGTGAAACTGAAAAACAAAGCCCACGTGCCGATTGCGGAACTGCGCCCGATCGTCATCGTTGAGTGCCAGGACGTCGACGTCACGGATTTGCAGCTGACCCTCTGTTGGTCGATCCAGGGCGCCCAGGATGTGGAGCAGCGTGCTCTTGCCCACCCCGGATGCACCGGTAATGGCGACGGTCTCACCCTCCCGCAGTTCAATATTGATCCCACGCAGCACCTCAAGGTCCTGGTCGCCGCTGCGGTAGACCTTGCGCACATCCTTCGCGCGTAGAACGATGCCACCAGGTGACAAGGTCTCAAGGGTTGTTGATTGATCAGTTCTCATCGCAGTCACATGATGTAGCGGATGGCTTCGACAGGTTCCAGAGACGCAGCTTTGCGTGCTGGAATGACCGCAGCCAGCAAACAGATGACGATACTCATGCCGGATACTGCGACGAAGTCAAGGGGCTGCATGTCGACCGGCAGAGAACTGATAATGTAGATGTCACTCGGAATGGAGATGATCTGCAGGCGATCCTGTACAACACATACGACCAGCCCGATCAGGCATCCCAATGCTGTGCCGAAGACGCCGATGAACAAGCCCTGAAAGATAAATACACGGGCGATCCCTTTGGCCTGGGCGCCCATGGCTCGAAGGATACCGATCTCGGGCGTCTTGATCAGGATCGACATCGTCAGAATCGACATGATATTGAAGGCAGCAACGATGATGATCAAACTCAGGGCCGTGAAGATCACGATCTTCTCCAGCTCCATCCAGTGGAAGAGTTCGGGAAACTGCTGTGTCCAGTCTGTGACGTGAAAGGGGTAGCCCAGATCCTCGTCGAGTTCGTCGCGGAGAGCCGTCGCATCATCCAGATCATCTATGCGCAGATGGATGGCAGAGACGCCATCCATCGCCAGCATGCGGCGAGCTTCATCGATGCCAACAAAGGCAAAGGTATCGTCGTAGTGATACATACCACTGGCGAAGAGATCGGTCACGACATAGGGGTGATACTTGGGTGCCAGACCATCCATCAACACGTCCTCGATGGGCCTCTTCTGAATCGACAAGAGGAAGACACGGTCGCCGACACCGATGCGCAGACGATTCGCCAGCGATGCCCCCACAATGATTCCTGGGTACTTCTCGCCCTCGGGCGGGTCGAAGTGAAACTGCCCCTGCTTATCGTATTCCAGATGCTTCGGCAGATCAGACACCTGGCCAAAGCTCTGTGGGTCAATGCCCCAGACGATGACCCCGGAAAAATCACCATCATTGGTATATAACCCCAATTTTGCTTCGACGATTGGTGCGGCGCCCCGAACGCCCCGCAGCTTCACGACATGGGCCATGAGCGTGTCGGCCTGTTCGATGGGAGCGCCATAGTACCGGCCGATACTGACATGGGCGTTCATGCCGATCAGGCGGTTCTTGACCTCGCCAGAGAACCCGTTGGTCACGGATAGCATGATCACGAGGGCAGCCACGCCCAGGATCACACCACCCACGGCGATGAAACTGATGACGGAAAGAAACCCGGAGCGCTGTTTGGATTTCAGGTACCGTCGGGTGACAAACAATTCGTACGACACGAGGGCCTACTTTACCCGGGCCGCTGTCAGGTAGGCTTCGATAAACTTGTCGATGTCACCATCCATGATGGCCTGGAGGTTGCCCGACTCGTGTCCGGTTCGGTGATCTTTCACCATCGTGTACGGCTGGAAGACATAGGAACGAATCTGGCTGCCAAAATCGATAGCCATCTTTGTGCTCTCTACGACGGCCATTTTTTTCAGCTCTTCCTGCTTGTAGAAAGCGTAGACCCTGGCCGTCAGGACCTTGCGAGCCGTGCCCTTGTTTTTTAACTGAGAGCGCTCATTCTGGCATGACACCGTGATACCTGTTGGCAGGTGGGTCATGCGCACGGCGGATGAGGTCTTGTTCACGTGTTGCCCTCCAGCACCGCCGGCCTTGTAGACATCGACCTGGATCTCTTCGTCCTTCAATTCCACCTCTGGCATTTCATCCACCTGAGGATAAACGAAGACACTGGCGAAAGAGGTATGCCGCCGTTTCTGTGCGTCGAACGGTGAAATCCGCACCAGGCGATGGACACCGGCCTCGGCTTTGAGGTAGCCATATGCGTAGCTGCCTTTCACTTCGATCGTGACAGACTTGATTCCCGCCTCGTCTCCGGGCACCAGGTCCATCACCTCCGCCTCGAACTCGCGCCGCTCGATCCAGCGCTGATAGAGGCGCATCAACATCTCGGCCCAATCGGCAGCTTCGGTCCCACCCGCGCCCGGATGAATCTCAATAATGGCATCTTTCGAGTCATCTGGATCCGACAGAATCGCCAGGAACTCCATATGATCGAGATCGACCAACAGAGAGGAGGCCTCGGTCTCGAGCTCGGAGAGAGAGGCTTCGTCACCCTCCTCCGTGCTCATTTGGTGCAATTCACATAAGTCTGTTATACGTGCGTGCAAAGCCGCAAAGGGTCCCAGGACGGCACGCAACTCGCGGGCCTCACGCGACACAGTCTGCCCTCTTTGCCGGTCGTTCCAGAAATCGCCGACCGCCATTTGCTCCTCGAGTTCGGTAAGCCTTACACGTCGCAGGTCGACGTCAAAGATACCCTCGCAACCGTTCAAGCCGAAGCTGGCAGTCGGAGATCGTCTCGTGGAGAGTAGCCATAGCAACCTTACTCCTGGTAACGTTCGAAAGTAAGCCGGTCGGCACTGGCAGCCTTGGGAATTTCGAACAGAAGTTCCTCGTCGAGAGAATCACCTCGATCGAGTTTGAATTTATCGCCGAGATGAATGAAAATCGGCGAGTGAGTCAGCGGGTAGTGGCGGAGTCCGGTATCATCCACCAACTGGAAACAGCGTGGAACAATGTCGTAGCCGATTTTCATGCGGGCCTCCATCTGTACTCTGACGACGACAAACTTGTAGCCCGCATCCGGGTATCCGTGGAAGAACGTCTCGTAGCGCACGCCATTTTCAGGTACTTCCCAGACAACGGGTGTCTTGATCCGACTCAGCAGGTCCGGCAACTGATCAAGCTTCGCCGCTGATCCCCCGGTCAGTCTGATCGCAAGGTACACAGGTATGAAGACGGCACTGCAGAGCAGTACCATGCGATTCAGCGTCCGCATTTTCCGTTGGTTCCGGACACGGCGCGTCGGTGTCGGCCGCCCGCGGGGGGCTGCGTGAGTAGGCGTGGATGTCATCAGGGTCTCCGCACAACGAAGGTACTCGCTCGAGAACCCGCTTGCCACATGCAGAGGGTCCTATCGCGTTCGCAGAACCGCGACCTTTCCTGTGTGGTGGAGCGTCTCACTGGAGAGAACGTAGAGGTAGACACCATCGGCGAGTCGCTCCGGCACCTCCCATCTGGGGGCCAGTGCGGAGCTGGTGTAGTCTCCCGGGGGCAAGCGCCTGGATTCGACGCGATCCACGAGCTCTCCCGCGGCGTCGAAAAGTGACAGGGATACATTCTCCGTTGCGTGCAGTGCAACAGGGAAGTGGATCGTCGGCGCCGGGCCCCGGGCGGGGTTCGGAAAGGGCGCCGCCATCAGGCTGAGCTCGGGGATGATCGCGTCGAGTCCGCTCGCCTTGGCCACATCGATCAGGCCCCACCCAAAGAGGGTATCGGGTCCCGCTGGGCCCAGATCGGTTGCCGTTGAGCGCAGCGCGTCCGCCACCTCCGCGGGTGTCCAGGTCGGATGCAGCTGCAACAGAAGTGCGCAGGCGCCACTGACGATGGGTGCCGAGAATGACGTACCACTGAGTCGACGATATTCTTGCAGGCTGAATGGGGCCGCCGCCGACCCGGCTCCCCTGCCAGAGACAGTGACAATCTGTTGCCCCGGCGCCACCACGTCAGGCTTGATACGCCCATCCGCTGTTGGCCCCCTGGAACTGAAGAATGCGAGACCGTTGTTCACAGGATGAACCGCACCGACGGCGATGACACCTGCACCATCAGCGGGGACGGTGATGTAGTGCCAACTCGTGCTGCCCTCGTTGCCGGCGGCCACGACAACAACGATGCCTCGAGCAACGGCCAACTCGGCGGCACGTGTCGTCAGTGCCGTGCGGCCATCCAGGTCTTCGTATGTATATCCCGTGCCATCGTCGAAGGTGATGTAGCCAAGGGATGAGCTGACGACCTGTGCCCCAAGACTGTCAGCCCACTCAATGGCGGCGATCCACCGGTCCTCCTCCGTCGCCGGGTCGAGTTCCACGCCTCGAGCGTCGACGCGGGCGTCCTCGGTCTTGGCCAGCAGATACTCCGCACGGGGTGCAATTCCAACGAGGCGGCCGGGATCGTATCCAGCGATCACCCCCAACACTTCAGTGCCGTGCAGGTTCTGGCCTGTCTCAATTTCGTTGCCAGTGATGGGCTCATCCGGCTCGTCACTGACGTCGTTGTCATCATTGAGAAAATCTCGCCAGGCAACAACGTTGAGACTGGCAAAAGCCTGATGGTCCTGCCAGTTGAAGCCGGCATCGATAATCGCGACGCGCACGCCCTGGCCCATCACATCACGGGCATGCAGCAGATGTGCAGCGACGGCAGCGCTCTGCTCAAAGGATTCTCCGTAGTCCAACGCCGCACCTGCTCTGCGCGGTGCAGGTGCACTTGCGGTTGCGGTCTCTGGTGTCCGCCGCAAGTTCCGCACAGGACGCACATCGAGTACGAAGGGCAGCGCCCGAAGCTCCGGCACCTGGTCAGCAGTGGCCGTAACGCTGACCGCATTGAACCAGCGCGAACGCTGGCGCAGGACCGCGCCGGTTGCCTGTACGGCCTGCAGATACGAGGCATCCAGAGATAGGTCGAACTGCTGACGGGTTGCTGTATGCCCTGCGAACCAGCCGATTCGGCGACCATCTGCTGCAGGCTTGTCGGCCAGAAATACCCACATTGCCTCGGTCGCCGCCAGCGGAACGGCAGACAAAAGTACCACCATGGAGGCAAGAAGCCTGCAGCGCGTCACGGTCCGCCGGGCGTGATGCGTTGGTCGATGACCTGCGCGCCTTCTGGCGCAAGAAAGGTGAAGAGTTCGTCCTTCAGCCTCTTGTCCTTGCGATGATCCTTGAGGATGTAGGTGCGAACGTCATCATTGGCCTCGACTTGCTCGACGCGCAGCAGATGCCAGTCCTTGCGCTCAACCCAGACACGCATGCGCTGCAATCGGAGATGTGCCGGCACCTCATCGCGGGGCTGCAGCGTCAACTCATATGCCTCCTGGCCATCCAGCTTGGTCTCTTTGACCGACACAGGTCGATATCCGTCGGTGTACTGCACGAGGATCTCCCAGGGCGTCCGTAGTTCGCCTTCATAGTGCGACACGATGACCTGGTCGTTTGCCTTGTTATAGGCCCAGATGGTCGTACCATCGGCGACGACCAGATCCCCATCCTCGACCTCCACGCGAAACTGCCCCGGGCGTCGCGTATAGATGTGCCCTTCGCGAGACATGCTTTTGTCCAGGACGGCCCAGTAGAACTGCTTTTCGAACCTTGCCTCGTAAGACTTGGCATCGGCGAATCGTTCCTGCATGCGCTCGATAACCTCTGTGCCGGTGATGGCCTGGACCGCCGGCGGCAACAACAGGCAAGTCAAGGCGAGGCATCGCCCGATCGATGCGATCCATCTCAATTGAGATCATCCTCCTTCGCGTAGGCGCTGGGGCCCGACTCCACGAGGATCTCCCGTGGCTTGGCACCTTCGGCGGGGCCAACGATGCCCTCCGCTTCCAGTTCATCCATCAGACGGGCAGCCCTTGAGTAGCCCACCTTCATTCTCCGCTGGAGGAAAGACGTACTCGCCTGCTGTGTGTCCAGAACGATGGCGACGGCATCCTCGAACAGCTCATCCCGATCACCGGCGCCCCCGTTGCCGTCGCCCCGTGGGGCAAAGACCTTGACCTCCTCCACCTCGTAGCCACTCTCCTTGATTTTTTCCACGAGTCGTTCGGTCTCTTCGCCAGAAATGAAAGCGCCGTGGATTCGGATGGGCTCACCTTGCCCGCTGGGCAGAAACAACATGTCGCCGCGGCCAAGCAGGCGTTCGGCGCCGTTCATATCAAGGATCGTCCGCGAGTCGATCTTGGAGGCGACCTGAAAGGCGATTCGTGATGGAAAGTTCGCCTTGATCACGCCCGTAATCACATTCACCGAGGGACGCTGCGTCGCCAGGATGATGTGAATGCCAACAGCACGCGACTTCTGCGCGAGTCCCATGAGGGAAGTCTCGACATCTGCTGGCGCCGTGAGCATCAGATCGGCGAATTCATCGATGATAATGACGATGAAGGGCAATTTTCGCAGTTCCTCACCCGCGGCGGCCTCCTTGGTTTCGGCGCCGGCATCACCGACAGCTTCGCGCTCGGCCAGCGCTTTCTCAACTTTGGCATTGTAGTCGGCCAGGTTGCGAACATGCATTCGCGCCAGGGACCGATAGCGGACCTCCATCTCGGCGACCGCCCACTTGAGTGCCTCCGATGCCTTTTTGGGCTCGGTGATGTCGGGTACGAGCAGATGCGGAATGCCGTTGTACATCGTCAACTCAACGACCTTCGGATCGATCATAAGCAAGCGCACCTGATCCGGCGTGGCGCGCAGCAGGATGCTGCAGATCAGGCCGTTGATGCACACGCTCTTGCCGGCTCCGGTGGCACCTGCCACGAGCAAGTGCGGCATTTTCGCCATGTCTGTGACGAAGTCTTCCCCGGCAATCGTCTTGCCCAGGGCCATGGTGATGAGAGACTCAGAGTTCTTGAAGGCTGGGGAATCGATGATTTCGCGCAGATAGACCGTTTCACGATGATGGTTGGCGATCTCAACGCCAACCACGGACTTTCCCGGGACTGGGGCCTGAATGCGTATGCCCTGGGCACTCATGACGCGAGCCAGGTCATCAGCCAGGGCGGAGATTCGTCCCACCTTGACCCCTGGTGCCGGCTCGACCTCATAACGAGTCACGACGGGGCCCGGGCTGATCTCGACGACTTTCCCCATCACGTCAAAGTTCGCCATAGCTTCCTCAAGAATTCGCGCATTCGCCAGCAGCGACTCCCGGTCCGGTTCGCCCCGGTCATTCGGAACCGGATCAAGGAGGGTCACCACGGGAACTTTGTAACGTCCACCTTTCTTGCGCAATTTGCCCGATCCGGCACTCTCGCCAGACTCCTTTGGCATGCCTTCGTCCTGTGTGGGAGATGGCACCGAAGCAGGGGGCTTCACAGGGCCAGCATCAGCAACGGGAGGCCGCCGCACCTGAATTTCGTCCTTCCTGATGGTTGGCAGACGCTTTGGCGGCGTTAGTGTTTCCGATCGCACTTCGTCATCGGCAACGGAATCCCCCCCTTCGAAGCCCTCATCCTCATCTTCCTCGTCATCATCCTCTTCCGGCTCCGAGTCTTCTGGATCATTCCGTCGTCCGACGGCAGCGAGTTTCGCCGTAAAGACCCGGATCGAGGCGAAGGCCCGGGTTGCTGCGGCAGAGACTTGTGTGCCACCAGCAGCGATCAACGTCAGCAGTCGGCGTGGATCGAGGTCGGTGACCAGAAGGAGGGAGGCCAGCAGCAGGGCGGAGAGCAGGATCATCGAGCCGACACGGCCGGTGTAGGGAACCAGGAAGACGTTCGTTGTCCACGTCCCCAGCCAGCCGCCCAGTTCGAAAGCCGTATAGGACGACCAGGTGGGCAGTCCGGATGCAATGGAGAAGAACGTAGCAATGCCCAGCAATCCCGCGGTCCGCATGGCATCGGCACGAACTTCCCGGCGTCGCAGACGATTCCATCCCCACAGGAGGACAAGAAGGGGCAGCGTGTAGGCGCTGAGGCCGACGGCTGCAAAGAGACCGTACGACACGTGCGCCCCAACCTTGCCCGCCCAGTTGATCGTATCGCTGTGAAACTGGCTGGAATTGGGCGGATCGAAATGGGAGTACGAGACGAGACTGACAAGCAGAAAGGTCCCAAGGGCGGTGAGCAGGACACCTGAGACTTGTGATCCCTTGCGACCTGCGACGAAGCGCTGTGCGAGTTCGGACATATCCTGTGATCATCGGCGCTCAAAGGGCGCCCGATGCGTTCGGTAGGGGACTTCGGGGAGCGTGGCGGCAGCCGGGGAGGGCTACCGTGTGGCGACGGGGATCGCCAGTTGGAACTCAAAAACGAGCCGTCACTGCCGGGAGACGGTTACTTTTTCGTCAACGATCCGTCCCTCAGCACTGGCTCTGGCCGACAGAATGTACAAACCTGGGGGACACAACTGCCCCGATGCTGTTCGACCATCCCAGTGGATGGTCTCCTCGAAGGCGACGGGTTCCCAGTCCCGCAAACGCAGAACAAGGTTGCCCTCGGCATCGTAAACCGTCACCGACAGGAGAGCCGGCGCAAAGGGCAGGTGACAGACAATCTGCAGGCTCTCAACAAAAGGGTCGGGTGCCCGATCAATGACAATACGGCCCGTCACCGCAGGTGCCAGATCGACACTGTTCTGCTGCCCGGGTGTGCCACCGATCCACAGTGACAACTGCCATTGCGAGTCGGTTCCGCGCTCCCACGAATGGCCGGCGCGACTGGCCCCGGGGTCGTAGGAGAACATGTCGGCCGTATCACCGGCGGCATCCACGAGAATCACTTGTTCGTGTGCCGAATTGGACCACCCTGACCTGCCAAAGGCCCGGTCTTCAATAGTAACGATTGTGACCGACTCTCGCACCGAATCATACGTCGTCGAGGCGTCCGCATAGCTGCCATCCAGTACCAGGGCAAAGCCACCTGGTGCCAGCGCCGTGCCGTGCCGAAGGGCGATGATTCTGTCGATCTCATCCCCGTCGCCCAGGTACCAGCCAGCCAGGTCGACCGTGTCTGTCTGGCTGGCGTTGTATAGCTCGACAAACTCGTCGTGATGCTCGCTTCCCAACGGATCGGTCATGATTTCCGAGAGCCGGGCCTGCCCGCACAGGGCCCCTGGGCCGGTTAGGTACAGAGCCAGGAAGAACATCGGCGGAGCGGACCTCACAGCATGCCCGAGCGCTTGCGCAGAATCCACTCCGTCGTCAGCAGCCCTGTCAGCAGAAAGAGCCAGGCCATGTGGTGAATCTTCACACCGATGTCCTGCTGCTCCTGTACGAGGATCGGCGTTGGGCGGATGGTCTGAACCAGTTCCCGCCAAGCCTCGATCCCTCGATAGGTCCCGCCGCTGGCCCGGGCGATCGCGGCCAGCATCTCGGCGTCGGATCGCAGATCGTCGGACTCAATGGTATGGTCTTCAATGACGAATGAGCCCTCCGTCTGACCGATGCTCTCCATGCCGATCCGGGCACGGACCAGGAAGGTGTAGCTGCCGGCGGCGAGGTCTGCAATCTCAGTCCGGTAGTGGCCCGGAACCATTGGCTCGAGGAGGATGGCACGGCCGCCTGGAGAGAGGGCTAGTTCGACATCAGCGTCTGTGAGTGGCTCCTTTAGCTCATCGAATACCTGCGCCGTAATTGCGGCACGCTGTCCGGATCGGTATACCGGTTGCTCGGCAGAGGCCTGCACGCGTCCTCCGGACTCCGCCGAAGCCAGCCAGTGGACAGCACTCCGCCAGAACGCTCGGACGGTCCTGGCATCTCCCCCCGCCCCCTCACCAAAGAGGCTTTGACGCCAGAAGCCTGTTCCTAGTACATGCACGACTCGGCCTGCACCGTGGGCGCTGGCCACCACGACGGCAGCACCGTCCGCAGCTGCCAACAATGCCTTTGCTGTTGGCTTCAGCCGAACTCGGGGGGTTCGCGCCTGCAGTGGCGGCAGTCGTTGCCAGGGATCCTCGGTGGCGCCTCTTGTCATACCCCGATGAATAGGGTGGTTGCGCGTTGCCGCTACGAGGTGAAGTGGCGCCTTGTCGTGCACGTCCGGAGTACCCGCTTCTGTCACAGTCGGCAGGATATCGGACCACGTTGCGGAGAACGCGCCTGTCTCGCTGCCTAGCGTCTGAATCAGGATGCCTCCCCCACCGGTCAGGTAGGCCTGCAGGGCTTCAGGCAGTGGGTCGGCCTGTCCCTTGGGGGACAACACTACGACGGCGTCGTAGCCTCCGAAGGCAGACGGGACTCGGGCGGCCCCGTAATAGACGTCCTCTCCCCGGCCGACATACTCGTCTACCTGCAACGTCGAATCAGCAACCAATGTCCGCCGGACAAAGCCCGATTCCGGGCTTGGTCGATCCGTGAGCAGTAGAACGCGAAGCCGGCTCTGCCTGACATTGAGGGCCAACAAGGACTGGTTGTTGTGTGGCGTGAGCTCTCCGACCCTGGGCACAACATACACTTGGACAAGGTGAGGACCGGCACTCATGGGTGGCATCGACAGTTCCACGGGCTGCACCTGCCCGTCGGCGGCGAGTGGGATCTCGACTTGGCTGAGGATTTCCTCGCCCTCCTCCAGTCGCAAAGTTACGGTGCTGTCTTGAAAGCCCCAGCTTCGCAAACGCGCCAGAAGTCGTATCGGCTTCCCGGCAAAGGGTTGGCCATCGAGATCGAGACCGAGAATCTGCACATCATCGGGGCTCGTCTTTGAGGTCACGCCGAGAACATGGATGGGCGTTCCGTGCTCGCGGGCGATGCGGACCGGGTCGGGCCCCAGATTGTGCCTGCCGTCTGTGATCAGGACGATCGCGCTCAACAGTCGTGGATCTGTGGCCTCGTCAAGAACGGATGCCAGCGCGGTGGCCAGATCCGTCGCTTTGCCAAAAGAGTGGAGGCGATCAAGGGTATCCGGACCGATGTCCTGCACGGATGCAGAGAACGCCCTTGCGGGCCCAACCAGAACATCTCTGAGTCCATCGGCCATCGAGGTCCGGATTCGATCAAGGCGCGTTACACCCCGTTCTTCGACATCCATTGAGGGGCTTGCGTCAATGAGCGTCACAACTTCGGGCCGCAGGGCCAGACGGGCGAGATAGGAGAGAACCGGCTCTGCCAGAAGCAATACAACAATCGTGAACGTTGTGGCCCGCAGGAGCCAGAGCAGGACCACACGAGTGGGGGCTACGGGGGGGCGTGTGCGCCGATACACAAGGTTGGCAAACAAGACCATGGGAGGCAGAAGCAGCAACCATGGCCAGACGGCGTCGAGACGGAGAGCGGCGTCGAGAAGATCACTCATGCGGCAGGCCTGGCAGCGCCAGGCGGGGGTGGGCGTCGAGATCCCAGCCGCTGCGTTCCCCTGCCAGCAGGCGGTGGCGACCCGCAGCCGCGATCATTGCTGCATTGTCAGTGCATAGGATGGAACTGGGTGTAAAGAACTCTACCCCGATTTTGGCCATCGCGTCCCGCAGGCTCTCGCGCAGCAGACGATTTGCAGCGACACCGCCAACCAGCGACAGTCGCTCGGTGCCGGTGCTCTCTACTGCATCACACGCGCGTCGGACAAGAACATCGATGACAGCCTGCTGGAAACTGGCTGCAATATCTGCCGTGCGGGCCTTGACGCCCTCGGAGCCGGGGCCACCCAGGCGTATCAGTTCGGTACGGACGGCAGTCTTTAGTCCGCTGAAGCTGAAATCGAGCCCCTGCTTTAGGGGGAGGGGCCGGGGAAATTTGACCGCCTGCGGGTCCCCCGCCTCGGCGGCGTCGCTGACCGCACGTCCGCCGGCGACCATCTGATCGGGCGGCAACAGATCCAGTAGCCTGGCGACCTTGTCGAAGGCCTCACCCGCCGCATCATCCAGTGTCCGACCGAGGTGCTGATAGGATCCATGCGCCCGCACATGGATCAGTTCGGTGTGCCCGCCGGAGACCAGAAGCGAGACGAAGGGGGGCGGCAGGTGGGACTCGATTCCGGCCGAATACAGATGCCCCTCGAGGTGGTGCACCCCGATGAGAGCGAGATCGCGGCTGTAGGCCAGTCCCTTGGCGATGTTCACTCCGACGAGGAGGGAGCCGACCAGACCCGGACCGTGTGTAACTGCAATCGCATCGAGTTGATCGAGACAGCAACCCGCCTCTTGCAGAGCCTGCTCAACGACGGGCCCGACGGTGCGGATATGCGCCCGGGACGCCAGTTCGGGGACGACGCCGCCGTAACGAGCATGGTCATTCTGTGACAGCACCACATTCGACTGTAGTTTGCCATCGGCTGTGATGACAGCCGCTGAGGTCTCGTCGCAGGAGGTTTCGAGTCCGAGGACAACCAAATCAGCGCAAAACGACGGTGGCGCGTTCAGGCGTAATGCGGCGAATTTCGTACAGTTGCCCTGGATTTGCCTCGATCAGGCCCCCTTCATCGGAGCGAGCCAGTTCATAGTTCACGCTCAAGCCGATGTCACTTTCCGGATCGAGGTTGCCGATGAGATCGGCTCCGCCGCGGACCCGAACCGAGACTCGTGATGGCTCAGCCGCCGCCCCCGGGGGGGCGTCGACAACCGTAACGGGGACGTTGAGCACCTCGTATTCTGCCAACTCCTGGATGTCGACGTGCAGGTGAACATGATCGGGGCGAAGTTCAATCAGGCGCCCTTGGGGGATGTTCAAGGCAAGGTCCAGATCAACATCGGCGCGGACGTCAGTGCGGAAGAGGCTGTCTGTGTAGATCACCTCGATCTGGCGGACGTGGCCGCGCGGACCCGTGATGTCGACGGAGTCAGCGTCCAGTTGCGACACACCGACCTGTGTGTACGACTCGGCCAGACGTAAGCCGATTCGTGGCCGGATGGGGACACGTCGTTCCTCACTATGATCGAGCATCACACTGAGATCTGTCGGCAGGAGGACGGCGTCGACTGTGAGATTCGACTCCACCTGGCGCTCAACCTGGGTCCCGTCCAGGCGGAGATTGAGGCGTCTGCCGGGCCGCCCTGGTGGCAGTTGGACGCGCAGCAGGAAGTCATCACCGGCTGCACGTAGAAGGTCCTTGCCCGGTCCGGATACCGCGACCCGCACGGTTGGCGGGACGGGGCTCGAGATCATCAGAGGAGCGTCGCCGACGTTTTCGGATGATTCCTCAACAATGAGGGGAACCTGCAGGTTCCTGCGATACGTCCGTTCCGTGACGGCGTGAAACCACAAGGCCGTCGCCAGCAGGACGGCTCCCAGTTTGACGCCCCAGTCTCGGGTCAGCAGGCGCTGCATTGGATCCTCCCTTCACCCCGATCTTGACGCCTTATTTGTACGACTCCCTTAACTCCTTGCCAATACTGAGTTCACCATTGTCAATGCGGATATTGTAGCCGCAATCCGGGCTGGTACACACCCAGGCCTTGTAGTGAATGGCGGCGCCGTCCCGGCCATAGTCTGACAGCGGCACGAGCACCCCCTGCTGACACTTGAGGCAACTAGGATACGGAGCATCCATCTTCTGACCTCCCCTCCCGATCATGTGGAGTCTTCGGTTCGCTTCCCTTCGTCATCAGGCCCCCTGCCCCTTCGCATGGAGCATTCGGGCATACTCGTATACTACGTTCTCCTGCGCTGGCGTCTCAACCGAACCCGGTCGGTTGACCCTTACAGTGGCAAGCGCGTGATCCCAGGTGTGGCCTTCATGGACCAGATAACAGGCCAACATGGTGCCAGTTCGTCCCAGTCCGGCGCGACAGTGTGTCGCCGTTGCGATTCCCGCTGCGCGAGCCACCGTGACGAATCTTGTAAAGCACTGAATTTCGTCGAGGGACGGCGCCTGCATGTCCGGAACGGGCAAATGCTGATACCGAATCCCGATCTGCGAGGTCAGTTCGGGATCCATAGGTGCTTCGGTCAGGGAGACAAGGGCACCGATCCCCTGGTCCCGAAGTGCCTGCAGGTCCGTGAAGGTGGCCTGCTCGGGTAGGCCGAAGCCGGCAAGTTGGCCGGGCAAAAGCCAACTGAAATTCGTAATCACTGCTGGGAGACCTGGGGGGAAGCGTGTTCGCCGGGACCCTCCACCCAGAATTCGCCACGGGGGCCCACTTCCTTCTTCCAGACTGGGACTTCGGCTTTGAGCCGATCGATGAGAAACTGGCAGGCCTCGAAGGCCCCGCCACGGTGTGGACTGGCTACACTCACGAGAATCGAAATCTCACCGATCTCCAAGCGGCCGACGCGGTGCATCATGGCGATGTCACCCAGACTCCATCGCGCACGGGCCGCCTCGGCGAGCGACGCCATCTTCTTCTCTGCCATGGGTGCGTACGCCTCGTACAACAAATGAGAGGTCGCTCGGGTGCCCGTATGGTCGCGCACGACGCCCGAGAACGTGACGATAGCTCCATCGGCGTCGGTGCGCACAAGGTCGTGTAATTCCTCTGGACGAATGGGCCTGTCTACCACCTGGAAAGACCTGGAGCCTGAGCCACCACTGACCGGGGGAATCACCGCCACAGTGTCGCCCATAGTGAGTGGGTGTGTCTTTGGCACATAGTCTTCGTTGACGGCCACCTGTGCAAAGGGCGCGATCTTAAGAAAGGCCGGATACTGCCGTGCCAAGTGCTCTAGTAACGATCCTGCGGTGGCACCGTCAGGCAAACTTAGCTCGAGCGCCTTGGCTCCCACAGCGTCCCGCGCCCCAGCGAAGAGCAGCACGTCCACCTTCATCAGGCCCTTGTCTCTCGTGCGAGTAGCATTGTGTTTGAGGCGAATATAGCCGGGGCGAATTTGGTGGGCAACATCTCCACCTGAGAAAACGACGAAGCCGCCAGTCCCGGCTGGGACTGGCGGCTCGTTTCGAGCAACTCCGATAGCCGGAGTTTGAAACCCAGAACTACTGGAGGAGCGTCATCTTCTTCTTGGAATTGAAGGAACCAGCCTGCAATTCGTAAAAGTAGACACCGCTACCCACCTTAAGGCCCAACTCATTCCGACCATCCCACAGCTGGGTGTAACTACCAGCTGGGAGGCTGCCCCGGACGAGTGTCCGAACCACTTGACCTGTCATGTCAAAGACGCGGAGGCTGACTCCACTCTCCGAGGCGAGGTCGAAGTGAATCGTCGTTTCGGGGTTGAACGGGTTCGGGTAATTCTGTGCCAGTTCGGTTGCCAACGGAAGCGCCTGCTCGAGCACGGCCGTCGGGGCCAACATGACCTCGATGACGTTTGAGCGTGTTACAGTTCCGTTTAGATCGATCTGACGCAGGTAGTAGAACAAGACATCCGTCGCTGGCAACTCAGCATCGAGAAAGCCAAACGTACGAAACGTGTCACTGGTGCCGTCGCCCGAAATCAGGCCACTAACACGCTCGAACACGTCGTTGTCTTGGCTGCGATAGACTTCCCAGCCCAGATTGTTCGTCTGCGACGAAACGGCCCACTGCAGCTGAACATCCTGGTCGCCAGTGATATCGGCGGCGAAGCTTGCCAACTCTGCCGGTACTGGGACATCCCATGTCACTGAGTAATCGACACTGAGAGCCAATGTTGCGCCCTCTGAGTTGGCCGCAGAAGTACTTGCCGTTACCGAGGCGCTGGTGCTGCCAGCGAACTTGTCGCCTTCAGCGTCCAGTACGATGGCACTGACGCCAGCGTCGCCACTGGTCGCGCTAACGGTTCCGGTTGCACCCGATGCGATCTCGGATACGCTGCTACCGAGCACGAAGATCGACTCAGAGCCGTTGTTGACGATGGTCCAGGTAATGGCCTGACCAGCCGTCGCAGCACCTGTCTCGTTGGCGAATACGGCGGCGAGGGTGACTTCACCATCGCTTCCGTCTGCGACGTTTCCGTCACCGACACCTGAGAAGTCTGTGCTGATATCGGTCGCCGATGAGGCGGACAATGTTGGATCAGACACCGGGGGGTTCAACTGTACTGCCAACCCGAGGGCGGCCGCGTCGAATTCGTCGCGGTCGCTTGAGGACGGCCCCACCGAGATCAGAGTAACCGTTACGGTCGCCTCAGTTTCGGCGGTGAAAGCGGCGGAGGTCGTCAACGTCACAGTAAACGATCCATCACCCGTAACACCACCGGCGCCCAGAAGTGCCGCCCCAACGCGAACTTGGTCTGTGGTTCCCGAAACAAGTTGGCCGGCCAATGGAAACCAACCGGCAAACGGCTCCACGCTGACGGCTCCGAGATCAAAAGCCTCGGGGTCAGACACCGTGACGTAAACATCCAGATTCTTGATACCGACGAAGCCGCTTCCGGCTATGTCGAGAGTGACCGATTCACCCGGCCCCACCCCTGAAATCGTCTCCGAACTAGTAAGCGAAAAGGTAACGCCTTCATTTGCGCCAGCGAAAGCTCCGCTTACCAGTGCGAGGAAGAGGGCGAGGGCGATCGGAGTGGCCCTACGCATTATCAGCATTCCGTAAATCCCCTCTATTTTTCAGCACTTAAATGGTCGCACTGCAGGATAATGAGATGGGACCCCACACAAGGTGGGGTCCCATTTCACTTACATCGCGAAGCTACCGCCTACTTCAGCAGAAGCATCTTCTTGTGACTCTGATACTCTCCGCCCGCAAGGATGCGGTAGAAGTAGACACCAGAGGACAAGGGCTGCCCGCTGTTGTTGGTGGCGTCCCACTGGAGGGTATACCGGCCGGCGTTCTGGAACTGGTTATCAACCAGCGTCTTCACGGCCTGACCGAGCATGTTGTAAACCTCCAGGCGAACCTGGCCTGCCTCCGGGAGCTGATACTTGATCGTCGTCTCCGGGTTGAACGGGTTCGGATAGTTGTCGGCCAGAGCGTATGCCTCTGGACGAGTCTCAATCCGGACCGAGACTGGAGTCGTGATCTGGTTCAGGCCGTAGGTGCCGTCCTGCAGGGTGCCATTGGTGAGCTCGATGTAGCTGTCCTCAATCTCCTGCCTGGCGCGGAAGATCAGATTCAAGCCGAGACCACCTTCACTGGCGGTGTTACCAAATGCGGCGATAGCAACCTTGCCATCAGCCTGTGCGAAGACCTGCGGTGCAGCCAGATCCGTCTCGCCCAGGAGATTGTCGACGACACGCGTCTCGACGAACTCGAGAAGCTCGTTGTCGAACTCGACAGTGAGGCCATAACCGCGAACCTCGATGAAGTCCTCCAGGCTGACTGCGACGCTCACCTCTTCACCGATGCGCGGCAACTCAGTGCCGGCCTCGAGGTAGTAGCGGGCATCGCTGTTCAGACCTGTCATCGTCGGAACAACCTTGCCAACTCCAACCATCTCGCGGCCGAAGTTATCGGCGAAGACGAAGAAGTCGTCAAAATCGACCGCATTGTTCGGGCTGAGATCGAAGGCCGAGTCAAAGGCATCCGAACCAGCCGTGAGGCCGAAGTTGTCCGCGAAGATGAAGAAGTCGTCGTAGTCGACGCGGACATCCGCGCCGAAGAGACCCGCAATCCGGTTGCCGTTTGCATCAACGACATTGTTGCGGATCGCCATGGCCGACTTCTGCAAATCAGAGGTGGTAACGTTGTCAGCGTCGCGCACTTCGACCTTGTAGCCGTAGCGCACACCGTTGAACACTGTGGCATCCTCAAAAGACGTCTCGCCAGCGCTTGCCTGGCCTACCAGCTGCCATGCGGCGTCACCGAGCTTACGGTAGATATTGTAGCCTTCGACGCCGACGGTGGTGAATGTGTTGACTCCACCGACTGCGTTGGGAACGGTTGTCGTCAGCATCTTGTCGTCGACCGACTTGGCCCACAGCACAGTGATACTGCCGCCTGCGTCACCCTGGGTGTCCCGGGCCTGCACGAAGGGAACCGCGGCTGGGGCAATATTATCGATCGCCTTGACGGATTCACTTTGACGGACCTGGGAGAGAAGCACACCCTCAATTGTCTTCAGGCGCGGTACGACACCCTCGACACTGTAGGCAAGAGCCTCCGGTGTGAGCGTGGCGAATACTGGTGCACCTGGAACGATTTGGGCGACTTCCATGCTCTTCAACATGGTCTCAGCCATGAGTTCGTACGGCGTGCTGATGGCGGCGGCGGCGTCAAAGGCCTCCTTGTTCGTCGTCAGATTGCCACGCTCGGCTGCAACACCATAGAAGGTAGAGTCACCATCGAGGGTTGCGACAACAACGCGCATCACATCTTCGCCAGGAATGGCGTCAATGCGACCCCACGGCACCAATGCGGTGGTGGGGGTAGCCAGGGCCACAATTGCGCCCGTGCTGTCGGCGTCGTAATCGACGCTGATCTCGCGGTAGATACGGTAACCGGTAAGCGTGCTGTGGTCAGCCGAGGCCGGGAACGTAAGCAGGACGAAACCGCCCTGATCACCTGCACCACTAGCACCCATGTAATCCTGGGCGATCAGCGTGTCGGGACCTGCGAGGACCGTGGATCCGTCACCGTCGACATACACACTAAGCGTGCCGTAGGTGAACTCGTTGCCCAACGCGTCTTGCGTGGTGCTCTTGAGCGTGTCAACAATGTCACGCACAGTGATCGTGAGAGCGCCGGCGTAGCCCTGACTATTGGCCCAGAAACCCCCGCTACCGCTCGTGACTGCGACGGCACCGATGGGGTGCTGCACGCCGAGAGCAGTGGTGGTGATTTCGACGAAGCGATTGTCCTTGGTGCGCGTGTTGCCAAACTTATCAGCCAGCGTCACGCCTACCCAGAAATTGTCGCCCTGTCCAACCGTGTCTGCAGCACTCAGCGCAATCTGCTGATACGCTGCGGGATTGACCATGATGGAGGAGTCGAGACTGCCGGTGAAGAGATTGGTGATGTCCGTGCAGTCCTGCATCGTCACTGAGAGTGTGTCGATGGAGCTGACGTCAATCAGCGTGACAACACGCTCACCGACGATCCAGTCATCAGCACTCAAGTTGGCGCGGCCTTCGGCCAAGCCGACAGTATCGACGCCAGTTCCTGCGAGCGAGATACCCGTGCCGCCGCTAACCTTCAGGACGGCGGCTTTTTTGTAAGTGACAGCAGCGGCATCGCCAGACGTCCGTGCCTTCAACGTCAACGTCACACTGGCTCCAGCCAAGACCGG